>Ga0180217_1000021_pt1 | contig 338596 bp, 247 predicted proteins | sample eDN3rd37CBELigOP_FD_128521 | JGI IMG/M metagenome (GOLD analysis project Ga0180217, IMG submission 128521) | Enriched Organic Plus compost microbial communities from Emeryville, California, USA - eDNA 3rd pass 37_C BE-Lig OP (version 2) (version 2) ...
GGACGACCTTGTATTTCGCTTTCAGGTTCGGCATCCCAGACTCCTTTCCCCTCTCTCCGGCTCCACAACCACGAATCAGGCCAGTTTACTCAAACATGACATTTAACGGTAGACAGACCAGTACATCTTCCCGTGGGTGACACATCGCGATTCGCGATTCTTCCCCGATCCGCTCGCGTTCGATCCCGATCGATTCGCTCCGGGACGCGTCGAGCAGATCCCGCAATACGCGTGGATTCCCTTCGGCGGCGGACCACACATCTGCATCGGCAATACATTCGCGCTGATGGAAATGACGCTGATCGTCGCGACCGTGCTGCGGGAGTTTCGCTTGATGCTGCCGCCGGACCAGGCGGCTTCGGTCCCCGAGCCGTTGGTTGCGATCCGCCCCCGGGGAGGATTGCGGATGCAGCTGGAACGTCGGCCAACGCCGGTGACGGTCCCCTGACGAAACGTGCTCACATCGATGACTGACTTGATCCGCGCGCGCTCCCCTCGATAATGAGAGGAATGAGCACTTCCTCAGAGGGAATCAACAAGCCGCTGGTCGGCATTCTGGCGATCGTCTGCCTGGCGACCGCGGGAATTCTGGCGATCGTCGATCCGGAGAAGCAGGCAGCGATTGCTGCGTTCCTCCGCGTGGGCGCTGTGATGGCCGCGCTGTGGTTTGCGCTTCCCAAACCGGGCGAAGAAGTCCGCTGGGCCAGGTTCGCGCCGATTCTGCTGGTCGCGGTGGTCGCGATTGTGCTGACGCGAAAGATGATCCTCGTGCTGCTTCCTGCAGTGATTGTCGCCGGAATCGTCCTGACGCTGCTGCGCCCCAAATCGAAACGCCGTCCGCGCTCGCGCGTCTGAACCGCGAATTTTCTGGAGTCTCGCCCCGAAACTCCCTAAGCTCTTCGAGAGCCGGAACGGGAACACGCTTCAGACTCGCTTTGCACGATGGGGCACGATGCAGACGCACCTCGCGGATCCCAACCGCCTGGCCCTGGGCATTCGACAGCCGTGGGCCGAATTGATTCTCCGGGGCATCAAGACGATCGAAGTCCGCTCGCTGGATACCCAGGTCCGCGGGCCGATCTACGTCTACGCATCGAAGAAGCTCTCCGATCATCCGGCGGCGGAAGCCGCTATTGAGCAGTTTCGGCTCGACATCGATTCGCTGCCGCGGGGAGTCGTCGTCGGCACAGTCGATCTGCACGAGACCGCGCCTGCGACTCCGGCCGATGCCGTGGCCGCGTGCCTTCCGGCTCCTGCCCTCGAAGGCCGGTGGTGCTGGCACCTGCAACAGGCAGAACGCTTCGCCGAACCACTCGCCGTCCGCTTCCTTCCCTACGGCGTCTGGTTCTACCCCTGGAAGCGCAAATCGAAGTAGCTCCCAGGCCGCACGGACGAAATCAAACCTGTCAATGCGGAAGGGACTGGAGACCGGAGACTGGAGTGACGACCTTGATCACCGGATCGGTGCCAAGCGCGAAGCCCCTAAAGCCTGGTCCTCTTCGTCGCCGCGACCATCTGTGCGGCGAAATCGCCGCAGGCGCGGAGAAGCTCCTCGCGCGTCGCCTTGCCGTCGGCGAGCAACTGCATCTGCTTCACGAGTGCCGAGCCGACAATCACGCCCTCCGCAAGGCCGCGGAGTTCGTCCACCTGTTCGGGGCGGCTGATGCCGAACCCGACGGCGAGCGGCAAATCGGTCTGCGTCCGCAGCCAGCCAAGCTGTTCGCGCAGCTCCGCGGGAAGCGTATCCCGCACGCCGGTCGTTCCCGCCACCGAGATGCAGTAGAGAAACCCGCTCGCATTCTTCACGATCCGGGCGACACGGGTCGGCGTGGTCGTCGGTGCGATCAGCTCCACCAGATCGAGCCCGTGCGATTTCACGATCCGCGCGAGATCCTCCGCTTCATCCCCCGGAAGATCGGGAACAATCAACCCCGAGAATCCCGCCTCGGCAGCCAGGCGCACAAACTTCTCGGCCCCCAGGCGGAAGATAATCGCAAACGAAACCATTCCCACCAGCGGCGGAATCGGTTCCTTCTCGGCATGCAGCGAACGAATGGCCGCGAAGATATCGCGAACCTGGAGTTTCCGGTCGAGTGCCCGCTGATACGACGCCTGAATCACCGGACCGTCGGCGATCGGGTCACTATACGGAAAACCAACCTCGATCAGGTCGACGCCGCGTTTCGCCAGCTCGCGAATCAGCGCGAGCGTCAGATCCATGTCCGGATCGCCCGCCGTGATGAACGGCATAAACGCCATCTGCCCGGCGTTCCGAAGCTGGGCAAACTTTTCAGAGATCCGAGTCAGCGAGTCTAACACCGCAGGCCTTCTGTCAATTTCGAGAGAGGGTGTTCCGCCATTCCGTAAACCAGCCGCGACTGTCACCGCACGCGGTCCGGCCCGGCCACAATCAAATGTCCTTCCCGAGCAGGCGGGCGACCTCGTAGACGTCCTTGTCGCCGCGACCGGAAAGGCAAATCACGACGATTTCGTCCTTCGATCGCTGCCCGGCGGTCTTGATCGCCTGCGCCACCGCGTGCGAGCTTTCCAGCGCGGGAAGAATCCCTTCGAGCTGGGCCAGCTGGCCGAACGCGCTCAGGGCCTCTTCATCGGAGACCGGAGTGTACTGCACCCGTCCCGTGTCTTTCCAGTAGCTGTGCTCCGGACCGACACCGGGATAGTCAAGCCCGGCGGAAATCGAATGCACATCGGAGGTCTGTCCGTCGGCATCCTGGAGCACATAGCTGTAACTGCCGTGCAGAACTCCCTTCGCACCGTAGCTGAGCGTGCTTGCATGCTCCCCTGGCGTAGAGCCGCGACCGCCCGGTTCGACTCCGGTGAGCCGCACGTCGGCATCATCGACGAACGGATAGAACATTCCGGCTGAGTTCGATCCGCCGCCAACACAGGCAATCACTTCATGCGGCAACCGGCCGAGCTTTTCGAGACACTGCGCGCGGGTTTCGCGGCCGATGACCGACTGGAAGTCGCGGACGAGCATCGGGAACGGATGCGGCCCCACGACCGAGCCGATGATGTAGTGCGTCCCGGCGACCGAGGCCATCCAGTCGCGCATCGCTTCATTGATCGCATCGCGAAGCGTCCGCGAACCGGTCGTGACCGGCCGGACTTCGGCCCCCATCGTCCGCATGTTGAAGACATTCAGCTTCTGGCGGCGGATGTCCTCTTCGCCCATATAGACGACGCATTCCAGACCGAAGTGCGCGCATGCGGTCGCCGTCGCGACTCCGTGCTGCCCGGCACCGGTCTCGGCGATGACCCGCTTCTTTCCCATGCGGATCGTGAGCAGCGCCTGCCCGAGCGCGTTGTTGATCTTGTGCGCGCCGGTATGGTTCAGGTCTTCGCGCTTCAGATAAATCTGCGCGCCGCCGCAATGCTCGGTGAGCCGCTTCGCAAAATACAGCGGACTGGGACGACCGACGTAATTCTTCAGCAGGTCATCCAGTTCGGCCTGGAACCGGGCATCCTGGCGGGCACGGGCGTATTCGTCCGTCAGCTGTTCGAGGGCCTGCATCAACGTTTCCGGCACGAAGCGGCGGCCAAACTCACCGAATCGGCCGGAAGCATCCGGAACCTGGGACGTCGCGCGCTGGGCGGCAGTCGTGGGAGAATTCATGAGAAACTTTCGCTGCAGAGGACTCAGTATCTCCGCCGATTGTATGCCACCCTTCCAGAATCGCCAAGGATCGCACGACGGGGATTCCGGCGGCGGCAGCTGGAAGAGTCGCTACAACCGGACGCATCACCGGTCGCTGATGTTCCGCGTGGCGGTTTGTTATACTCGCGACCTCATGCCCGACAGTTCCCCCTGCTTCCTCAATCGAGAAGTCGAAGATGCTGAATCTCAACTTTCCCACGACTCCGGATGAAATCGCCGCCTGGTACGAACGGGGCCGCAAGGCTCTTCCGGGCGGAGTCTGTTCGAGCACGCGCTTCAATCAGGCCCTGGGCGGACCGGTTTACGGGTCGCGCGCCAAAGGGGCGCGGTTCTGGGACCTCGCCGGCAAAGAGTACCTCGACATGTCGATGAGCCACGGCGCGACTCTTCTGGGACACGCCCCCGAAGCCCTGCGCGAAGTCCTCGACATCGCCTGGGAGCGGGGACTGCTGTGCAGCCTCGATACGCCTTTTCACATCGCCCTCGCCGAGCAGTTGTGCGAACTGGTTCCCTGCGGCGAACGGGTGCGGTTCACCAATTCGGGAACGGAAGCGACACTGCACGCCCTGCGACTCTGCCGGGCCCATACCGGACGGGACAAGATCATCCGCTTTGCCGGACATTTCCACGGTTATCACGACTTCACGCTGATCGGCGGACACCCGCCGCGCGATCACGTGAATGACCAGCCTCCCTATCGCGAGAGCCCCGGGATTCCGAAAGCACTGGCCGAGCTTGTCATCCAGTGTGAATACAACAACATTGCCGCGCTCGAAGAGGCAGTCACTCTCCATAGTGACGAGGCCGGCACCATCCTCATCGAACCGGTCGACTACAACTGCGCGTGTATCAAACCCGAGCCCGGTTTCCTGCAGCGGGCCCGCGATCTCGCCAATCAGCACGGGATGCTGCTCTTCTTCGACGAAATTCAATCGTTCGCCAAGAAAAGCCCCGGCGGCGCACAGCAGGACTTCGGCGTGCTCCCCGATATCTGCACGATCGGCAAGTCGCTCGGGGCCGGTCTGCCTCTTTCGGCGATTGTCGGCCCGGCGTACCTGATGGAAAAGTTCAAACCGACCGGCCCGGTGGCCCACAGCGGAACCTTCAATGCCCCCCTGCTGAGCATGCTCGGCGGACTCGCTTTCGTCACCGAGATCCGCAAGCCGGAGTTCTGGGAAACGATCAACCGCCTGGGCGAACGACTCTACTCAGGACTCGACGAGATCGCGAGGAACAGCCCCGTGCCGGTCCGATTCCAGCATCACGGCAGCCGCTTCAGCATCATCCTCGGCACGCGCGAGCCGGTGACGCGCTATCAGGACGCCCTGGCCCATCAGCCCGAGCTGATGCTCGCCTTCTGTCGCGAGGCGGCCCAACGCGGGGTCTACTTCCACGACTATGGCGGCAGCGCCTGTCACCACGGATACTCGTCCGCACACACGCTCGAAGACATCGACCGCGTGCTGAACGTCGTCGAGGATTCCTTGCGGACGATCGCGCCGGCTTCCGCGTAGTCGGACCGCGCCCCTATCGGCTCGATCCAGCGGAACCTGCTGCTGACGAAAAACAAAACGCGGGAGCGCGCCGGGCCTCCCGCGTTTTGAACTGAATCGACACCACCAGAACCGTCCCGAGGCACACACGAACTGTTGGCCCCGGGAAGTGAACCAGGGTCCCTCTTCGAGCGGAGCGTCACTTCACGTTGCGATCGCGCGGCGGGCCTGCCGGGGGACGGCTCTCGCGAAGCTGTTCGACTTCACGACGCAGCCGCATCACTTCTTCACGCAGCTCCTGAATCAGCCGGATCAGTTCCGGATCGCGCGGCGGAGGACCACGGAAATCACCCTCCGGCGGTCGCCGTTCGCCTTCGCGGAATTCTCCGCGGAAGGGAGGCCGTTCTCCATCGCGCGGACCACGGAATTCCGGACGCGGCCGATCACCGTCGCGACGCTCCCCCTCGCGCGGCGGACCACGGAAGTCGGGCCGAGGCCGATCACCTTCCCGGCGATCTCCTTCTCGACGCTCCCCCTCACGCGGGGCGTCACGGCGGTCTCCCTCCCGGCGTTCACCATCGCGCGGGCCTTCCCGACGTTCACCTGCGGGTCGATCACCATCACGGCGCTCACCCTCACGTCGTTCAACATCGCGTGGACCTTCCCGACGCTCGCCCGCCGGTCGATCTCCGTCACGGCGCTCATCCGCGCGCCGCTCACGTCGATCGCCTTCACGCCGTTCCCGGTCACGTCGTTCCCGGTCGCGACGTTCGCGGTTCGCCTCGGGGCGAGGACGGTCCCCATCCCGTTCCCCTTCGCGCCACTCACCATCCCGACGTTCGCCCTCCTGACGCTCGCCTTCTTTCGACTCTTCACGTTTCTCCGCGGGGCGGTCTCCCTCGCGTTCCTTGCGATCGTCATCAGCGAGAGCGATCGCCGACTGGGTCGGGACGATTCCCAACGACGTCGACCAGATCGCGAGCGGCAGCGCCAGGGCCGCGATTCCCACCGGCCACCAGCGGCCGCGCTCGCAGGCCGGTCCCGCGCCGAGCACGTTTCGCACACGTTGCAGCAGGTTCATCCGTCGTTCTCCTCGAAATGAAGCGACCAGCGCCGGGTCTGCAAGCGACTGATGTCGGCGCGCCACCAGTTCCAGGGCCTTCACGTATCCGATCCGTTCGCCGGTCGTGGCGACGGCGAGTTCATCACAGCACATTTCCCGTTCCAGGCGGACTTGCCGCGAAACCCACCACACCGCCGGATGGTAGAACAGCAGAGTCTCCACCAGCCGCTGAACGAGATTGATCCACAGATCCCCACGGCGGATGTGCGCCAGCTCATGCGAAATGACGGCTTCGAGCACACCCGGAGGGAGTTCGGTCACCCAGGCGAGCGGCAGCAGTACGATGGGCCGCCAGAAACCGACTGCCGTGGCTTCCGCGATGCGGCGGGACGCGAAGATCCGCCCTGCCGTCGCAATTCCCAGTCGCTCTCCGATCCCTCTCGCCCGCCGGGCCAGATCGCGAGGAATTTCGATTCGCTCGCGTCTCAATCGCAGGGTTTCGAGATAGCTGCACAACAGCCGCAGCCCCAGAAGGGTCACCCCGCAGAGCCATGCCAGCAGCAGATATGGCTGCAATTGTCTCAAGTAGCTCAAATTCAAATACGCGGGACGCGTCGTCTCTGCGGAGACTACAGCGGCCGTCGCGAGAGCAGTCTCCCCTTCCGGCATCACCACCATCTCAGAAGTGGTTGAGGCATTCCCGCTCGCAATGAGTCCCGGTTCGGACACCGGGAGAATACACATCGAAAAAGTCACCACCGGAGCAAGCGCCATCATCGCGAGCGCGGCCAGGGCGAACGCATATCGCGTCGTCGCGCGGCGTGCCGGGAACCAGCGCCGCACGCACCACAGGGCGAGCGCAATCAGCGTCCCCTGCCAGAGAAAGTGGGCAAGCGTCATCGACAGCCGCTGACATCCGGGTTGCGAGAAGGTCTCCAGCATCATTTGTCCCCTTCACGCTCATAGGCATCGATCAGCCGGCGGATCTCTTCGAGTTCGGCGGCGCTCGGCTTTGACTCGTCGAGCAGATGCGCGACAAGCGCACTCGCCGAGCCTTCAAACGCCCGACCGAGCAGATCGTTGACCATACCTCCCAGCGTCTTTTCGCGCGGCGGGTGGGCCTGATACACGAAGGCACGGCCTTGCGGCTCGCGGGTCACCAGCCCCTTGTCGGTCATTACATTGAGCAGGCTCATCACCGAGGTGTACGCCCGCTGCTTGTGCTTGTTCAGCTCCTCCATGACTTCGCGAACCGTCGAGGGGCCGCGTTCCCAGAGGACTTTCAGGACTTCCAGTTCGCCGGCAGTCGGCGTCTCCTGCGGGGGTCTCGCCATACTGACTCTCCTGCCCGATCCTTCATCTTTCACATCCGCGACCGGATTCTACTATTTAACCAGTAGATGTCAACGGATTAAACAGTAGATTTCGCGGATTCGGTCGCCGACAGTGAATCCCCTGAATCCCCTGTCGCAACACGCTTCCGGTGTGAAACTGTCCGGTCCGCTCACCCAGGAGCAAACGCGTTGCGCCCTGCCCCGCCCGGTGCAGGCAGCGGCGCTTCCTGACTCCAGTTGCACCCTCGCGCCCGCCGACTACAATTCGGAAGCGCTGATCGCGTTTCGCATCCCGACATTCTGGCCCGGCACTTGAGGCGATGGCAAATCCTCCGACGAACATTCGCGCACTCCGCGAGCAGGGTATCTTCGAGTTCCACTGGGAGGACGGACGTGTCAGTCGGCTTCCCTTCCGCTACGTCCGCGGCGAATGTCCGTGTGCCTCGTGCATCGATGAATGGACGGGGCGGCGACTGCTGGATCTCGATACGATCCCCGAAGACATCAAGCCCACCGAGTGCAGCTTTACCGGCAACTACGCGCTGAAGATCGCCTGGAGCGACGGTCACTCGACGGGGCTGTACACCTGGGATCATCTCGCCGAGATCTGCCAGCGTCACGGATCCTGAAACGCGATCCCACATGAAATGCGGTGAAGGATGTCTTACGAGGTTGAGCTCAAGTTCCCGCTTTCGGATGACACGGATATTCGCGCATCCCTCACGAAACTGGGGGCGGTGTACCGCGAGACCGTCCCTCAACGCGACCGGTACTTCGCGCATCCCCAGCGAAATTTCGCCGAGACGGATGAAGCGCTGCGGCTCCGCGGCGTCGGCGAGAACAACTTTCTCACGTACAAGGGGCCGGTGACCGACCGCGCGACGAAAACCCGGCGTGAGCTGGAGGTCGGCTTCGAACCGGGCGCTGCCGCGGCGGAGAAGTTCGCGACGATCTTCGAGATTCTCGGTTTTCGTCCGGTGCGCGAGGTGGTCAAGGAGCGGCAGATTTTCGACCTGACGTGGCGGGAACACGAGTTCGAGATTGCGCTGGATGAAGTCCAGGGGCTGGGGCGGTTCCTGGAAATCGAAACGATCGCCGGGGAAGCCGAGCGAACTCTCGCCCAGCAGGCGATTCTGGCCCTGGCGGAGGAGCTGCAACTCTCCGATCCGGAGCGGCGATCCTATTTGTGTCTGCTGCTGGAATCCGACGCGAAAGTCGGCAAGCGCAGCTGATCCCTTCTGTTCAGGTGTTTTGCATTTCCGTTTTTCCCGTAGATTTTCACCTCGGGAGCGTCGGAAGACGCCAATCACAAATTCTTTAAAGAAAAGTCTTGCCCCCTTTCCGTCGACCGCTATACTGATATTTTGTTCAGTACTTGAGATGCCGCCAGCCGATCTTGTACGCTGCGGCGAGAGTAATCGTCACACAGGGTCGTGTGATGGTTCCAGTGGTCCGGGGAATCGGGTCCAAACGAGCGAGGTAGCGCAGCGATGGCAACGAAGATGAAGACGGGCAAATCCAGCCCCGCGGACAGCGGCGAACAGCGGATGTTGGAGAACGCAGTCGGCCAGATCGAAAAGGCGTTCGGCAAGGGCTCGATCATGCGGCTCTCCGATGAGTCCGCAGCCACCGGAATTCCGGGAATTCCGACCGGGGCGCTCTCGCTGGACCTGGCCATGGGAGGGAACGGTTTTCCCCGGGGCCGAATCATCGAACTCTTCGGCCCGGAATCGAGCGGTAAGACGACGCTCGCCCTGCACGTGATCGCCAATGCACAACGGGCGGGGGGAATCGCGGCGTTCATCGATGCCGAGCATGCCCTTGATCCCTCGTGGGCGAAACGGCTGGGGGTCGATCTTGAAGACCTGCTGGTCAGCCAGCCCTCCTATGGGGAAGAGGCGTTGCAGATCGCCGAGATGCTGATCAAGTCGAATGCCGTCGACTGTATCGTGGTCGACTCGGTCGCCGCGCTCGTTCCCAAGGCGGAACTCGACGGGGAGATCGGCGACAGTCACGTCGGCCTGCAGGCCCGCATGATGAGCCAGGCGATGCGGAAGCTCACCGGAGCCATCGCGAAATCGAAGACCTGTGTGATCTTCATCAACCAGATCCGCGAGAAGATCGGCGTGATGTTCGGCAGCCCCGAAACCACGCCGGGCGGCCGGGCTCTCAAGTTCTACAGCTCGTGCCGTGTCGACGTCCGCCGGCTGAGCACGCTCAAGGAAGGTGAGAATACGACCGGCATCCGGATGAAGGTCAAGATCGTCAAGAACAAGGTCGCCCCGCCGTTCCGCGTGGCTGAATTCGACATGCTCAACCAGAGCGGAATCAGCTACGAGGCCGACGTGCTCGATCTGGCGATTGCCGAACGCATCATCGACCGCAGCGGAACCTGGCTCAGCTACGGGGATATCAAGCTCGGACAGGGACGCGAAAAGGCCCGTCTCTACCTGCTGGAGAATCCGTCGCTGGTGCAGGAACTGGTCCAGAAGATCAAGGCGGCCCGCGGCCTGAATCCGCAGACATTCGCCGACAATGGCCAGGAGGCCGAATCGGACGAGTGAAGGCGTCTTCGCCGCCGAGCGTTCCGCTCCGCGAGTTGGCCGTTCGATCCGCGATTGTAGAACCACCCGAGGGGGCATTCGAGAATTCGAATCGCCCCCTCGTTCTTTTCTCTCACCACACATCTTCCCCGCTCTCTCCCCCGCTCCATTCCCCACCGGACATGACGGGGCTGGGGTTCGCTCTCCCCTGCCGCTACAATTGCAGGCGCGAGGCCCGCGCGTGCAGACCTTGCGCTGGCGAATCCACTCGAAACGGCAACGGCCGCGTTTGTGAAGAGGAAGAGACCGATGGACATCCCCCTGCTCCGCTGGCGGAACTTCCTGCCCGCGTTCCTGCTTCTCGCATTGACCGGGGGGAGTTCGGCGACGGCTCAGGAAATCGATCCCGCCACAGCGGTTGCAACCATCGAACAGGCGATCGTGCAGGCCATCGCCCGGGCCGAGCCTTCGGTCGTGAGCATCGCCCGCGTGAAGCGGCCGGCGATCCGCGACACCTTCGAGGAGCGGCCAAACTTCCCCTTCCCGGCCCCGAGTCCGCTCCGCGATCTCGACGATCCCGAGAGCCCGGACTTCATCCCGACCGATTTCGGCTCGGGGGTCATCATCGGTGTCGATCCACCGGCCGTCGAAGGGCCGCGCAAGGCATACATCCTCACGAATGCGCACGTGGTTGCCGGCGGGGCCGTGGAGGGGCAGCCGAGTCGCGAAGCCCTGCGGCTGTATGTCCGGCTTGCCGACCGCCGCGGTTTCGATGCCCGCATCTACGCGTCCGATCCGCGCAGCGACCTGGCGGTGATCGTCATCGATACGGCGGACGTGACCCCGATCACCTATGGCAATGCCTCGCAACTGAAGAAGGGGGAACTGGTGATTGCCCTGGGGAACCCGTACGCGCTCGCGCGGGACGGCTCGCCGAGCGCCAGCTGGGGCATCATCAGCAATCTTGGACGTCAGCCCGAACTCGCCGTTTCGCGGGGATTCGACAGCGCAGCGAAAGAGGAGACAATCCATCATCTCGGGAACTTCCTGCAGGTCGATACGCGGCTTTATCTGGGAACCAGCGGCGGTGCCCTGGTGAACCTGGCCGGTGAGCTGGTCGGCATCACCACCTCGCTCGTCGCCATCACCGGGTACGAGAAATCGGCAGGATTTGCCATTCCGATCGACTCGGCCACCGTGCGGATCATCCAGACGCTGCGGTTGGGGCTCGAAGTCGAATACGGCTTTCTGGGGGTCCACCTCGCACAGAGCGTCCTCTCGGATGAGGAGCTGCGACGTTTCCACGAGCGGACCGGCCTCCGCGGCGGCGTGCAGGTGATGGTGCTTCGCAACTCTCCGGCGGCCCGTGGAAAAGTCCACGACGGCGACTACGTGCTCGCGGTCAATGACATCCCCATCATCACGCGGCACGATCTCACCCGCGAAGTGGGAAAAATTGCTCCCGGTGAAGAAGTCCAGCTCAAGGTCTGGCGGCAACCCTACGACCAGCCGATTGCCCTGACCGTCGAACTCGGCAAGTGGCCGATTGTCGATGAAGAAGGGATCATCGCGACCCAGCGGCGCTACGAACCGTGGCGCGGCCTGGTGGTGGATTACGCGACGGCCCGGCGGAAGTACGGAGAACTCGCCCCGCAGGCTCCGTATCCGACGGGGGTGCTCGTGCTTGAGGTTCTCCCGCAGTCGCGGGCAGCACTTGCCGATATTGAGCCGGGAAACTTTATTCTTCGCGTGAACGATCAGCCGGTGGCCAATCCGCGGGAGTTTTACGACGCCGTCCGGACCGCCCGGGGGGATGTGACACTCACGCTCGACGGCAACCGCCGGGCGATTGTCCGCGCCCCCTGACAAGACAAAACTTACAGTGCGTGCTAAACTTCCGCTTTCGTTCCGGGGGTGCGGAGGTTCTCCTCCGACGGCTCCGGTCCGGCGAGTGTCCCCCGCCCCGGCTGTGGAATATCATCAGAACTTCCATTTTTCTCCCGTTTGCTCCTGTTGCTCCCGCCGTAAGTGTTCGGCGGAGTACCATCTTGCAGAACCCGTAAGTCCCCGGGTTCTGCCCGGAAACCGCTCATGAAGACCGACGAACTTCGCGAAGCCTATCTCTCGTTCTTTGAATCCAAAGGCTGCGTCCGCCGCCCGAGTGATGTGCTCGTTCCGCGGGACGACAAGACCGTCCTGTTCACCCCAGCGGGCATGAACCAGTTCAAGAATCAGTTCCTGGGGATTGGGCCACTGGAGTTCACCCGCGCGACCACCTGTCAGAAGTGCCTCCGCACCGGCGATATCGAGAACGTCGGTAACACTGCCTACCATCACACGTTCTTCGAGATGCTGGGCAACTTCTCGTTCGGCGATTACTTCAAACGCGAGGCGATCCACTGGGCGTGGGAGTTTCTCACCTCGAAGAAGTGGCTGGGCCTCGATCCCGAGCGGCTCCGCGTCACCGTCTACCTCGACGATGACGAGGCGTACAACATCTGGCACGACGAGATCAAACTCCCCGCCAGCCGCATCAGCCGCGAGGACGAGAACGAAAACTTCTGGCCCGCCGGCGCTCCTTCGCAGGGCCCCGACGGCGTCTGTGGACCGTGCAGCGAGATCTACTATCACCCGCCCGGGAGCCACAGCGACGTCGAGATCTGGAACCTCGTCTTCACGCAGTTCAATCGCGTGGGAGATCCGCCGAACAATCTCCGCCCGCTGCCGAAGAAGAACATCGACACCGGCATGGGACTCGAACGGACCGCTTCGACCCTGCAGGGAGTGCAGAGCAACTTCGAAATCGACATCCTGAAGCCCCTGTGCCTCGCCGCCGGCGAAGCCGTGGGTGTGAAGTATGAGTTCGAAGCTCCGCGCGGGCGGCCGTTGCGGCGGATCGCGGACCACGTCCGCGCGGTCACGTTCTGCATCCACGAAGGGGTCCACCCGGACAGCGAAAAACAGAACTACATCGTTCGCCAGCTGCTCCGCCGGGCGGTGCTCGAAGGCTACCTGCTGGGCAAGCACGAACCGTTCCTGCACCAGCTGGTGCCGGCGGTCGTGGACGCGATGAAGAACCCCTATCCGGAGATCGCCGAGACCGCCGAGAACGTCATGGAGGTGATCCGCGAAGAGGAAGAACAGTTCCTCGGCACCGTGGAGAAGGGAGTCCGCAAGTTCCAGAAGCTGGTCGATGAGGCCCGGAGGTCGGGCAGTTCGACCATTTCCGGCGATGCCGCGTGGGATCTGCACTCGACCGATGGCTTCCTCATCGAATTGACACAGGCGATGGCCGCGAAGAACAACCTGAAGGTCGACCGCAGCCGCTTCGAAGTCCTCCAGGAAGAGCACAAGAAGGGGAGCGGACGCGGTGCGTTTCTCGATGCCGTCATGGCGGCCGGACCGCTCGCGGCCTTGCAGAAGACCACCGCGGGAACCGAATTCCTCGGCTACGAGACCACCGAGGCCGAAGGCGAAGTCGTCGGCCTGATCGCGGAAAAACAGCTCGTCGACGAGCTCGTCGAAATCGGTCACGAGTCGCCGGTCGCCGTCGTGCTCGACCGCACGCCGTTCTACGCGGAAGCAGGCGGGCAGGTCGGCGATACCGGTGTCCTGATCGGCGACGGCTGCGAATTTGTGGTGCAGGATACGCAGCGGGACGGCAGCCTGATCCTGCACATCGGGCATCTGAAATCCGGCAAACTGAACCTCGGAATGAAGCTGCAGGCAAAAGTCGATGCCGAACGGCGCGCGGGGATTCGCCGCGCCCACTCCGCGACGCACCTGCTGCACCATGCCCTGCAGCAGACGCTGGGCAGCCACGCCATGCAGCGCGGCTCCAAGGTGGAGGACGATCACCTGCGGTTCGACTTCACGCAGCCGAAACCGCTCACGCAGGAGCAGCTCGACGAGATCGAAGAGCGGATCAACTCCCGCATTATCGAAGCGGCCACCGTCACCTGCGAAGTCATGGACCTCGAGGCGGCGAAGAAAGCCGGGGCCACCGCCCTCTTCGGCGAGAAGTACCCCGACCGGGTCCGCGTCGTCACGATGGGTGACTTCAGCAAGGAACTCTGCGGAGGCACCCATCTGAGCAACACCGGGCAGATCGGCCTGTGCAAGATCATCGGCGAAGAATCGGTCGCGAAAGGGGTGCGTCGGATCTCGGCCCTCACCGGCCCGAAGGCGCTCCGAAAGATCCGCGAGGAAGAAGCGCTGCTGCGGAATGTCGCGGCGCTGCTGAAATCGCCGCGAATTGAGGATATCCCGCAGCGTGTGACCGCTCTGCAGGAAGAAGTGAAGACGCTGAAGCGGGATCTCGCCAAACAGGCGACCCAATCGGCGGCAGGAACGGTCGAGTCGCTGCTCGAACAGGCCGAGAAGATCGGTGACGTGACCGTTGTGACACAGGTCATTGAGAATGCCGATGCCGAGGCGCTGCGGACACTGATCGATCAGGTCCGCCGCAAGGCCGCTCCGTCGGCAGTGCTGCTCGCCTCCGGTAGCGAGGGGAAGGTCACCCTCATTGCCGGGCTGACGCCCGATCTCGTCAAGCGGGGGCTGAATGCTTCCGACTGGGTGAAGGCTGCCGCGAAGCTGGTCGGCGGCGGGGGTGGAGGCCGTCCCGATCTCGCCCAGGCGGGCGGCAAGGATCCGGCGAAGCTTCCCGAATCGATCGCCGCCGCGAAGGAGTTCGCACGCGGAAAGCTCGCCTGAACCGTCACCCCTCCACGTGCCGGGGCTGATTCAGCGCAGCCCACGAAAATCACCATCTGAAAAAGAAGCCGGGCGGTCCCGATGACATCATCGGGGCCGCCCGGTTGTTTTATCGCCTGGACGTGAATTGTCGGGGGACACTCAGAAGTTCGCGGAAGGACTCTCCTTCAGGTCATTCTTCCTTCTGCAGGTCGAAGGTGAATTCCTGCGTCTGCCCCTTCTTGACCTCGACTCGGAGCGGGCTGGTGTTCAGCATCCGGAACTTCTGCGGGATGTTGGGGTACTCTTTCACCGGGGGCGGAGTCTCACCCGGTTCGGGCGGACGCGGATCGGGAGGTGGAGGAACGACGGTGACGGTGTAGCTACCTTCCGCGACATTCGGAATCGTCGCCACGCCTTCGTTATTCAGAGTGCCGCCTCCCCCTTCCCCGCTTCCGGGGCTTTCAAGATCGACCTGTCCCTCAGTGACAGGCGCACCACCGTAGGTGACCTTGATCGTCACATTGCCCCGGGGCCGGTCGGGTCCGGGAGTGTCACCACTGCAGCCAGCAAGCGACACGCCCGTGCCAATCGTCAGCATCGACGCAAGCAGCCGAAGTCGCAGGCTTCGCGCTGTCGCAAACACCGTCAACATGCAAGAACCTCTCTGGGAAATCTGAGAAGCAGTCAAAACAAGGCGCCCCCGGCTTTCGGTTGCCGGGGGCGATGTGAACCGGTCTGAGGAAGGCTTAAAACTCGCCGATCGTTCTACCATCATCGCGGACACACAGCTGCGCGAGTGTGTCGAAGTTGATATTCTCCGAAATAAAACGAACGGCGCCATCGGCGAGAAGCACATGAACCCCGCCTTCATGGAACGAATTAATGACTGTATTGGCAGAGGCTCCCGTACCGGCGGATGATACAGCCCCGCTCAGCCAGTAGGCATTCGGAGAAAAACGCACGGTCGTGATGCCCGCCGGGTACCAGCTACCCGCACTTGCGAGAGGAAGTGTTGTCCCAGCGTTCCATGTGGTGGGCGTAACATTCGCGTAACTATGCCAACCCGCCAGGTAGTTTGCACTCCGCTCCGCGCCGTTCACCTGGCCCGATTGCTCGGCAATGATAATCGTGTTCGAAGTTCCGTCAGTGCAGTCCCGTACCCCCTTGCTTTCGAAGGGGACCAGCAGTCCCGTCTTGCAATTCGACGAACCGCCGTTAAGGACATTACCGGTGCAAACAAAGTCCCGATTCGCCGGATCTGGCGTCGCGCCCGAGATTCCCACATAATCCATGACCATCCCCTCGTGAGCATACCCGAAATGTGCCGGATTGAAGTCCGGCAGGGAGCTTGAAGGGCAACTATACACTGCAACCCGCAATCCTCGAAGGACCTCATTCCCCTTGAACCCGGCCGGAGGACCCGCAGGGGAATGTCCGTAGAAGCCATTCCCGCTGATGCAGTTCATATCGAGCTGGTTGTACAGCGGAGCCTGGTCCAGATACGGGAGCAGCCGGGCGCGCCAGTTCGGCTGTGCCCCCCACCCGACCCCCATTGGAAAGACGTTGAGCGCATCGTGATAGTTGTGTAGCGCCAGGCCCATCTGCTTCAGGTTATTCTTGCATTGGGAGCGACGGGCCGCCTCACGTGCCTGCTGAACCGCCGGCAGCAGCAGGGCAATCAGGACCGCGATAATCGCGATCACCACCAGTAATTCGATCAGAGTAAATCCGCGGGGTTTCGCCATATTCGTCTCCTGGGAAAAGAGGGGATAAATGCGGACGGCCCGGCCGGTGACAGACCTCTCCCGAATGGGGAGACGCACCCACTCAGCTGGATGTTTGCGATGATCACCGCGCAAGGACGTGCCTCCGCCCAGCGTACCGCTTTGAATCCACCGTTTCCAGAAGAACACAGATGTTTACATCCAGATTTGTACAGGTATTCGCCTGCACGATCATGCCAACTTCCCGCGCGCAATTTCCGCATTCTCGGGCTTGGGGGGATTTCACCTTCCCGCCATCGAGGAGGTCACCCGGTTTCGTCAGGCTCTTGCCCGCCAACTTGAGAAAAAAGAGCTACAGATCACACATTCACCCTCTGTTGTGATTCACTGCTCACGAACGCTCCGACTCTGACGAAGTTGCCCCCGGGAGAGCCCCCCTATGAAACTGTTGCCGCGTACAATCGGAATTGCTTCGGGATTCCTGGTCCTCCTGGTCATGCAGACGGCGTTTGCCCAACGCCCGTTTCGTGAGTCGGCAGACGTCGCGGCACGCTCGCTCTCCCCTGCCGCACTCGACACGCTTGTCTCCGGAATCGCCCTCTATCCGGACCCGGTGATCGAACAGATCCTCGATGCGACCCAGCATCCCGCCGCACTCCGTCAGGCTGTCGGAGAAAGCCCCCGGCTCGCCAGGCGGTTCGCACAACAGGTCGAGATCCCGGTTCCCGAAAGCGTCCGGTTCCTTTCGCAGTATCCTGAGCTGCTGCAACAGCTGAATGAGCATCTTGTGCTGACGGCTCGCCTGGGACAGGCCGCGAAACAGCAGTTGCAGGATGTCTGGGACGCCATTGACCGGGTCCGGGCACAGATCGAGCAGCAGGCTTCGGAAGTCGCGGCGGACGGAGCAACGGAAACGGCCACGGAAACCGTCGCCGCGGGAGTCGCCGGCGTCTATGCGCCCTACGTCACTGCCGCCGGTGTAGTCGCGCGCGGGTACCGTACGCCCCTGGTGGTGAATGAACTGTATGGGCCGTATGGGGCGGCGGCGGTCACAACGACAACCACCACGGCCAGCGGAGCCCACGGCAGCGGCACGCAGACGACCACGACAACGACATTGCCCTCGGGTGCGACCGTCGAGCAATCGACGGGGAGCGCCAGCGCAACCGGACCGCGCGGCGGAACCGCCGAGACAACCGGTTCAAGCACGACCGTCACCGGCCCTGCCGGCACGACCACCGTCGGGGCGGGAAGCGCCAGCACGACCTACACCGGACCTGCGGGAGGAACCGCCACCACCAGCCGCGAGGGGGCCGGGATCAAGTACCAGAACGGCGACACAACTGCCGTGGCGGGGGTCGGCCAGAAGACCATCACGGGCCCCGAAGGGAACTCGGCAACGGTCTCGGGAGGAGGCACGGCATCCGTCACCCAGACCGCGAACGGAGCAACGTTCAATTCGGCCGCTACGGGAACCGTCAGCACGAACACCGGCGTGGATGCGGCCGGAACGCGAACCGGATCAGGAAGCGTCACCAACAACGCCGACGGCTCGACAACGCTCAACCGCAATGCAGACACGTCGCTGAGCGGTCAAAATGGATCGGCCGACATCTCGCGTTCGAGCACCGCCACCGCCAATGGAGACGGGACCGGAAGCTATTCCGGACAAACCAGCATCAACTCCAGCAAAGGCTCGGCTGAGATCGCCACGCAGGCCGGCAACCAGCAGCTCTCGACCACCGTCACCACCGACAACGGCTCGAAAACCTACACGGCAGGCGATGGTCAGATCCAGAATGCGCCACAGGGGAACTCGCGACAATCCAGCTCGCTCCAGCAGTCATCATCCGGAGACCCGAGCACTCAACCAGTAACCGAAAGCGGTGCACGGGACCGCAGCCCGTTCTCCCGTCAGACGGCGGAAAACTCCGGAGCGGGACAGAACCGCCGCACGAATGGAACGAGTCGCTACAGTGCGATGAACTTGCAGCAGATTGATGCGGCTCATCAGGCACTCTCGCACAACTGGAACCAGCTCAATCAGCAGAGGGGTTCGATGCAAACGCGACGCCCCGCCCCGTCCGACGGGTCGTCCAACGGCGCCCGCCCGCATCCGCAGACAGCACCGCGAAGCGGCTTCAACCGCGGTCAGCCCGCGCGACAGGGAGCAGGCCGCGGCGGATTCGGAGGTCGCGGCGGTCGTCCGGGCCGCTGAGTCTCACCCGCTTTCGCGGAACGCCTCTCGACACAAGAAAGAAAGCGGGGCTCGATGCCGTCGAGCCCCGCTTTCCTGTTTGCAATGTTCCTCTTGTCGCGTTCACCGGTCGCAGGAGTCGCCGACCATTACCCGCGGGCGAGAGCTTCCCGCTTTTCCTGGATGAAGCGGACGTGATGCGGGATGTGCCCGGCGATCCGGCGGAGCACTTCGCCGAGACTTAACGGGCCTTCGCTGGAGTGGGTACCGGTGCGGGCGAAATCGCTCTCGGCACAGTTTCGCAGGATCCGCGTGATGTGCCGCCGGGTCGCGTCGATCAGCGACAACTCTTCTTCGAGGTCGCGGAGATCATACTTGAGCCGGGCCGCAAACAGGTCAGGATCGCCGCTCAGGAGCGTGGCGTTCTCCTCGGCGAGAATCCGCTTTATCCGGCAGGCATAAACCGGTTCGAAGTCCGCAATATGAGCGACGACTTCGAGCGTGCTCCACTTGCCGGGCACCGGCCGGGCGCGAATTTCCTCGGCGGTCATCCCCGCGACGGCATCTCGGAGCAGCTTCGGGCCGGCGGCATACTGATCGATCAACTGCGAAAACTCCATCGCTTCCTTTCCTCTGTCAACAAGTTCGAACGCGAACCGGGCGGACCGGTTCCTTTACGTGCGGCCTCTGGTCTCGTTCTCGACTCTGGAAACCAATTCTATTCGGCCTTCAGTGCCGCGGTGTGCAGCGGCGTGTATTTCGCCCCTTCCGGTCGCAACTCCGAACGGAACAGGTGCAACTCGGCAATCGAGGCAGTCCCGTACTTAGTCTTTTCGTGCTGCTGAAGATAGGTGCCGAGTTCGCGTGGCGGACGGGCCCGGACGCGGGCCAGTGTGAGATGCGGCCGGAACGGTCGCTCTTCCGCCGGAATCCCCAGCGGAACCAGCCCTTTCTCCAGTTCCGCCGCGATTTCCGTCAGCGGCTCGGCGAACCGAACCCCCACCCACACAATCGCCGGCCTAGCCGCGTGCGGAAACACCCCCAGACCCGATAAGAGGACCTCGAATGGGCGCTGGTTCGCAACCGAGCGCAGCAGGACTTCATTCACGGAGGGCACCAGCGCCTCGTCGATCTCGCCGATGAACCTCAGCGTGATATGCAGATTTTCGTCGGCCACGGGCTTCACCGGCCCGCCGATCTCGCGCAGATCGTCGAGTGCCTGCTTCAGCTCAGGAGTGGGCGTGATATGAGCGGCGATAAACGTTCGCATCAGAAATCCTGCAATGCCTTCACAGCGTTTCGCACTTCCGGGGGGTGCCGACTACCGCATCTGCAACGTACGGGGCATGTTATCGACGAATCCCGCGTCGGTCCGGCGAAGCTCGGCAATCGCCTTGTCTCGCAGCGACTCCAGCAAAGCCCGGGATTCCGGCTTCAGGGCGAGGTTGATCAGTTCTTCGGGGTCGGCGTCGAGATCATACAGTTCTTCCATCTCCCCTTCCCGCAGGTTGCGGATGTACTTGTAACGGCCGTCGCGCAACAGCACCCACCAGGGAACCTGTCCGTTGCCGGGCTGGGTGAAGTCTCCCTCGCCGGGAATCTGGTTGGTATCGGAGCCATAATTCGCCCCGAGGTGTTCCATGAGCACCAGCGCGTTCCAGTCGCTGGTTTCGGGGTTCTGCAACAGCGGAGTGATATCCCGGCCGTGCAGTTTCCACGGCACCTGTACCCCCGCCTGCGCGCAAAAAGTCGCAATCAGGTCGGGCGAATTGACCGGATGTCGGCAGACTTTCCCCTGCGGAAGCGTTCCCGGCCGGCTGACGATCAGCGGCGAAGCAATCGTTGCGTCATAAGGAGCCTGTTTCTGGCTGAATCCATGCTCGCCGACCCCGTATCCCTGGTCGGCGGTGTAGACCACGAGCGTATTTTCGAGCTGGCCGGACTCTTTCAGGGCGGCCATTACCCGGCCGACTCCCTCGTCAATCCCGAGGACACATTCGTTGACCTGCTGGACCCAGGCCTGGAAATCGAGACCCGGCACATCAGCATCGAAGTTGCCCTCGCGCTTGACCCGCTTTCTCATGGCGGGCCGTCCGTCGGGGCCGGGAATCCAGGCCTGAGTCTTGTCGAGGTAGGCGGGCTTGTCGGGACGCGGGCCGAAGATGTCCTCGGGAATCGGGGCCTCATGCCCGGCGTAGGCTCCCTTGTGTCTGTCGGCGGGAGTGGTCGGCCCGTGAATCGCTCCGTAACAGAGCCACAAGTACCACGGCTTGTCGGGATCGCGATGCTGACCGCGAATGTACTCCACGGCCCATTTCGTGTAGTTATCGGTCGAGTATCCCTCGACGAGCCGTTCTTCACCGTTGAAGGTCAGAATCTGGGAGTGGTAGTACTTCCCGGCGTTTTCGGGATGTGCGGGGCGATTCCAGACGATCTGGAAATCCCAGTCGCGGCCGAAACCGACATCGGTCCCCGTGTGCCACTTTCCGATCTGGGCGGTCTGATATCCCTGCTGGCGAAAGACCGAGGGCCAGAAGGGAGCGAGTTTCGGATCGTAAGTGCTTCCCGGGTACTTGTCGGCCATCCGCATCGATTCAATGCCGTGAGGCAGGCGGCCAGTCAGCAGTGCCGCCCGCGAGGGCATGCACCACGAGCCCAGGTAAGCCCGGGTGAAGCGAATACCGGTCGTGGCCAGCGAATCGATGTTGGGGGTGCGGACCCATTTCGGGGCTTCGGGATAGCAGCCGACCGTCTTGTAGGGCTGGTCGTCGGTGTAGATGAACAGGATGTTCGGGCGGCGTTCCCCGGCATGAAGCAGCGACGTTCCGGTCAGCACGAGGAACAGGCCACACAACAGCACACGCCGCATTCCCGGATACATCAGTCGCATGAGCTTCCCTTTCGGTGGAACCAATCCTCGCAGATCCGCAACCGCCGTCAGTCAACACCGTACCGCATCGAGCCGCCCGGAACTACGGGGGAACAGGCTTGAGACGATAGACTTCAGGCTTCAGGTCGGGACGATTCACGGGTAGCCACGTTGGGGAAGAATTGGTTTCGCCCGGGACGATGCGCTTGCGTTGCCAGTCATGTTGGAAATCATATTCGATGCGGCATGGAAACATTGAGCCGCGTCCCAACGGGACGCGGCTCAGCGGATTGGACCTGCGGGGAGGCCCCCGGGGTGCGATTACCCTTTGATGACACCGATGGGGCGCATGCGGGCGACTTTCTTCGAGAGGCCGGCGTTGTGAACGACCTCCACCACGTCATCCACGTCCTTGTAGGCGTCGGGCTGTTCCTCGGCGAGGCCTTTCCAGCTTGCCGCACGTGCGACGACCCCGCGGTCGGCGAGTTCCCGGTCGATACGGCGGCCCTGCGCGTGCTTGACCGCCGCGGTGCGACTCATCGCCCGCCCTGCCCCGTGGCAAGTCGTGCCGAACGTCTGCTGCATGCTCCCCTCCTGTCCGACAAGCACCCAGCTCGCGCGCCCCATGTCACCGGGGATCAGTACCGGCTGTCCGATCGGGTGGTACACCTCCGGAATCTCGGGGTGGTGCGGCGGAAAGGCGCGCGTCGCTCCCTTACGATGCACCCAGACCTGCTTTTCGGTCTCGTCGATCGAATGCAGCTCGCACTTCGCGATGTTGTGCGCCACGTCATAGACGAGATGCATCTCCAGGTCTTCCCACGGACGGTTGAAGACCTTCGCAAACACCTCCCGCGCCTGCCACATCAGCAGTTGGCGGTTACACCACGCATAGTTTGCCGCGGCACGCATCGCGCCCAGGTAATGCTGTCCCTCGGGACTGTTGACCGGCGCACAGGCAAGTTGCCGGTCGGGAAGCTGAATCCCGTACTTCTCGGGGACTCCGCGCAGCGATTTGAGGGCATCGTCGCAAACCTGATAGCCCAATCCGCGCGAACCGGAATGGATCATCACGCAAACCATCCCCTCGGCGAGGCCCATCACGCGTGCGGCCTCTTCATCACACACTTCGGCCACGACCTGGACTTCGAGAAAGTGGTTCCCTGAACCGAGGGTTCCGCACTGATCCTTGCCGCGATCGAGCGCACGGTCGCTGACGTAGTCCGGCTCGGCCCCGTCCAGCCGGCCGCGTGCCTCGGTGAAATCAATGTCCCGCTCGACCGCGAGGCCGCGTTTCACAAGGTAACGCGGACCGTCAGCCATCAGCCGCCGAAGCTCCTTGTGTTCGAAGCTGTAGCGTCCTCCCTTGCCGACGCCTGTCGGCACATGGCGGAAGAGCTCCTCGACGAGTTGCGTGAGGAACGGCTGCACATCATCGTAATGCAGGTTCGAGCGGACGAGCCGCACGCCGCAGTTGATGTCGTAGCCGACACCACCGGGAGAGATGACGCCCCCTTCATCGGGATCGGTCGCGCAGACGCCCCCGATCGTGAAGCCATAGCCCCAATGGATGTCGGGCATCGCCAGGCTGGCGACCTGAATGCCGGGCAGGAAGGCGACGTTCGCGACCTGCTCGGGGGCCTGGTCGCGGCGGATGTGCTCGATCATCTCTTCGCTGGCGTAGATCAGGCCGTCCACGCGCATTCCCGGCTTGTACGACCTGGGAATCCGCCAGCAGTAATCATTGACCTTCTCAAGCGGCCCACGGTAGCCGTTTTTTTCCATGACAGCACTCCGTTCTTTCGGAATTCCGCAGGTGGATCGAGTTGGGCAAGCGGAGGGAAGACACGCCGCCTTTGAAGATGTTCGCTCGCCTTCTGCCGCTGCCGGATTCTTCTCCGAGACCGGAGAGAGCCGGCGTCTGCATGATGGCGGAGTCGATTCACTCGGCTTCCCTCCGTGACTTCAGATATCGACAATGACTTCCGCGAGCCAACCGTCGGCAGTCTGTTCGACCTTCAGATGGTGATAAGTGATCGCCTTGACCTCGTGGGCAAGACGATGCCGACGGGGGTCGAGGGGCTCTCCAAATCCCGTCGCCCGCAGTCCCGACTCGGTGACTTCGACCTCGAAGCGGGAGAGGATCAGCTTCTCGGTGTCGCAGTGATAAAGGAGCTCGTTCAGCCAATCGAAAAAGAGATATTCGCGATCGCTTCCTTCGATTTCGAAGTCAACCGCCCGGACCTCTTCGACATCCTCGATATTCTCGACCACCATTGCAAACAGTCCGCGGGCCGCATCGGCGAACAGTTCATTCAGATCGGCAGCCCGCACGCGGAGTCCCAGGTCAGCAGTATGTTCAAAGACTTCGTACATGGAGGTCAGACTCGGAAAGTTCGTCGACGGAGAAAAGAATCCGCGCAGCGGCGGGATTGCCAGAACGACCGGGCCAGATTCAAATTTGACGAACGCATGGCTGCCTCCATGATGGCCAATTTCGGCTGTTCACCGGAAGAGGCACATCCGGGCATCGGGGTTCGGAGTTTCCCTCCCCGCGTCCCTGAAAATCCGCCATGGGAAAGTTCCGATTTCCTCCGGTGTCACCTTCCCGACTACGGACGGCCACCTTTCGCCAGACAACCCGACCAGACCGCGGCACAGCCGCTCCCTTGTGGGCACATCCTATACCATGATTCGTTCCTCTGGCGACGCCTCTTCCCTGCGGGGCCGGACTCTGCTGATCGCTGCCGCCTTCTTCTGGAGCCTGAGCGGGGTCCTCATCAAGAGTCCCACGCTGGCGAGCCTGCCACCGACGGTCCTCGGCTGTTTCCGCGCCCTGATCGCCGCCGCGTGCCTGTTTCCGCTGGTGCGGCCGGCGGCGATTCGTTTCCGCCCGGCGCTGATTCCCATGGTCCTGGGCTTTGCCAGCATGAACGTCCTGTTCATCACGGCGATGACGCAGACGACAGCCGCCGCCGCGATTTTCCTCCAGTATACAAGCACGGCCTGGGCGTTTGTGTTCGGGATCGTGTTTCTGCAGGAGCGGATCGAGCGCGGAAATGTTGTCGCCCTGCTCTTCGCCCTGCTGGGGATTACCTGGATTGTCGCCGCCGACTGGCACGGCGAACGATTTCTCGGCAACCTGATTGCACTGGGGAGCGGGCTTTCGTACGCGGTGGTGATTGTCTGCCTGCGACAGCTGCGGGATGAAAGCCCCGCCTGGCTGGTGGCCTTGAACCATCTTGTGAGCGGCCTTGTACTGCTCCCCTGGGGGATCACCTTCGCGACCTCACTCAGCCGGCCGCAGTGGGGAATGATGGCCGTACTGGGAACTGTCCAGATGGCCCTTCCGTACGTCCTCTTCGCGCGCAGCTTCCGCTACGTAACCGCCCAGGAGGCGGGGCTGTTCACGCTGCTGGAGCCAATTCTCAACCCCCTGTGGGTCTGGATCTTCTGGGGGGAACGAGTCGAAGCTCCCACCTGGATCGGTGGGAGCCTGATCCTGATGGGATTGCTGCTCCGCTCCACGGTTTTCCGCACGGCACCGGTCGCCGCGAAACTCGCGAGTGAAAAGACCGGCTGAAGCCCTCCCTGCCGACCTGCGCAGCGATGGACAGGCGGCTTGCGGCATTCCTGCGTGTCGAATGGCAAGGGTTCGAGGTCAAACGCCCGAGCTCCCGGCCCGTTCGATTCCGGTCTGCCTCTCTTCCGCTTTGCCGGTGGCGACGGTAACTTGCAGTTCGCGATTTGATGAACGGCCTGACAGATGTGCGTCGATCTCGCCGCAGCATTGCAGCGACATCCCTGGCGGAGAGTCCATGGCGGAGCCTGAAAAGCAGAATTCGAGACCCCGAAAACGGCCCGGAAAACCGGCAGCGGGCAAACGCTCCGGACCGAAGGCTCCCGGCCCGAAAAAGAAAGGAGGGCCGCCTCCGCGCAAGGGACGCCCGGCAAAGCCGCGGCAGATTCCCGGGGCACTGTCGCTGAAACAGCTCTCGGGAAACCGCTACTGCCTGGTTCCGCCGCGCTGCGCGGTCGAACGCGACCTCGACCTCGAAGAAGTGCAGCATATGCGGGATGAGGATGAGCCGGACGTCGCCCGCGACGAGTTGCTGTTCCTCGTCGAAGATTGCCGGGGATTTCTCGAAGCGTACAACCTGCTCGCCGAACTCGCTCTCGAACAGGGAGACATTCCCCTCGCTCAGGGTTATTACGGCTTTGGCTACGAGAGCGCGATGGCGGTGTTGCCGATCGGTTTCCGCGGCCTGCTTCCCGCGGAAGAAGGCTACAATCCGCACTTCTTCCTCGCGGGGCGCGGGCTGGCGCGGTGCCTGATCTCCCGGGGGGATCGCAAGAAGGCCCGCGAGATCCTCAAACAGCTGCACAAGTTCGATCCCGACGAACCGGACGTGAAAGCCCTGCTCGACGAACTCGAACAGGGCCCACGGAAGTAGCCAGTTGCGGTTCAGCCGTCGACCAGCGCGACGCGAAGATCCATCACGTTCGTGTGAGTTGGTCCGGTTTTCAGAAGCCCACCGCACTGCTCGAAGAATGTGTACGAATCGTTGATCGCCAGGTACGGCGCGGGATCAAGGTTCTGTGCTTGTGCGGTCTGCAAAATCTCTTCGTCGAAAAACGCACCTGCCGCGTCGGTCGGCCCATCCTCGCCATCCGTCCCCCCCGAGAGAAGCGCGATCCGCTCGGCTCCCTGCGGTCGCAACGACGCGAGTGCCGCCAGGACGAGTTGCTGATTGCGTCCACCGCGGCGGGGCCGATCGGTCTCGGCCAGTTGAACGACTGGTTCCCCGCCGCTGAGAACACAAGCGGGGGGAGCGAGCGGCGACTGTGAATCGCGAATGTTGAGACACAACTCCGCGAGCCGACGTCCCTCTTCGTTGGCATCGCCGCGATTCCCGGAGCCGAGGGTATGCACGGCATATCCAAGCGACCGGGCCTTCTCCGCCGCGGCATCGAGTGCCCGCTGGTTGTTCCCGATCACGTAGTTGCTGACATTCTCCAGCTCGCCGGGAGAGTCGACAACCGACTGCGCGGCCTCGGCCAGATAGTCGAGCACCGCCTGCGGGACGCGCGGCGGTTCGGCTTTGTACTTCTGGAGGATCATCAGTGCCTGGAGATCGGTTGTTGAATCGGCGGTCGTGGGACCCGAGGCGATCACATCGAGCGGATCGCCGACCACGTCCGAGATGATCAGCGCGATCGTCCGCTTCGCACGGATGCGCCGCGCCAGGCCTCCTCCCTTGATGCGCGAGAGCCGCTTGCGAACGCTGTTGAGCTCGTCGATAGTCGCTCCGCTCGACATGAGGAACCGCGTCACCGCCTGTTTGTCGGCGAGGCTGATTGCGGGAATCGGTGCCGGCAGCAGCGCACTTCCCCCTCCGGAAAGGAGCACGAGACACAGGTCATGGGGTTCGAGACTCTCGACGATTTCGAGAATCCGCCCGGCACCTTCGACTCCCGCTTCAGTCGGTTCGTTCACACCGGCGGGACGGGCCGGATGGAGGTGGATTTTCTGCAACGGCCGGACGCAGTCGGCGGGGACGTTGATCCAGCCGACCACCTTATCACGGACGAGATCGGGGCCAAGAATTTCCTCAAGGGCCGCCGCCATTCCCGCTCCGGCCTTGCCGGCCCCGACGACGGCAATCCGCCCGATCTCAGCGAGACTCACCGGCTGGCCGCAGATGAGCAAGCGGTCGCCGTCGCGCTGCACCGCATCGCGCATCAGCGATTCGGAGCGGACTGCATCGAGGCCGGCCCGCCAGATCGTCTGGGCATCCTGACGCAATTCCGCTGCTGACTTCATCGGTGTTTCCTCTCTCACACACAGCCCAACCGTGATCTCTGATGGTCACGAGCGCTCGCCGGCGGGAGAAGTGGCCCTCAGCGGCGGAGCGGCTCATAAAAATCCGCGCGTTTCACCATCGCCCCGGGCACGCCTTCGAGTGCCTTCGCCAGCTCTTCAGCGAGCCGGGCATCCTGCTCGGCACGACGGCGGGCCTCCTGCTCCTGCTGCTCGCGCATCGTCCGCGTCCACGCCGGGTCGACATCGAGACTGCGAATCTCGCTGATCTTCCAGCCATCCTCATCAGAGTAGAGCAAGTCGAATACCGGCCGGAGCTTGAAGCCGTCTTCGCTCAGGATCACATGAACCGCTGCCCGGCGGCCGGATATTTCCACTTTCTGGATCTTGTACTCCAAATCGGGAGACGGCGCCCAGGGAGCGCCCTCGGGGTGCATCCGCTTCTCGGCGAGCGCCCGTTGCGTCGAGCTCAGGCAGGCAATGGCGCCGGCCTGATCGCCCGCCTGCACCGCCTCAAGAAAACGGGTGACGGTCTCGGTCGGCGACGGCGTCTTCCAGCAGGTGTAAAGACCGTAGCCACACAGGCCAATACCAACCACGATCAGCAGAGGGGCGATGAAGTTTCCTTTCACAATTCCCTCGCAGGATCGAAAGAGCCGCCGCACGACGGCACGCGAACAACAGGCGACGAACAGATAACAAAAAGGCGACGACACGGCCAATGCGTCTCGTCGCCTTGAATGATTCAGCAGGTCGGCAGAATCGGCCGGTCAAGCTCCCGGTCGCAGCCGCCGGTATGTCGTGAGGACGTCATAGAGATCGGAGGAGATCTGAATCCGGTCATCCTCGAAGTCCTGCAGCCAGGCTCGGTTCGAGTTCACCGCATCGGCAATAAGGGCGGAGATCTCGCCGAGAGTGACAGTCATTTCCGGAGCCGGAAACGTACTGACCTGATCTTCGCCGGTGTACAACCTCAGCCGGTGTCTCATCATTCATCGCTCCCTGATGAAGTCCTGAATCCGTAACGGGGGCCGACAGTTCCCTTGTCGGTCGTGTCATGCAGGCGCCGGTCGGCGTTAGCTGTATTCATCGACCCGGGCCGCGGGAGGACTTCATCAAATTTTCCGAACGCAACGAATACTCCTGATCCGCGAGAATTTGTGGGGGACGCGGCCAGTTTGTCCGCGGGCCCGCGCGGTCTCGCCTCAGTATAGTCGTTCAAACAACAAAATACCTCTGTACGGGCGGGAGGAGTGCGTCCATCCGGTGCATCCGTCAACGAGTGATCTATGGGCCTGCCCCAACTCCCCTGCGCGCAGACATGTGCGCGGAGAAGCGCAACGGTTCCTACGGCGGCATCTCCCCTGCCCAACACGGCGAATGCGACACGCGGCTGCCGCGTTCAGAGACGCTGCCGGTAAATTTCCTCAAGCAGGTCTTCAACCGACTTGAACTTCTTGCGGCCGGCGGCGACCGCATCGATCTTCTGCTGCGCGTCGGTGGCCGAATGCCCCAATACCAGAAGCGCTTCGTAGGCTTCTTTCAGCAGATCATGGTCGGCAGCCTGATCGGGAGGAAGATCCGGCGGGATCATCAGCGCGAACTTCGCCATCTTCCGGCGGAGCTTGGCGACGATCCGTTCCCCCATCGCCGGTCCGATTCCCGGCAGGGCCGCCAACTGCTTGACGTTCTGCTCCTCGATCGCCTCGGCCACCTCACGAACCGGACGGACCATCGCCCGCAGCGCCTTCTTCACCCCGACCCCGTCGACCGAACAGATGGCGTCGAAAAACTCGCGCTCGGCATCGTTCATGAAGCCGATCATTCGCGGCGTCAGTCGCCCCTGCTGCGGATTTCCTTCGAGATACTCGATGGTCTTGAGGCTGACTTCGCTCCCGATCAGCGATTGAAGCTGACGGCGGACGAACTCCGGCACATACACCTGATATTCAAACGCTCCCACGGCGATCGTGGCTTCCGTCGGGGAGAGATGGACAAGCTTACCGGTAATCCGCGTGATCAAGAGTCAAGCCTCGGGGGAAAGCGAAGAAAGGCGACGCCTCGGCGGGACGGCCCCGCGAGCGGCTCGCAAATCTCCATTATAGCGGCAATCGCAGGCGATTCGTGTAATAGTGACAGAGGGCGATTGCCACTGCATCGGCCACGTCATTCGGTTCGAGAATGCGGTCGAGGCCGAGCTCGTTCATGATCGCGTGCTGCACCTGCTCCTTCGAGGCCTTGCCGCTCCCGGTCAGCAGGCGTTTGATCTGCCGCGGAGTGTAATGAACGACCGGAATCCCCCGTTCCGCCGCCGCGAAGAGGATCGCCCCGCGTGCGTGCGACATGAGCAGGGCGGATTTCGGAAACTTCCCGGTCGAGAAGACCTGCTCGATTGCCATGACGCCCGGGCGGTACTCATCCAGAACTTCCCGCAGTCCGCAGCCGATTTCGAGGACCCGCTCGGCGAGTGTCAACTTGGACGTCGAGCGGATGACACCCCCTTCGCGCAGCGCCGGCCCGCCCATGCCGCGCTCCATGAGCGCGTAGCCGGTGCGGTTCAACCCGGGGTCGATCCCCAGGATGCGCAGCTGCGAATCGTTCATGAAATGAGGTGCCGGTGCAGACATGAGGATCAGTATGCTCTTCCGAACGAGAGCGGGTCTCGCCGCCGCTGGTAGCGAGCGGGGAGTCCGCTTCGCCAGGTCGTGCGCAATTCGTGGCGAAGAAACCCCGCCGCAAGCGACGTTCCGAAATCTCTCCTGGTGGTTAAACGCCGCCGGCCCGTCCTCTTACCGTAAAGGACGGGCCGGTCGAATCTCGTACTCTAGCCGCGTTTCCAGGTGCTGGTACCGTCGGGACGATCCTCGACGGTGATCTTCAAGGCGTTGAGCCGATCGCGGATCTTGTCGCTGACGGCGAAGTTCTTCGCCTTCCGGGCATCCGAGCGGATCTCGAGGATCAGTTGCATCAGCTCGTTCGCCAGGCCGTCGTCCTGTCCCTGGGGCTTCTCGATCGGCTTCACAAATACGCCGAGCAGGTTGGCGAGCTCCTTCAGTACGCTCGCCCCCTGGACCAGCGCGTCGATGATCTTGGGATCACCTCCACCGGCGTCGAGCTTGTGCTCGCGGATGAATCCGTTGAGCAGCTTGCGGAGGTCGAACAGAACCGCGATCGCCCCGCCGGTGTTGAAATCGTCGTCCATCGCTTCGAAGAATCGGTCGCGAAGCTGTGCCAGCTCACGGAAGAAAAGCTGCGGTTCTCCTTCCAGCGCGGGAGCTTCGGCCCGTGTCCGCGAAGTCGGCAGGTCGTAGAAGCTGCGCTTCGTGATGCTCTCGAACGTTTCGAAGAACCGGTAAAAGCCTTCGAGACTGCGACCGGTCTGGGCAATGTTCTCTTCGCTGAAATCGATCGGGCTGCGATAGTGAGTCGAGAGGAGAAAGAAGCGGACCGTCTCCGGGTGGTGGACGGCGAACAGCTCTTTCACCGACGCGGCACCTTTCGAGCCGGCCAGCTTGTTCGCTTCCTGCTCGGCCTGCTCGCTGGCGAGATCCCCCGTGCGGTCATGTGCTCCACCGACCTTGCCCGAGCTTTTGCCGGCCTGCATCAAACCGTTGTGCAGCCAGTAGCGGGCGAAGGGCTTGCCGGTGCAGCATTCGGACTGGGCGAGTTCGTTCTCGTGATGCGGAAACATCAGATCGAGCCCGCCGCCGTGGATGTCGAGCGTTTCCCCGAGATACTTGATACTCATGGCCGAGCATTCGATGTGCCAGCCGGGGCGTCCCAGTCCCCAGGGGCTTTCCCACGCGGGCTCACCCGGTTTGGACTTCTTCCAGAGGGCGAAGTCGGCGGGATTGCGTTTGCGGTCGCTGGCTTCGACGCGGGTGCCGGCGAGCATCTCCTCGACGTTCCGCCGGCTGAGCTTTCCGTAATCTTCGTCGCGGGTGACTTCGAAGTACACATCGCCATCGAGCGGATAGGCGTGCCCCTTCTCAATGAGCCGCTCGATCATCTGGATCATGTCGGGGATGTGCTCGGTCGCGTAGGGGAACAGGTCGACGGAGTCCACCCCGATCGCCTTGAGGTTGTCGAAATAGTCCTGCGTCATCTCCTTGGCGAGGGCTTCGACCGTCTTGCCGTGCTTGGCCGCGCCGGCGATGAGCTTGTCGTCGACATCGGTGATGTTGACGACCCACTTCACCTCGTAGCCGAGATAAGTCAGATAGCGTTTGATCGTATCGAAGATCACGGGGCCGACCATGTGGCCGATGTGCGCGGGCTTGTAAACGGTGGGGCCGCACAGATACATGCCCACTTTGCCCGGAACGACGGTCTGGAACTCTTCTTTCTGACGCGTAAGGGTGTTGTAGACGCGGAGTGTCATGGGATTTGGCTTTAGTCTGTAGACCTGGAGACTGGAGTACGTCAGGGGTGGGCGTCGAACGCCGGAGTGGTGGCGACATCGCGACGCTGGAGCAGGACGACCGCGTCGGCACACATCGCTTCTTCACGACCGACGGGCCCCACTCGCTCACCCGTCTTCGCTTTCACGTTCACTGAATCCGGGGCCAGCGCAAGCAGCTGCGCGATTCGCTGGCGGATTGCCGACTTGTACGGGGACAGCTTCGGCTTCTGCGCGTGAACCGTGCAGTCGATGTTCACGATCGACCAGCCGCGTTCGCGGGCGGCGCGATACGCCGCTTCCAGCAGCTTCGCCGAGTCTGCCCCCGCATACTGCGGATCGGTATCGGGGAAATGCTCGCCGATGTCCCCGAGGCCCGCGGCTCCGAGCAGCGCATCGGTAATCGCGTGCAGCAGCACGTCCGCATCGCTGTGCCCGTCGAGCCCCGCGGAATGCTCGATGAGAACGCCGCCGAGCACGAGCGGCCGGCCGGAAATCAGGCGATGCGTGTCGTGTCCATAGCCGACGCGCCACTGCGGAAGAGTCATGAGCCAGTCCGACGGTTCATCCGTTAACACGTTCGAGGGAATCAGTTAAGACGTTCAACGCAGACGCGGGAGAGGCCCGCGGCTGCCGGCTCGCGCATCATAGCGGCTTGCCCCGGAGGTGACAACGGGAGTCGAACCCCGTGGTGGCGGGGAGTTTACAGGAACATTCCCGTTCCGCCCACCCGCGCGACAAGCGTTCCAGGGTGGAGGTGACGCCGTGGCCGCCGCGGGTACGAATTGACACAACCCGCAACCTCACCTACACTCCGCGCCTCATTCCAGAAGATCTACCTGTCGATCGTGTCCAGATCCTTTCTCGGGAGCGATTCCCTTGCTCCGTGCGAGGCCAATCTATCCTTTTGTACCGCACCTGCTCTGCTGCGGAATCCTCGTGATTTCCGTCTGTGGATGCGAGTTGTTCAATTCCACAGGACAACTCGGCGGTCAGGGCTTGCCGCCGCTTCAGGCGGCACCGGATGCGATCCAGCTTGAGGTCATTCTCGTGGAACGTCCCGTGGGGGACCGCCTCATCGGCGATGCCCTCTGGAAGGATGTCAACGAAATCCTCGACATCCACCCCGAAGCACAGCACGACCTGCAGCGCAACGGGTTTCGCATCGGTGTCATCGGGTCGCATCCACCGGAGGCCCTCGAAACCCTGCTCGGCCTGAAGTCGAACTTCGGGGGGAAACAGCTCAAGGACGACGAGAAGAAGGTTCAGGGGAACCGCTTCTTCGTCCGCTCGGGCTGGACCACCGAGATCAACGTCAGCCGCGACCTCGTCCCCGAATGCGAACTGACGCAGTTCGCGTCCCACAAGAGCGAGAAAGGGGAAACGAAACGCTACAAGCTTGCGAGTTTCTGGTATCAGATGACGGCAACCCGCGATCCAAGCGGCTGGATTCGCCTCGATTTCGTGCCCGAAATTCGCTACGGAGAGCGGCAGATGCGTCCCGATCCCGCCGATGACCGGTGGGAACTGACGGCCCGCCAGCGTTCCGAACGGCTGCACTCGTTGAAGTTCAGCATGATGCTGAACATCGGAGACATCGCCATTGTCACCGGCCGCGATCACCTCGTCGGCACCGTGGGCTATCGCTTCTTCCTCGGCCCCGATGGCGACGACGACCACCAGCGACTGCTGCTCGTGCGGTTCGCCCACATGGGGAACGAGTCCTCGCAGTAGCCACAACGTGAACATCGGGGCGAGCGGCAATCTCGCCCGGTCGGGCGCGGCTCATTCACAAGGCGGGATTCCCCAACCAGGAGGCGGAATCCAGGATCCGTGAGCGGCGTGTCTCATCTTACTGGGGCTGGTCACCTTCCCAGCCAACTCTCTTGCGCAGGCAGCCTCGCGTTTCCCTCCGTGTCATGCTGCTGCGGCAAGTCCAGTTGCCACTTTCATAGATCCTGGATTTCGACTCCTGATCTTTGCCTCGTCCGTCACGTGACCTCTTGCGGGTTACCCGTCCCGTTTCGGCCGGCGAACCTCCACCGTGGTGCCAAAGGGCAGTGAAGGCCACAGCCGTCCGGACGGAGCCACGATCACCGAGATCAGCGCTTCGTCCGGCATACGTTCATTCGCCCGCGACAGCGGCGCCACTTGAGGCGGAATCACAGCAACTTTTCCTTCCCTTGCCGATCCATCGGGAAACCGCAGTTCGAGCACGGTTCCGGGTGCGAAATCGGCCAGGCTGTCCGACGGGATCTGCACGAGCAGGTAGGGCTGATCCTCGTCGAGCAATTCGACGACCGGTTCGTCAGCGGAGACAAGTTCTCCCACCTGCTTGAGAAACACACCCACCGTTCCATATACGTCAGCGGTAATCACGAGCGACTTCTGCCGCTGTTCGAGCCGGGCCAGTTCGTCCCGGGCCATGGCGAGCCGGGCCTCAGCAACGTTCACTCCCATCGCTTCCCGAATGTTCTCGGGGAGACGGTCGAGACGTTCCTGCAGCTGGGCGAGCCGCTCGCGACACAGTTCGACCCGGGCGGCGGCAAGATCCCGCTCGTGGGAGCTCTCCTCCGGGGCCGCGACTCCGGAGGGGCTCGTCGTCCCTCCGGGGGGAATCGCCACCGGCAGTCGTTGTTCTTCCAGCGAGAGCGGCACGATCGTTACCGGGGGGAACACATCGTCCCGCTGTGCAAAGGTCTGAAATTCAGGCTTCGAGCGGAAGGCAAGATGCGGTGAGAGGTAATTCGCAAACTTGAGTCGGGTGTCGAAAATCTCGGCTTCCAGGGCCTGAGTGCGGGCCGCCAGTTCGACCGAAGCACGGGCCTGGGCCTGAGCAAGTTCCGCTTCGAGTGCGGCAATTTCCCGTTGCTTCCGGGCGACGGCATCTTCCAGCTCGACGTCACTCAGGACGAAGAGGGGTGTCCCCGGAGGCACAACCTCTCCCTGTTGCACCAGAATTGACTGCACGCGGGCAGCACGGCCGGCAACCACGGTACGGCCGCGGGCCTGCAGGTAGCCGGTATGGGATTCATAGCTCGCCCGGGACAGCCAGGCCGCAAGTGAGAGCCCGCCGCCGAGAGCCAGCACAGCGAACGCCACCAGCCGGGCCGGTGAGGCCGGGAGCGGTACCGTCGCGGGCACCGGGGCATTCGAGTTGGCGGGATTTGAAGTCATGGTCAAAAGGCATCCTCTCCTCGTGCGACCCCGTGGTCCATCCATGTCCGGGTGCGACATCAAGACTTCTTGTACAGGGACGAATCGGAAATTCCTGCGGTGCGATTTGACGAGAATCCGACGAGACCGCAGAGTCCATACAGCCGACAACTCCGGCACGGTCGGCTCTGCGCGAACTCTCCATTTTCCCAATCGGCCTCTTTCCGCAGCACCTTCAGCCGAATTGCATCAGGCCCCTCGGGAGTGCGGCGGCGAACACCGGCAGAAACGGCCGCTCGGACCTGAAGCCAATGCGGTGGCGATGCCGCTGTTCGCTGTGGCCCCCGGGTCGCGGGTGTGATCGCTCCCCTCCTCTCCCCTGGCCCTGCACGACACGGCACTGCCGCGATGGTAAAATCCGGGACACGTGCTGCCCGGAACTGTGGAGTCTCCCTCCGACCTGAATTCCAACCGACTGCCCTCTGAAAAGGAGCGTTTCCGATGGTCTGCTCTCCCCGGCGCGAGTTCCTGCTACGGTCGGCCCGGTGGTTCGCGGGTGCGAGCGGAGTCCTGGGGGTACTCTCCTCGGACTGCCTGCATACTTTCGCCGCCGATCGCAAGGAAACTGCCGTGCCTGCATCCTCCCCCCTTCCCATCGTCGACACGCATCAGCACTTGTGGGACCTCAGCCGCTTCGACCTTCCCTGGACAAAGGGAGAAGAGGTAGCCAGCCTGAATCGCAGCTATCTGATGAGCGATTATCTGCGGGCGACCGAGGGATTGAACATCGTGAAAGCGGTGTACATGGAAGTGGACGTGCACCCGTCGCAACAGGCGCAGGAAGCGAAGTACGTGCTCGACATCATCCGCCAGGGAAACACCCCCACCGTGGCGGCGGTCATTTCGGGCCGTCCGAACTCCGAGGAGTTTCGCGCATACATTGAACCTTTCGCGAAAGAGCCGGAGATCAAAGGCGTCCGCCAGGTCCTCCATGTCGGCTCGACACCTGCGGGCTACTGTCTCCAACCGCAGTTCGTCAAAGGTATCCAGCTCCTCGGCGAACTAGGTTTGAGCTTCGATCTCTGTATGCGCGCCGGAGAGATCGTTGATGCCGTGAAGCTGGTCGACCAATGCCCGAAAACCCGCTTCATCGTCGACCACTGCGGCAACCTGAGCGTGCAATCGAAAGATCCTGCCCTGCGGGAACGCTGGAAGAAAGGGATGTCCGAACTGGCCCAGCGCGAGAACGTCGTGTGCAAAATCTCGGGGATTGTTGCCTCGGCAAAGCCGGGAGCGTGGACCGCCGACGACCTCGCCCCCAACATCCACTTCTCGCTGGAGACCTTTGGCAAGGAGCGTGTGATGTTTGGCGGCGACTGGCCCGTCTGCACGCTGGCGGCCAGTTATCGGCAGTGGTTGGATGCGCTGAAGAAAATCGTGAGCGACTGGAGCGAGGCGGATCGCCGAAAGCTCTTCCACGACAATGCGGTTCGATTCTACGGGCTGAGCTGACTGGCGATCCCGGCGAGCGGCGGGGAGCGACACGGGCGGGAACAGTCCCTGCAGATGAAATCCCGCCCGGCCCGCCAGGTGCCGGCGCCGCTTCCTGGATCTCCCGGTATCGCCGTGAAGCTGCATTGTTCTGAGCCCGGCGGGACGTTAGGCTCAAACTGAGGCAGTTTCGATGTTCCCGACTGGCGGTGCGCAGCCTCCGTCAGCCCACCGGAGACTGCTTCGGGCGGCGGTCGCCATCCCCTTCCCGGACAACCGCCGCTCTCGGGCCACTCGCAGGCGACAGGAAGTGCGCCCGAACTCCCGGTGCGTTTCCTTTTCCTCTGCGTGATTTGAGACACGTTTCATGAAGCTCGTTGAAGGTCAAACGGTCGGCATCGACCTTGGCACGACCTACTCCGCCGTCGCCCAACTGGACAATTCGGGAATCCCCGTCTCCCTGAAGAACTCTGATGGTGAACTGTCTACTCCGTCGCTGGTCGTGTTCGGCGACAACGGACGAATCCTGATCGGGCCGAAGTCCGAACGACTGTTCCTCGAGAATCCCGAACGGGTCGTCGTCGCCATCAAGCGGGAGATGGGCAACAAGGAATTCAGGTGCATCTATCAGAATCGGAAGCTCACTCCCGAATTCATCTCCGCGCTCATCCTGAAGAAGCTGGTGCAGGACGCCGAGACGCAGATCGGCCCGATCGGCAATGCGGTCATTACCGTCCCCTATTACTTCAACGACCACTGCCGCAAGGCGACGCAGGACGCCGGAGAAATCGCAGGGCTGAATGTCATTGACATCATCAACGAACCGACGGCGGCCACACTCGCTTACGCCTGGAACCGCGGGGAGTTGGGGCAGGATGATGTGAGGACCGCCGAAAAGCGGATCATGGTTTACGACCTGGGGGGCGGAACGTTCGATGTCACGATCGTCCGCTACACCCCTACCCGATTCCAGGTGCTCGCCACTGACGGCGATGTCCTGCTGGGAGGGCTCGACTGGACACGCCGCATTGTTGATCACGTCTGCGAGCATTTCGTCCGCAGGTTCGGCTCTGATCCGCGTTCCGACGCCGAGGCCCTCGTCCAGCTCACACGTGACTGTGAAAATTCAAAGCGGGAACTGAGCCACAAGCAGGAGATCGATATTCTCGTCCGGTTCGCGGGGAATACCGTAAAGGTGCCGCTTACCCAGAGGGAATTCGGGCGGATGACCGCAGACCTGCTGCAGCGCACCCGCGACACGACGGAGCTGGTGCTGCAGGAGGCCGGGATGACCGCATCCATGCTCGATGAAGTGCTTCTGGTCGGCGGTTCGACACACATGCCCGCGGTCGAACAGATGCTGCTCGAAGTCTGCGGCCGCAAACCGTCGCGCGAGCTCGATCCCGACCTCGCCGTGGCGCAGGGAGCGGCGATCCATGCCGCGATTCTCGAAGCGAAGCTCACCGGCGGCAAGGGGCAGATGGCCCAGGCCGTCATCAAGCGGCTCCGCTCGGTCACCACGCACGATGTGAACTCGCATTCACTCGGCGTTGAAGTCACGACCTTGCACGACGGCAAGCAGAAGCGGAATCACATCATGATTCCGCGAAACACCCCGATTCCGCACAAGGTCGTCCAGCGTTTCGTCACTGATACTCCCAATCCGCAATCGATCCGGTTGCGACTGCTGGAAGGGGAAGCGTCCGATGTCGACGCCTGCACCCTGATTGGCGACTTTCGGATCGTGGGTCTCCCCCGCGAATTGCCGGTGGGCTCTCCCGTTGAACTCACCTACAGCTATGATGCGAGCGGCCGCATCCACGCCGCCGCCTGCGAGCTGGTCAGCAACAGCAAGGCGACGACCGAAATCGTCCGCCAGCAGGGCCTCAACGATCGGGGGCTCGAAGCGTTCAAGCGGCTGGCGACCGAATACGAGGTGAAATAGCCTTCCCTGGCGTGCTTCCGGGAGGCTCACGGATCCTCGTCACTGCGCAGTGGCCTGCATACTTCGCCGATGCCGGCAGCTGGCCCGCCTCCGACAGGGATACGCCGCCGCCGTCCACCTTCCGAGGAGACCGCCGGGCGCGGCGAATTGAGTTGACCGGCAGCGGCCGCCCGGCGATCCCGCCTTCTCAACAAAAAACGCCTCGGCGGGAGTCGGGGACTCCCGCCGAGGCGGCGACTTGCGACCAGCCTGTTCTCCGCAGGATTACGGAGCCATCGGCGTCGGGAAGGCAAAGGTCCCGGGATCAACCGTTCCCCAGCCCCACGGCAGTTCACCCGTCAGGAAGCCGGAGAAGACACCGTTCGGATTCAGCACATCCGGCGACGGAAGCAGGTTATACGTGTCGGTGATGAACCCAGTTCCGAAGTCAAACCCGGTCGTTTCCGAAGTGATGTCGATGCGGAAGGTGCTCAGACCCGTCCCTTCGTAGCCGTCCAACGCGCCCGAGGTGATGCCGTCATTAACCGGTTCATCCGGATTGCGGAACGGATCGTCGATTCCACCCCGCACACGCTGAGCGTTGCGGAGACGGCTGGTCGAGGAGAACGGTCCCGGACCACCCTGGGCAGGGGCCGTGGTCGGCAACGGCGACTTGAAGGTGTCGGCGGTGTTGTACGAGGCTCCCGCATTCGTCAGGGCCATCGATTCACCCGTGTTGCCACGGAACAGCAGGTTCAAGCGGGCCAGCGGGTCGAACTCGAAGACCGTCGCGGTCGAAATCGGCGGATTGACAGTCGAGGTGAACGAGTGGATGAACACATCCGTTCCGTTGTTCCCGAGGAACTCGTTGTTGACGACCCGGGCGTTCACGCGTCCGTTGCCGTTGAGGCCGGTGGCCGTTCCGAAGGTCGGCGAGTTGGAGTTGCTCGTGCCGACGCGAATCACAAGACCCGTGCCGGTAAACCCGCTGGACGAGCCGTTCCCCAGGATCGTGTTGGTGTCCATGTTGAAGATCACGTCGGGCGAGGTGAACAGACTTCCGTCGGCTGCCAGTGCCGTGGTCGACGAATCGGTCTGGTTCTGCGTTGCCGAGGCGGTGTTCACGAGGTAGACACCTTCCAGCAGGTTCGAGGAGATCGAGTTGCTGCCGGCGGCGGTACCGTTACCGATCTGGATGTTGGAGACCGCGTCCACCTGGTTGAGGATGTCGATACCGCGACCGTCGTTAAAGGTGATCGTGTTGCCAAGCATCGACAGGTGCAGTTCCGAGGTTCCCGTCGCGTTGACTTCAACACCATCGCCGCGGTTGTCGGTGATCGTGTTGTTGTTCATCGCGAGGGCGAGCACACCACTGGCGAGGTTGATGTCCACGCCACCCAGAGCGTTGTTGTTGATGTTGTTATTGGTGATGGAGCTGGTACCGAGCGAGTTGATCTGGATGCCCCAGCCATCGTTGTTCGCGATGGTGTTGCCGAGGCTGCGTCCCGTCGTCGCGTCGGTTCCATCGAGTCCGATCTGCACATCATGCCGTCCGGAGAGGTCGATGCCGTTGCCACCGTTGTTGGTGATCGTGTTCATCGTCCAGACCCCGGCGACAAGCCGCTGATCAGTAACCGCATTGAAGGATTGAGTGACCTGGATACCGTGGCTGGTGTTGTTGTTGATCGTGTTGTCGGTGATCGTCGTGAACACCTGGCCGTTGCCCTCGCCGCGGAGCGAGATACCCCGGTTTCCGTTCTCGTTGATCTGGTTACGCAGGATCGTGTAGTCGGCCTGATCGGTCGCACTGCCGCGACTGATCAGTTCGATACCGTCATCCCCGTTGCTGCTCAGGACGTTCTCAGCGATGACCACGTTGTCGATCCGGGCATCGTCGCTGCGGAGGAAGTGGATGCCGTCCGTGCCGCTGTCGGTGATCGTGTTCCCGTTACCGGCAATCCCATCGGTGTTGCCGATCCTCAGGTTCTCGATCACGGTGTTCTGGCCGGCGGCGACGTAGATGCCTTCATCCGCACTGTTCCGGATCAGGTTCCGGTCGATCGTGGAATTGAGCAGCTGGGCGGTTCCCGACATCAGGCGGATGTTCACGCCTTCGCCGTCGTAGATCGTGCTGTCCGGATCGTCGACCGTGTTGTCGATGATGTTGTTGACCAGGTTCAGGCTGCCGGTGGTCGTTCCGTTCAGGGTGAACGCAATTCCCGCACCGACGTTGTCGCTGAAGTCGTTCTGCATGTCGGTCCCGAGGCCGCCGATGTCCACGTTGAACGTGCTGGAGTCGGCGATCAGATCGAAGCCCTGCAGGCCGTTGCCGGTAACGGTATTCCCGGTGAAGTCACCGTTGAAGACCGAGTTACCCGTCAGGCTTGCGAAGATTCCGTGGCCGTCGTTGTCGGTGATGGCGTTGTCGAGGACTGCCGTGGTGACGTTGGTTCCACCGGCAATTGTGTAGTGGACGCCGTCGCCACCGTTATCGGTGATCGCGTTCTCCAACAGGTTGATGGTCGCGGTGCCCGCACCATTGGTGGTCATTCCAAAGCCGTGCGAACCGTTGCCGCTGATGGTGTTTCCACTCGCGGTCAGTTCCAGCATGCTGGTGTTCATCATGTCCACCAGGATGCCGGCGGCGGCATTGTTATTGAGCATATTGTTGCTGATCAGAGTGGCCATCTGCGCCGTGTTGGCCAGCGAGATATTGATACCGCTGCCATCAGGCGTCGTGCCGTTCGAACGGATGTTGTTGTTGTTCATGACCACGTTCTGGGCATTGGCGTTTCCGGAGAGATTGAAGTTGATTCCGTTCCCGCCGGCGCCCGTGATGCTGTTATCGCTGATCACGCCCGAGGTCAGCACCGAGTTGCCGGTCATGTGGACCCCGATCGCATCGCCACCGGTTCCCGCCTGCTGGATGGAACCACTGCGGGCCTGGAAGACATAGCGACCGAGAATCGGGCTGTTCAGGCTGTTCTGGATCAGGCTGGTCGCCGCCGGGCCGTTGTCGAGGAACGCTCCGTTGACTCCCGATCCCGGCAACTCAAACTGGGCGTTCACGCCGTTCGAGTATCCGACCCGAGCCGAGGCGCCACCGAGCCCGAAGGGATCGCTGCCGCTCGCTTCGCCCGCTTCCCACTGGATCGTTTCGTAGTTGAATTCGAAGTCGAAGTCACCCGGCGAAACGTCCGAGCGGTCGATCATGACCAGCTGGAAGCTGTTCGTCGGCAACCCCTGGTTGCTCCCCGCGGTATCGAAGTGCCGCACATCGATGTAGTTGACACCGAAAGCGGGCCGTCCGTTGACCGTTCCCTGGCCGAAGGTCACGACATTCCCCAGCCGCGTGTCCACGTCGGCGAAGAACGGAGCGATGATCGGCGTCGCGGTCGAGAGCAGGTCGAACGGAACAAAGTTCGGCAGCGGTGCATTGAAGGTCACGTTGCCGTTGTTGTTGACATAGAGATCGTTGAAGATCTGCCCGAAGAAGTTGGCGGTGAATCCGATCGGCGTGAGCGGGCTCGAGCCGTCGTCGTTCGCCGGGATGAAATCGCTGTCAAACCCGGTGCGGATGACATCCCCTTCGCCCATCGGACCGAACACATTGTTCCGGATGTCGAGCGTGGCGACCGCCGTTCCCGAGAGATCCAGCAGCACACCCGTCGCCAGGTTGAAGACGAACAGGTTGCCCAGTTCCGCATCGGCTCCACCCACTCCGAGGACGACGTTCCCGCTGTCAGCATGGATCGCGAAGCCGTCCGTACCGTTCATCATGAACGTGTTGCCCGTCAGCAGGGCATTGACGTTCGAGCCTCCGGTGGCATCGATGTCGATACCGGCATCGCCATTCATCTCGAACGAGCTGTCGGTAACAAGCAGGTCGAGAGTGGCGTTGTTCAGCACCGCTCCGATGCCGTGATCGCCGTTGCCGCTCGAGGTGACATTGTCCACCGTCAGGTCAATTTCGCCGTTACCCGATGCCAGGGCTATACCATTGTTGGTGTTGGCCATGAAGGAACTGTCGGCGATCAGCGCCTCAATCGCCGAGTTGTTGGCCTGGAGTGCCAGACCGACGCGATTGGCGTTGGCGGTGACATCCTCGACGAGCAGGTCCAGGGCCGCGGTGCCGTTGTTATTCACCGCGATCCCTTCCAGCGTGCTGCCGGTCACGGTGACGTCGGTGACGTCGCCGATACCCGCGGCGTTCAGCAGCGAGATGCCGCGTGCGCCCGCATCGGTGATGTTCAGATGGTTCAGGTCGAAGTGCGTGATGTTGTTCGCGAAGATGCCGTTCGTCAGCGGGGCTTCGATATTGAAGCCGCTGACCTCGTTGTTGCTCGCGAGGGTGACGGCATTGCCGTTGATGTTCGTGATCACAGGATACAGGCCGGTGTCGCTCGTCCCGGGCAGCAGGAAGGTTCCCTGCTGTGAGGTGAACGTGTGCGCGACCCCTTCACCGAGCAGCCGCTGATTGTTACGCAGCGTGATGCCCGTATCCATTCCGGTCGACGTTCCATCTCCGCGGTTGACGAAGATCAGATCCACCGTGGGATCCGTAATCCCCGGGAGAGTGTTGAACGGGTTCTCGAACGAGCCATCTCCACCCGGACCGGCCGTGTTGTCGATGTGGACCACCTCAATGGGCGTGCCCACCGGTCCGCCCGACCCGCCGCGGCCGCCGGCCCGCAGGGCATAGACGAAATCATCCACCACATGCCGGTTGATCGCGATGCGATACTGACGTTCGACCTGGGCATACAGACGTTCCTGCGTCGGCTGACGCGACATGATGCGACGCGGCTTTCCGTCCGGCAGCAGCAGCGTCACGGCCCCGGTCACGTTGGTGCCAAACAGGTCGTCGCGGCTCACCGCCACCTGCAGCGACAGATCCTCGGTGACGAGTGCTTCTGTCCGCGTGCGGAAGCCCCAGGTCGTCTTGGACTCTTCCCCTTCGTAGTAGTAGACACCGTAGTAGCTGCGGATGCCGTAATCACCCAGCAGCGGCAGGGCACCGCCGATTTCGACATCGCCCCCCTTCAGAGGGCTTTCGATCAACCGCGTGCGGCCAAGCCCAATGTTGTGGTTGATGAAGAAAATATCTCCGGTCAGGCTCTCTGACATGGTCCGGACGTCGTCATTGAGCGGGAAGTACACGTTGGCCCGGAAGTCGAGGCTCCTCCCCAGACTCTCGACACCGAAACCAAACTGGTTGTAATCCGCAAACCCGGTGTTGTCGTCATCGTACCAGGCGTTGATACCGAAGACGCGGTCAGCTTCCGGCACATACATGCGGAAGCCAGCACCGACGTTCGCGGCAAAGTCCCCGCGGTTCGTCACGAAGCCCCGGGCATCGATGAAGACGAGGCTCAGGTCGGGCTCGAGGTGAAACGGCAGGAAGGCGCTGATTGTCTGATAACCAGCGTTGTAGCCGACTCCGTCCCCGATGTCGGTGCGGATTCGCACGCGGGTCCCGAACGGATCAAACGGAATGTAACCTCCGTTCGGAACCGCTGCATAGCCGGGCGTGTAGGCAGGGTCGGGTGCCGGGTAATACTCTTGCGCGGCCCCGGGACTCACAAGCGCCCAGGACAGCAAAATCGCGCAGTAGAGACTGACTCTGGTCATGTTCATGGATTGCTCCAACCGGATGCCGAGAAACACGCGTTGGGTGAGGAAGTGGGCGTCCCGGACCTAAGACGAAATGCTTCCGGTTCTGCCGGAACTTGCGGTTATGGTGATTTTTCGGACAGATCACCCTCCGCAGTTGAGTAAAACTGGCGAAGAAAATCCGGGAATCCGGAATATTCCAGCCGCACCGGTTGTTCCGCCAGTATGTCCCCCGCAGCGCCATTGAGCCGGATGGAAAAGAGGATTCGCAACCCGATTAATTACCAACAGTTACGAAACCAACCCCAAGGCGGCCGGGCCGTAGTTGGATGCGAATCGGCTTGCCAGGTTGCCTGAATACCGACGTGCGTCGTCGTGCAATAGTGCGTCGCACCACCGGCACACACGTAAAATTGGGAGAGATGCGCAACTGAAAAGTTGCTCGCACGGAGCGCGAATGAGCGTCTGGGGCGCCCTATCACACCCCCTCATCCCCCTCATTTACCGGGTTGCCGGCTCAGCGAAACTGTCGCCAACACCTGAGCCGGGTGCATTCGATCCGGCGGCAAATGGGGAAACTTGGTTGACGGGCCACATTGAAAGAGGGCCTCGTCCTCTGCCCGAGCCTTGCCTTTCTGAAGCGACGCTCCGGATGCATCACCCCGCGCTCGGCAAACAAGAAAAAGCTCTGCCGCATGAAGTTGCAGCAGCATCCGATGTCTTGAACGCGCTTGATTCCCCCCCGAACGGCTGTCACAATAACGGACAAGACCGACCCCTCTGTCGCAACATTCGTGCGAAACTCTCGGAATCTTTGCCTCCAACATCTTGCCACGATCGCGGGCCCTTCCATCCTGCGTGATCGCTCGGCCTCAGGGAGTGTTTGCTCAACCCATGAAGTTACTCGAAGGTCAAACTGTCGGAATCGATCTGGGAACCACCTATTCAGCCATTGCGCAGCTCGACGACAACGGCAATCCGGTGTCCATGAAGAACTCGGACGGCAAGACCATCACGCCGTCGGTCGTTCTGCTCGGCGATGCGGGTCATGTGCTGGTCGGGCCGTCTTTTGAACGGATTTCGATTGAAGATCCCAGCCGCGTCGTCGAGGCCATCAAGCGCGAGATGGGGAACAAGGGCTTCCACAAGGCCTACCAGAACAAGAAGCTCTCCCCCGAGTTCATCTCCGCGCTGATCCTGAAGAAACTGAAACAGGACGCCGAAACGCAGATCGGCCCGATCGCCAATGCGGTGGTGACCGTCCCCTATTACTTCAACGACGTCCGCCGCAAAGCCACGCAGGATGCCGGCCGGATCGCGGGGCTGAACGTCATCGACATCATCAACGAGCCGACGGCAGCGACGCTCGCCTACGCGTGGATGAAAGGCGAACTGGGGCGTCCCGACCTCGGCAATTTCGAGAAGACGATCCTCGTTTACGACCTCGGGGGTGGAACGTTCGACGTCACCGTCGTGCGTTACAGCGCCACCAACTTCCGCGTTCTCGCCACCGACGGGGACGTCATGCTGGGGGGACTCGACTGGAGCCGCCGCATGGTCGATCACGTCGCCGAGCAGTTCCGACGGAAGTTCGGCAGCGACCCGCGCGAAGATGCCGAAGCCTTCCTCGCCCTCTCGCAGGAATGTGAAGACGCCAAGCGGCAGTTGAGCACGAAGGCTCAGGTGCCGGTGAACGCGTATTACCAGGGGAAGACGCTCACGGTCGCCATTACCCGTGGCGATTTCGAGCGGATGACGGCCGACCTCCTGCAGCGGACCCGCGACACCACCGAACTCGTGCTGCAGCAGGCGCGGGTCGATCCCAAAGATCTCAGTGAAGTGGTGCTGGTCGGCGGTTCGACCTATATGCCGGTCGTCGAACAGATGCTGCGGGAAGTCTGCCTTCGTGAGCCTTCGCGCGAACTGAAACCCGAAGAAGCCGTGGCCCAGGGGGCCGCCATTCACGCAGCCATCCTCGAAGCGAAAGCCACCGGCGGAGAAAGCCGGATGGCGCAGGCGGTGATCAAGCGGCTCCGTTCGGTGACCGCCACCGACGTCAATTCGCATTCGCTGGGTGTGGAAATCACCGATCCCCAGGATCGCTCGCGGAAGCGGAATCACATCATGATTCCCCGCAATACGCCGATCCCCTATACCGTCAACCAGCGGTTCACGACGACGGTCCCCAATCAGCAGCGGGTCCACGTCCAACTGCTCGAAGGGGAGGCCTCCGATCCGGAAGCCTGCACGCGGATCGGCGACTTCCGGATCCTCAACCTGCCGCCGAATCTGCCCGCGGGCTCTCCCATCGAGCTGACCTACAGCTACGATGCCAGCGGCCGGATTCACGCTTCCGCCCGCGAGCTGGTCGGCAACAATTCGGCCTCGACCGAGATCGTGCGCGACGCCGGCCTGACCGAGGTCAATCTCGACCAGGCGCTGCAGTCACTCGCCCGCGAGTATCACGTCGAATAAGCGGCTGCACTCGCCCGGCAGCCTGGAAATTCAGGCTGCCGGGGAGTTCCGGCAGAGCGACTCGGCCGAGCCGAAACCACAGGCAAAAGCCAAAAGGAATTGAAAAGATGCGTTTCGCCCGATGTCGCCGCTCCCCTCGCCGGGAGAGGCGGAGGGCGGAACGAGGACCCGAGCAAGCCTGGTAACGATCGCGGCCTTCTCCGGGTCAGCGATCCCCTGGCTCTCTCATTCGGTGGGGTGCAGGAAGATGAGCAACACCAAGTCGGCCGAACTGGATGTTTACAAGGAGTGGCTCGGAATTCCCGAGGGCCCCCGCCCCCCCGATCATTATCAGCTCCTGCGGCTGGTCCAGTTCGAGGACTCGGTCGAAAAGATCCGCGCGAATTACAAGAAGCTCAACGCGCACGTCCGCAAGTACGCCACCGGCAAGTATTCGATCCAGTCGCAGGAGCTCCTCAACGAGCTGGCGAAAGCCATGCTCTGCCTGACCGACGCCGAGCGGAAAGTGGAATACGACCGTAGTCTCGGCCGCGTCATCGAAGAGCAGACCGAAGCCGGGGGCCGGAGACCGATGGAGGTCGTGCTTTGCGAGCAGGGGCATCTGACCCGCGAACAGATGGAGCAGGCGCGGGAATATGCTTCGAAGTCGGGACTGGAGATGCGTGATGCGGTCGTCCAGTTGAAGTTCGTCGATCAGCCGACCGCCGCCCAGGCGCTCGCTGTTGAGCTCGGACTGCCGTACATGGATCTCTCGGACATGATCCCCGACGACTCGGTCCTCGATCGGGTGCCGCGAAAGATCGTCAAGCAGAACTCCATCCTGCCGCTGTTTATCGATGATGAGCAACTGCTGGTGGCGACCGTTCACCAGCCTTCGACCGAGCTGGACGATGAATTGCGACTCCGCTTCGAGCTTCCCGTGCGCTACGTCATGGCGACGCCGTTGACGATCAATCAGGGGATCGCGAAGTATTATGCCCCCGGTGCCCGGCAGGAGGTGGAGGAAGAGGTCCGCCGCAGCTCGAAGTCAGGCGGTTCCCGCGCCCCCTCGAAGCCGCTGCTCAAACCGGTCTCCCAGCTCACCCAGGAAGAGAAGGATCAGCGGAAGCAGTTCGGTATCCTGTTCATGTGCTGGAGCGTGATCGGCTCGGTCCTGATCGACCAGTTCCTGCTCCCGGCCACCTGGACGATTCCCTATCTCGGCCTGACGATCCTCTTCATTCCCCCCGCGGTCATCCTCTGGGTATGGAAGGTGTACTGGGGGAAGTAGGCTACAGGCTGTGGGCTTTAGGCTGTAGGGGAAACAGTTCTATACCGTGCCTGATACTCAGGTCTGCAGCGTGAGTCGGCTTGCCGATCACGGGGTTTCCCTTAAATCGGCTTTGTCGGCGAATGGGCCAACACATCCCCACGCGACATACGTCACGTTGCGACACACACTATATGCACACACACGTTATATATAGTGGCACCTATACATATCGTGTACATACTGTGTCGTAAACGCATCGCAACATTTAGCCGCGTCCCATCGGGACGCGCACGTTCGATGCCGAACCGCAGGGCACCGCGTCCCGAGGGGACGCGGTGAAACGTCGTGCATCTGGATGCCCCCCTGCCGGCCTCCCCGCCAAAGCAACGGCGAGGAATTCATCCGTCACTCCAGTCTCCAGCCTCTCCCGTCACACCCACATCTTGGGGCGGATCGGGTGGTCGAAGACTCCGGCCCGGCGGAGGGCGGCGATGTCCGAAGGACGCAATGCCGTGCAGAGTTCAACGCGGACGTGGTAGCGTCCGTCATAGGGACCGCTCACCCACTGCACGAGCCCCCGCACCTCGAACGCGAACCGCTGCGCATCATTGGTGAACCGGAGTTGAACCGGTTCATGGAGCACCAGCGGAAACGGCAACCGCACCTGAATGGCAAAGCTGGAAAGCGCCAGGAACTCCGCCTCGATCCCCTGCCGCATCACATCGCTGTCGCGATAGACACGCGTGAACGCCCGTCCAATATGCAGATCGGTAGTGGTTCGTTCGACCGTCTGCTCCGGAGCGAGAGGCGCCGTCACCGGACAGTCCGGCTGAGGTACGACCTGTCCCCCGGTCTCTTCCACGCGGCGGCGCGCCTCTTCAGCCAGCTTGTCGCAGTCGATACTCGCACGCAGGTCGATGCCGAAGATCTCGGCATTCTGCTGCACTTCCGATTTGCACCAGCGGGCCAGCTCGATGAAGGCGTTGACATCCAGCCCGAAGTGCTCTTCGAGGAGCGTGCGGGCATTCGTCACTTCGCGGCTCTGCGGGTTCCACAGAACGTCCGCCACGAGATCGGCCGCACGAACAGCTGCTCCCAGCGGAAGCGAATGCGTTCGATCCTCGTGGTGATGTGCGGCGGCTTCGACCAGGGAGGTCGGAAAGTCCCACCGTTGCAGCAGACGGGCACCAAGTGCCGGATGACCGAATCCGAACTGTTGCCGCTCGGCTTCGACCAGTTCCAGTCCGTGCGGAGTGCTCTGGGCAAGCGCGACATAGCGCCCGCCATGCCGCTGGGCGAGGAGCAGCACACCGATGTCGGCGAGCAGGCCGGCGGCATAGGCATCGTTCCGCTGAACGGCCGCAGAGGACTCCGACAGCTTCGAAGCGACCGTCGCCATGGTGAGCGACCGCCGCCAGTAGGCGGCGTAGAGTTCGGCGGCCGGCCCGCGCGTCAGCCCGTCGACCAGGCTGAAGGTGAGCGACACCAGTCTGAGCGAACGCTGCCCCAGATACGCGACGGCTTGCCGCAGATTCGTGATCTGGCGGCTGAGACCATACTGCGATGAGTTGACGATTCGCAGGATCTTCGCGGAAAGTGCCGGATCAGCTTCCAGACACTGCACGACCTCGCGGACATCGTAGTCCAGGTCCCGCGTCAGGTTGAGAATGGACCTCGCCACCAGCGGTGCCGAGTGCAGTTCGACCGTCCGCCGGATGAGCTCATCCATTTCGCGATGGTCGTCTTGGAAATCGAGCGACTTAGACATGATGACGTGACCTCCGTAGCCAAACGGTAGGTCACGATTCCGGGCCGGGCAAATGCCGCGCGGGAAAATTTGGCGCCGCGACTCCCGGCCCGCTGATTTTCCGCGCTAACCGCCGCACGGATCAACAAATGTCTTCCCGACAGATCCAGAACTTCCGGTGTATCTCCACGACCGCATGGCGAGAAGACTTCGCTCCAATCCTCAGTCAGCGAACGGGCCCAAGGGGCCGGCAAACCACCGGCTCCGGGGACACTGCCTTTTATGGCCGCAAATGATAACAGCCGCCCCTCCCCAATGGCGGGGAAAGGCGGCTGGTTTGATTCATGCTCACGTCAAGAAGTTCGCGAGCCTGCGGTGTCAACCGCACACGGCTCAGCGCGACTCGGCGGTTTGCAGTGCCTCGCGCTTCTGCTTGATCAACGCCAGCAGCGCCTTCTGCGGATCGGCGAACTTCTTCAGCCCTTCTTCCATCAGCACGTCTTCCAGCTTCTGGAAATCGACCTCGCGGTCGATCTCTTCGAGCACCTCTGCTGGAGGCAGCTGGTCGACCGTGCGTTCGAAGGTCTTCGCCTGAAGCTTCTGAATCGCTTCGTTGGTGGCGGGGGGATTGGTCTGAATGTCGGAACCCGCCAGTGCCGCGACGTACTTGTCCACGGGATCTTCCGGGTTCTTCGTCCCGGTGCTCGCGAAGATGATCTCCTGATGCAGCGGTAGCGACTTGTCGCTCCAGAACTCCTGGTTCTCCTTCCAGAGCCGCTTCGCGTTGACGATCCCCACCTGTCCCTGCGCGGCAGGAGACAGCTGCGGGACGTGCTGGGCCGTGTAGACGTCGATGCGGCTCACGAAGATGCTGTAGACCGACTTGAATGTGTCGCGGGAACGGCGCTTCTGTGCCCCGCGCCAGATCGCGTCGCGCGCTTCCTCGTACTGCCGCTTCGTGAAGATCAGTGTGACGTTCAGCGTCACCCCTTCAGCGGCCAGCGTTTCGAGCGCGGCAAGTCCGGCGGGAGTGGCGGGGACTTTGATCATCCGGTTGAGGTGCCCGGCGGACCACTTCCGCCCGAGCTCGATGTACTGCGCCGTGCGCTCTTCAAGCGTGAGCGGCGTCTCGACATCTTCGAGCAGCGGATCGAGCTCGAAGCTGACGTAACCGTCATCTCCCCCCGTGTTCGTGTGCACGGGAGCGAAAACGGCCTGCGCCTGCCGCACCAGAATGTCGGTCATTTCCCAGGCGACTTCCGAGTCGTCCAGCCCCTTTTCCATGAGCAGCGTGAGCTCTTTATCAAACCGGCCGGTCTTGATCAGGTCGGCGACGATGATCGGGTTCGAGGTGGCGCCGGTAGCCCCCTGCTCGGCGTTGGAACGGACCAGATCCGGATCGATACTGTCGAGCCAGAGTTTGGTTCCCGTCATGATCAGAGACTGCAGCGGTGTGGGCATGGTTCTCTTTTCGTCTCGGTGAGTGGATGATTATTCAGCGGCCTGCTACGCTTGCGAAAGCCGCAAGGCCGCAGTGTTCGTGAAGCCGTCTTCGTGAACGAGGAGTGCCCTTGCAGGCAGGTGGCGGCGGGAGACTCGCGCGAGGAAGTGCTCGTGCCGGGACGTTGCCCCGGAAATGCCCCAGGTGAGTTCTTGATGCTCCGGGCGAGCCATTTGCGAGCCGTCTCAGGGCATCATAGCGAATCACCGGGGCAATCGAAACCCTGAACCGCCAGTCGCTCTCTCAGCCTCTGTTTTTCCCTGAAAAGCTGACAGTTTTATGAATCACGACGTGTACGACAATCCGCTGATCGCACGCTATGCCTCCGAAGAGATGAGTCGCCTCTGGTCACCGCAAACGAAGCATTCGACCTGGCGTCGGCTCTGGGTGGCTCTTGCCGAGGCCGAGGCTGAACTCGGGCTCCCCATCACCCGCGAACAGATCGAGGAACTCCGGGCGGCCGTCGACGACATCGACTTCGACGCGGCGGCGCGATATGAGCGGCAACTGCGGCACGACGTGATGGCGCACGTGCATGCCTACGGCGACCGTTGCCCCGGTGCCCGCGGGATCATCCATCTCGGCGCGACCAGTTGCTACGTGACCGACAACACCGACCTGCTGCTGATCCGCGAGAGTCTGCAGCTGGTCCGTCGACGGCTGGTCACGGTCATCGATCACCTCGGCCACTTCGCCGCCGAATGGCGTGCCCTTCCCTGCCTGGGCTTCACGCATCTGCAACCCGCGCAGCCGACCACGGTCGGCAAGCGGGCGACCCTGTGGTGCTATGACCTCGTGCTCGATCTCGAGGAGATCGAGCACCGTCTGGCAACCCTGCGGTTCCGCGGCGTGAAAGGGACGACCGGCACCCAGGCGAGCTTCCTGGAGCTGTTCGCGGGCGACCATGCGAAAGTCGACGCCCTCGATCGGCTCGTTGCCGAGAAGATGGGCTTCTCCGAAGTCTATCCCGTCACCGGTCAGACTTACTCGCGAAAAGTCGATTCACAGCTCCTCGCCGCACTGAGCGGCATCGGCCAGTCGGCTCACAAGGCGGGAACCGATCTGCGACTGCTGCAGAGCCGCAAGGAGCTCGAAGAACCCTTCGAAAAGCAGCAGATCGGCTCGTCGGCGATGGCGTACAAGCGAAACCCGATGCGTTCGGAGCGGATGTGCGGCTTGGGCCGGTTCGCCATGAGTCTCGCCGCCAGTGCCGACCAGACCGCCGCGACGCAGTGGCTCGAACGCACCCTCGACGATAGCGCGAACCGCCGGCTCACGCTTCCGCAGGCGCTGTTGGCCATCGATGCCGTGCTGATTCTCTACCGAAACATCGTGGATGGGCTGGTGGTCTACCCGCAGGTCATCGCCAAGCACCTCCAGGAAGAACTCCCCTTCATGGCCACCGAAACCATCCTGATGCAGGGCGTGGCGGCCGGCGGAGATCGGCAGGACCTGCACGAGCGGATTCGGGTCCACAGCCAGGCCGCGGCCCGCGAAGTGAAAGAGCACGGCCGCGCAAACGACCTGATGGACCGCCTCGCCGGTGATCCCGCGTTCGCGAACGTCGATTTGGGTGCGGCACTCGATCCGCTGCAGTTCGTGGGACGTGCCCCCGAACAGGTCGACGCCTTCGTGGCCCGGATTGTCGAGCCGATTCGCGAACGCTACCGCGACCTGCTCACCGGGTCGGCGGATGACCTGCGCGTCTGAGCCGCGGCATCGTTCGACGTGCTCTAAGGGCGCCGCCTGTCCCGCGTCTCTGTCTCGTCGCGTCCCCCGCTGCTGCCTTTTCGCAGGCGCGGGAGACGCGGCAGTAGCTGGTTGATGCCGGAGGAGGTTTCCGGGGCAGCCTCTTCGCGGGGGGACTCCTGACGGGGTGAGGGAGGAACCTCGTCCAGCGGTTCGAGCGGAATGATGCGGATGTCGTCGAAGTGGACTTCTCCCAGTCCGGTGAGCTCCATCTTCACTCGCATTTCCCCGCTCTGCTGCACTTCGCGAAGCATTTCGAAGCGCTGCCATTCTCCCGGCTCGTGCCAGCGGAGGGCCCCTGCCGGGCCGGTCAGGCTGTCGTAGAGAATCGCTCCATCCAGGCTGCCGATCACAGGGGCAGCAATCCGCACCCAGCCGCCGATATGCACGATCTGACCACTCCGGACGGTCACGGCGGGAGTAGTCACGCTCACTGGTGGCGCAGGCACAACGACCGGAGGCGTTTTTCCCACATCCGGGGCGGCGATCAGCCGCAGACAATAGTTGCCGCTCCTGGGCCGGGCGTACAGTTCCGCCGTCGCGCGAATCCCGTCGGTCTCGTTCTGGTCGTGTCGCCAGTCCTCGGCGAGGAGCGTGTCGGGATCTTCGAAATCGCCGGCATGGAGCAGGTTGACCACATGCGGATTCGTCCCGCGTCCGATGCGGTGGATCAGCCGCCAGTGATCGGGCAGCGATTGAAAGGAGATCGTGTGGGGACTCGCGACGGGTGATGAAAGGCTCTTTGCCGCCTCCTGCCAATGCGCCTGCTGCAGAATTCGCAGCATGCGGCACGCATCGCCGCTGAAGAGACGGGCGTGATGATAATCCTGTTGTTCCCAGCTTCGCCGGGCCATCGAGAGCAGGTTGTCCGCCTTGGCAATCATCCGCTCGGAATCGGGCAGCCCCGCCTTCAGGCCCTGCAATTCGCGGTCGACGGCAATCACCCGGGCGAGCTTCGCTTCGGCGAGTGACAGGCACGCGGCGGCACTTCGGGGCCGCAGTTCTTCCATCTTCCGCCGCAATCGCGAAATCTCGTTCTGGTCCGACGAAATCACAATCGCCGCCGTCATATCGAGCAACGGCAGCGTGACCTCGATCCCTTCCGCAACCGGGTGACGCGGCATGCTCCGCATGTGAGTCGTCGAGATTTCCCAGACGGTCGCCGACTCGGTGACACCGGGAACGATGATCCGCACGTCCTTCGCCGTCATCTGTCCCGGCACGAACTGCGCATCGCGACTGTACCAGACGGGAAGCAGCAACAGCCCGTAATCGGTCCGGAACATCGCGGCTTCCAGCACATTCTCGGGCGGCGTCTCGACCTCTTCTGCCTCGTTCTGCCCCCGCACGGCGGACGGAGCGCGGGAGGGTTTCTGCCGCCGCTGCACCTGATCGGCAGCCCGAGGCGCCTCGGTCAGGGTAATCGGAATCTGATCGAGCAGGTTCCCGGTCGCGAGCCAGTCCTCCAGCAGGAGCAGCTCGTAGTTGAGCTGCTGGAGAATGAGTCGGCGTTCCTCGTCGCCGGGCTGATTCTGATCCAGTCCCCGCGTCGTCCAGAAGCCGAGGCCGCGGCAACCGGCCGCCAGTGCCGAGTAGGTCTGCAGGCGAATCTGTTCGGGCTCGAGGATCAGAGGATTCTTCCGCGTCACGTCCCGGCCGGCAGTCAGGGCCGGATGCGGCTCGGTCTGAATCCAGGTCCACAGGAAACTGCCGTGCCGCGAGAGCCGGTGCCTCTGGATCAGCCAGTCCCGATAGCGACGATAGCTGAAGTCGGTCTGCTGCATGTGCCAACGGCTCGTTCCCATCATGGGGAGCAGACGCGAGTAGATTCCCTCGGCTCCGCTGACATCGGCGACCAGCGGCCGCTTCATCCGCCGATCGGCCCGGAGCAGTTGCGATCGCCAGCTTTCGAGAGCGCGGCGGTCCTTCTCGGCAATTCCGGTTCCCAGATTCCAGAAGAGAATGGGGTCGCTTTCCGGCCCGAAAGGGGTCAGCCCCGCACTCTCCGCATCGAGCACATCTCCCGTCGGGGAGACAGCGCGGGGCGGAGTCGCCATGGCAAAGACTCCCAGACTCTTTAGCGCACGCAGGGCGTCCGTATCCGACGAGTCGGAAATCCAGATCGGGTTGAACTGCAACGCGGCGAGCCTTTCGAGCGGCTCTCCATGCCAGGCGATAATGCGAGGAAAGAAGGTCCGCCCCTCGACGAGCAGCCGGTCCAGACGAACCTCGACCGTCGGGGCGAGTTGCTCCTCGGGTTGAAGCAGCGGCGTTCCTTCCGTGGGGGTGACGACGGGGGTCAGCCTCAGCTCATCGAGAAAGAGCTCCGTGGCCCCCTTCCCCGCCTCCAGCGAGATCAACGCCCGGTCGACGTACATGTCGCGCGTATCGATGTTCGAACCGAGCTGCGCCCGCAGCAGGCGGATTCGCGATTCGACTTCTTTTTCGGTGGTGCGGCACGTCAGCAGTTGCCACGAACCCGCCTGGGTATACGCATCGCCGTGCAGGTCGCGCGTGACGATCTTGCCGGTGTCGGGATCGCGAATGTGGGGAAAGACCAGCCGCAGCCCGAGGACTGCGCCACTCCGGTTCGAGCGCACCCAGAGCGAGGCGGTCAGTTCCGGCAGCACGCGGCTCGGGGGGAGGCGATGCTCAAGCTGCACCGGTGTGATCTGCCGGGCAACGACGAGCTCCACGTTCTCGGAACCGGTTCCCTTGCGGAGGATCTGCGCGTGCCGCCGATGCGAAAGCACCCGGCATTCGGATTCGTTGCAGCGAATCTGCCAGGTCGTGCGCGGCCCGTCAAATCCCTCGACGAACTCCGCAGCGGCAGCGGCCGACCCCATCCCCAGAAAGAGGAGGAGCGCTGCAAGGCAGTCTCGGAGAGTGGGGCTCATTCGCGAGGGCATCAGTGCCGGTACTTCTCTCGTCCGTGAGAGGCGTTTGAGTTTGCGCAGCCGGTGCAGCACGCACGCCGACCGTGTCAATTGTCGTGCGGCCCGGTAAAAATCTGGAGTCGGTGGAGTTTCCCGCCGACAACGCGTCGCGAAAACTCACCGCCCTGTTCCCGGAAAGAAACAGACTCTAAGTGGCGTATTCTACTGCGTCTTCGCAAATCAGCCAAGATGAGGCGATGCCCCGCGGCAACATGTCTCCCAATTGTCCCCTTGCGGGGCCAGAAACCGCAACCTGAGAAACTGTATAATCTTGCGGGCAATCATTGCGTTCTTGCGGGCACTGGCACAGAATCTGTTCTGCGAGTGCAGACAACAGGAGCCCACCACCGATGACGAATCACTCCCGGTTGCCGGAGGGCAGCCAAGATGAATTACCCCGCGAACTGATTGAACTAGGCAAACGCATTGCCGCGATGCCGCTGGTCTATCAGAAAGAGTTGGAACCGGTCTATTGCCAGGTGATCGAGTCGGTTCGCCGACGTCGCCGCATCCTGTCACTGGTTCAGGAAGCACTGGCCCAACTCCGTCTGGACATCAAATACCTGATGTTCGACCTCGATGTCACCCGCCGCGAGCGTGACGCGCTGCGAGAGCAGCTCGGCGGCCCGTGAGCAGTCCTCGCCCGCCATCCTCCCTCCGCTTCGCCCTGCCGACCTTTACGGACCGCTAAGCGTCCGCGACGTTCCCCGCCGGCCGAACCACATCGGCGACTTCCGCATCGCTTCCGTCGCTGCGCACAGGGCCGCACGCCGCATCGCCTGCAACGATCGTCGCGCAAGTCTCCTCCGGGGAGGCCGAATCGGCGGTTGCAATGCGACTCCACAGGGACGCCAGCAGAGTCCCCGTAAACATGCAGCCAAACGTGTAAAGCGCCGTCGGAATTGCCGCGACGGGATTATTGAACAGCCGCATCACCAGCGATGTCCCGAGGCCGGCGTTCTGCATGCCAATCTCGAGGGTCAGAGCGCGTCGCATCGACTCCGGAAGGCCAAATAAGGTTGCTCCGACATACCCGGCGGCGTAGCCGAGGAGATTGATTGCCAGCAGAGCGCCCAGAAGTCTCCACGTGGTCGAAAAATTGTCCGCGTAGAGCATGCTGCCGATCCGCTCCCGGTTGAGCCCGACGACGACCGCGATCAGCCAGATGATCGTCAAATTGGCGACCGAGGCCGCGACCTTTCGGGCCAGCCACTCGAGCGTGCGCACGCTCCGGCAGAGCAGATGCCCGATGACAACAGGCCCGACAACCTGCGCCACCAGTTCCCGGGCTGTGCTCAGCGGATCGAGAGGGTAGAGTTGCCCCAGAGTGGTCAGCAGTACCAGAGGTACCAGAATCGGCGACAGCAACGTACTCGCCGTGGTGAGGCTGACCGAATAGCTGACATTTCCTCCCGCCGCCAGTGTGAGCACGTTCGAGGCCATCGCCCCGGGAACGCAGCCCACCATGATCACTCCCAGCCGCAGGTCGCTCGGCAACTGAAACAGGTTCGCCATCGTGTAGGCCAGCAGCGGCATCGACGAATATTGCAGGGCACTTCCCGCCAGCACACTGGGCCATCGCTGGAAGACGAGCCGCAGTTCTTCGCGCGTTAGCAGGCTGCCGACACAGAACATCGTAAACGCAATCAGGTACGGGATCAGCGTCCTGGATGCCGTAAACGGATCTGCTTCCGACACGTAATTCCCGGCTGCCAGAGTCGGCCAGAAATACGCCACGAGCGACAGGAGGCTCAACCAGACAATCAGATAGCGCTGGAGCATCGGAGACACGTTCCGGGCAGGAAGCGGACGGGAGCAGGCGAGTTCAGCCGCGACGGCACATCTCGGTAAGGCGGCTGAATCGTCTCCACGGGGCGGCGACTCTCCTCGGTCGCGAAATCGCGCCGCATGAGCATATCCGAATCCGATCGCCGCGGAAATCTCAGCCCGTCTTCGGAACGACCTCAACAGTGCCGTTGAACCAGGTTCGGCCGTCTCAATGCATTCCCGTGTTGGCATCAGGCGACCGCGAAATTCAGCACGGCAACCGCCCTGACAAGTTGGGTGCATGGTGACGCTCGCGGGGCAACGCTTGTCGGCGAGTGGAGAGGCGGGTTAACATCGGCGACAGTTCGCGGTTCTCCGAGTGTCCCGACCGTCTTTCCCGCCCCGGCCTGTGCAATGGCGTACGACAATCTCTCCGATTTCCTGAACGACCTGAAGGATGACGGCGAACTCCGCCGCGTCACCGCCGAGGTCGATTCATCGCTGGAGGTCGCGGCGATGGTCCATCGCCTCTCCCGTCAACCGGGAGGCGGGCCGGCCGTCCTGTTCGAGAAAGTACGGGGGAGCGGTTTTCCCCTGGTGGCGAACGTCCTGGGACACCCGCGGCGCATCTGCCGCGCCTTCGGAAACCGGAGCTTCGAAGAAATCGGTGAACGGATCGCCGCGCTGCTGCACCCCGAAGCCGATGCCCCGGAAGGCTGGATGCAGCGGCTCAAACGGGTCCCGCAGGCCGGCGCACCGGTGCTGATTCCTCCCAGCGTCATCAAGACGGGGAGCGCCCAGCAGGTGGTGAAGGTCGGCCGGGACATCGACCTCGACGAGTTGCCGGCGCTTCAGTGCTGGCCCGAGGAGCGACGCCGTTCGCTGACGGCGGGGCAGATTTTCCTGCGGCACCCGGAAAGCGGGGCCCGCGTGCTGGAGCGATTTCCCCTCTCCCTGCAGAACCGCAATTCCCTGAGTGCCCATTGGCACGCCCATCATCGCGCCCAGGAGATCTTCCTCGCGCACCGGGCGCGGGGCACCCAGATGCCGGTCGTGGTTGCGTTCGGGGGAGATCCCGTGCTGGGCTATCTGGCCGCCGCGGGAATTCCCGTGCCGCACGACCCGCTGGAATTCGCCGGCTTCCTGCGGGGCAAGAGCATCGAACTGGTGAAGTGCCGGCAGATCGAACTTGAAGCTCCGGCCCATGCGGAAGTCATCCTCGAAGGCTACATCGATCCCACACAGAACTGGGAGCCGTCGAGCACCATCGCCAACGAGACCGGTTTTTATACGCTCGAAACCACGGTTCCCACCGTACATGTGACCGCGATGACTCACCGGGCCAATCCCGTGCTGACGGCGATTGTTCCCGACCGGCCTCCCTCGGAAGATTCGGCGATTCGCGACGCCGCCGAACGGCTCGCGCTCCCCTGGATTCGCCGCTTCCTGCCGGAGGTTATCGACGTCCATTCCCCGCGCTCCGGGGCAGGCAAGATGTGCTTCGTCAGCATCCGCAAGCAGTTCCCTCAGCAGGCGAAGAAAGTGATGCACGGGCTTTGGGGGCTGCAGCAGACGATGTTCGCGAAGTTTCTCGTAGTCGTCGATGAGACGGTCGACGTTCGCGACGAACAGGCGGTGTGGTTCTGCGTCTCGTCCCATGCCGACCCGCTTCGCGACGTGCTGGCGAGTGAAGGCGTCGCTGCCCCATATGACCATGCCGCCCCGGCGGGACGCGCCGCCGGCCGCCTGGGGATTGACGCGACGCCGAAACTCCCCGAGGAAACCGGGGGAACGACGTGGCCCGGCCCCCTCGAACTGTCGCCGAGCGTCCGGGCGCGGCTCGATCAACGCTGGCATGAACTGAAACTCGGCTCTCCGGTCAGCGAGCGGCCGACTCAATGAATTCACGCGGTCGCACGTAAGCCGCCCGCCTCTCTTCTGCTTCGATTCAACACGGATTCTTCGACGGATGTCTTCTGTGATGCCTGATGCCCCTCCGAGCGAAGTCGACAAGTCGGGCGAGCGGATTCGCTCGATGTTCGGCGAGATCTCGCCCCGCTACGATTTCCTCAACCACTTCCTCTCGGGAGGAACGGACTATTACTGGCGCTGGCGGACGGTGCGCTCGGTCCCCTTGCGGGAAGACGCGCCGATCCTCGACGTCTGCACGGGAACAGGCGATCTTGCCCTTGCCTATTGGGAACGGGGAAAGCGGCGGATCCCCGTGATCGGCACCGACTTCACCCCCGAAATGCTGGTTGTCGCCCGACAGAAGGAAGCCAGACGCCGGTCCAGCACCGACGCTGAGAACCAGGCCCCTGTCGAGTTCCTCGAAGCCGACACCCAGCAGCTTCCCTTTCCCGATCACCAGTTCCAGCTTGTCTCGGTGGCATTCGGGCTTCGCAACGTGGCGGATACTCTCGCCGGCCTGCGCGAGATGACCCGCGTCTGCCAGCTGGGTGGAAAGGTGGTGATCCTGGAGTTCTCCCTGCCCGAGAACCGGATCATCCGCAACCTGTATCAGTGGTACTTTCGCAACATCCTGCCGCGGATCGGGCAATTGCTCGCACGCAATCAACACATGGCGTACAATTATCTGCCGCAATCGGTGGCCCAGTTCCCGCAGGGGGAACAGCTCGCCGCGCTGATGCGAGAAAGCGGTCTGGACAACATCCGCTGGAAACCGCTGACCTTTGGCATTGCGACGCTCTACATCGGCACGAAACGACCGCTGGCCACTCCCTGAAGCAGAGGAGAAACCGCTTTCGCATTACGGCCCTGACACCCGGGCACCGGGAGCGCAAGATTGCTCCGGCAGTCTGTGACGGCTCCCGGTTTCCTGTGTGAAGCCACGTTCGTTCGCATCCGCCCGCACACTTCTGACCGTCGAACCGAATTCCATCCTGTCAGCCGCCGACTCGAACTCCATGTCGAACCTTGTTGTCGCGATCACGGGAGCCAGCGGGGCGATCTACGCTGTCCGCCTGCTCGAAGTCATGCTGAACGCAGGGAAGCAGGTGCATCTGGTCATCAGCCCGTCGGGCGTTCAGGTGCTCGATCGGGAACTCGACCTGAAGATCGACCTCGATAACTTCAGCCCCGACCAGCTGCTTTTGCCCACTGCCCGGGCGGGCGACAGTGCCCTCGGCAGGTTGCGGCCCGCGAGCGATTCGACCATCGACAGCAAATCGGTGTTCAGCGACTCGAACACGTCGATGGGCACATTGACCTATCACCATTACCAAGACCTGACCGCCGGAATTGCCAGTGGTTCATTCCACACGGGGGGGATGGTGATCTGCCCCTGCTCGATGGGAACGCTGGCCGCCGTCGCACACGGCATGTCGACGAACCTGGTCCACCGCGCCGCCGATGTGCACCTGAAAGAGCGGCGGAAGCTGATCGTCGTTCCCCGCGAGACGCCATTGAGCAGCATCCACATCGACAACATGAAACGGCTGACGGATGCCGGGGGGATCGTCCTGCCCGCCTCACCCGGCTTCTATCACATGCCGGTGACGATTCACGACCTGATCGATTTCGTCGTCGCCCGGATCTGCGATCAGCTGGGAATGCCGCAGGAAATCGTCTCCCGCTGGGGAAGCGAGAAATAGAAACACGGCAGAGAAACGCACGCTGAAACGCCCAAGGGGGCGAGCAGAAAAACTCTGCCCGCTCCCTTGGGTTACTCCTCTCCCATGTGCAGTTCGACTGCGATGAAACGTGGTGGCAGACCGCTTACGACTCTTTCTTTTTCGCCGCCTTCTTCTTCGTCGCGGTCTTGGCGGGGGCGGTTTTCTTCGCCGCCGCCTTGGTCGCCGCGCCTGCCGTGGTCTTGCGACCGCGGCTGCGTTTCGTCGTGCCTTTCGCCGCCCGCTCGGCCAGCCAGGTGAGCGCTTCCTCCAGGGTGACCTGCTCGACTTCCTTTTCCTTGGGGATCGTCGCGTTGGTCTTGCCGTGTTTCACATAGGGACCATAACGTCCCTCGTAAATCGCGACCGGCTGGTCATCCTCGGGATGTTTCCCAAGCTCCTTGAGCGGCGTCGCCCCGCCTCGCGTGCGGACCTGCTTGAGCAGCTCGACCGCCTCGGGAAGCTGGATCGAAAGCACGTCCTGATCCTTGTTGAGCGACTTGTATTTGCCATCGTGGAAGACATACGGACCGTACATGCCGATCCCCGCCTTGACCACCTTGCCGGTCTCCGGATGGGTCCCCAGCGTCCGTGGCAGGCTCAACAGATCGAGCGCCGTCTCCAGCGTCAGCTCCTGAGCGTTCAGGTTCTTGGGGATCGAAACCCGCTTGGGCTTCGGCTCTCCTTCGACCACATCTCCCAACTGCAGGTAGTGCCCGTACGGGCCCGCGAGCACATAGATCGGCAGCCCGGTTTCGGGATGCGTGCCGATTGACTGCGGCCCCTGCTGCTTGCGCTTGATCAGCTCTTCCGCAAGTTCTTCATTGATGTCCGCGGGGGTGATGTCGCGCGGAATTGACGCGGTGAGACTCTGGCCGTTCTGCGACTTTTCGAGGAACGGGCCGAAGCGGCCGACGCGAATCTTCGACGTCATCCCGTCCAGTTCGAGCGTGCAGGCTTCCCGCGGATCGATCTTCTCCTCGTTCGCCTTCACCTGCTCTTCAAGTCCCTCCGAGCCGCAATAGAACGCACGCAGATAAGGCAGACGTTCGGCTTCCCCAGCAGCGATGTCGTCGAGCGTCTGCTCCATCTGGGCGGTGAACTTTTCATCGACCAGCTGCGGGAAATGCTGTTCGAGCAGCTTGGTGACGGCCATTGCGGTGAAGGTCGGCACCAGCTGATTGCCGTGCTTCACCACGTAACCGCGATCCTGAATGGTGCTGATGATACTCGCATACGTACTCGGACGGCCGATGCCGTCGGCTTCGAGCTCGCGGACGAGGGTGGCTTCCGTAAACCGCGCCGGCGGCTTCGTCTCGTGGGCAACCGCTTCCAGCTCGCGGCAACCGAGCACATCCCCCTCGTTGAGCGGCGGAAGAGCGGCCTCCTGATCGTCGAGTGCCGCATCGGGATCATCCACCCCTTCAACATACGCCCGGAAGAAGCCCGGGAATTCGACATGCCGGCCGGTCGCCCGGAACTCCGCATCATCCGCCGTGATTGTCACGGTCTGGAACTGGAGTCGGGCTTCGGCCATCTGCGTGGCCATCGTCCGCTTCCAGATCAGCGAATAGAGCTTCTGCTCGCGTCCCTGCAGTCCGTGCTCTTCGGCGGTCTTCATTTCGGAACCGGCCGGACGGATGGCTTCGTGGGCCTCCTGAGCGCCTTTCGTCTTCGTGGTGAACTGCCGGACGCCGGGGCTGAGATAATCCTTCCCGTACCGCTTCTCGACACTCCGGCGAGTCCCCTGAATGGCCTCGTCGGACAGGTGCACCGAGTCGGTACGCATATAAGTAATGTATCCCTCTTCGTAGAGCCGCTGGGCGACCTGCATCGTCTCGCGGGCCGACATGCCCAGTTTGCGGTTGGCTTCCTGCTGCAGCGTACTCGTCGTAAAGGGAGCGTACGGTTTGCGGGTCTGCTGCCGGGTCTCGACCGACGTGACCTTCCAGGAGACATCGCGAAGCCGCCCTTCGAGGTCCCGTGCCGTCTGCTCATCAAGCAGCAGAACGTCGGCATCGGGCTTCAGCTTGCCAGTGTGCTCGTCGAAATCCTTGCCAGTAGCAATCTTCTTGCCGCCAACTGAAACAAGCTGGGCTTCGAAGCGGGCCTGACGCGGCGTTTCCAGCCCGGCCTTCAAGTCCCAATAAGTGCCGCTGCGAAACGCCAGTCGCTCCAGTTCGCGCTTGACCAGGATCCGCACTGCGACCGACTGCACACGGCCGGCGGAGAGCTTGGGGGCAACTTTTTTCCACAGGAGCGGGCTGAGCGTGTACCCGTAGAGCCGGTCGACAACGCGCCGCGTTTCCTGGGCGGCGACGAGGTTTTCGTCGATTGTGCGCGGATTGCGGATCGCCGCCTGGATCGCCTCTTTGGTGATTTCGGAGAAGACCATCCGCTTCACCGGAACCTTGGGTTCGAGCAGGCGGGCCAGGTGCCAGCCGATGCTTTCGCCTTCGCGGTCTTCGTCAGTCGCGAGGATCAGCTCGTCAGCGTCCTTGAGAGCTTTCTTCAGTTCGCGGACGACCTTTTCCTTTTCCTTCGGGATGATGTAATACGGCTCGAAGTCCGCCTCGACATTCACGCCGAGCTTTGTCCAGGGCTGCTCTTTCTTCACATCTTCGGGGATGGCTTCCGCCGTCTGCGGCAGGTCACAGACGTGCCCCATGCTGGCGAGCACGGTGTATTCCGGCCCCAGATAGCTGTTGATCTTCTTGGCTTTGGCCGGGGACTCGACGATCACGAGTCCCTTTTGTTTCTTCTTGGCCACCAGCACGTACCCCCAAAGGTCTGTTGGACTTGTCTCTCAATCGAAGCTGGCTACAATCGGCGCCAGACGGCCGCACGAACCGTTCAACCTATCGCTTTGCGACTAACGCAAGACCAACTCTGATGGGTAGATCGGTTTTCATTGCGAGTCGATCGGCTTCGATTCGGCAATCCATAATGCATTTTTCCGCGATCTGTCAAGGGGGCGTTCGCCGAAACGCCCGTGGCCCATGCCGCCGCCATGACCGATTGTGTTCACCGTGTTTGAGGAACAGCCTCCATGCAATCGCCCTTTGCGATTTTCCGTAAGAACCAGAAACTGGCGATGGCGGCGCTCGTTTTTCTCGCCATGATCGCCTTCGTTTTCCTCGACCCCTTGATGCAGGGAATGTCCGGAACCGCGGGGGGCAACGAGGTCCTCGTGAAGTTCAAGGGAGGCGACTTGCGGGCCTCCGATCTGCACCACATGCGGGTCCGCCGTGAACGTGCGAACTTCTTCATCCAGCGGGCGTTCTTTTCCACGCTCGACGAGCAGCAGTTGAACAATCCGATGATTCAACAGCAGGTCCAGAACCTGATGTTCAACTTCGGACAGCCGACCATGCAGCAGGACCTGGTCCTCGCGCATATTCTACGCCTCGAAGCCGACAAGATGGGGATCGTGGTCTCCAACTCGGCGGTCGAGGACTTCATCTCGCAGATCACGCAGAACCGCCTGAGCAGTGATCAGTTCAATGAAATTATTCACGACATGCAGATCAGCGCGAAGGATCTGTTCGACGCCCTTCGCGACGAACTTCGCGCCCAGATCGCCTTCCGCATGCAGGCTCCCAGCATTCCCCAGACGCCCGCGGAGTACTGGAAATTCTATCAGCAGCTGAACGTCGAACAGCGTCTGGGACTCGCCGCGGTTCCGGTCGACGCGTTCATCGATCAGGTCCCCAATCCCGACGACTCGAAACTTCAGGCGTTCTTCAATCAGCATAAGAACCGCCTGATGGGACAGCCGCCGGAATACGAGATCGGCTTCAAGCAGCCGCGCCGCGTGCGGCTCCAGCACCTGTCGACCTCTTACCTCGCCGCCGAGAAGCTCGTCCCGGAGATCACCGACGAGGACGTGGAGAAGTATTACGAGGAAAACAAGGAGAACTACATCGACCGCTCCCCGGTGAAAGAGACTCCGGAAGCGGACGAGAAGCCCGCAACGCCTCCCGCCGACAACGACACCGAAGCGCCTACCGCGTCTTCGCCTGAGGGAACGACTCCCCCCGCGAAGCCCGCCCCGCAGGAAGGTGATTCGCAGCCGGCGAAACCGGCTGCGGAAAAGCCTGCGGCGGAAGCGCCGGCGACCGAAAAGCCCGCTGACACCAAGCCGAGCGACACTCCGGCCCAGAAGCCCGCCGCCCCGGCTGGCGAGAAGCCCGCCGAGACGCCGAAGACGGAAGAGAAGTCGGAAGAAAAAAGCGATGAGCAGGCCGCGCTGAATACGGCGCAGGTTCCCGCACTCACCGTCAGTGGCCAGTCGCTTTTCGCCGTTTCCGACGAAGCAACCGAAGACGGGAAGAAAAACGAGGAGAAGGGCGACACTCCGCCAAGCGAAGCCAAACCGGCAGCACCGGCGACGGAGAAACCCGCTGACGCCAGCCCCGCTCCGAAGTCAGAAAAGCCCGCTGAGGGAACCCCGGCCACGGAGACCAAGCCGGCCGATCCGCAACCGGCGGATGCTCAGGCCCCGGCGACTGCTCCGGCCACCGGCGACGCGCCGGCTGCCCCTGAGACACCCGCCACGGAGTCGACGACTCCCCCTCCGCCTCCGACCCGCTACAAGCCGCTCAACGATGAGCTGCGGGCCGAGATCCGCGATCAGATTCTCCGTGAACGGACGAACGAGCTGCTGCGGGAACGCGCCCAGGTCGCCGTCGATGCACTCGGCGAACTGAGCCTGCAGTTCCTCTCGCCCCCCTCTCTGGACGGGGACCAGCTCTACGTCGATATCGACGGGAACGGCAAGCGAGACGACGGTGAACCGTCGATCAAGGTTTCGCCGAATGTGAAACTGGAGTCCATCCCGGAGGATGTCAGTCAGCGACTCGCCGCAGAAGTCGCGAGTCACGCCGCCACCGCGATGCAGAAGGTGGCCAAAGAGCTCGGAATGAGCTACGGCGATACCGGCCTCGTCTCCATGGATGAGCTCGAGGACTTGCCGGGCCTCGGGAGTGCGGTCGAAATGACCGACAATCCCTTCGACAGCCGCGGCATGGGAAGCATCGCCGAGACGGTCATGAATACCGAACTGCTGTACCGTGCGACGCGTGCCCAGGATCCACTGAGCAACGACGTGTACGTCTTCTGGAAGGTCGAGGATATTGACGAGCACGTACCGGCGTTTGCCGACGTCAAGGACCAGGTGCTGGCTGCCTGGAAGATGCAGGAGGCCCGCCCGCTTGCCGAGAAGCGTGCCAGGGAACTGGCCGACAAGATCAGCAAGAGCCAGCAGCCGCTCACCGAAGCCCTCGCCGGCGAAACGATCACCGGCAAGCCGGATGGCTTGAGCGTCACCGTGCAGGTGACGGCACCGTTCAGCTGGCTGAGGGAGTCGGCAGCCCGTTCGACGAACCCGTTCGCCCCCTCGCCGGCTCCCGAAATCTCGGAAGTTCCCGGTGTGACGAACGCCGGCCCGAAGTTCATGAACGCGGTCTTCAACGAGCTTCAACCGGGTGAAACCGGCGTGGTTGCCAATGATGACCGCAGCGTCTACTACGCCGTGAAAGTCGTTGAGCGGACCCCCGGCACTCCGGAAGAGATCGAGAAGATGCGGGCGGAATTCCAGGAGGAATGGAAGTCCCTATTCGGCGTACAGTTCTCCGGATTCCGGCTCTTCTCAACTCCCTATGAAGATCTCGCCCTCGTGGAGCAGCGTCGGACGTTCGTCGCCTGGGTCGAACAACTCGAGAAAGAGTATGCCGTCGAATACACGGCTCCCGAGCAGCAGAGCTGAACGCTCATCGGGTCACCGGAGCCTGGTGTAAGAAGCGTGTTTCATTGAAAGGGCCGATCGCCCCGCGATCGGCCCTTTCTTCGTTCACGCTTCATCCTGGAGGACTCACCGGCTCGTTCCGCCGACTCTACTCCACCGACTTCTGCTCTTCCGCAGGGTTCGCGGCCGGTTTTCCCGCCGGGTGAACTTCGAGAAGCTCGATCTCGAAGTGCAGTGTTGCGTTCGGCGGAATGTCGGGAGGCGAACCGTACTCTCCATATCCCAGCTCCGGCGGGACCTCGAGTTCGATCATGCCTCCCTGCTTCATCAACTGCAGCCCTTCGGTCCAGCCGGGAATTACGCCGTCAACACGGAAGCCCGAGGGCATCATTCGCCGGGCATACGTGCTGTCGAATTCGTGGCCGTCATCCAGCCAGCCACGGTAGTGCACGAGCACACCGTCGCGGGGGCCAGGAGTCGCCCCTGTCCCCTCGCGGACCATCCGGTACTTCAGCCCCGATGCGCTGCGGGTGAACTCTCCCCTCGAACAGCCGAGGCAGAGTCCCCCGACAGCGATCAGCGTGATCATCCACGCCGCCCGATGCAGTCCGCAGAGTCTGCTGCTGATGGATCGCCGGTCTCCGGACATCAATCCCCGCCTCCAGTTTCGGCACGTAATCAAGACGGCCCCCACCTGCTCGTGACACCGCTCCAGACAGACACTTTAACGGAGACGGAGGGAGAAGCGTGCACCGGACGGGAGCGCAGGACGTAAAAAATCCGCGAGGCCCCTCGTGGGGAACTGCCTCGCGGACTTCCGTTTCTCTGGCTGCGTGGAATGACTTACTTCACCGCAAGCAGTTCGACTTCGAAGTGCAGCGTTGAGTGGGGAGGGATATCCGGGGGAGCCCCGCGGGCACCGTAACCCAGTTCCGACGGAATCTCGAGCTCGATCTTGCCCCCTTCGCTCACAAGCTGCAGCCCCTCGGTCCAGCCGGGGATGACGCCGTTCAGCCGGAAGCTGATCGGCTCGCCGCGCTTGTAAGAGCTGTCAAACTCCTTCCCATTGTCCAGCCAGCCCCGATAGTGGACTTCCACCGTATCGGTGGCCGAAGGGGACTTCCCGGTGCCTTCGCGGAGGATCTTGTATTTGAGGCCGGACGCGGTGGTCTGGAAGCCCTCACCGCTCGTGGCGGAGGAGCCGCCCGGCTGCTCCAGCGCCGGCGCGGTGGGCACGGGGGCTTCTTCGTTGTTTCCGCGACCATTCGTACATCCGCCCAGCAGGCACAGCGCCAGCATCGGCCCCCACACTGACTTTAAAGCATCCGTCATCTGGATCTCCCAAGATTAATCACTCGGCCCGGGCTCCCTGTGGCGTACCACAGATCCCCGCAGCCGAAAACCACATTCACCCTGCCGCCAGAAGATTCTGGTCGGAAATTCTCCGCAGCGCCAGCGGCACGCCGACCTGCCGCGTACACAAGAGTAATGCGGCCCGAACTGTCGATCGACGTTGCAGCCGCACCGCATGCTACCGTAGGGCGTCCGTCGTAGGCAAGACAGCGGCTCTGAGGGGATTGGGAGTGATGCACTCGCCCCAATCCCAATGCTGGGGAGAGCTTTTGTCGGCGGAGTTTTCTCCGGGAGACTGGACACCAGGAAAATGCAAAGGTAAAGATTGATGGGCGCAACGCACTCCCGGGCGGACTCGGTTCAGACGGACTGAGGAATCCCCCGTTCGTCACGCCGCGATGTGGGTACTCCACGAACACCCCAGCAGCCTGGCGGAAACAGAGTCGCAACCAAGGTGATGCAGTCCTCATCTTTCGGTGGCTGATTTTCCCCGGGTAAAGTCGGCTTCCGTCTTCTTGCGGTGTCACGCGCTTATACATTCAGAGGTGGAAATGGCCGAGAACGGCAAGATGATGATCGAGGCTCGCGGGCTCTGCAAATACTATGGCGAGTTCGCGGCAATTCAGGACGTGACCTTTTCCATTCCGCGCGGCCAGGTCGTCGCCTTCCTCGGCCCGAACGGGGCCGGTAAATCGACGACCATGAAGCTGCTGACCGGCTTCCTCTCCGCGACTGCGGGCGAAGCCCGAATCGGAGGTTTCGACGTCTTTACCCAGCGGCTGGAGGCAACCCGCCTGATCGGCTACCTCCCCGAAAACGGGCCCCTGTACCTCGAAATGACCCCGCACGGATTTCTGCGGTACCTCGGCGAGGCCCGCGGCCTTCGCGGCGAAAAGCTCGCACAGCGCCTCGATTACGTCGCCAGCCGCTGCTCGCTGAAAGGGGTCTGGGGAAAACCGATCGGCAAGCTTTCCCGCGGTTACCGCCAGCGGGTCGGGATGGCCCAGGCCCTGCTGCATGATCCCGAAGTGCTGATCCTCGACGAGCCGACCAGCGGCCTCGATCCGAACCAGGTTCATGACGTGCGGAACCTGATTACCAGCCTGAGCAAGACCAAGACCATCCTGCTGTCCACTCACATCCTGCAGGAAGTAAAAGCGGTTGCCAGCCGCGTCATCCTCATCAATAACGGCCGCATCGTCTTCGACGGTCCGTTGAGTGAGATGGAACGGCATGGGACCGATATGGAAACCCGCTTCCGCGAACTCACACTGGCTTCCACCTGACCGGAGGTTCGCCGCGAAGTCGCGTTCCGACTGCGCGGCTGCGATCCCGGTCAGTTGACCGCCTTACCCGGCGGTCCTCTGAACCAGGCCCCTTACACATTCCCCGCAATGGGCGGGTCGCCCGTTCCCCGGGCGGGTACGATCCAGAATTGAGGAACATCGATGTCAGCGCGGCCCCACGTGATCCTCGCCGTCTTCAAACGGAACTTTCTCAGCTACTTCTCCGGCGTCATTGGCTATCTGTTTATTGTGGCGTTCGTCGCCGCCGGCGCCTTTCTCAGCTTCGGGCCCAGATTCTTCGCGAATAACCTCGCGAATCTCGATCAGCTCAACGAGTGGTTCCCGTGGCTGCTGTTGTTCTTTGTGCCCGCGATCACGATGACCGCGTGGGCCGACGAACGAAAACTGGGCACCGACGAGCTGTTGTTCACTCTCCCCGCGTCCGATGTGCAGATCCTGCTCGGCAAGTACTTTGCTGTTCTGGCGATCTACACCGTCGCCCTGCTCTTCTCGCTCGTCTTCAGCAGCGTCGGAGTGCTGGGATACCTCACCACGACCTCCAGCGAGTTCATGGACTTTGACAAGGGGTTGATTCTGGCGAACTATGTCGGCTACTGGTTCGCCGGTGCCGCACTCCTGAGCGCGGGAATGGTCGCCTCGATCCTGACCAGCAGCGCCACTGTCGCGTATATCATCGGAGCCGTCTTCTGTGCGATTCCGGTGTTCATCGGCGAAGTCGCTCCGGCGAATCGCCTGCTTTCCAGCCTGAGCCTGTCGGAACAGCTGCGGGATTTCGGCCTGGGGATGATCCCTCTCAGTGCCGTCTTCTATTTCATCTCGCTGACGCTGTTCATGCTGTATCTGAACATGGTGTTCATCAGCAAACGGCACTGGAGCGGTGGACCGCACGGAGTCCCGATGGGGCTGCACTTCGTCGTCCGCGCGGTCTCTCTGGCCGCAATCCTGATCGGCGTTAACGTCGTCGCCGCGAATGCCAGCGTTCCGCTCGATCTGACTTCCGAGCGGCTCTACAGCGTCGATCAGACCACACGGCAAACCCTCGCCAGTGTCAAATCGGAACGCCCCGTCTTCATCCAGGCATTCATCAGCCCGGAAGTCCCGGGCGAATATGTCGCGACCCGCTCGAATCTGATCGGCATGCTGCGACAGTACGACCGCATCGGCGGCGATCGGGTGAAGGTCCGCATCGTCGAAACGGAGCAGTTCAGCGACGCGGCTGAAGAGGCCCGGAAGTTCGGCATCGAGGCCCGCCAGGTACAGACAGAACAAGGGGGCAAGACCTTCACCGAAACGATCTACATGGGAGCGGTCGTCAGCAGCGGTGCCGACGATGAAGTTGTCATTCCGTTCTTCGATGTCGGAACACCGGTGCAGTACGAGCTCACCCGCTCGGTGCAGACGATCGCGAAGAATGAGCGCTTGAAGATCGGCGTCCTCGATACGGATGCCCGGATGTTCGGCGGCTTCGATCCGATGACGTTCAGCTCCAATCCTCCCTGGCGGATCGTCACGGAGCTGAAGAAGCAATATGAAGTCGAGCAGGTCTCCCCGGACACTCCGATCGAGGGAGATTACGACGTGCTGCTGGTCGGCATGCCTTCTTCGCTGACCGACCCGCAGATGGATAACCTCGTGAAATACGTCACAAGCGGCAGGCCGACGCTGATCTTCGACGATCCTCTGCCGGTCTTCAGCCGCGGTCTGTCACTCGCGCCGCGTCAGCCCAAACCGAGCCATGGAGGCATGTTTGGCCAGCAGCAGCCGCCGATCCCGAAAGCCGATGACGGCCGCGCCACGCGGCTGGTGAATGCCCTGGGCATCGCCTGGGACAACGGCGAGGTCGTCTGGGATTCGTACAATCCGCACCCGGAATTCGCCGACGTCGTCCGTCCGGAACTGGTCTTCGTCGGTACGGGAAGCGGTGCGAAGAGCGCCTTCAGCAGCAAGAGCGAAATCACGAGCGGACTGCAGGAGCTCCTGCTCCTCTTCTCGGGGGTAATTCTGCCGCGGGATGGCAACAAGCACCTCGAGTTTACTCCGCTGCTCCGCACGAGCCCCGTCTCGGGGTTGCTGACGTGGGAAGAACTCGTCGAACAGACCCACAGCTTCTTCGGCATGGGTGGCCCCCGAATCCGCAACGATGTCCCCCGCATTACGGACAGCGTCGAACACGTTGTTGCCGCCCATATCAAGTCGAAGTCTGGGTCGAAGGATTCCCCGGCACTTAATGTCGTTTACGTGGCCGACCTCGACATGATCTCGGACACGATGTTCAACGTACGTGACCGCGAACTGTACGGTCTGAAGCTCGACAACGTCACCTTCGTGCTGAACGCCGTCGACATCCTCGCCGGCGATGATTCGCTCGTGCCGCTCCGCAAGCGGCGGGCACGGCATCGCACGCTCTCGAAGGTCGAGGAGCTGACCGAGCAGTATGTCGAGGCCCGCAACGAAGCGAAGCGCGAAGCCGACGAAGAGGCCCGCAAGGAGCTTGAACTCGCGCGGCAGCGATTCGCCGAAAAGCGCAAGGAAATCGAGAACGACAGCAAGCTCGATCCCACCACAAAGCGGATCATGCTGAGTGCGATTCAGGAGGAAGAAAGTCGCCGACTCGAAGTCGCGGAAGCGAATATCGAAAACGCCAAGCAGCGCAAGATCGAAGCGAGCCGCTCGGACAGCAAGCGGCAGATCCGCCGCATCGAAAGCCGGATTCAGATTCTGGCGGTGCTGCTCACCCCCATTCCGGCACTGCTGCTCGGAATGATCGTGCTCTCCTCACGCATGGCGGCGGAACGGCGAAACATCGTCCCTGAACGGCAGGTGAAACGCTGAGCCCCGGCGAGCCCGGCACCGCCCGGCTTCGATGACCGAATACAGAAACGCTCCCCGAGCGATTCCGTCTATTCCCGCAGGGAAGATTGATCGATGAACGAAACATCTCGTACGCTCACGTTTGTCGCTGTCGCGGCTGTCTCTCTCGTTGCCGCGAGTTTGCTCGCTCCCTCTGTCCCGCGACAGCCCAGCGAGTTTGCCGAAGTTGGCAAGAGCTTTTATCCCGATTTCGATGCCTTGGCCGCGAAGTCGCTCGAAGTGGTGACCTACAACGAGGACACCGCCACGGCCAAGACCTTCCGCGTCGAATTCAAGGATGGGAAATGGCGGATCGCCTCCCACCTGAACTACCCGGCGGACGGAAAGGATCGCCTCGCCAGGACAGCCGCTTCGATGATCGGCATCCAGCGCGAGCAATACCGGACGAACAACGTCGATGACTATCCGGAACTGGGCGTCATCGACCCCAAGGATACCGACGTCAGCAAGCTGAAGGGCCGCGGCGAACGCATCACCGTGAAGGATGGTAACGGCAAGGTCCTCGCCGACTATATCATCGGCAAGCAGCTCGCCGATCGTCCGGGCTACTACTACGTCCGCAAGCCGGATGAGCGCTCGGTCTATATCGCCCGGCTCGACAACATCGACATCTCGACGAAGTTCACCGACTGGATCGAAGCCGACCTGCTCCAGGTACAGCCCGATCATCTCCGCGAAGTCGTGATCAACAACTACTCGATCGACGAAGCGCGCGGCCGCATCGTCGGCGAGGAAGTGAACCGGCTGACGCGCGAAAAGGCCGCCGACCCGTGGAAACTGGATGGGCAGAAGGACGACTCGAAGGAAATTGACACGAGCAAGGTGGACACGCTGGTCAACACTCTCGATGACCTGCGGATCATTGGCGTCCGCCCGAAACCGCCTGGATTGAGCGAGGATCTGAAACTCGACAAGGGGATCGATCTCAATAACGTCCCCACGCTGCTCGATCTCCAGAGCCATGGCTTCGTATTCACCCGCGACGGCGAACTGAAGTCCAACGAGGGTGAGGTCATCGCCGCCACCAGCGAAGGGGTCGTCTATGCACTGCGGTTCGGCGAAGTCTTCGCCGGAACGGAGACAGAGCTCGAAACCGGTCTCGAAGCCGCGAAGAAGGAAAGCGAGAAGAACAAGGAGGGAGGTGAGGAGGGGAACGATTCCCAGAGCACATCCGGCCGCACCGAAGGCCGCTACCTGTTTGTGACGGCTCACTTCAACGAGCGGCACCTCGGCCCCCAACCGGAGAAGCCGGTCAAACCCGAACCGTCAGCTCCCGCAGACGAAGCGGCGGACAAAGCCACCCCGGCCGATAAGAAGTCCGACGCCGACGCCAAGTCCGAGGCTGCGGAGGAGACGCCCAAAAAGTCTGAAGCGGCCGACGCCGACAAACCTGCCGACGCGGAGAGCAGCGATGCCGCCGCCGACTCGAAGGCTGACGAAGCGAAAGCCGAATCAAACGACGAGAAGTCGGAGAAGGATGCCAAGTCCGAATCCAGGCCCGATCCCGCCGAGGAAGCCTATCAGGCAGCCTTGAAGAAGTACGAGGAGGATCTGAAGGCGTATGACGAGAAGGTGAAAGCCGGCAAGGAGAAGGTGGAAGAACTCAACCGCCGCTTCGCCGACTGGTATTACGTCATCTCCGCCGACAGCTTCAACAAGCTGCGTCTCAGCCGCAGTGAACTGCTGAAGGACAAGGACAAGTCCGAAAACGATTCCGCAGCGAGTCCCGAAACTCCTGCGACCAGCCCGGAGAAGACCAGCGAGCCGTCCGCGACCGAGTCTCCGGAAGCCTCGAAATCCCCGGCTGCGGAGAAAGTGACGCCTTCAGCGACGGATTCTGCGAAGCCCGATTCCCCGGCGGAAGCGGGCAAGTCCGACACTGCGGCTGATGCCCCGGTAAAGGAGTCAAAAGAGGCTTCGCCGGTAAAGGAAGAAGCGAAGCCCGCGGCCCCTGCAGCAGAAACCCCGTCGGCGGCGTCTCCCCCGGAGAAGCCGGCGGCTGAATCAAAGGAAGAAACGCCGCCGCAGGACGGGCAGGCGGAATAACCTCCCGAAGAGCGAGAAATTCCGGAGGTCTTGCAAATCGGCAGGCGTCCGCTAATCTCTTTACTATGAATGCAGACCGCAAGAAACTGAGTGAGTCGACCGACGACGACGATGCCTGGGAGCAGCTCGAAGAGGAGTTGTTCGGCCCCGTGGCCAAACCTGCGCCCGCTCCCGAGGCGGAGACGGCCAAAGAGCCGGTACCTTCGGCAGAACCGGTCGTTCCCGACCTCGACATCGGCTGGGACGAGGAAGAGCCTGAGGAAGCCCCGGCGGCGAAGCCCATTGAACCGGTCGACTACGTGACCGAAGAAGAAGAAGAAGAAGAAGAAGCCTTGCCGGAGCCCGCCGAGGAGCCGGAACCCGAACCCCAGCCGGCCACTGCGGCGGAGGACGACTATTGGGACGCCCTCGCCGACTGGAACTGGCAGGAGGACGATTCCGAATCCGTCCCGGCCCGCCCGGTCACCGGACGCCCGCGCCGCAAGCGCGAAGAGCGCAAGCCGGGTGCGCCCCCGGAACGGACGGCTCCGTCGCGAACCGCTCCTCCCCCGGCAGCAGCGAAGGATAACTTCGGCCAGGGACTGATCGAAGAAGACCAGGCTCCTGCTCCCTCTCGCGAAGAGACCGAACGCCCCACCCGCGAGCCGGTTCGGGCTCGTAGCGAGGAGCCGGAGGAAGTCGCGGAAGGCGACGAGGGTGAGGGTGAAGAGCGCGAAGGCCGCCGCCGTCGGCGTCGCCGCCGTCGCAAGTCCCGCCCGGGTGAGCGCCCGGCTCGCGAAGCCACGCCTGCTCTGCACGACGAGGACGAAGAGACAGAAGAGCTTGAGGCCGAGGTCGAAGACATCTTCGAACCCGAAACCGCTGCCGACGAAGTCGAAGCCGTTGAGGAAGAGGAAGAAGCCGAAGAAGTCACCGAGCGCCGGGGCCGCCGTCGTTCACGTCGCCGCCGCCGTCGTTCCGAAGAGCCGGCCCGCGCCGCTCAGGTCGAGCCGGAAGAGCTCTCGGAAGACGAAGAGGAAGATGAGGAAGTCGTCGAAGTCCTCGCTGAAGAGGTTGAGGAAGAGGACGACCACGAAGAGGAGATCATCACCAGCTATCGCAACGTCCCCACCTGGGAAGAAGCGATCTCCTACATGCTGAATCCCTCGCAGGTGGAAGTCAGCGGCTCTTCAACTCCGCAGCGCCACAGTGGTGGTGAGAGCGAGGAATCGGAATCGCGCGGCGGCGGACGTCGCCGCCGTTCCCGCGGCGGCCGCGGTCGCGGCAACCGCTCCTGATCGCCACCACGACTCGAAAATCTCTACACAGGCCCGACTTCAGTAATGAAGCCGGGCCTGCTTTCTTTCCCCCGTACTTAAAGTCTACAGCCTAAAGCCTGTTCATCACGGTTGCCCGAACACCGGAGCCTCGCGAAGAGCGGATGCCTCGACCGGCGAAGCGGTTGCCGTGAGAGCGATCTGACGGCGGAAAGTCTCTCCCGCCGTCCGCGAGATTGTCTCGCACAGCCCGTCGAGGTCGAGATCGTCCTCATCGAAGCCGAACGGCTCTTCGACATGCTCGGCAACGACTTCCAGGCCCAGCATGAAGTATGCGGTGATCGCAGTGATGGGAATTGTCCACCATCCGAAGTCGTTGACGATCCCCCAGGGAAACGTCCCGAGGAACAGGCAGACACACTGCCGGGCGAAAACCCGGTAAGAGCGCGCCAGCCGGGTCTTCTGAATGCGTTCGCAGCCGCCGCAGATGTCGAGAAACCGCCGCAGCTCTTCGTCGATAACGCGCAGTTCGTCGCCGTCGATGAGCCCCGCTGCCTTCCATTGCCGCAGCTTGGCGTACATCTGTTCGACGAGAAACCCGGGGATGTGTTCGACGGGCCGCTCATCGGCTTCGAAGCCGGGCAGCTTCTGCAGGAGCGCGATATTCCGCAGGTGGTCGCGCAACGCATAGGGAAACGCGACCATCAGCCGCTGCACTTCCTGCAGCTCACCGGCCGGCAGCCGTACCAGCAGCGACAGCTTCGCGGCCAGATTGCGGCACGCATTCACCAGCCCTCCCCACAGGGTGCGTGCCTCCCACCAGCGGCTGTACGCGGTATTCGTCCGGAACACCAGCAGCCAACCGAGCACCAGGGTCAGTGCGGCATGAATCTGCGTCGGCGTATCGCCGATGTCGTGATAGATCGAATGTTCTTTCCAGACCGGCAGCGCCCCATAAGCCCCCATCACCAGGGCCGAGCAGGCAATCCGGCTGAGGGTCCGACAACGCGTAATGGGAGTAATGATTCCGGCATCAGCCATAAGGCACGAGGGCTCACAGAGAAGTAACAGACACGAAAGCGCCCCTTGAAATCATACCGTCCTCCGGCCCCTGCCCGGGAGCCTGCGAGAAACAAGCGGGAGCGGATGGGAATCGAACCCACCTGACGCCTTTTCAGGCCTCACACTGGGTTTGAAGCCCAGGGCGGTCACCAGAGCCGCGTACGCTCCCGGTCGGTGTGCGACAGATTTTTTTTTGCTTCCGGCTTTGTCGGTGTGACGAGAGAAGTCTACAGCGGCGGGCCACGCCTGGGCAGGTCAATTCGGCCTCGATTTGCGTTTGCGCTTTGTTGCCTTTGTCGCAAATCAAGCCGGAGGGTGCGCCGGCGCACCTGTGGCCGGGGTGGGAGGGTCTTTTCGAAACCCCGGTGGGGGTGCATGCGGCTCGTGTGGGGGTGACGCGGAGGGGTGATGGCCGCGTCTTCCTTCCCCGGGACTTCCTTCGTCCCGTCCCGGCCACACGTCCTGGGGGCGTTAAGGTGGTGCGGACACGTGTGCGCGAGCGCGGGGCGCGCATCCCATCGGGACGCGGCGAAACTTTTTTGATGGTTTCGATGACGGTGGTTAACGCGTGAAGGCGCGCGGCCCGGTGGGGCGCGGCGAGATGTTTTTCCGTGGCAATTGTCGGCGAAGGAAACGCAAACGGCGGCCTGCTCGAAATCGTTGTTTCGAGAGGCCGCCGTTGCAGGGGTGTCAAGCGAAGCGGGAGCTGACGATCACTTGAGGACGATCGTCAGCCAGCCGTCGATCGCGGTGATTTCCGCGAGGGTCGTGGGGATCTCCTTCCCCTGCGTTCCCTGGATCCGCACCTGGCGGTCGATGGTCCGGGAGGGGATTGCCGATTCGATCTTGCGGCGGACGACACCCGCCAGGGCGACCTGCTCGGCGACGTTCGCGGGGCGTTCGACCGGCGAGACCGACACATCGCCGCGGGTCAGCACCACCTGGTCCCCCTGCGACTCGAAGCGGAGCGGGACGGTGACCTGCTGCGGCGGGATGTTGTCGCGGCCTTCGCGCTGGAAGCCGGCGCGAATCACGATCGACAACTGGCCGTCACCCACCCGCACGCGGATCGGATCCTTGTCGGCGAAGATGAAGGCGCGGGGTTCGTTGGCATCGGCTTCGCCTTCGGCGGCTTCCGCCTGGCCACCCTGCAGCTGCACGGGACGGTTGAAGAGCTTGCTGAGCCGCTGTTCGAGCAGCACGCGGAGCTCGTCTTCGGTCATCGTGCGGCCTTCCAGCTGCATCTCGTCGAAGCTGTTGTTGAGCAGGCTTTCGTGCACCTGGACGATCACCCCGGTGTCGGCGAGGGCCGCCGGGAAGTCGGTTCCGCCCAGTTCGCCGGCCCCCATCAGACGCGCCCAGATATTCAGCTGGGTGTCGCTGGTGCGGGCGACGATCACGTCGGGGACGAGTCCCAGTTCGTGCAGCGCCTTTTCACGCTCCACGAGGCTGCTGTTCGTCCGGCCGAATTCGCTGTCGACCTGCATGTCGAGTTCCGGAATCACGCGTTCGGCAATCCGGCCACGGGCGTGAGCTTCGGAATACCCGCTGCGGTTCTCGGCTTCCTGAATCGCCCGGCGGTTGGCGATCCGGCCGATGATCGGAATCCCCTCGTACTTGGTCGTCGCGCCGGTGGTGATGTTGTTGGCATTCACCGAGATCGACGCGGGGTAAGTCGTGAACTTCGAACCATCGAAGCTGACTTCCTTCGTCGCCAGGAAGCTGTGATTTCCCTGCGTGAAGATCGTCGCCTGGCTGGTCACGCCCTGCGTGCTCGAGTTGATGTGCCCGGTCACGTTGATCGCAAAACGGGCGGAGTCCGGGCTGGGGAGCAGGTCAACCGTGGCGTTCGTCGAAGAGACCTGGCTGCCGTACACGTCGGCTCCCAGCACGTAATCGCGGACACCCGACTGCTCGGTCCGCTGCTGGGCGGCGAGCCGGTTGATGAACTCTTCCGAAGCGGCGATCCGCAGGTTGTAGTTGAAGTAGTGCTTCTGCAGCACGGCGGAGAGCTGGGCGCCGGCATCGGGAGTGATGCGGCGGAGCGTGTTGTACGCGTTGCGGACGGCGGCGGCCGCGGTCCCGCTGCCGGTCGCTTCGTAGTCTTCAATCGCGCTCAGCAGCGCTCCCAGCTGTTCGCGAATCTGGTCGTTCGGCACCGGCTGGGTGAGCGAGGTCGCAGCAGCCAGACAGGCGTCCACCGCCTGAGCGAGCTGGCGGAAAGCGGATCCGCTGAGGAACTGGGCCGCAGTCGGATCGACATTCGGGCCTTCCACGCGGAGACGCGCCTGCGCCTGCTGGAGGGCGGGAAGCGCCGCCTCGGGGCCCTGCGACACGGCCTGCGCGAGTTCGGCCGTCCGCACATATTCCGACCAGCTCGATCCGTTCGGAATCGGGGCGAGATAGGCGTCGAGTGCCTGCGCGGCCTGCGCCACGCGCTGGCTGGCCGCCTGGAACGTGGCGGTGCGAGCCGCCTGGGGATCGACGCTCAGCGTCGCACGGACGGCGTTGATCAGGTCGAGCCGTCGCTGCAGTTTCTCACGCAGCCCGGTCAGCTCGGGGTAGATCCGGACGTACTGCGGATCGTTGAGGGCCTGCTGGATGACTCCCAGCCGCACGCCGAGGGCGGCAATGCTCTGGTCGCGCGCCGCCGGGTCGGCGTCGGCGCTGTAGAGGGTTTCGAGCTCGGCGGAGACCCCTTCGGCCCACGACTGCCAGTTCTCGGGGAGGCTGGCGAGGGTCGTGCTGACTCCCTCGGGGACTCCCTCGGGGAGAAGGCCCTGCAGGGTGGCGGCCCCCGAGCCGGAATCCCCCTGCCCCCAGGCGACCGACACGAGTGCTGCACACAACAGGATTCCACCGATTCGAAATGCTCCGAATCCGGTGTTCTGACGGGCATCGCGGCGGATGCCCGGGAGACCGAATTGACTCAGGTCCATAATCGCTTCACTCCCCTTGGGAGCGTCGCGTCGGAGCGGTCTGCTTCTCTCGCTCGAATCCCTTCGGAGAGCGAAAGCAAGAGCGCGGCACACCGACGGCAACGCAGGAAAAACACGGTCTGATGAGGGTCACTACCTAATATCGTCGCATCGCAAGACCGGCTGTTGACGCAATCCCTCGCGCAGCCTTCCGTCGGGAGAACCGAGACTCCCGGCGGGCGCTACCGGCAAAGTTGCCCCGACCGACACATTCGTCAAGCGCCGGAGGCCCTTCTCATACTACACACCACTGCACCCAGATTACACATCTTCACAACTCGGCGTCAGTCTAGCCAACCACTACCACTGATTCAATCAGTGAAATTGCTGCTCCCGGCCAGAGAGGCGAAAACTCAGCGATTCCCCCATACTGTGACTTCAGCGACGCGGCGCACGTCTTTTCCGGCTGTCCGGAGACTTCCTGCCGGTCGAAAGTGCGACGCAAATCCACTATAAGGGTAGAATTTCACTCGGGAATCACTCTGGAGTTCGTCTGACTTCCCGGACAGAGGGCCGCCGCGACTGTCGCCCCGTGGTTCTCGTTTGATGAGCACGTCGGGACATCGACGCCGGGACGGAACCGTTTCGTTAAGGATCAATGGAGTGTCGCACCGCGTACCTCAATCGGACCTGACTGAAAGTCAGCAGCAGGCTGTCGAGCACTTCGAAGGTCCCCTGCTGGTCCTGGCGGGCCCCGGTTCGGGCAAGACCCGCGTCATCACGCGTCGCATCGTCCGGCTGATCGAGCGCGGCGTCGATCCGCGCGAGATTCTCGCGATTACCTTCACCAACAAGGCCGCCCGCGAAATGGCCGAGCGCGTCGCGCTGCTGCTTCCGGGAAGCCGGGTGTGGGTGACGACGTTTCATCGTTTTGGAGCGCGGCTGCTGCGGCAGCATGCCGAGGCGGTGGGACTCCGGCGAAACTTCACGATCTACGACTCGACCGATCAGAAGCAGCTCATCCGGCAGATTATTGGCGACCTCGATCATGATGCCGTCAAGAACTCCCCGGGACAGGTGGCCTCGCGGATCAGCCTGATCAAGAACCGCCTGATTCTCCCGGAAGAGTTCGCCCAGTCGGTCGAAAACTCGTATCAGAACATCAGCGACCGCGTGGTGGCGCAGGTGTATTCGGAATATCGGCGGGCGCTGCTCGCTTCGAATGCCGTCGACTTCGACGACCTGCTGCTCCATGTCGTGATGCTGCTGCACGAGAACCCCGACCTGCGGCACCGCTACGACGAGCGTTTCCGCTTCATCCTGGTCGATGAGTATCAGGACACGAACCTCGCGCAGTACAGCATCGTCTCGGCACTCTCGCAGGATCACCAGAATCTGTGCGCGACCGGAGATCCGGACCAGTCGATCTACGGCTGGCGCGGTGCCGACGTTTCAAACATCCTTCGCTTCGAGCAGGATTATCCGCAGACGACGACTGTGCGGCTTGAGCAGAACTTCCGCAGCACGAAGTCCATTCTGCGGTCGGCAGACAGTCTCATCGCGCACAATCTCCGCCGCAAGCAGAAAAGCCTGATCACCGACAACCCCGAAGGGCGTCCGGTCGAACTGTTGCAGGCCGAGTCCGCAGCTGATGAGGCAGAGGGCATCGCCAGCTTCATTCGCGAGCAGGTGGGCGAAGGGAACCGTCGCTGGGGCGATTTCGCGATTCTTTACCGGGTCAACGCGCTCTCCCGGCGGCTGGAGATCGCCTGCATGCGGCAGGGCATCCCCTTCCAGGTCGCTGCCGGTGTCGCCTACTACGAACGGGCGGAGGTGAAAGATCTGCTCGCCTATCTGCGGCTGGTGCTCAACCCGAGCGATCAGACTTCGTTCCGCCGCGTGGTGAACACGCCGATCCGCGGCATCGGCAAGCAGACGCAGGCAAAGCTGCTCCGGTTTGCCGAAGTGGAAAAGCTCACGCCGCTCGAAGCCGCCGCCCAGGCCGACCGGATCCCCAAGCTCAGCAAGCGGGCGGTGTTTGCCCTGAAGCGATTTTCCGACCTGATGAACGAGTTCTCGCTTTCCGACAGCGGCAGCGTCGAAGGCCTGCTCACCCGGATTATCGAGCGGACCGGCTACGCGCGGCAATGGGAAGACAGCCGCATGGAAGAAGATGTGCAGCGGCGGTCGAACGTGAATGAACTGGTCGCCGCGGCACGCCAGTATGATGAAACCCAGGACGATGAGCCGTCGCTCGAGGGCTTTCTGGAGACGACGAGTCTCGTCTCCGATGTGGACGCTGTCGATCCGGAAGCGGGCCGCGTGACGTTGATGACGATGCACGCCGCGAAGGGGCTCGAATTCCCCGTCGTCTTCATTCTCGGAGTCGAGCAGAACCTGATCCCTCACGAGCGTTCGCTCAAGAACAACGATCCGTGGGAGCTCGAAGAAGAACGCCGCCTGCTCTTCGTCGCGATGACCCGCGCCCGCGAAGAACTTTACCTGACCGCGACGCGTCTGCGGGACATCCGCGGCACCCTGATGCCCACGATCCCGAGCATCTTTCTCAACGAAATGGAACTGGTCCGCAGCGGACTGGGACGGGAAGTCGAGGACGATCCCCGCGGTCGCTTCGAGGCGGCGATGGCCGCACGGCGGTCCGCCGCTCCCCAAGGGGACACCCCTCCCGCGAAGCCCGAAAAGCCGCTGCTGACGACTGCCGCCAGTCTGCTGGAAGGCTCCGCACCACCGACTGATTCGGGGCTGACATTCACGGTGGGAATGCTGGTCCGGCATCCGCAGAAAGGGCTCGGCACCGTCGTCGCCGCGAACCCGGTGGGCACGCTGCGAACCGTGACCGTCGAATTCGAGAACGGCGACCGCGCGAGCTTCGTCACCCGCAAGTGTCCGCTCCAGCCGGTGGGAGTCCGCTGACCGGCTCCGTGTCGCCATGCGGCACGTCATCGCACAGGAGCGGCGTCCGAATTTACGGCAGCACAAGGCAGCGCCATCAGCGCAATCACGGGGCCGCGTAGGTCAGGAATCCCTTCACCGCCTGCAGGTATGCTTCGGTCTCGTCGCCGGGCAGCGAGTGGCCGCTCTTCGCGAAGATCTTCAGGTGGGCACGGGGAATCTTGCGGGCGATCAGTTCTGAGTACTTCGGGGCGCAGATCCAGTCGTGTGCGGCACCGAGGACGAGTGTCGGACAGGGAATCTGCGACAGCTTCTCGGTGAAATCAAACGTGCGGAGAAAATCCCCGAAGCCGCGGTTGAGAGCGACGAACGACCGCTGGCCGCGTTCCCACGATTTTTCGAACTCCTCGGGGTTGAACTTCAGCGAATAGAGCGGCCCCATGAGTTCGTAGAATTCGCGAAGCTGCTCCATCGATTCGAAGTTGCCGTCCCACAGGCGCTGACAGACGCGAATCTGGTCGGGAGTTCCCCGCTCGCGGACGAAGCGTTTCGCATCTTCAAGAAACCGGTAACTCGGTGCCGTGCAGACGAGGATCAGATTCGCGACCCGTTCGGGATAGCGGATCGCATAACCCTGCGCGACCATGCCGCCGTACGAAGAGCCGAGGATCGAGATGCGATTGAGCCCGAGATGTTCGCGGAGCGCATCGAGGTCATCGATGTTGTTGTCGAGCGTGTACTCGGCGGGGTCGCCCTCGGAGCTTCGGCCGCATCCACGATGGTCGACGTAAACGAGTTGGGCGACATCGCGCAAGGCCGCCGACGGCCCCTTGAAACCCGAGTGGTCTCCCCCGGGTCCGCCATGCAGCAGAAACAGCACGGGGCGTTCGACCATCCGCTCCTCATCGGGAACAAGCCCCATGCCGTCGACGTCGAAATACAGTTCTGTACCGCGAATTCGTGCTCGCATGGATCGTTCTCCGGAGAATCGGGATGGGTTCGAAGCAGCTTTCTCAAGAGCCGACGGAGACGCAGCGTTCCGTCGGGGCTCTATTCTCAGCACGTTTCCTGCGGAATTCAAAGCGGAACTGCACGCCGCCACGAGAATTCAGTATCTCGCAGACAGGCCACGCAATTCTGCCGGGCAATGGTTGAAGCTGTTACCCCGTCGTCAGACAAACATCGGGCCCCATCCACTCCATTCCCGCACCTGTTCCATGACCGGAATAGACCTGACGGCGGAGGGAACCACGAAAAACACGAATCACACAAATCAGGCGGCAAAGAGTTACATTCTCCTTTCGTGTCGTTCGTGTCTTTCGTGGTTACATCCTTCACACGCGGATCGAGTCCGCCAGGTACTGAAATCACATCAGAAACTTCCAAATGTGTTGTCAATCGGCCTTGACCGAACTGGACACATGGCTATACTCCGCGGCCTCTCTCAAACACACTTTCTCTCACATCCCGGAAAACGTCTCGTTGATGCTCCGGCTGACGGGCCCGACCGGTCCGCAGCGGTGATCGCACGCGCCTGACCTGAGGAACCCTCAGCGGTTCTTCAGCCGGTTGCGATGGGGTCTTGCCGTCTGCGACTCCGCATCGGTGCCGCGGTTTCCGTACGTCAACAGCGATCGTTGTTCGTTCACACTTCCGACCGATTGCGTCGGGTGATCTGCAGGCGCTTCGTTCCGCTTGTGGGGCGGAGACAGTCTGTCCACGGAGCCGGCGCGTGCAAGCAAGCAGGCAAAAAGAACGTCCTGGTAATGCCGCAGGGGCGGGAGTCTGGCCGCCACGCTGCCTTTACCCGGACAGCTTTCACGCGACTTGATCTTTACTTTTTCCGCCAGGCAGGATTGTCAAACTGAAGGAGTTGAATCCGCAATGAAGCGTCTACAAATGCTGAAGGGAGTCATCGTCGGACTCGTCGGCTGGGGGATTGTCTGTCCCCCGCCGCAGGTGATGGCCGCCAGCCCGCGGCCTGTCGTCCGCACCGAGGCGCCCGCGGCACCGATCGTGACCGATGTCACGCTCAGTGCGGGTGGCACCCTCACTGGTCAAGTGGTCGACGGGCAGGGAATCGGCATCGATGGTGCCCTCGTTTCCCTCCGCCAGTCGGGACAGGAAGTCGCCCAGACCCTCACCAATGGCGAAGGCCGCTTCTCCGTCACGAACCTCCGCGGCGGCACCTATGAAATCGCGACGGGACAACAGGTCGCGATCTACCGCTGCTGGGCGCCCAACACGGCTCCCCCCGCGGCTAAATCGAATGTGCTGCTCGTCTCGGACAACACGACGGCTCGCGGCCAGTATGGTCCCGGCGTCGACGTGATCACGATCTCGACGCTCGTCCTCGGCGGTCTCGCCGCCGGTTTCGCGATCGCGGCCTACACCCGCATCGACGATGTCGATGACAAGGTCGACCGCATCGAGAAGTCGCTCGCCAGCCCCTGAGCCGGCAAAACCGATTCGCCGCCGTCGGCGCGTTCCGACAGCACGCGCCGGCGGCGTCCTGAGCTGCTCATGTGATCCCCCCTCCTCGGCCCGTTCCCCCCGGGCTGTTCCGCCGTGCCGCGCAGACCGGCCTTGACCCATCCCGGGTCATCGCTATACTCCCGCGCGCCTCTTGCACGTCGAACACGGTTTTTGTCCTCTCTGCGTCATCATTTCTGATGGCGGCGCTCTCCGTATGGGAGAACCCTGGCTCTGTCCCCGCGCCTCCGGCAAGGAGGGTGCAGGATCGAGCCGCGCCTTCATCTCGATGCACGCAGGGAGACGAACCGTTTCGCCGTCGAGCGGTCCTGTCGGCCTGTCCGTGCCGTTCGTCCCGGTCTGTCCGGGCGTGTTCGGCAATTCCGTTGGACTCCGACATCAGGCACATCTCATCTCGCGCGGAAAAGGAGCCACTCGCATGCACTTCTTCAACCAGTTCAGAAGCCTCGTGGTCGCGACCGTCTGCTGGGGAATCATCTTCCCCAACCCCAACCTGCTCGCGGCCACCCCCGCGCAGAAGCGGTCTGAAACACCCCGCGTCGAGACATCCCGATTCGAAACACCGCGTCCTGAAGGAGCCGTCGCGACCGATGTGACGCTCGCCTCCGGCGGAGTGCTCCACGGGCAGGTCGTCGATGGACAGGGAATCGGACTCGACGGTGCCGTCGTCTCATTGCGACAAGGGGGTGAAGAGCTCTCCCGCACCATCGCCGACCAGGAGGGACGGTTCTCCTTCAGCGAGCTCCGCGGGGGGGTTTATGAAGTCCGCGGAGGCCAGGGAATGCGCATCTATCGCGCCTGGTCGCCCGGCACCGCGCCTCCGGCCGCCAGGACCGAAGCACTCGTGATCTCCGATCCGCAGGCTGTCCGGGGACAGTGCAACGTGCCCTGTTTTGACCCCTGCTACGATCCCTGCTGCGTCGACATCATTGCCCTCTCGACTCTGGCCCTCGCGGGTGTGGCGGCCGGTTTCGCGATTGCCGCCTATTCGAAAGCCGATGACGTCGACGATCGGCTCGACCGGATCGAGGCATTGCTCGCCAGCCCGTGACGAGTTCTCAGTGCTGAGTTGCGACTCTTCCGCACATCATCAGGAAGTCTCGCTGCGCGGTCCGTTGCAGCCTCCTCCCGGAAGGCATCAGCCTGTCCGTGAGACGGCTTCCCCAGAGACCAGGCCGTCATGCTGCTGCCTCCAATGGGGATAGCTGCAGTGGAAGAATCGTGTTAGGCTGATCTCGTGCGCTGCACGAATCGGCGCGCATTCGCCGGGGACGCAAACCGGCGAAAAGCAATTCTCTGCGTGCCGTTCAGCCTGCGCATCGCGCTGTTCGATCCCTCAATCCGTCAGGAGTTCGCCATGATCGCCAGAACCAGCCTCTGTTTCTGTTGCGGGTTGTTTCTTGCCGGGATGAGCCAGGTGGAAATCTGTCGTGCGGCTCCGCCCGCCGAAGCGGAGACCGCAGAGGTCAAGGCCCCCACCACCGACGAATTGACGGAGTGGGTTCGGCAACTGGAGAGCAACGAGTTTGCCACCCGCCGGCAAGCCACCGAAAAACTGATCGCTGCCGGCGCGGCGGCGGTCGAACCGGTCGCTGCCGCTGCGAACACCGATGATCTCGAAGTCGCGACGCGCTGCATCGCGATCCTCGGAGAGTTGCTGAAGTCAGCGGACAAAAGCACTTCGGATTCTGCCCGCAAGGCACTGGAACGGCTCGCGGAGAGTGAACGAAAGTCCGTCGCACGTCGCGCCCGGAGCACGATCGCTCCCGCCGAGACCGGCGAACCAGACCAGGTGGTCGGCGGCTTCAATGTCATCCTCCGGGGCAATGTTCAGTTAGCGCCCGGTGCCGGTCAGGTTTTCCGAATTCAAACGCGGAACATCAACGGCAACAAGGAAGTTGAAGTCGACGACAACGGAAAGAAGATCAGGATTCAGGAATCTCCCGGAAAGGGAATTCAGATCAGCGTCACGGAAACCGTCGACGGGAAAGAAAAGGTCTCGAAATACGAAGCGAAGGACGTCGACGACCTGAAGGCCAAACATCCCGAGGGGCACGCCCTCTATGAGAAATACGGGAAGGACGCGAACGCCGGGATGCAGATGCAGGTGCTCGGCGGCAACGGAATGATCCGCCTGCAGGCCGCCCCCGCCCTTCCCGCACCTTTCGCGCCCCCTGCCCCGGCCAACAACACAGAAGCCGCCCGCAAAGCGGTCGAAGCGGCCCGTGACCGGCTCGAACAGGCCGGCAAGGCACTTCGTAATCTGGCGGACAAGGAAAATCCGGCCCCCACGGCAGACGACCTCAAACGCCTCGCCCGGGAAATCGAAGACGCCACGCGCGAGCTCGATCGCGCGACAAAGTCGCTGGGGGGGAGGGAATAGGCTTTAGGCTATCGACTTCAGGCTATAGGGACGCGCAAGCGTGGTGCCGCGTCGATGCTGGTGGGTCGGGCTTGTGTGTCCGGTGGCGTCGGCGATGTTGCTCATTGCGGGCGACATTGGGCAAGACGCTGGCTGATCGGCAATTACGAAGTTGCATCACCGCCGTCATCGATAGCCGCGTCCCAACAGGACGCGAGCCTGGGCTTCTTCCTCCCATCGACGAATGTACGAAAGGTCTCAAGCCCCTTGAGAACTTGGTACGAGTACCGCTCACAAGTGAGGCATGGGGTACGAGCCTCCACGAAAAAAAACAAGGAGCGGGGGAAGAACCAGTTAGACGGCTGTTTTATCACTCTCTCCAGCCCCAACCGGGGCAACCCGATATCAGCCCGGGGCGCAGCCGGTGAAACCGGCGCAGCCCCGGGTGCAACGTCGTCACATTCTCAAAAGCCCCATTGGGGCGGCCCTATCATTCGGGACACATAGGTCGAATCCGGTGCGAGCCGGTTCATGGGTGCGCAAGCGTTTCGGTGACGTGCTGACGCAGGCCTCGTTCAGCAACGTCCCACCCGGTCGCTGCTAGACCATGCGAGTTGGGCCAATTTCCAATGCCTTCACGACTCCTCCCGGCTCCGCACTTCGGGGAGCGGGTATTCGGCGAACGGGAGGCCCTGGCCGGGGAGTTCAGCGAGCCGCTTCCAGCCGCGGGTGACGAGGTCTTCGCGCGATCGCACCTGCTCGGGGTCAAGTTTCCGCTTGTCGAATGGCCCCTCGACAACGACCGGTTCGAACTCCGGCGCGACAATAAACTGTGCCTGCACCGGATTGCAGCGGATATGCCGCTCGCGGGCCGACATGAGCTGCCGCGCTTCGATCTCGCCGATCACAAAGCGCAGGTACAGGTCACTCTCGGTGATCTCCTCGACCGGCTCGCCGCACACGTCGCACAGATAACCCTGATCGCACTTGGCCATGAGTGAAACGGACAAAAGAGGAAAGGAACTCGCAACCGCCGTCGGCACCTCTTCCATTGTGGAGCCGCGAGGCGCAGGCAGCAAGCGCCCGACTCATTCGTAAAAGGGCTTTCCCGCGTATCCGGTGCCTCCGTGAATGGAGATGATCGCTGCCGGACGCTATCCCGTGGGTTGACCGAATGGCTATGATGGAATGAATCACCAGGCCGCTGGTTGCCCGTTTACGGCCGCGACTGCGCCGTTCAGACTTCCTTCTTTCCCTCCTCTGCTCGACTTCTGGATTCGCATACTTCCTGATGCACACCTGTCTTTTCGATATCGACGGCACCCTGATCAGCACCGGTGGAGCCGGCAAACAGGCCATGGAGACGGCCCTCGCGTCCGCCTTCGGGATCACGCAGCTCACCGATGCGATCTCCTTCGCCGGCCGCACCGATCGCGCAATCACGCGGGACATTTTCCTGCATTTCGGCATTGAAGATTCACAGCAGAACTGGGAACGGTTCCGCAGCGCCTATCTCGAGCATTTGCCAATCGTGCTCCGCGAACGGCAGGGATGCGTGCTCCCCGGAATCGCCACGCTGCTCGCGGAGCTCAGCGAGCGAAAGGACATGACGCTCGCGTTGCTCACCGGGAACACCCAGGCGGGTGCCCGGCACAAACTCGCGAGGTACGAACTCGACCATTACTTCGAATTCGGCGGATTTGGAGATGTGCACGTCGACCGCTGCGACGTCGCGCGGGACGCACTCCGCGAGGTCCAGCAGCGGGCCCGAGGCGACGTCGATCTCGACCGGGTGTGGGTGATCGGCGATACGATCTTCGACATTCAATGCGGCCGTTCGATCGGCGCCCGCGTGATCGCGGTCGCCACGGGAGCGCACACCGCCGACCAACTCGCCGCCGCGAACCCCGACTGCCTCATCACCGACTGCTCCGACCTCCCCCGCCTGCGGGCACTCTGGAGCTAAGTCATTGCCGCACGGTGTTCGACTTTCCCACACCGGGCATTCCCGCGCCGGCTATGCGCACACCTTAGGTGCGAAAGCCCACGGCGAAGCTGCACGGAAAGCGCGGCTCGCTGGGCCGCGGCTAAACGATCAAGCGAATTTATGATAAACAAAGGCAAGGGGGGATATAGCCCCCCTCACCTCCGGCGATGATCAACCTCCCCTACAGTCTATAGCCTACAGTCTCCAGCCTATAGATACTCATTAATGATGTTCTCCAGCAGCTCCTGCCGTCCGCTCTCGTTCGGATCGGGGTTCCCCTTTGCGAGCATGTATTTTTCCAGCTCGGTAAAGGAGGTCTCGCCCGATTCGATCTTCTTGCCGATGCCCGAATCGAAGCTGCGGTAGCGTTTCTGGACGAAGTCCGACAGAACGTTGTCCAGGCGAATGGCGGCGGCGATCTTCAGCCCGCGGGCGAAGGCATCCATGCCGCCGACGTGGGCATAGAAGAGGTCGACCGGTTCGAAGCTTTCGCGGCGGACTTTCGCGTCGAAGTTCACCCCGCCGGGAGCGAGTCCCCCCTGCCCCAGAATCACCAGCATGCATTGCGTGGTGAGATAGATGTCAGTCGGGAACTGGTCGGTGTCCCAGCCGAGCAGCAGGTCGCCCGTGTTCGCATCGATGCTCCCGAGCGCCCCCTGGATCGAGGCGTAAGTCAGCTCGTGCATCATCGAATGCCCGGCGAGCGTCGCGTGATTCGTCTCGATGTTCAGTTTGACCTTGTCGGTCAGACCGTACTGCCGCAGAAAGTTCAGGCAGGCCGCCGCATCGAAATCGTACTGATGCTTGGTCGGCTCCTTGGGTTTCGGCTCGAAGAGGAACTGGCCGGTGAATCCGATCTGCTTTGCATGCTCGGCGGCCATGTGCATGAAGCGGGCAAGATGATCGAGCTCGCGCTTCATGTCGGTATTATAGAGGTTCATGTAGCCTTCGCGCCCGCCCCAGAAAACATAGTTTTCGCCGCCAAGCTGGTGCGTGACTTCCATGACCTTCTTGACCTGCGCGGCGGCATAGGCGAAGACGTCGGCATTGCAACTGGTCGCCGCCCCGTGCATGTAGCGCGGGTGCGAAAACAGGTTCGCCGTCCCCCACAGGAGCTTCACTCCGGTCCGCTGCTGCTCCTCGGCGAGCACCTTCGCGACTTCATCCAGCAGGCGATTGCTCTCGGCGAGTGTGCTCCCTTCGGGAGCCACATCACGATCGTGGAAGCAGTAATAAGGGGCCCCCAGCTTCTCGAAGAACTCAAACGCGACGCGGACGCGCTTCTGCGCGTTCTCGAGCGAATCGGTGCCATCATCCCAGGGGCGCTGCAGTGTCCCGGCGCCGAACGGGTCCGAACCCGTACCGCGGAACGTATGCCAATAGCAGACGCTGAACCGCAGCCACTCGCGCATCGTACGTCCGTCGACGACCTCGTCGGCGTTGTAATGCTTGAACGCGAGCGGATTCTTGCTCTTGGGACCCTCGTACGGAATCTTCGGAATCTCGGGGAAATACGCCATGATCCTCGCGCCTGAAGGGTAACTGTCTGCGTGCGGCCGGTTCACCATCCGGAATGAGTTCGCGGCCGGGAACTCATGCGGAAACCCGCCCGAGTTTAGCCGAGCCGATTCCCCGCGGAAAGTCGTTACTTACCCCGACGACAAAAACACGGCGAGCGGCCACATGCCGGATGATCACAGCGACGAACACGAGCTGCACTCAGCGAGTGCCGCAGAGTGGAGATGACCGGGGCAGCTTACGACGACGTCTACTTCGTCGCGGGCTGAGGAGCGGCCTGCTTCTTCGTCAATTCGCCCCACGGGACAACACCGCTGCGTGCCGCCCAGACGTCATAGAGGGCAGCGAGCTCCTTGACCTTCTCGGGATGTTTCGCGGCGAGGTTGTGAAGTTCCACCCGATCGGCTTTCAGATCGTAAAGCTTCCAGTCCCCCGGGTAGCGGGAGACCAGCTTCCAGTCTCCTTTGCGGACGGCGCGGTTTCCTTCATGCTCCCAGAAGATCGCCTCGTGTCCGTCGCGCGACTTCCCCTCGAAGATCGGCCGCAGGCTCTTTCCCTCCAGCGGCGTGACCGGTTTCCCGTTGAACGTCTCGGGATAGGTAGCACCGGCGACATCGACACACGTCGCCATCAGGTCAATGACATGTCCGGGCTGCGGCGTCAGCTTGCCGCGCTCCTTGATGATGCGCGGCCAGCGGGCGATGAGCGGTGTCGAGATGCCTCCCTCGTGCACCCAATGCTTGTAGAGCCGGAACGGGGTGTTGCTCGCATTCGCCCAGCCGATGCCGTAACTCAGAAACGAATCCGCCGTCCCCGCCGGCGCCCCCGGTTTGCCGCGGTCGATGATCTCCGCACAGCCGCCGTTATCGGCGAGGAACAGCACGAGCGTATTCTCCTGGGCTCCCGCCTCCTGAAGCGCTTCGAGAATCTTCCCGATCCCCTGATCCATGCGATCGATCTGGGCCGCATAGACCGCCATCCGCAGGTCGAGATCATCCTGGTCCCGGGCTTCATCCCATGCCGGGACCTTCGAATCGCGAGGCGACAGCGGCGTCCCTTCCGGCAACAGGCCAAGTTCGAGCATTCGCCGCAGGCGACATTCCCGCAGCTGGTCCCAGCCGCCGCGATACTTGCCGCGGTAGCGCGAGAGGTCCTCGGGATGCGCATGCAGCGGCCAGTGCGGCGCAGTGTACGCCGCATAAAGGAAGAACGGCCGGCTGCGATCGTGCTGGCGGATGAAAGTCACCGCGTTCTCGGTGATTGCATCGGTGATGTACCAATCCTTTGGAGGCTGAATGCTCTGGTCATCCCGCACGAGAGTCCGGCCGGGATCGAGTCGAAAGTAATTCGTCCCGCCGCTCACCAGCGAGTAGGACGAATCGAATCCGCGATCGACCGGCCAATGCGGCCGACGTTCGCCGACGTGCCACTTTCCCGAGAGATAAGTCCGGTACCCGGCAGTCCGCAGCACTTCGCCAATCGTGACACAGCGATCATTGAGATATCCCTGATAGCCGGGAAAGCCACGGTCATTGACCATATGCCCGACTCCGGCCTGGTGGGGATAGAGCCCGGTGAGCAGTGCCGCCCGCGTGGGACAACAGCGGGCCGTGTTATAGAACTGCGTGAACCGCAATCCCTCGGCAGCGAGACGGTCGAGGTTCGGCGTGGCGATCTCCGCGCCATAACAGCCGAGATCCGAGAACCCCATATCGTCCGCCATGATCAGCACGATATTGGGCGGTGGGGGATGACTCGGCCTGGGCCCGGTCTCTGCCGCACAGGAAGCGGGGGGAGCAGGCAGGATCACGGAGGCGATCACCAGGCCGAGAGCGAGCGCGTGCCGCATGGCGTGGGCTCCTTGCTGAGAGGGCGGCAAGCGCTGCCGCGATCAGACGGCCGAGAGGAAATACACCGGGAGGGACTCGAACCCCCAACCTACGGTTCCGAAGACCGTTGCTCTATCCATTGAGCTACCGGTGCGTCCAATTCCACACGCAAGAAGCCTCAACTCTCGGCGGCAGCCGCCAGCAGGATTCGCTCTCGGCCCCGTGCGGCCGCCTTAAGACTCCCGGAGGGAGAAGACGGGCCGACGCGCTTAAGAATACCAGAAAAACCCCGGCTGACAAGCCTGTCGATCGGTTCGAAGTCAGCCAGTCCTCGATGCCGCCCCCCACTCTGCTGCAACCCTGCGAATCGGGAGTTCTCCTCATGATCCACGTTCCGGCACGACACAACACCACGGCCGGGCGACCCGAGATTCCTGGTGCCGGGCTGCTTCTGGCTTTTGTGTGAGATTCCCGCCGGGGAGCGTGTAACACTCTCTGCCAGCCGGCCAATCACCCGATGTCGGCGGGCCTGACCGGAGCGAGTGGCGGTGTCCACAGGCGGGCCGGCCTGCTTCCATCCCCTCAAGAAGGAGAACAGACCGATGCATGCGAAGAACCTGTTCCGCGCTCTGATCCCGCTGGTGGCTGCGTTGACCTGGAGCGGGCTGGTCTCCGCTCAGGACACCGAATCGCAGTCGTTCACCCTCGGCGAGATTTCGCTGCGGCTCACCAACATCGCCGTCGTCGCCGGCGAGCCGACGACCGGAGGCAACCTGCCGGAGCAGCCGATCTCCTTGCCGACGCAACAGCTCTTGCCGCCCGGATCGATGGTCTGGATCACGTTCGACTACGAAACCGATTTCCAGAAGAGCGATGCGCCCGAAGGTTCGCAGTTTCTGGCCGTCGGCCTTGAGATTCCGCAGGGAAAACACTGGGGATACGGTCCGGCCGCCATCGAATCCTCTTCGGGAAAGGGAGCCGTCCGGCTGCACCTCACGAACACAGCCCGGAAGGTTCTTGAGTTCGACGAACCGATCAAACTGACCGCCTACACCCGGCGAAACAACGGCCAGCACGAATCAGCGACCAGCGAAACGGCCATTCCCGTCCAGTGCCGGATCGACGGCGCCGTCACGCTGTCGCTGACGGAGTACAAGGCGCTTCAAGCGATGAGGCAACACATTGCCACGCTGGAGAAGCGCGTGCGAATGCTGGAGCAGAAAACCAGGTCGCAATAACTCTCGCCGCAACGAACACTCGACTTTGTCGCGAATGCCCCGCGCCCCCCGCCTCTCATCTTGTGAGTCGGAACTGAACGCCAGCCCGAGAACGAGTCAATTCACCTCAGTCGCCGGACTTCCCTTTGAGGAACCATCATGGCCCAACAGCAATGCCCGAACTGCGGCGGTTACAAGACGTACTCATGGCGGAGCCGGTTCCTGACGGACATCTGCATCGGCATCGTGGCCAGCCTCTGCTTTATGGGACTCCCCCTGCTCGTCGTCATTCCGTGGTGGCTCACGCTCTGGTTCAAGCGTCCCGAGGGGGGAATGCGTTCCGGGTATTGTTGCGAGATCTGCAACAACCAATGGGATACCGCGAGGACAACTGCGAATAGTCGAGTGCGCCCGGACCTGATCGCGTTGGGCAACGACCTGCTGGAACGCCAGCGTGCTGCCGCGGCAGAGGAAGAACGCTCCCAGGAAGAACAACGCCAGTGGTACGGCAATCGGTGAGAGTCGATCCCACGCCCGTGGTCTGCCGATCACCGAGAGTGCTGTTATTGAGAACTCTGCCTACTGCGTGTCTCCCAGGTAGGGATCGATCGCGACCGGCCCCTCCTCCCGCAGGTGGCGGGCAAGGCTGCGGGGATAGAAGCGGACTCCGTGAAGTTCGGAAAGCGCCAGCCACCGGAAGCCCTGTTGACCCGTGTCGGGACAGTCGCCGCACATAGGGTGGGGCGCAGAGAGGAGCTCGCAGGCGAAGATGAGTTCTACCTAGTGAAACTCGCAAGGCAGATCGTGCCCGGGATGATGCGTCGTGATGAACTCGCGAACCCACCTGAGCGGTCCGACGCGAATCGAGATTCCCAGCTCTTCCCGGCACTCGCGGCGGAGCGTCGCGTGCAGGTCCTCTCCCGGTTGCTGTCCGCCGCCGGGCAGCACAAACCAGTCCCCCTTCGCATCGCGATAGCGAACGGTCAGAATCCGCTCATCCGCCTGAATGAAAGCCCGGGCCGCTGTGCGATGCTGTAAGGGCATACATGCTCCGTGAGTCTCTGTTTTCACGTTCGCAGAGCCTTTTTGAAGGGGCCTGAGGAGAGACCTTTCGCCCTGTGGAACCGCAAGCGGCGGCACGTTCCCAATGCCGCCGCATGAAGTTCCGACTCATTCTCCCCGACGACCACTCACTCCACCGGCCGCAACGGGGCGATAATGCGGGAGGCGTGCGAGCGGTTATGGTGTACCGTGTTCTCGGCGACGACGGTCTTCGCGGGGAAGTCGAGTGTCAGCGGTTCGCCGGTGTTGGGGTTCGGCTCGAAGAATGGGGCGCCGGTGCTGGCCACGGTGATCCGGATGCGGTGCCCCTTGTTGAAGATCTGGCTCGTCCAGCCGACGTCAAACGCCACCCGATACACATGGCCCGGTTCCATGAAGACTTCGCGGTCGAAGCCGTCACGGTAGCGCGCGCGGCGGATGTAATCCATCAGCAGGATCGAACGGCCGTCGGGGTAGACATCGCTCACGCGAACGATGAAATCGGTATCCGGCGCGCTCGATGAGACGTACAGCTCCGCCTGCACCTTGCCGGTCCACTCCACCGGCGCTTCGAGAACTTCGCTGGTGAAGGTTCGCACTTCCCCCTGCTCTTCGAACTTGCGGGCGTCGGCGGCACCGGGGAAGCCGCGGCCGGGGATCTCCGCCGGATGCAGCGGATCGGCCCGGAAAGTGGTCCCTCCTGCGGAAGTCGCCGGCTTCTCCCGCGAGAGCTTTCCGTCAGCCTGCAGGAAGTACGCCGTCGGTTCCGACGCCACGGGCCAGTCGTTCGCGGTACGCCATTCGTTGCCGGGTGCTCCCGGTTCTCCCACCGCTCCCATCACGTAATAGCGGACAGTCGGATCGCGATCGATACCGTTGTCGATCCCCTTCAGGTAGTGATCGAACCAGCGGAGCAGATGCGCCTCCATCGGGAACTTCGCATTCTCGGGATAGGTCAGTTCGCCTGCCTTGTTCGTCTCCTTGTATCGGCCGTGCAGCCAGGGACCGAGCAGAAGCTGCTGCTTACCCCGCGAGTTCGGGCCGCCGCGGTGCTGCCGGCCGACATAGCTGTCGATCGAGCCGACGCACATGAAGTCGTACCAGCTGCCGATCGTGAAGCAGGGAACATCCATCTTGTCGATGAAGCGAGTGCAGTCTTCCTCGGCCCAGTAGGCATCATAAGTGGGGTGCTCAAACCACTCGGCGAGCAGTCGGTCGTGGTCTTCGGGATTGCGGCAGACGGAGCGCATCTGCTTGAAGCGCTCCGGACGCGTCGCGCCGCCGATGCGGTAGCCTTCATGAAACAGACTCAGCCCGGTATCGATCATGTACTGGCAGACGAGGTGCGGCGGGCGGGTGACGGCGAGAAAGTTCTGCGCGAAGCCCCCCTGCGAACTGCCGATCGACCCGACCTTACCCGTCGACCACGGCTGGGCCGCGAGCCACTCGACCGTGTCGTATCCGTCCTGCTGCTCGCCCCAGCCGAGCGCGCGATAACCGACCCACTGGCCTTCGGACTGATGCGTACCGCGGAAGTTCTGGATCGCGACGGCATATCCTCCCGCCGCGAGTCGGGCGAACGACTGCCGCGATCCTTTCGAGCGGATGTCGGCATAGCGCTGTTCGTAAAGCACCGGCCAGGGACCCTCACCCGGCGGGAAGTACAGCCACGCGGACAGACGGACGCCGTCCCGCATGGGAATCATGACGTGCTGCTCCTTGACGCCCCCGAGGTCGATGACCTCATCGGCCGCCTGGAACGCGAGGGAAGGAACCAGCAACAGAAGGAACAGACCGGAACGCAGGAACAGGGACATTTTCAGGCTCCGCGAATGCAGGGAAACAGACCGGACGATTGTCGGGAATCGTCGCGTCGTTGGCAAATGGTCATTCGCAGATTCGTTCGAACCAGGAAAAATTCCGTGCTCCGTCTTGATCCGCGACGACATGCGTTTCGTTTGTTGCTCCCGGAGAGAAGTTCACTCCCCCGCACCATGGGCACGGTATGGGCGAAGCAATTGCGATCGAATGCGCTTGCTCCGCTGATGTCGGCTGGATAACTTCGCAGGTGGGCCGCTTTCCGACCGGAATGGATCCTCAGGAGATGAGCTGATGGGGTTGTTCGACAAACTTCGCGGCGAACTGATCGACATCATCGAGTGGGTGGACGATTCGCTGCACACGCTGGTGTGGCGCTTCCCCCGTTACCAGAACGAAATCAAGAACGGCGCGCAGCTCATTGTCCGGCCGGGCCAGATGGCGATCTTCGTCCATCGCGGCCAGATTGCTGACGTCTTCGATCCGGGCCACTACGAGCTCAAGACCGACAACCTGCCGATCCTGAGCACGCTGCAGGGCTGGAAGTACGGCTTCAACAGCCCCTTCAAGGCGGAAGTCTATTTCGTCAGCACCCGCAATATCACCGACCTGAAGTGGGGCACGCCGAACCCGATCATGCTCCGCGATCCGGACTTCGGCCCCATCCGCCTGCGGGCGTTCGGCACGTACGTCCTCAAGGCGACCGATCCACGGGCGCTGCTCCAGGAACTCGTCGGCGCGAACCAGGAGTTCGACGCCAACGCCATCAACGAGTTGATGCGGTCGATCATCAACAGCGCCTTCGCCGACATGGTCGGCAGTTCGAAAGTCGCCGCGCTCGACCTCGCGTCGAACTATCGCGAGATGTCCGAAAAGCTGCGGCAGATGGTGGTCGAGCGGGTCGATGACGAGTATGGCCTCGACGTGCCGCAACTCTTCATCGTGAACATCTCCCTGCCGGAAGAAGTCGAGCGGGCCCTCGATACCCGCACGAGCATGGGGGTGATCGGCGACATGGGCCGCTTCCAGCAGTTCCAGATGGGAAAAGCCATGACGGCCGCCGCCGAGAACCCGGGCGGCGGCGGTGCCGCCGAGGGGATGGGGCTCGGCATGGGCTTCGCCATGGCGAACCAGATGATGGGAGGCATGGGACAGGCCGCCGGACAGGCAGCTCCTCCGCCGGTTCCCGCGGCGGCCTGGCACATCGCCGTGAACGGGCAGACGCAGGGACCATTCACCGCCAGCCAGATGGCCGACGGCATCAAGAGCGGCCAGGTGACCGCGTCCACGATGGTCTGGTCAGCGGGGATGTCGGGCTGGACACCGGCGGGACAGGTTCCGCAGCTGGCCAGCCTGTTCAGCGTCTCGCCTCCCCCGCCTCCGCCCCCGCCGGCACCGTAAGAACATCCCGCGGAACCGTCCGTGTGCCGACCACCGCAGGAAACGCAGCATTGGTGTTTCCTGCGTGCGGATCGCCGTGCGGAATGGCTCTACCCGGAGAGAGCTGCGAACGTGCTGAAAAGTCTGGAAACGTGAGTCCCTGTCCCGTTCTTTCTTCAGGCCCCTCGACCAGCCATGCCTGATGCTCCTCCGCCGTTTCCCCCCGAGTCGCCGACCTCGAACACTCCTTTTGTTTCCGGCTCGGCCGGCTCGACCCAGGTCGCGGGCGAAGCCGTCGATGAGGGAAAGGGGCGGATCTTTCCGTGTGACAATTGCGGTGCCGACCTCGTCTTCCATATCGGGCAGCAATCGCTGAAATGCCCCTATTGCGGGTCACTCAAGAAGCTGGAGCCTCCCCCTGAAGAGAGCATCGCCGAGCAGGACTTCCAGGCGATGCTCGCGCGGCTCGTCGAACTGCGGGAGCAGAAGGACGCTGCGAAAGGCGACGGCGAGGCCCAGACGAGCGAAGTTCGCTGCGAAGCGTGCGGCGGGACCGTCGTCTTCCTGGGAACGCTGACCAGCAGCGAATGCCCGTACTGCAGCACTCCCATTCAACGCGACAAGATTCACGATTCCCCCGAACGGGTGCCGGTGGACGGGGTTCTCCCCTTCCTCGTGGACCGCGAGAAAGCTGCCGAGAACCTGAAGGCCTGGGTCCGCTCGCGCTGGTTCGCCCCGAACAAATTCCTGAAACGGGGCGTAACCGGCAAGTTCAACGGCGTCTATATGCCCTACTGGACCTACGACGCGATGACCTCGAACCGCTACACGGGACAACGCGGCGAGCATTACTACGTCACCGTCGGCACCGGCAAGGAACAGCGGCGCGAACGGCGGACACGCTGGTATCCGGCTTCGGGATCGTTCCAGCAGTTCTTCGACGATGTCATGTCCTTCGCCGCCACCGGATTGCCGCGCTGGCTGACGATCGCGCTCGAACCGTGGCCGCTGTCGAAATGTGTTCCGTTCGACCAGCGCTACCTCGCCGGCTTTCTCGCCCGGACCTACGACATTGAACTCGACCAGGGCTTCGAGGACGCGAAACAGCGGATGGAGGAGGCGATCCGCGAATCGGTCCGCCGCCGCATCGGCGGTGATGAGCAGCGGATTCTTTCATTGAATACCCGCTATAGCGCCCTGACGTACAAACACCTGCTGCTGCCGGTCTGGCTGATGGCGTACCGCTATCACGACAAGACCTATCAGGTCGCGGTGAATGCCGGCACGGGAGAAGTTCAGGGCGAACGCCCCTACAGCTGGGTCAAGATCACGCTGGCGGTCATCGCCGCCCTCATTGCCGTGGGAATCATCGCCTACATCCAGCAGGGGTAATGACGGTCGACCGCCGCGGGCCAATTCCACAGGTAATCCTGAGCAGTTCACCTGCCTCGTACCGTTCGCCGCGCCGCGATGCGATGACGGGGAAACCTCTTGCCTGAATTGCGGGCGATCGGGTAAATCGGCCCCAGGACGATACTCTCCCAAAGTTCCCCGGCCCGGAGTTCAGGATGATCACCAGCACGAAGGCAGCACGCAGCGTTCTGACCTGCGCAATCCTCGGTCTTGCAAACCTGGCCTCGGCAGAGGCGCCGGACCTGCCTCAAGTTCCCGCCAATGCTCCGCGAGCGACGTTGCAGGTGGAGTACCGGATCGATCCCGCAACCCTGCCGGCGGGGACGCAGTGCCGCATTGAATTGCGGGCGATTGAGAGCGGCACCTGGGTGAAGTCGATCTCCACCACGACTTACGAGGGCCGCATCGCGCGCAGCACCGCCGACGAGATCATCCTGACCGCCACGCAGATCGAACAGCGAGTCGCCCAGGGAGGCCCGCTCTGCGACTACTTCCCGCCCCTGGTCCGGCTGTACAAGAACACGGGAGTCGGTTACGCGCCGCTCGACGAAGGGAAAGAAATCCACATCCCGGTCAGGAAGATCCGCGCCGTCGAGCTTGTTGTACCGCCCCTGTCGGGGCGGTAGGCTTTAGACTATAGACTACAGGCTTTACGACTTAGGATTGTGGACCGGGGGACGGCGGTGTGCGGGATTGCCAATCGCGATAGTCCGTCTTGTCAATCTCGATAGTTCGTGATGAGTGGATTCGTCGCAAGCGGTGCCGCCATTTGAAGGACCATCACACTGCATTCCATCAGGCAGCATCAGACGCCATCAGCCCGCGCGTACGGCAGTATAGTGCGGCCACTGTCGTATAGCGCGAGGTGGATAACACAGGGCACGACAGTAACGTTTAGCCGCGTCCCATCGGGACGCGCGCCGCGGGGTTGAGCACCGAACGTGCTCGTCACATTGGAACGACACGAAACGCCCTTATACGTGTCGCATACCGCGGGCATTCCTGCAACTTTCAAGGGAACGCCTCATCATACGCGGTGCCCCGCAGTTGGACATCGAACACGCGCGTCCCGCTGGGACGCGGCTAAACGTGCAGGCACCAGGCACCCATAACTACCAAAAGCTACAGGCTACAGGCTACAGGCGCCAAGACACGAAGACTATAGGCTTCAGGACCCGGCAACCGCACGTTCCTTCCTAAAGTCTAAAGCCTAGAGCCTAATCCCGCCAGGGATGCACCACTTCCTTCCAGTACTTGTCGAACTCGAAGTTCGGACTGTTGTCGAGGTCGTGGCACTGGTAGCAGACGCGGTCTTTCGCCATCTGCGGATCGAGATGCACCGCCTTGCGCCACTTGACGAGTTCCGCGCCAAGCGGGCCGCGGTTCTTCTTCCAGAGCTCTTCCTCTTCGACATGCCGGCTGCCAGGACCGTGGCAGTTCTCACACTGCTGCCCGAGCAGATGCGGGCTCTTCGACTCGCTCTCGTAGCCAGTGGTGAAGCGCAGCACTTCCTGCGGATGCCAGCCGGTCACGTGACAGGCAAGACATTCCGCATCGTGCGTCCGCTCGATCCAGTCGGCTTCCTGTCCCTTGCGGCCGACTTTCAGGCTCTCGAATGCCTGGGCATGCTTCGTCGATTTCCACTTGTTGTACGCCTTGGTGTGACATTCACCACATTTGGCCGCGCCGACGAATTCGGCCCCGCTCGGGTGCTGAATCGCCGCTTCAGTCTCGGCAATCCGCTCGTCCCGCAGGCGCTCCTGATAGAACTTCATGTGCGCCCGCATCCGCGGAGAATCCTGAAAACGAATATTGTCGAGGTTCACCAGTTCATAGCGCAGCGGTGGCTCGCTGCCGGGATAGTAGCCGACCACGCCGGTGTACTTCCCCTTGCCGCCGACCGTCACGAGCATCGTCTTGCCGATCATCTCCGGCTTGCTGTCCGGATCCTCGGGAGCGCCCGCACTCAGGATCAGATCGATCTGCGGAAACTTCTCGGCAAGCGCTTTCGACTCGGAAAGCTTCGCGTGCGAAAGCAACACAATCAGGTCGGGCTTCTCGGCCTCAAGCGCTTCGAGCGCCTTCGGCAGTGCCTCGGCAGGATCGGTCACCTGAATCGGTGGATCGGTCTCGCTGCTCGACCGCGGCAGCACCTCGTCGGCATAGCTCTGACCGAGCACCGCGGTGATACCGATCTTTGTCCCCTCGACCTCCACCACGCGATGGGTGATCGGCGTCCCCAGTTCGGGAGAGCCGAAGAAGATGATGTTCGAGCCGACGAACGGCAATTCTTCGGGAAGATGCAGCGCGAGCAGATTCTCGGCACCGAGCCGAAGCTCTTCCGGCCCGAACGCCAGGGCGTCATAACCGAGATCCTTCAGCGCCGTCAGCAGCGTCTCGAACTTGATCCGGCTCTGCCGACGACTGCGCTTCAGCGTACCGCCGAGATCCACCGCCGCGAGCGGCCAGCCTTTCTCTTCCAGCTGTCGGAACAAATCGAAGCGGCGGGAAAGCCCGCCCGACTGGTTCTCGGTGCAGCCGCACGGTTCGAGATAGCCATGTTGCTCTCCCGAAAGGAGCAGCGCGACGGCGGGTTTTGTCCACCCTTCGAGCAACGGCTTGGGCGGAGGTGCCTTGGCGGAGGAATTGTCCCCCTCTGCCGGAGCTGTCGACGTTTGCAGTCCCGGGCTGGGATCGTCCGCCTTTCGGCAGCCCCAGAGTCCCATGACCGTCAGGGCCACCCCGCAAAACGTGACAAGCCCCGCATTCACCAGCAGCCGCATGGACATCAGTTCACTCCCTTCCATTGGACGCTCGGGCGACCGCGAGATCCGTGCGGTGCCAAACTCGTCGCGTCAATCGCCGCCGGTCTCCCGGCCTGCACTGCAGACCGGTCGCGGCTGCGTGGTGATACCGTTTTTCCCGGTCCAGTTGAAGTCCAGTTGAAAACCGGCGATGAGAATCCGTCGCCCGTGAAATGAAACTTTTTCGTGCCGGCCCGCTCCGGGGAGCGCAAGGCTCTTCCTGCACGAAGGAGCCGGCGGATTCGCGGTGGCGAGAATTGCCGCGAATCCGCACTCCCGCCGCTCACTCCGGCATCGAACTTTTCGTCAGCCCCGCGACGATCCCCCTACAGCGAGACATAGAGGACACGGAACTGGATCGTGCCGATGTCCTCGCGGCTGGTCTGGATCGAAACCCGCGCGGGTTGCCCCGAGTTGCGGACGAGCGGACGGGCGCCGGCCGGAACTTCAATTTCGAGCAGGTAACGCTGAGATTTCCCCTGGAACTTCTCATCCCGGGTGAGCCGCACCTGCAGGTCTTCCGGATCGGGCTTGAGCTCCACGATTTCGAGCGGTTCGTTCCCTTCGACGAACATCGTCAACTGGGCCTTCATTCCCTTCGCGGCGGAGAAAGTGCCGAGGTTCAGCACCATCCGCTCGTTCTGCCAGTTCAGGCCGACGATCCGCAACGGCCCCGACCGCCGGCCGACGACGTCGACCTTCAGCGTCGCCTCTTCGCGGGCGCGGGTCTTGAGCATCAGGTGCTGGTTGTACTCACCAACCGGCACGCCCGGAGTCACCACCGCGCGAACCTTGTAGCCGCTCTTCGCCTCCGCCTCCTTGAGTTCCTCCTCGGAGAGGGGGGTCACCTCGGCGGTCAACCGAGAATCGGAAGACTCGGCCGTCACCTCGAACTCATCCAGCACCGCGGAGATGATCTGTCCGGTGAACTCCGTCGGCTTGTCCTCGGCAAGCTCGCCGAGATCCCAGCGCATCGAGGGACGGAGCACAAACAGCTGCGCCACTTTCCCCTTGATGACGAGGGTGATTTCCTGCATCTCGGGATCATTTGTGGTGATCGTCGCCTGCTGCTGAAACGTTTCGCGCGGCTCTTCGATCTTCCAGCGGACGGTCGCGGCCGCCGATTCACCCGGCGCGAGTCGGGTCTTGTCGAGCTCGAAGAGCGTGCACTTGCAGGTGGCCTGCCCCTTGGTCAGTTCGAGGGTCGCTTCGCCTGCGTTGCGGATCGTGAAAACGTGTTCGCGCTCCTCGCCAACTTCCATCGCGCCGAAATCGAACTCCGACTCGTCAAGCACGACTTTCGGCTGCGGCCCGGATGGCCGCGGAGCCTCCGTCGAACCCGACTCTGCCGAGGACGAGACGTTCGATTGCGTGGTCGAATCGCTGTTGCATCCGGCGAGGGCCAGGGCTCCGAACCCGGCCAGGAGACAGCCCAGAATCACACGCTTCGCCGCGTCCAACGAGATGCGGATCATCAACTTCGCCCTCTGTTCACCAAAAGAAAGACCTTCGGCCGAACAAACTGCCGAACCTTCATTTTAAGAAACCGCCCGCAAGGATCAAATTCACCGGGCGGCGAGATTGCTGCGAAATCGCCGGTTTCTCTCCCGATGATCCAGGTCCTTCGCATGAAATCTGCCTGCAATATCCCGCTTCTGCTACGTCCGGGAGGTGATGAGCGTTGGGACGCAAATCGGACGGGCCGGTCATCCCGCCGCGGATTCCGCGGGGAACCGCGCGGTGATTGCCTCCATTTCCTGCCGCAGTTCGTCGGAGAGATATTTGTCACGGTGCCCGGCGCCCCGGTTGATGCTGTCCAGTTCGAGAGCCCGGCGGGCCGCGTCTGCCGCCCCCTGTTCCTCTCCTGCCGCCAGTCGGGCCAGTGCCAACTCCGCCTGTAATGTGGCGTGATGCGGATAGCGGATCGCGGCCTGGGTGAGGGCCTCGGCGGCGGCAACGGCCTCCGCACGATCGCCGCTCTGTCGATGCCACTCCTGAAAATAGAGGCCCAGCACCCGATACCCGGAGAAATTGTGCGGATCGCGCGAAATCGCTTCGCGCTGCGCCTCGATCGCCGTCTGGAACAGTTCCGATTTCCGCGGGGGGTTCGTCTCCTCGCGGGCGGCGGCAATTCGGGCCGCCGCCAGTCGTTCCCACGGCCCGCTGGCAAGCGGGTCGGCTTCTGTCGCCTGAAGATAGGCCGCCTCGCGTGCCGCCGCTGTTCGCGCGGCATCTCCCTCGTCGAGCCACGCATCCCGGCTCAGAACGGGCCGCGTCGCGGTCAGCAGACAACCGAAGAAGAATACCACCGCCGCTCCGAGGCCGATGTTTACCGCCAGAGACGGGAGCCGCAGCGACCGCTCGGCCGCAGGGTCTTCCAGACTCGCCAGCGCCAGGAGCACCAGCAGTGTCTGCACGATGGCAGGCATCTCGATTCCTCCCGCTCCGAGCAGATGCACCAGGAGAGCGGCCATCGCGGCCCCCCAGAGCGCCCGCGGAGGCAGCCGATCCGGCAGACACTCTTCGAGAACCGCGAGACTCACCAGCCATCCCAGCCCGAGTACGAGAATGCCGACATCAAATCCCCACGTCGAGGCAAACACCGCCACAAACCCCAGCCCGCTCCCCCACACGACCGGATGGAAAAACGGGAGTCGAAGTGCGCTTGTTGGTTCTTGTCGCGATTTGCTCTCTCCCCGCTCCGAGAGAGCCGCGGGGGACTCTTCTTCCAGACTCGTGCGATCGAAAAGGGCCAGACGCCCGGCCAGAAAGATGATTCCCACGAGGCCGAGCAATGCGAGCAACCCGCCGCTCACCCAGGCGTCGAGCAGCAGGTTGTGGGGGTCGGCGATCTCCTCGCTCGACGCCGGCAGCTTATGCTGCAAATACGCCTGGCGAAAGTTACCGGGACCAACTCCGAGAAGCGGATGCGCGCGGACGATTTGCCAGGTCGCCTCCCAGTATTCGAGCCGATATTGCAGCGACTTCGGGGCCTCGGTCAGCACCAGTCGATCGAGCGAGCCAGTGAGAGCGGCGACCGAGACTCCCCCCACGAGCAACACCAGCACCACTCCTCCAACCAGGAGAGCCCGACGCAGAGACACTCCCCCGCGACGAATCCGCGCGATGCCCCACATCGCCAGACCGCAGAACAGACCGACGAACGCGGTCCGGCTCTTCGTCAGCAACAGACAGAATCCCACCAGCACGACAAGAGCCGCCGGAAGCAGGAGACGCCGAATCGCACCGCGTCCTTCACTCCCAAGTGCAGAGTCAATCAGTCCGATCAGTACAATCAGCCAGACGAGCAGCAGCCCGGCGAAACTGTTGGCGAGCGCAAACCGCCCCAACGGTTCGCGGCTGTCTCGCAGGCGGGATTCGAACAGTACCCGCCCCGGTCCCTGATGCAGGTGCTCCTCCACCCCCTGCTCCACCAGACGCTGGTGCAAGGCGGCCAGCTTCCGCTGACGCTCGAACGCGGCCCGCGGATCGACCGGCGCAGGCTGCTGTTCCAGATCATCGAGTTGTCGGCGGACGGCTTCGTATTTCGCCAGCGTCTCGGGATACCAGACGTAGCGCTGCCAGACCCCGTACCCCGAGAGGGAGACCGTGACGGCGAGCAGGCTGAGAACAAGATGCCGCCGCGTCTCCGCCGAGCGGAACATCTGCCGGAGGAGAAAGAACGAGGTCCCGAGGGCCATCCATTCCCACAGCATGTTCACGGCGGCCCGCTTGTCGCCGCTCGTGAAAACAACCGCGAGTGCCGAGAGAACGTGCCCCGCGACGAGCAAGCGGACGGCGACGTCGCTCGCACCGAGGTGAAGTTCACCACCGCGCTGCCGCCACCACCCGATACTCCACAGAAGCGCCATCCCGAACCACGCCTGCGCCAGCAGCAGCGTATCGCCGAGCGGCGTCCCTTCCGTCGGCACCAGCAGCCGCGCCACGAGCAAGGCACTTATCAGCGCCACCAGGAGGGACTGCCAGACGCTTCCCTCGATCGGGTGTGGCGGGAGGTCGCGGCGCTGTGCCGCGACGGCGGCGGGTGAGGCAGGGGTTCGACGTTTCGTCATGACGAGTTCCGCTGCCGGCGACCGGCGGTTTCCAGAATCGCAATGATCGCCAGCAGACAGCCGACCAGCAGCATGATGATCCCGGCGGCCATCCAGGTCTCCACCTGATAGAGCAGCAGGCCGCACAACCCGGTCGTCAACGTCACCAGGTAGATCGTCAACACGGCGGCGGGTTTGCTCAACCCGAGTTCGACCAGCCGATGCGAGAAATGCGACTTGTCGGCATGGAAGGGACTTCGCCCCTGCGACAAGCGGATCACCAGAACCGAAGCCGTGTCATACAGCGGGACGGCCAGCACGCACAATGGAGCCAGCATGACATGCGTGCTCGTCCGGCCGTACTCATAAAAGGTGCCCAGCACGGTGAACGAGGCGAGCAACAGACCGATGAAGTAACTCCCGGTGTCTCCCATGAAGATCCGCGCGGGGGGGCGGTTGTGACAGAGGAATCCGGCGAGTGCCCCCGCGAGAACCAGTAACCCTCCGCCGACCAGCCAGCGCGGTTCGCTCGTGAATGCGAGCATGATCGTGGCAAAGAGGACGGCGACGATCAGGCCGATTCCCGCCGAAAGCCCGTCCATGTTATCGAGGAAATTGAACGAGTTCGTCAGCCCGAGAATCCAGAGAGCCGTCAGCGCCGCGCCGAACCAGGGGGCCTCGACAAATACGGTCGCCCGGACTCCGACCGCGACGAGGATGCACGCCACGAGGATCTGAATGAACAGCCGCGGCTGCCAGGGAAGATTCCGCCAGTCGTCGAACAGCCCCATGACGGAGAGGACCGTCCCGCCCAGGAGGATGGCCCACATCATGTCGGAACGATAGAGCACCCCTTCGAGATGCTGCGCGATATCTGGCGGGAGCCAGCCGGTTTCACCCTTGCGGAGGAGAAACCACGCCGCCGCCTGAGCCGCCGCGATCGGAATCACCACCCCCAGCCAGATGCCGATCCCGCCCCCGAGGGGCGTCGGGGTGACGTGCACCTTGCGGGCCGCGGGCTGATCCATCAGGCCCCAGCGAGGCGCCAGCCGCCGCATGAGCCCCGTGCTGAGAAACGCGATCAGAAAAGAGGGGACCACGCAGGCGGTAATCAGGAACAGCATAGGTTGTTATCGTTGGGCAAGCGGGGCGGCAGGCCACGGCCGGAAAGTCAGCCCGTGAGAGTCCCTTGCGACGGTATTCACGAACAGGATTGTGGCGGCTTGCTGCCGCCCGCTTCTGATGCAGTCGTTCGGAGACAATGGGCGGAGCGCCCCGGACGGGCGGCCGCGCGCCGGGTTCACCATACTCTACGTTGCCGCCCCGGCACCGACAAATCAACCCGGCGACCGGCTCCACAAGCCGGGGAAAAATCTGCCCCCGATACCAAGACATCATTCTGCGAGGAAGCGCCGACCGGATCACCAAAGATGCGATTGGCACACGCTGCCCCACCCGCAGAGTCGCCCCAATCGCGATGGTCCCCGGCCCCAGATGATCCCCCTTCCTTGGTAGATGGCCGCCCGGAAGGGAGCCGGTTGCAGCAGGGAAAACGGTTCTCTCACCCCGCCGAAGGACCTTCGGCAAAGGTTTGCCCCCTTGCCCCGGAAGACGTTCAACATCCGGCTACCACTCATCGATACACATTGATATAATCGCTCATCTATGCAACGGAGCGTCTGTCACGTGGCGATGTGTTTCTCCGCCCTGCCGCGCGAGCAATGCATCGGGCAAGTCGTCGACCACCCCCCGCCGAGGAGAACGGTGCATGCTTACGTTAGTCGGCTCTGCGGATCCACGACGCAAATTCTGCGATGGCCTTTCGCGACGGAATTTCCTGCGGATCGGCAGCCTGGGGCTAGCCGGTCTGTCGCTTCCGCAATTGCTTGCCGCCGAAGCACAGGCGGGAGTACGGAACTCGCAGAAATCGGTCATCATGATCTATCTGGTCGGCGGACCGCCGCATCAGGACATGTTCGACCTGAAGCCGCTGGCCCCGAAGGAGATTGCCGGCCCGTTCCGGCCGATCCCGACGAATGTGCCGGGCATCGAGATCTGCGAGCACTTCCCGCGGCTGGCGGGGATGATGGACAAGCTCATTCCGATTCGCTCGCTGGTGGGAGCCCAGTCGGGACACGACGCCTATCAGTGCTTCACCGGTCGCGTGCCGCGCGGCCGCGTTCCCGCCGGAGGCTGGCCGCAACTCGGCTCGGTCGTCTCGCGGCTGCAGGGGGCTGTCGAACCGAGCGTGCCGCCGTTCGTGTCGCTCTGCTACACCTGCACGCACGGCCCGTATAACGAACCGGGGCCGGGTTACCTCGGCGTGGCGGAGTCGCCGTTCCGGCCGATGGGACCGACGCGCGACGACATGGTCCTCAACGGGATTACTCCCGAACGTCTGGGGGACCGCAAGGCCCTGCTCACGAGCATCGACCGCTTCCGCCGCGAAGCCGATGCGACCGGGGCGATGCACGGCATGGACGTCTTCACCGAGCAGGCGATGGGAGTCCTCACCTCGTCGAAGCTCGTCGAAGCGCTCGACCTGTCGAAGGAAGATCCGCGGATCGTCGAGCGCTACGGCACCGGTGACCCGACGAAATTCATGGACGGCAACGGTGCTCCGCGCGTGCCGCAGAGCCTGCTCGTCGCCCGTCGGCTGATCGAAGCGGGAGCCCGCGTCGTCACTCTCAACTACAGCAAATGGGATTGGCACGGCGGAACGAACAACTCGATCTTCAAGCGCGAGGAGGAAGACTTCCCCGCGTTCGATCAGGCGGTCTCGGCACTGGTGGAAGACCTGCACGCCCGCGGCCTCGACAAGGATACGACGGTCATCATCTGGGGCGAATTCGGCCGCACGCCGATGATCAGCAAACAGGTCGGCCGCGACCACTGGCCGCGCGTCGCCTGTGCCCTGCTCGCCGGCGGCGGCATGCGGACCGGACAGGTGATCGGCGCGACCGACCGCCTCGGTGGAGAGGCGATCGACCGGCCGGTGACGTTCGCCGACGTCTTCGCCACGCTGTACCACAACCTGGGCATCGATTACCGGATGGCGACGCTGAACGATCTGCACGGCCGCCCCCAGTACCTCGTGGAGGATGGCGCGGAAGCGATCCGCGAGCTGATCTCCTGAGCGAATCCCGGCTCGTGCTGCCGGGCTGATTCCATCGGCTCTTCACCGCCACTCCTGCTCGCGCCAAAGCGGGCCGAACGGGAGTGGCGGTTTTTGTTGCGCCCGCATTCGTCGCATCATCGGAAGAACCGCGCGCGGGTCGCCGGGCGCTGTTCGTGCGCATGTCGCCGAAAATCAACGCGATGACGCCGCCACTCAACAGGCGCGCGGAGCTGCACAGCGAAAAACAGCGGAAAAACCGGGCATTTTTGTACGCGCGAATCTCGGCACGGCCTTTGCGAATTGCTCCGCCCACCTCGTGACTCTTCCGACACATCCGACCGCCCCGCGACGATCCGCATTAATGCGACGCGTTGTGGATCGCCGAGCGGCTCCTGTCACACGAGGCGAGATCCAGACCGCCCCCAGCCCCGGAGTTCGCAACCATGAGCAGTCCTCACTCCCGCGTTCCTCATCATCGCCTGTTCGGTTCGGTCCCCGCGAGCGGGCGAGCCGACACGGAGCTTCCCGTCGCTCCGCGTGACGCCGGGGCAGCACTCGGTCGCATTGATGCAACGTCAACAGACGGTCTTCCCGCGGAACTGCTCGAATCGGGATTCTGTCCGCTGCAACCGCGAACCCTCGCGGAAGCGGGGCTGAAAGACCGCGATGTGGAATCGCTGATTGTGCTCTATCTGCTGGGGACCCGCACGGCGACCGGCCTGCAGATCGCCGACCATGTGAAGCTCCCCTTCAGTCTCGTGGACGAGCGTCTGCGCAGCCTGAAGAGCGAGCGGGTCGTCGTTCACAAGCAGGGAGTCTCGCTGGGGGATTACGTTTACGAGCTTACGGACATCGGCACCGAACGGGCCGCCACATACTCCCAGAAGTCGACCTACTGCGGCTGTGCACCGGTCCCCTTTGCCGATTACATCGCGAGCGTGGAAGCCCAATCGGTCACGAATCGCCGGCCGACGATTGCCGACGTCCAGGCGGCGTTCGCCGATCTGGTGGTGAGTCACGAGATGCTGCTCAAGATCGGGCAGGCGATTCGCGCGGGGCGCGGACTGTTCCTGTACGGAGCCCCGGGAAACGGCAAGACCACAATTGCCGAGCGGGTCACGCGCGTCCTGGGGGATGCGATCTGGATTCCGCGGACGCTGAACATCGCCGGGGATCTTGTGCGGCTCTACGATCCGAGCGTCCACGAAGCTCTGCCCGCCAGTACCGAATCGCGGCTGCTCGATGAAATCCGCATCGATGAACGCTGGGTCCGCATCCGCCGCCCGACAGTGGTGGTCGGCGGCGAGCTGACGCTGGACGAGCTCGAGCTGCGGAGAAATCCGACCACCGGGATCAGCGAGGCGCCGGTGCAGATGAAGAGCAATTGCGGCACGCTGGTGATCGACGACTTTGGCCGTCAGCGGTTCGATCCCCGCGACCTGCTCAACCGCTGGATGATGCCGCTCGAACGCCGCTTCGACATTCTCAGCCTGAGCACCGGCGTGAAGGTCCGCGTGCCGTTCGATCAGCTCACCGTTTTCGCCACGAATCTCCGCCCGGGAGAGTTGGTGGAAGAGGCCTTCCTGCGGCGAATTCCCTTCAAGATCGAGGCGCAGAACCCGAACGAGGCCCAGTTCCGCAAGCTGCTGATCAAGACCGCCTCGGCCCACGGACTCGCCTGCCCGGCCGCCGAGCTCGATTACCTGATTCAGCGGCACTATCGCGAGGCGCAGCGGGCGATGCGTTTCTGTCATCCGCGCGATCTGATCGTGCAGATTCAGAACCTCTGCGATCTCCTCCAGATGCCCCGCGCACTGAGTCGCGAAACGATTGACGCCGCAGCGGAGAACTATTTCGTCCGGCTGGAAGAAGAGTTGCCCCGTAACTCGCGCTGGTCGACGGAGAATTGATGCTTCGCCGCGCGAGGGAGCAATGTTCCCCTCGTGCGAAACGTCACCACCGAAGCGAATCCATCAACGTTGTCGAATCATCGGGAAAGAGCCGGTTCCGCGGGGGCCGGCTCTTTCTGCTTTTGACGCTTCCTCGCCGCGGGGGATAGAATCAGAAAGAGAGATCGCGGCACCGCGGGCCGTGCGCGCGACGAATCCCCGGCTTTCCCGCGAGGTCTGTTGTGACTCAAGCGATCGTCAATCCGGAGGAGTTGCGGCGCTTCGCCCTGACCCTCAAGGAATTCAACTCCGAACTGCTCGGGCGGATGAGCTCGCTCTCGAGCCGGCTGAATGCGCTCAGCAACACCTGGCGCGACCAGGAGAACGCGAAGTTCTCGGAAGAGTTCGCCCAGCATATGAAGGTGCTCGCCCGCTTCATCGAGGCCAACAACGAGCACATCCCCTACCTGCTCCGCAAGGCAGAACGGATCGAGGAATACCTGCGGCAGAAATAGCGAGGCACTGCTGATGAGCGATTCGGCACACGTGACCTCGCTCGACGCGATGCGCGACTTTCGGGCCGCATTGATCGGCTTTCGCGAAGAGACGATCAGCAGCCTGGACGCCATGCGGCAGGAGGTCCACAAGGCCATCGACTGGCTCGAACACGATCGGGGCGTCTACTGGCGGGAGCGGGTCCGCAAAGGCTTCGACGATATCTCGGCCGCGCGGATCGCGCTCGAAAACTGCCGTCGTCGCGGCGTCGCCGGTCACAAGCCCTCCTGCATCGAGGAGCAGGCGGCGCTGAAGAAGGCGAAGGATCGGCTCGCGACCGCCCAGGAGAAAGTCGAGCTCGTGCGGCGCTGGTCACAGAAAGTTCGTGAGGAAGCCGACGAGTTCCGCGCCCGCGTCGGTCAACTGTCGCGCTGCATCGAGAACGATCTACCCCAGGCGGTCGCACTGCTGGAGCGGATGCTCGCCGCCCTCGAAGAGTATGCCGATCTGCGGACGGGGGAAGAAGCAGCGCCCGTCGAACCCGCGGCGGTCTCGCCGTTTCCGCCGCTCTCCTCAAGTCCACTTCCCGAGACAGAATCCAGCCTCCCCGTAACGCAGACTGATTCGGATTCGCCTCAAGAGGAGCCAGAGAACGATGCCGAGCGGTAACCTCAGCAGCGGGATGTCCCGGCTGGATGATGCGTTGAAAGCACTGGAGGCGGCGTGGCTGGATGTATCATCGCGCTGGAGCGATGCCAACAGCCATCATTTCTCCGAGGCGCATCTGGAACCGTTGCGTCCGCAGATCAAAACCGCGCTGGATGCGGCCCGCCGGATGGCGGAAGTGCTTGCGAAAGCCAACCGCGCTTGTGAATAATGGAGAGTTGAATCACGTCTCCTTGAACCAGCAGCACTTCCGAGAGCCTCTGCCCCGCCGATTCCGGACGGGATGCGGGTGACGTTTTCCTCGACTTCTGCGGGACCTCAAAACATCACAGCCAGTCACCACATCTTCATGAGTCGCGGCCGACGGGCCGCCGCGCCCGGAACATTCAGCAGGAAGGCGGCAGGACCTTGAGCGACCTCAGTTCCATTGACCTTCAGAACCGTTTGCTGCAGCGGATTGCCAGTGGCATCGCGAGCCGTCAGCAGGCGGAAATCGATATCGAAACCCGCTATGCCGAGGTGACCACCGCTGCCCAGCAGCAATTTGACGAGATCCGGGGGCAGTTGAGCGAACTTTCCCGCCAGCAGCGGGCCGCGGCCCGGGACCAGCGGGAAGCCCGGCGACAGCAGATCACCCGGGAGCTTGAACAGCAGATTGCGGCCCTCGAGCGGGAATCGGAGGAAGCGCTCCGACGAATCCACAGCCGCTTCGAAACCGAGGCAGCCGCCGCCGAGCAGGAGCGCGACGACGCCCGCTGGCTGGTCGGTTCGGTCCTCGATGAGACGGCGGAGACGAGCCCGCAGTACCGCTTCAACGTCATGTCGGAGCAGTTCGCGCAGACACAGGCGCGGATGACGGCGGAGCTGGACGAACTCGAAGCCGAGCGGCTCAAGGCGATCGACCTTCTCGACAGCCGCGGCCACTGGCACGATCCCCCGCCCCCGATCGTCAGCGACCACGCGGGGACGCGGGACGAGCTGCGACAGCAGTTCACCGAGGCGGCGGCGGAAGCCCGGCAGGCATTCAAACGGCTCCACCGACAGGTTCTGCCGACGCTGTTCGGCGGACGCCGCTGGCTGGGATGGCTGCTGCTGCTGACGGTCGGCCTGATCGGCATCGGCGGGACCGTCATCGATCCGGCGATGCTGGGCTTTAACTGGCAGCGGTTCGATCCCCCGTGGCTGTTGAGTCTTCTCACGGCGGCGCTGCTCCCCAGCCTGCTGATCTCGTACGGGTTTCAGACACTCGCGGCACAGGCTGCCGAGGAGTCGTACCTCACCGTCGCGAAGCACGTCGAGCGGGCCTCAGTCGCCCACCGCCGCTGGATGGTGGTCGCTCAGGAGGAACTCAGTCGCCGCGAGCGCGAGTGCGATCGCTGGCGTACGGCGGCAATTGCCAAGCGTGACGAAGCGACGCGTCTCGCGGAGGAGCGTTATGCCAAACGGCTCGCCGCTGCGACCCAGGAGAAGAACCGCGCCCTGCGCGACGTCGCCGAGACGTACCCTCCACAGATTGCCCGCCTGCGGCAGACTCTCGAACAGGAGACCGCAGCGATCGAGGCGCAGTACGAACAGGAGCTTGCGGAATCCCGCGCCGAGTTCGACCAGCACGTTCAGATTGTGCGGCAGGAACACGAATCGCGTCTGGCCGAAGCAGAACGGCAGCGTGAACAGGCGTGGGAAGAACTGGCCCGCCAGTGGAAGTCGACCCTCGACGAAGCGCATCAACTCGCCGAGGAAATGAACCGTTCCGGCCGGGATCTCGCTCCCCTCTGGGAGGAGCTTGCCAATCCGCGGCGAACGCTCCCCGCGCGGCTGCCGCCGGCGATTCGTTTCGGCGAGTTCGTCGTGCGGCTCGACCAGTTCGAGGGAGGCATCCCCTACGACAAGCGGCTGATCTCGGAGACAGAGGAATTCCGCATACCGGCGTTGCTCCCCTTTCCCTCCGCTCCATCGATGCTTTTCAAGGTTCGCGAAACGGGCCGGAGTCTCGCCGTCGAAGCGATGCAGACGGTCATGCTGCGGATGTTGACGACGATTCCACCGGGGAACGTGCGTTTCACGATTTTCGATCCGGTCGGACTCGGTGAGAACTTCGCGGCGTTCATGCACCTGGCGGATATTGACGAACGGCTCGTCACCAGCCGCATCTGGACCGAGCCGACGCATATCGAGCAGCGACTTTCCGACATCACCGAACACATGGAGGACGTGCTCCAGACGTATCTCCGCAATGAGTTCGCCTCCATCGAGGAGTACAACACACACGCGGGCGAAGTCGCCGAGCCTTATCACATTCTGGTCGTCGCCAATTTTCCCGCGAACTTCAGCGATGCCGCGGCGCGGCGCCTGTTGAGCATCGCCACATCCGGTCCGCGCTGCGGCGTGTATACGCTGATCAGCGTCGACACCCGCCAGCAACTTCCCCACGGATTTCCACTTGCCGATCTGGAGCAGACCGCCACGGTTTTGCAGTGGCAGGAAGGACGGTTCCAGGTCGTGGCCCCCGAACCGAAGCCGTTCCCGCTTCGGCTGGATACGCCCCCGGCACCGGAACTGTTCGCCGACATTGTTCGCCTCGCCGGTCGGCAGGCAAAAGACGCCCGGCGGGTCGAAGTCCCCTTCGACCGGGTTGCCCCCAGCGTCAGCGAGCGCTGGACGCACGACAGCCGCAGCGGCATCGATGTCCCTCTCGGACGCGCCGGCGCCACCAAGCGGCAGCACCTGCGACTCGGCCGGGGAACATCGCAACACGTCCTCATCGCGGGAAAGACCGGTTCCGGAAAGTCGAGCTTTCTCCACGCGCTGATTACCAATCTGGCGCTGCATTACAGTCCCGACGAGATTGAGTTCTACCTGATCGACTTCAAGAAGGGTGTCGAGTTCAAGACTTACGCCACCCATGCCCTCCCGCACGCGCGGGTGATCGGCATCGAGAGCGATCGCGAGTTCGGTGTCAGTGCGCTGCAACGGCTGGACGGAGTACTGCGCGAACGGGGTGAACTGTTTCGCCGTGCCGGTGTCCAGGACATCGAAGCTTATCGCAATGCCCATCCGGACGAACGGTTGCCGCGGATCCTGCTGATCGTCGACGAGTTTCAGGAGTTCTTCGTCGAAGACGATCAGCTCGCGCAGAACGCCTCGCTGCTGCTCGACCGGCTGGTGCGCCAGGGGCGGGCGTTTGGAATTCACGTGCTGCTCGGTTCGCAGACGCTCGGGGGTGCCTATTCACTCGCCCGCAGTACGCTCGGGCAGGTTGCGGTTCGCGTCGCGCTGCAATGCAGCGAAGCGGATGCGCATCTGATCCTGAGTGAAGAGAACACCGCCGCGCGACTGCTCAGCCGACCGGGTGAAGCAATCTACAACGATGCGAACGGTCTGCTGGAGGGGAACCATCCGTTCCAGATCGTCTGGCTCCCGGATGAACAGCGAGAGGTGCTGCTGCAGCAGTTGCAGGAGATGACCCGCGAACGCCAGTTGGCGACTGAACCGCCCGTGGTCTTCGAAGGTCACATCCCCGCCGACCCGGCCCGAAACCGCGCGCTCCGCCGGCTGCTCGAAGCCAGGTCGGCAACTCCGGCGGCTGTCAGCGGCGCGGGGACATCCGTTCCGCAGGCGTGGCTGGGTGAAGCGATCGCGATTAAAGATCCGACCGCGGCGACCTTTCCCCGCCGCAGCGGCCGCAACCTGCTGCTCGTCGGACAGAATCCCGATGCCGCCCTGGGCATTCTCGCGAACAGTGTCATCGCCCTCGCTGCGCAGTGCCGCCCGCAGGAACAGCGTGCGGATGCCGAGGGGGCACGCTTCTATGTGCTCGACGGGACCGGCCGGGAAGATGCCCACGGCCCGATCTGGTCGCCGCTGGCGGACGCGCTCGGGGACCAGGTCCGCCTGGCCGAGACGGGAGCAGCGGCGGGCATCCTCGCGGAAATTGCCGCCGAGGTCGCGCGCCGCGACCAGGCCGGCGACGAGTCGGCTCCGCCGATCTTCCTGATCCTCGACCATCTCGCGCGTTTCCGCGAGTTGCGCAAGGACGACGATGACTTCGGGTTCTCGGGGCTGGATAACGACAAGCCGCCGAGCCCGTCGCGGCAGCTCGGGGAGATCCTCTCCAGCGGCCCCTCGGTCGGCGTTCACGTTCTCGCCTGGTGCGACAGCTACAACAACGTCAGCCGCTGGTTGAGCCGCGACATGCTGCGGGAATTCGAGATGCGGGTCGCCTTCCAGATGAGTGCGACCGATTCGAGCAATCTCATCGATTCGCCGGCAGCGGGGCGGCTGGGAATGAACCGGGCGATGTTCTACGTCGATGATGAGGGGACGCTCGAAAAATTCCGCCCCTATGCCCCGCCGAGTGCCGAGTGGCTCGCGCAGGTTGCGGCGGGCCGGGAGATGGGTGAGCCCCTCGAAGTCGATCGCGACGACCTCGCCCGCTGGACCGTCCTTTAGAATTGCGGAAGTGTGGCTCGGTACAGGTTGTTGCCACCTCGTATGCACTGCGGATTTGGCTCTCCCGACAACCTGCCCCCAATCGGACGCCGCGCAACTGGGGACAGGTTTCCGATCACGTCCACCACGGATTCAATGCTTACTCCTGGCAGCCTGACGCCGCCCCCTCTCCCTGATAACGACGGTGGAGGACAGTTGCAGAATTGGCGGGGGTCCGACATGCTGGAGCGTCGTTCGAGCCGCCGTTGAGTCTCGAACCCGTGCTCCACCATCGAATGTCCCTCCTGAAGAGGTCTTCCATGCGACGTATTTCGTTGCGACTGCTGGCCGGTTGTCTGGTCCTGATGACTCTGCCGCTTGCCGCGGCCCCCACCGCTGCCCCCGTGAAACCCGCCCTTTCGGTCGTCACCGATCGTGAGGAGGCTATGTACCGCGCGGGCGAGACGGTCGAGTTTCGCATCGCGCTCACCAGCGAAAAGAAGGCGTTCGCCGGCGCCACGGTGAAGTATGTGCTGAGCCTCGATGGTTACGGCACGATCTCCGAGGGAGAAGTAACCACGGGAGAGGAACCGGCGGTGGTGCGTGGCTCGCTCGATCAGCCGGGCTTCCTGCGATGCACCGTTTCCGTCAAGGATGCCGACGGGAAGGTCGTCACCGCACTGGCCGCAGCGGCGGTTGATCCCCTCGAAATCAAGCCGAGCCTTCCTGTGCCCGAGGACTTCGACGAGTTCTGGAAGGCGCAGAAGTCGCAACTCGCTGCGGTCCCGCTGAATCCCCAACTGACCCCCGTCAAGTCGCCCAATCCCGAAGTTGAATGCTTCGACGTTCAGGTCGGCTGTCTGGGCGAGCGGCCCGTCTCGGGTTACTTCGCCCGCCCTGCCGGCGCGCAGCCGAAATCGCTTCCCGCCGTGCTCTTCGTGCATGGCGCGGGAGTCCGCAGCTCGATCCTCGGTACCGCCGTCAAGCAGGCCGAGCGTGGACGGCTGGGAATGGACATCAACGCGCACGGCATTCCCAACGGCAAGCCGAGCGAATATTACCAGGAGCTGAGCAACGGTGAACTGAAGGATTACCGCTTCGCCGGCCGCGAGAGCCGCGAGAAGTCTTACTTCCTCGGAATGTACCTGCGGCTCGTGCGGGCGATCGACTTCCTGACGTCGCAGCCCGAATGGGACGGCAAGACGGTGATCGTCACCGGGCACAGCCAGGGAGGCGGCCAGTCGCTCGTCGCGGCGGGACTCGATCCGCGGGTGACGGCCATCGCCTCGGGAGTGCCGGCGATGTGCGATCATTCGGGCAATGCCGCCAACCGGATTGCCGGCTGGCCGAAGCTGGTCCCGCTGACGGGCGACGGGAAGCCCGATCCGCAGGTGCTCGAAGCCTCGCGCTATCTTGACGCGATGAACTTCGCCACGCGGACGAAAGCCGAGTCGCTGCTCAGCGTCGGGTTCATTGACATCACCTGTCCGCCGACCGGCATCTACGCCACCTACAACAATCTGCCCGGCACGAAGCGAATGCTCACGCGGCCGCGGATGGGACACGCCGCCCCCCCGGACATTCAGGAAGAGTTCGCGAAGTTCATCGACGACCACATCGCCCGCCAGTCGCAGGCGGCGACGAAGTAGCTCTTCGACAAACGCGGAGAAAAGAAGTTCTCCACGTCGGGCTCGCTGTCGCGAGACTGCAGAGATCCATGTCCGATTCCACGTCACATCCGGTTCCCCTCTCCCGGGATGCTGAAATCCCGGGTGTGGGGCGGGTGTGCCGGCTGGGACTGGCCACGCGCGGCAACACGCACCTGACAGCCGACGATGTCCTGCGGGCGATCGATCGCGGGATCAATTACCTGAACTGGTGCGGTCATCCGGACGGGATGCGGGATGCGATTCGCCGGTTGGGCGAGGGGCGACGTGACGTCTGCATCGCCGTCCAGCTCGAGGCACGGACGGCCGTCGCGGCCCGTTCGGAACTTGCCGCTTTCCTCGATGAATTGCAGACCGATTTTCTCGACGTCGTCACCTGTTACCACGTCGAACATCCGGACGAGTGGGCCGAGATCGCAGGCCCCGGAGGCGCGGCGGAAGCCCTCGAAGAAGCCCGCCGGGCCGGAACGGTTCGCGCCATCGGGCTGACAAGCCATCAGCGGCCGGTCGCGGCACTTGCTGCGGAAAGCGGACGACTCGACCTGCTGATGATCCGCTACAACGCCGCCCATCGCCGTGCGGAGCAGGAGATCTTTCCCATCACCACGGCCCGCGCGATGCCGGTGATCGCGTTCACCTGTCTCCGCTGGGGTGCATTGTTGCGGCCGACGCCGGACGATCCCCCCGGCTATCAGGTTCCCGCTGCCCCGGAGTGGTATCGCTACGTGCTGAGCCATCCGGCGGTTTCGGTGGCGCTCGCGGCTCCGAACGGGGCCGCCGAACTGGATGAAGACCTGACGCTGCTCGACGACTGGCGGGGCCTGTCCGCCGCCGAGCGGGAAGCAATGGAACGTCACGGTGCCCGCGTTCGCGCCCACGCGGGTCAGTTCCCGTAAGCGGGCGGCGAATCTCAACAGTCACCGTCAACCGGGACGGGATTCCAATTGTCGCTCCCGCGGAGCGAGTGATACAGTACAGCCGTCGGGCCGACAATCTGCACGTTCCCTTCAGGAGGTCTGACCATGTCCGTCTGGTATGCCGCGTCGCTCGTTCTTCTCGCCCCTCCCCTGGCGGAGGTGACGGCTCGCGAAGCCACCCCGGCGGTGACTGTGTCGGCCGCCGAACTCAGTCCCGCCGCAAAGGCCGAACGGGTGCGCCGGCTGCGCGAGGCGGCTGACGAGATCCTCACAAAGTCGGCCCCCTTGCGGAAACCGGTTCCGGAGGCGGTCGTCCCGGGACTCGTGCGCGTGTACGGCGCTCTCGCGCTCGATGAGTACATGGCCGACAGCGAGCGGAAGCGATTGCAGGGACGCCTTCGCGCCCGATTGCGGCAGATGGAGGCTCAGCTGCTCCGCGAAGGCCGCCGCGGCTCGACCCCGCTGGAAGCACTCACCGGCAGCGGCAGTTCTCTGCCCCTCGCCGATGGAAATGGCGGGAATGATTCGCCCGCCTCTGCCGCGAAGTCCGGGCCGACGAATGTCAGCACGGGGCTTCCGAACAACGGGATTCTCGCGCAGCAGTTCGGGCCGGCGGGAGGAATGCCGGGGATCGGTGCCGGCGGGGCGAATCCGACCGCGGGCCCCAACGGCCGCATCAATCTCGTCACCCTGATTCAGCAGACGATCGCACCCGAGACCTGGGACGTGAACGGTGGGAACGGCACCATCATGCTCTATCCGCCGCTCAATGTGCTGGTCATCAGCCAGAGCTGGTGAACGCCCTGCACTGACGCGATCCAACAGCAAAGTGCGCGACGGGAACTACGTCGCCGGTTTCCCCAGCCGGGTCTTGAGCTGCTCCTCGATGATGTCGGACGCACGGGGAATCGGCTTGCCGATCCGGACCGCCTTGTGCCCCTTCAGGAGGCCGGGGTAAGCGTAAAATTTCGGCTGCCCCTCGATCACGACTTCCAGCCCGTCCCCCTTGTCCTTCTCGGTCATGATGACATCGCCGACGGCAAGGTTCGCGAGTTCGTTCAGCGTGAGCTTCGTCTCGGCGAGGTAGACAATCATCTCGACGCCGGCGCTTTTCACGCCGGTTTCGAGATTGATCATCTGCACCGGATCGGGAGTCTTCTGGGTATACGTCGACCAGGTGTTCGACGAGAGTTTGCCGGTTAATGGCTCGATCGTGTTGAACGGGATGCAGAGGTTCATAATGCCGCGCATCTCGCCCATCGTCAGCTCGAAGCTGATGAGCACAATGACTTCGTTCGGCGGAACGATCTGGACGAGCTGCGGGTTGCTCTCCACCTGCGTCACGCGGAGCTGCAGGTCGCAGACGTTGCTCCACGCCTTCCGCAAGCCGTCCATCGTGAGCGAGGTGATGCGGGAAACGAGCCGCAGTTCGATCTCGGTGAGCGGACGGCGGGGGAAGTTCTGCGTGCGGTGTTTCCCGCCTCCCAGCAGCCGGTCGACGATCGGGAAGATGATCGACGGGTTCAGGTCGAGGATCAGGTGCCCGTCGAGATTCTCCGCCTTCAGCAGGTTGAAGCAGGTCGGGTTTTCGAGGCTGTAAACGAATTCGCTGTAGGTCAACTGATCGACGCTGATCAGCTTGACCTCGACGATCGTGCGGAGCATCCCGCTGAGTGCAGCCCCGAACTCGCGGCTGAACCCTTCGTGCAGCGCCTGGAAGGCGCGCATCTGCTCCTTGCTGACGCGCTCGGGGCGTTTGAAATCGTAGACGGCGATCTGTGCGCCGAACTCGTCACTGCGACGGTCGGCGGCAACCTGCGCATTCGGATCGAGTGCTGCCAGCAGCGACTCGACTTCGGATTGACTGAGAACGTCGGCCATCCATGGACCTTTCTCTGTCGGGATCTCTTGGAACCAGGCGGCATCGGTGCCGCGTGTCGGGCTGGATCGCTCCGCGAAAGATCGAGGTTCCGTCTGCAATTGCTACGGACCGCTTCAAGCGGTCCGGCCGCCCTCAGCGGCGAATCTGCCCCTGTCCGTAAGCCACATACTTGTAACTGGTGATTTCCTTGAGCCCGCAGGGACCGCGGGCATGAAACTTGTCGGTGCTGATGCCAATCTCGGCCCCGAGGCCGAACTCGCCTCCATCGTTAAACCGCGTGCTGGCGTTGACGAGCACTGCCGAGGAATCGACGACCGCCACGAACTTCTGCGCAGCGGAGAGGTCGTTGGTGACAATCGTCTCGGTATGGTGAGAACCGTAGTTCTCGATGTGATCGACGGCCTGTGTGAGATCATCCACGACTTTCACCGAAAGGATCAGGTCGAGATACTCGGTGCGGAAATCTTCTTCGGTCGCCGGCTTGCTGTCGGGCACGAGCTGCCGCGCGCGGGGACAGCATCGCAGTTCGACGCTCGACTCGCGAAGCCGTTTCGCGACCCGCGGCAGAAAAGTCTCGGCAACGTCGCGATGCACGAGCAGCGTCTCGGCGGCATTGCACACCCCCGGTCGCTGACATTTCGCATTGTGGATGATGTCTTCGGCCATCTGGAGGTCTGCCGCCCGATCGACATACACGTGACAGATGCCGTCAAAGTGCTTGATCACGGGCATCGTGGCTTCCGCGACGACACGTTCGATCAGCGACTTGCCGCCGCGGGGAATGGTCACGTCGATCAGATTGCCGAGTTTGAGAAACTCACCGACGGCCTGCCGATCGGTCGTATCGACCAGCTGGACGGCGTGCTCAGGCAATCCGGTTTCGCGGAGTGCATCGCGGAGAATCGTATACAGCGCCTGATTGCTGTGCAGGGCTTCTTTGCCGCCGCGAAGAATCACGGCATTGCCACTCTTGACGCACAGCGCAGCGGCATCGATAGTCACGTTGGGTCGCGACTCATAGATGAAGAAGACGACTCCGAGCGGAACGCGGACGCGCATCACCTGCAGGCCGTTCGGACGGATGTTGCTGTCGATCACCTCGCCGATCGGGTCGGGGAGCAATGCGATCTGCTCGAGGGCGGCGGCCATCCCTTTGATGCGCCCGGTGTTGAGCCGCAGGCGGTCGATTGCCGCGGCATTCAGGCCGTAACCGGGAGCCGCCTCGATATCGCGGGCGTTGGCGGCGAGGATCTCGGGTTCGCGTTGGCGGAGGGCCTCTGCCGCTTTCCGCAGCCATGCCGTTTTCTGCTCGCCGGTCGCGGTCGCCAGGGCACGAGACGCCCCCCGGGCACGCTGTGCCGTCCCGGAGGCATAAATCGCCAGTTCAGACATGGAAGATTGCAATCACCTGAATTCGCGGCCCGAAGCGCCGCTGGTTCGAATCGGGAGTCCGGAAGTCTCTGCCGCCTCACGAGATCGGGCAAAGTCATCCGCTTTGCGCTCCATCCCCGCGAGGCACGCACCCGGCTCCGTGCCCGGCACTTGAAGGACACTGCGCGGAGTACGGCCGGCCCGTTGAAGTATCAGACAAGTGACAGTTTGTGTCAACGCGGGGTTCACCCCTCGCACCAGCGGGCTGATCGGGGAAACGATGAGAGCCAGACCCGGCTCCGTACAACCGCACCAGTGACCATCAGGCCGGTTCTTTAGAACTGCCACTCCGAATACAACTTGGCCCGGAAGTCGCGCCATTCGTCGCGGTGCTTGCCGGAATCACTTTTCTCGACAAGCTCACACGTCCACTCGTCCATGGTCCGGAGTCGCTCGGCGAGCACGCCGACCATATTGAAGGCAAGCTTCAGTGCCGCCATCGGCGCGATTTCGAGCAGCCGATCGTAGCGGTCGCGATTGAGCCGCACGACCTCGACATCGGTCAGCGCGCGGACGGTCGCCGAGTGCGGGGCGGGATTCAGGAATGACATCTCGCCGAACACCTTGTACTCATCGAGCACGGCGAGTTCCTGCTCCCCTCCGTACCGAGTGTTCTTGAAGACCTGGCAGCGCCCTTTCGTGATGATCCACAGGCACTGCGTCGAGCGTCCCTCGCGGATGATGATCTCGTTGGCGGGATACTTTTCCAGCTCGACAAACTCCCACACCTGCTGCCGCTCCTCCGTCGACATTCCGCGAAAAAGAGGGCACTGGGAGAGGATGGCTTCAGAGACGGGCGGCGACATTCGATCGACCTCGATAACTTGAAAGTAAGGCGCGGAAGTCCGCAGAACGGGGGAGACTGGGAGCGGAGGCTGCCAGAGGCACCAGATCAGATCCCTCCCAGCACGGTCGCCCGTCCCACCCGGCCAATTCCAATAATATACGCAGCGGTCCGCAGGCTGACCTTTTTCTGCTCGGCAACAGTCCAGACCTTTTCGAAGCTGTCGGTCAGGATCCGGTCGAGCTCCTTGCGGACGCGGGCGAGTTCCCACTTGAAGTGCTGCCGGTTCTGCACCCATTCGAAGTAACTCACGGTGACCCCGCCGGCGTTCGCCAGAATGTCGGGCAGCACCAGAATGTTCCGCTTGTCGAAGATCTCGTCGGCCTCGGGACGGGTGGGATTGTTGGCGGCCTCGATAATGATCTCCGCCTGCACGTCGTGCGCGTTGTCTTCGGTCAGCACGCCCCCCAGAGCAGCGGGGATCAGCACATCGACCTTCGACGCGAGCAGTTCGGCATTGCTGATCGGCTCGGCTTCGGGAAAGCCCTTCACTCCCCCGTGCTGATTGGCGTACATCAACAGCGCCGGGATGTTCAGGCCCTCCGGATTCCAGACGCCTCCGAAGGCATCGGCGATCCCGAGAATCTTCACCCCCATCTCGAAGAGGAACTGCGCGGCATAGCCACCGACATTGCCGAATCCCTGAAGGGCGACTGTCGTCTTTCGGGGATCGCGCTTGAGCCGTTCGAGCACCGCGCCGGTCAGGATGGCGACGCCGCGGCCGGTCGCTTCTTCGCGGCCTTCCGAACCGTGGAGCTCCACCGGTTTGCCGGTCACGCAGGCCGGGTTGAAGCCGTGGAACTTGGTGTACTGGTTCATGATCCAGGCCATCACCTGCGAGTTGGTCCCCATGTCGGGCGCAGGGATATCGGTATCGGGGCCGATGAGGTCGTGGATCTGATCGACGAACTTGCGGGTCACCCGTTCGAGTTCCCCCGTGCTGAGTTGTCGCACGTCGAGGGTGATGCCCCCCTTGGCCCCGCCATAGGGGATGTTCACGACCGCCGTTTTCCAGGTCATGAGGGTCGCCAGCGCGCGGACTTCCTCCGCATCGACTTCGTGGTGGTAGCGGAGCCCTCCTTTCATGGGGCCGCGGGCACGGTCATGCTGCACCCGGTAGCCGATGAAGGTGGCGATTTCGCCGTTATCCATTTCGAGCGAGATCTGGACTTTCAGCTCCCGCTCGGCGGTCAAAAGCAAGGTCCGCATGTTCTTGGACAGATCCATGTGGTCTGCCGCCTGGTCGAAGTAGCGTCTTGCGATTTCGATTCCACTCATGAACGCTTCACCTCGGATGGTGGGACTGGCCTTTGATGCATTAGAGCATCCGCCATCGGAAAAGGGAAACCGGAGACAGTCGGGCCGCCGCCCGGGCGTCCCTGAAGTTTGTATCGGCGCAGCGGCCCGCGGAACGCCTGGCCTTGTGCGTGCGGAAGGGGGTGATCATCGGGGGAAGGCGTGCCGGGCCGGTTCCTGCGCGGACGCGGGGCGGATCCGGCCGGGATAGCCTGCCGCCGGTTCGCTGGAATCGCCAGGAGAGCCCATCGGGCCCCACGCGCCGCGAAGATTGCGGATGACGAACGCGGCGAGCGTACGGGCGTAGAGGGCGTGCCCGGCGGGCGAAAGAGCCGCGCGATTCCGCAGAAAGAGCCCGGCCCCTTCCTCGCTCGCGCGAAACTCCGGAGAAGCGTCGCAAAACGCGATCCGCCGCTCGCCCAGAAAGCTCGCCAGCGTCTCAAAAGGAATTGTGCTTCGATACACGACACCTTGGGGAACACCGGCCCGTTCGCGAACCTGCTCGCCGTCGCTGGCGTCCGCCGCCACCTGCCAGGGCGCCGGAGCGCACGCCACCACAAACTGGGCATACGCCTTCTCGCTGAGCTGGCGGAGACTCTCCATCGGCATCATTGCCTGCTGAATGTACATTGACCAGTCGGGCGGCTCATCCTCGAGCCAGAGATACATCCCGGTTGGCGTGTCGATTCCCCGCGGCGACGGTGGGAGCACCTTCTCGGTCCAGAGCCAGCCCAGGTTCTGCTTCGTCCACAGCGGCAGCAGGAACTTGCCGTTCGCTTCGGGCTGGCCGAGCGGCGGGCGCATCTCCAGTCCGGGATGCGAACATGCGAGCGGCCGACCGTCGTCTCCCATTTCCGCGTAGCGGCGGTAACGGTAGTCGTCGGCAATGTCCGACATGTCAAAGTTCAGGATCACCAGGTCGGGCTGCAGCACGAGCAGCTTGTGCTCCAGCAGCAGGCAGCACAGCAGCGGGCAATACCCCGGCACTCCCGCGTTGATGACTTCGATCCGGGCCTGCGAACGGGTCTGCAGGAGTTCCTGCAGACGCACACAGAACGTATCCGCCTCGTCCACGCCAACCGCGAGTGTCCGCTCATCCCCCAGGCAGAGGACGCGGTAAACGCCCGGTGGCTTGGGGATCGCCCGTTCCGGGCCGCGAAGGCCCAGCCGGTTCGTGTTCAGCACCACCTCACCGTCGCCGTCCGGGTTGGGGAGCCGCAGCCGCTGCAACGGCTTCAACTCGTGGTGCACGAACCACGACTTGCAGATCAACCCGCGATCATAGACACGGGAGCGTGTCACCTGTCCGCTATAGGAGTCGTACACCCGCAGACTGATCTCCGCGCAGCACACCACCCCCGCAAGCAGCACGAGGGCCGCCGCAAGCTGCTTGAACCACCGCAGCGGTGTGCGAATCATCCTTGAACCCCGCGACTAACGGCCGACATCCTGTCTGGCGGGCGGGATTGTAGTCCGTCCGGCAAGACGCCACAAGATGACTTAACATTCCTGCGCTGCGCGATTTATTGCGTCTGCCTCTCCCTGCCTGTGTACTCATCTCCTGCACGTTCTTCCTGTGGTCGTTCTCCGTCACCCCGGGAGTATGCGCGATGTCGGCCCGCATTCCTTATCGCCGGCGCGGCGGTTCTTCAGCACCTTCGCTCAGACAAGGAGCCACGCCCACCAGACAGGCGCGGCCCCCATGTTCCCCCGTGGCGTCGGCGGCCTTAAGCGCTCCTGACAACTCGTCCCAAACTCAGACCGCTTCTATGGTTCCTTTGAGGGACATTCAGATTCCCTCTGTTTGACTAGGGCATCTACCGAGATTAAGCTATTTCCAAGCTCGGAGCGAATCGTCTGGTGCTGGCCGATTTGTCGTAATCCCTTCACTCATTCGAGGAGTTGCTACAAGGAACGTCCGTCCTGCCGGAAACCAGATTGCCCGACACCAGCGATTCTGTTCTGCCCGACTGAAACTGCTCCCTTCCTGGCGCAGGCTTGCTCGAATGGCCGAACATCGTCCGCCAGTGTCTTGTTCAGCGCTCCGCCCATCTCACCTCTGAACTCGCAGGAGTCCGCATGGTCAAGAGTCCCAAGGAGCTGTCAGTCGCCGAACTTGAACGGCTGCTGAACGGCAAGAAGTCGCAGTTGGACCAGTTATTGAAACGGCGGGAGCAGCTCGCACGGGAGCTCTCGGACGTCGAACAGAAGATTCACGCCGTCGAAGGGCGAAACAGCGTGCCGGCGGGCCGCCCCGCGACGACCAGAAAGGCGCATGCCCGGCCGAAAACGGTCCGCCCCAAGAATGCCCGTCCCCTTAAGGACATCGTTGTCGAACTTTTGGGAATTCACAAGAAGGGCCTGGGGCTCGACGAGCTCTCCCGCAAGGTTCTGGAAACGGGCTACAAGACCAGCAGCACGAACTTCAAAAACACCCTCTATCAGTGCCTCTATAACGCCGACAACATTCAGCTCGACAAGAAGAACGGCCTCTATAAACTCGTCTGATCCAGCTGTTCTGAAACGCGACTGAGGCGCGTGTCGTCTCGACGACTTTTTCAAAGGCCCGCGGGACGACTTCCGTCCTTCGTTGCGGTCCCTTCCCCGTCGCGACGGGAGTCAACACGTGAAGAGTTCTCTCCCGCTCCGGCAGACGGACGTCGACTGTCTGCCGGAGCGGTCGTTTACCTCGCAAGTTCCTCGCGGGCTCCTCCCCCCTCTGCTTCACCTCGCCCCCGCTCTCGCTTCGCCGGCGAACGCACTTTTATCAGAAGACGCCCCCTGCCCTTCTTCGGGGCTGCGTACGTTCGCCCGACGCGGTAGAATCGCGTCCTTTGACCGCTGCCTCCCGACAACCGCCGGCCGCTACTGCACGCGCGGTGTTCCTGAGCGTCAGGAGAAGCACCGCCCCTCGGAGCGTCTCGTGATCGCGGCAAGCCATGCTTCCCGTGGTGACTCAGAAAGGAATTCTGTGATGTCTCAAAACGGCACGCCGGAAGGCGCCACCCCGTCCGTCGAGATTGATTCCGACCGTGCTCTCGACCTCGTCCTCCGGATGCTGGCGATTCCGGGCCGCAGCGGCGAGGAACGGAGAATCGTCGACTGGATTCAGGACGAACTGCGGAACGCGGGCATCCCCCCGAATGCCGTGACGGTCGACCGCGTCTACGAAAAGAGTCCGATCGGCGGTGATGTCGGCAACCTGATCGTCAAGTTGCCGGGAACGGTTCGCGGACCACGGCGGCTGTTGATGGCGCACGTCGATACGGTCCCCCTCTGCGTCGGTGCGAAGCCGGTTCTGGAGGGGAACCGCATCCGCTCGGCGGATCCCGCAACCGCGCTCGGAGGGGATGACCGCGGGGGCGCGGCGGTGGTGCTCAACACGATTCTCGAAATCGTGCGGCAGCAACTCCCCTACCCGCCACTGACCCTCTTCTGGCCGGTTCAGGAGGAGATCGGGCTTTATGGCTCGCGCTATGTCAATCTGGCCGCATTGGGGAATCCCAAACTGTGCTTCAACTGGGACGGCAGCGATCCGCATGTCGTCTGCATCGGAGCGACCGGCGATTACAACCTCGACATCCGCATCGACGGAATCGCCAGCCATGCGGGCGTGCATCCCGAGCGCGGCGTGAGCGCGATTGCCATTGCGTCGCTGGCGATTGCCGACCTGCAGCAGAACGGTTGGCACGGGCTGGTCGTACGGGGGCGGAACACCGGCAGCAGCAACATCGGCGTGGTGCACGGGGGCGACGCGACGAATGTCGTCATGCCGCACCTGCAACTTCGGGCCGAGGTTCGCAGCCACGACCCGAAGTTTCGCCAGCGTCTCGTCGAAGAGTTCCGCAAGGCGTTTGTCCGCGCCGCCCGGAGCGTGAAGAGCGACACCGGAAAAACCGGGAAGATCGACTTCCAGGCCGACCTGAAGTACGAGTCCTTCCGGCTGGACGAGTCGGAACCGAGCGTGACTGAGGCCTTGCGGGCCGTGCGAACCGCGGGACTTGAACCGACAACGCGGATCAGCAACGGCGGGCTGGACGCAAACTGGCTGAGCAGTCGCGGACTGCCGACAGTCACCCTCGGCTGCGGCCAGCAGGACGTGCATACGGTGAACGAAAGCCTCGATGTCGACGCCTATCTGAAGGCGTGCCGCATCGGCCTGATCCTGGCGACCGCGTCGGCAGCGTCCGAATCCGGGTCACCGTCCCCTTCCCCCCGGAAGCGCGCAAAGTCCGCCGCGGATCGATGAGGGTCCGCGGGAGGACTCGCCCGATCCCTTCGATCGGATCGCGACGACCGCTCCGCAGTCTCCGCAGGCTCACCGTCCTCTGCGGAGACTTTGTCGAGTCAGACCAGCACTGAGGGCGGACGGGTCAGCAGCCATCCCGACCGCAGATGCGTCACTTCCGATGGAAATGTGAGGGGTGGACATTCGCAGTTCGCACCAGAGCTTCCCCTCCCTTGCAACCTGGAGAGCTGGCGGTCTAATAGGAAGATACGTGTTGACACCTATACACCAGGGCAGCGCGGCGGCAGGCGCTGCTCCCCCGGGACTGCCATCCGGACGTGGGCAGATTGGGCGGCTGGAGGGAAAACCTCTACAACGGAATTGTTCGTTATTCCTTATGAGGATTGATATTTCCGCAATTTTGCCGAACGCGTAGAATACCTGAATTCAGTCATCGACGAGTATGCAACGTCGTCCGCCACCGCGGGCTGGCGATGCCTGGAACCACGAAAGCTCATGGCTCAGTCAGTCCCCGCTCTGGAAGCCTCCTGGAATTCGTTGCGATCCGAGATTGAGGCGGCCCTGGCCCGCTACCTCGAACTCGAGCCCGAGTGCCCGGCACAACTGCGGGAAGCGATGCAGTACAGCCTGCTCGCCGGAGGAAAGCGGCTCCGCCCGGTGCTGGTGCTGCTCGCCTGCGAGGCGTGTGGCGGCGAGATCTCCGACGCCCTGCCCGCGGCCTGCGCCATCGAGATGGTGCATACGTACTCGTTGATCCACGACGATCTTCCCGCGATGGACAATGACGACCTCCGCCGCGGACGCCCGACAAATCACAAAGTCTTCGGCGATGCGATGGCGATCCTGGCGGGAGACGCCCTGCTGACGCTGGCGTTCGAGATTCTGGCCCGCGACATTCAGCCCCCTGCGGTGGCCGCCGCCTGCTGTGCGGATCTGGCCAGTGCGGCGGGTGCCGCCGGCATGGTGGGAGGCCAGGTCGCCGACATCCAGGCGGAGAAGATCCCGGTTGGTACCCTGGAGGCATTGGAGGGAATTCACCGGCGAAAGACGGGCCGCCTGCTCTGTTCGGCGTTGACGCTGGGAGCCAGGATTGCCCAGGCGGAAGAAAGCACGTTACATTCTTTGCGAGAATACGGTGAGAGCTTAGGCCTCGCGTTTCAGATCATCGACGACCTGCTCGACGTACGTGGAAACGAGGCCACCGTCGGCAAAGGCGTGAACAAGGATGCCGCACATGGCAAACTGACCTATCCCAAACTACTGGGGGAAGAGGCCAGTCTCGAGCGCGCCCGCGAACTGGTAGAGCATGCCTGCCGCTCGATTGCCCCCCTGGGGGCCGAGGGTCAGCGACTAAAGACCCTTGCCCATTTTGTGCTGGAAAGAGACCGTTGATGAACATCGAACTGCTCCCAAGGATTGACTCCCCCTTCGACCTGCGGACCCTTTCCGAGGCACAGCTGCAACAGCTGGCCGACGAAATCCGGGAGGCGCTGTGCCAACTGGTCAGCACCCGCTCGGCGCACTTCGCCAGCAATCTCGGGGTCGTCGAGTTGTGCATCGCGCTGCACTCCGTCTTCGACTTCTCGAACGACCGGCTGATCTGGGACACGGGACACCAGGTCTACCCGCACAAGCTCATCACCGGGCGGTACCGCGAATTCTCCACGATTCGCCAGAAAGGGGGCCTGATGGGCTACCCCAACCCGCACGAGAGCCTGTACGACCTCTTCATGACGGGCCATGCGGGTTGCAGTGTTTCCACGGTGCTCGGGCTGAAGACCGCCGACGATCTCATTTCTCCGACCAAACGGCGTTCGGTCGCCGTCATCGGGGACGGGGCGCTTCCGTCGGGCATCGTCTTCGAAGCAATGAACAACGCCGCCGGGCTCGACAAGGACCTCCTCGTCATCCTGAATGACAACAAGATGGGCATCTGTCCCCGCGTCGGCGGACTCGCCCGTTACCTCGACAAGGCGCGGGTGGCTCCGCTGTACGACGGCTTCAAACGGGACATCTCCCGGATGCTCAAGCAGGTTCCGCTTGTCGGAGCCTCCGTCGAACGCGCCGCCGCCCAGGCGAAAGACGCCCTGAAAGGCTACCTGCACGGCGGGATGCTCTTCGAAGAGATGGGCTTCCGCTACATCGGCCCGGTCGACGGCCACAACCTGAAGTCGCTCCGCGAATACCTCGAACTGGTGAAGGATCTCAAGGGGCCGGTGCTCCTGCACGTCTTCACCGAAAAGGGACACGGATTCTCGCCCGCCTGCGCCGATCCGGTCACATTCCACAGCCCGCCCCCGTTCGAACAGTCCGACGACGGCGGCGTGCTGGTGAAGAAGAGTTCCTCGCGCTCCTATACCGACACCGTCAGCGAAGCCATCCATGCCGCGATGTCCCGCGACGAACGGGTCGCCGTCATCACCGCGGCGATGTGCGAGGGGAACAAGCTCCACCGTGCCCGCGAGGACTTCCCCGCGCGATTCTTCGACACCGGGATCTGCGAGGGACACGCCGTCGCGTTTGCCGGCGGGCTGGCGAAAGCCGGGATGCGGCCGATCGTCGACATCTACAGCACATTCCTCCAGCGGAGCTTCGACCAGATCTTCCAGGAGGTGGCGCTGCAGAACCTGCCGGTCACTTTCTGTCTCGATCGCGCCGGTCTCTGCGGTCCCGACGGCCCGACGCACCACGGGAACTTCGACAACACCTACATGCGCATCTTCCCCAACATGGTCGTGATGGCCCCCGGGGACGAGCTCGATGTCGCACCGATGCTCGATTTTGCATTGAGCTACGACGGTCCGGCGTCGATCCGCTATCCGAAGTGCTCGGTCGAAACGATCCACCGCGAGCCTGCCCCTGTCGAACTGGGACGGGCCGAGGTGTACCGCTGGGGAACCGACGGCATGCTCATCGCGTGCGGAACCCTCTTCGGTGCCTGCGTCAAAGCCGCCGCCGAACTTCGCGACGAGGGACTCGACGTCGGCGTCATCAACGCCCGCTTCATCAAGCCGCTCGACATGCAGACGATCGGCCGCGCGATCGAAGAATGCGGCTTCATTCTCACCGTCGAAGAGAGCAGTCTCGAAGGCGGTTTCGGCTCCGCTGTTCTCGAAGCCGCGAATGCAGCCCGGTTGCGGACCGAACATATCCGCCGACTCGGTATCCCCGACCGGTTCATCGAACACGGCGAACGGAACGAACTGCTGGCCGATCTCGGGCTTGATCTCGAAGGGATTCTCGCCGCGGCCCGTGCGGCGAGTGGACGCGAGTCTCATACGCCGAGTGAGTCGCTGACCCGCGCCGGGGTGTAACGTTCGAATACCGCTGTTCGTGTCTTGGGAAGACGAATTACTCCCCCGCGTGAATCGCGGGCCAACTGCAGGATGCGTTCCAGGAGTTCCAGAGCATGATGCCCGTCCGTTTCAGCTGGTCGTTCGGCCTTCCTTTCGTCTCGCTGTCGGCTGTTCTCATCCTGTTCGCCGCGGCTCCGCTCCGGGCAGCCGATCCGGTAAACCTGAGTGAAGCGGCCGTGACCGAACGGGTGTATGACGTCACCACGACTGTCGAAGCCGACGGCCAGGTCCGCACCACCACCCTCGACCGCAAAGCCCTGGCACTCAAGCTGAATGTTGCGGGGAACTTCGCGTATCAGGAACGCCGGCTTCCTGGAGGCGGACGCGATGCCAAGGCCTTTCGTTCGGTCCGGAAGTACTCGCAGGCGGGAGCGCGGATCACCGTCGCCGAGCAGGTGTCGACGCCGCGGCTTCGCGAGAATCTGACTCTCATCGTCGCGGAAGGCGAGCGGGAGGGGCTTCAGCTCTTCAGCCCCTCCGGCCCGCTGACGTATGGGGAACTCGAACTTCTCCGCACCACCGGAGACAGCCTCGCCATTCAGACATTGCTGCCGGACGAACCGGTCGCGGTCGGCGACAAGTGGACTCCCGCCGAATGGGTGCTGCAGTTCCTCACCAACGTCGAGGCGGTCGAGAAGAGCCAGCTGAGCTGCCAGCTCGAAGCGGTCGAGAGCGGCGTCGCCCGGGTCACCTTTGAGGGATCGATCTCCGGCGGAATCAACGGGGCCGCGACCGAAATCACCGTCAAGGGGCATCTCCTCTTCGACATCGAGCAGCAGTTCACGAAGCGGCTCGAAATTACACAGTCCGAGACCCGTTCGGTCAGTCCGGTGAGCACCGGATTGCAGGTGACCGCGAAAGCGGTGATGGAGCGGAAGCTTTCCACGTCTGCGGGCACTCTCTCGCCGGAGAGCCTCGAAGGCGTGCCGCTCGAATCGAATCCCGCGAGTCTTCTGGTCCTCTTCGAGGCGCAGCCCTGGGGCATCCGCTGCTATCACGGCCGCCACTGGCATTTGTATTTCCACGGTCCGCAGGAAGCGGTGCTGCGGATGGTGGAGCGAGGCTCGTTGATTGCCCAGTGCAATCTCTTCAAGATCGCCCCCGCACGTCCGGGACAGCATGTCGATCCGAAGCAGTTCGAGCGCGATGTCCAGCGTGCGCTCGGAAGCAACTTCGAACGCATCGCGCAGTCGGAAGTCATCCCCACCGAGGACGGACGCTTCATCTACCGGGTCGCGGCGATCGGGCAATCTCAACAGCCCGTCCCCGCCGAGAGCGCCGCTGGAGAAGCGGACAAGAAGACCGAAGGCGCGGCGGAGAAATTGACGGACAAGTCCGGAGCGAACGCGCAGCCGGTCCCGGACGCAAAGACGCCCGCCTCGAACTCCGGCGACGGTGCGAAATCGACCGAGAAGAAGCCGCCCGAAACGGCCGTTGCCGTGATCCCCATGATGTGGATCTACTACCTGGTTGCCGGGCCGCAGGGACATCAGGTGGTCCTCGCCTTTACGATCGAGGCGTCGCTGCTGGAGCAGTTCGGCACCCAGGATCTCACGATCGTCAGCGGCGTAGAGTTTCCGCAGCAGGCCGAGGGGCCGTCCCTCGCCAAGTAGTCCGCCTCCGTCGGCAACGCCGCGCGTCTCCTCGGCGCGCTCATGGAAATCCCGGGAGAAGCGGGGCACTTACCAGCGGCCGCCTGTCGCACGGGAGTGCCCTATCCCGAGCCCCCGCCGCGGCGAAGGGAAATCTGGAGAATCCTCGCCTCTGCAACTTCGCGGTGACTCTCGGCACCCTGGCTCGCTTCTCCTTCCCCGCATGACGACGCGCTCGACCACGACGGAGGGTACATCGCCGCGGGTGCGAACGGGCTGGTTCCGGTCCTCTCAGCCCGCACGACTGCTCCAACCGCTCCGTCCGGACGGCTGAAATCGCGTGCTCTGCCGGCCCGGCCGCCCCTTTCCCCGCGGGAGTGGACTAGGTTTGCATGCGCGCTGCTGCGCGTAGTCATTTCACTCGACGGTTGTGCAAGTGGGGAGTTGGCGACGTGCTCGCCTTGTTCAGCAGTCTGGATACCTGGGCCACCTCGATCTCCCTTTGGTGGATCTGGGTCATGGTCGCATTGTTGATTGCGTGTGCGTTGGGCTTTCTGGCGGGATTGCGTTACGCCGAATTCCAAAGTCGCAGGGCCTGTCAACGTGCCGCCCGGGAGGTGTCGCGGCTTCTCGAGGTGGTGCTGAAGCGACTCGACGACGCCCGCGAGGCGTGCGCCGCCCTGGAGCAATTCCCGCAGGATGCGCTCACTTCGGCGCAGGCCGAACGCCTCGAGCAGGGCCGCCGCTCGCTTCAGGACCAGTTGCGACGGCTCACCGCTCACCTGGGGCGTTCACTCGAACGGACGTCGGTGCCACCGGCCGTCACGGATTTGAGATCGACGCCCCTCACCTGGACATTGCTGCCGGAAGACCAGCACACCGGCCTCCCCGACAGGGGTGCCTTGCTCCGCAATCTGGAAATGCTGCTCCAGGCAGGACGGCAATGCGGCCAATGGAGCGGCGTGCTGCTCGCGAAGATGGATCGGCTTGACTCACTCCGGGAGCGTTTCGGTCCACGCGACTCGCAGAAACTTCTGAAGAAACTGTCGCTCATCCTTTGCTGCGCGGTCCGGGATGGTGATCTCGTCTGCCAGTACGCGCACGATACGTTTGCCGTCCTGCTCCCCGCCGTCGAGCCTGCCGAGGGGGAGCGAATCGCCGCGACGCTCCGTGATGCGGTCCGCAATTATCACTTTCGCCTCAGCGAGCATGGCGAGGAGATCCTGGTGACCGCGAGCATGGGCTACACGGCAACACGTGCCGAGGACACCGCTGACTTCGTGCTGAACCGGGCGCTCGATGCCCTGCTGCGCTCGCAGCGTGTGGGGCGCAACCAGTTGCACATCCACGACGGCCAAAGTGTCACGCACTGCCTCGCAAATTCGCATCCTGCGGGAGCAGTTTGACAGCTTCGTTTCGACGGCCGCGATGCGGACGATGCACCCGACGCCGCACGATTCCCCCTGCCCCCGGCTCCTTCCTCTCCGCCGCGTCTTTCCTCGCTCTCTGCCGGGAGCATTTCGGGGCAGAGCGCGATTTTTTGTCCATTCACTCCCCGGATAGTTGTTGCCAACACAATTTTCTCGCCGAAAATAGCGGAAAATCCGGGCTGTGAAAGCAATTCCGCAGACTCGGTCTGCCGGGACACTTCTGTTCCCCGCGTTTCGGCTGCCGAGGCTGCCCGGATTCCGGACCGGGAGGCCGATTCGCCCCAAGATCGGGGCTGACTCATGCGAGAATCTGGCGACTAACGTAACTCCATGCTGCATGATGAAATGCGGCGGGAGATCGCCGCGACTGCCTCTTGTCAGGTTTACGAAAATCCGATAGGATCATTGCGTCCCTATCATCGCATTCGGCGATGCGTCTTGTTGTCCGCCTTTCTCTTGGCTGAGCGATCACAATGACCTTGAAAACCCCTTCTCGGGCCGCCAGCACCCTCACACTCGCCGCGGTCCTGCTGGTGGCAACGACACTTCTCGCCCAACAGCTTGGAACCCCAAAACCCGCGCACCAGGCGATTGCGAAGCTGGTCGTCCAGATGATGGAGCGCGAGCACCTCAGCCGCAGCGCGATTGACGACAAGATTTCGGGACGGCTCGTCGATCGCTACCTGAAAGACCTCGATCCGCAGAAGCTTTACTTCTATCAGTCCGATATCGACCTCTTCAACCAGTCACGGACCGTGCTGGATGACGCACTGCACGCCGGGAATGTGGACTTCGCTTTCAAGACGTTTCAGCTCTATCAGAAGCGGCTGCGTGAGCGGATCGCCTATGCCCACAAGCTGATCGATGCGGAGCATGACTTCACGTCGAACGACACGATGGTCATTGACGCGAAGGATCTTCCCTGGGCCGAGAATGAGGGACAGCTCAACGAGCGCTGGCGGAAGCGGATCAAATACGATCTGCTCCTGCTGCGGCTGGAAGACACGCCGATCGCCGAAGCCCGCGATCGACTTCACAAACGCTACAACAACATCCTGCGGACGAACGATCAGACCGAGCCGGATGACGTGCTCGAAATGTACCTGACCGCGCTCGCGAGCTGCTTCGATCCGCACTCAGGCTACATGTCGCCGCGGACTGAACGCGATTTCCAGATCAGTATGCAGCTCAGTCTGGAAGGGATCGGGGCAGCCCTGCGTTCGGAAGACGGCTACACGATCGTCGCGCAGATTGTCCCGGGCGGTGCCGCCGCCACCGACGGCCGGCTGAAAGTGGGTGACAAGATCATCGGGGTCGGCCAGGAAGGTGAAGAAATCGTCGACGTCGTCGAGATGAAGCTCTCGAAGGTCGTCGAGAAGATCCGCGGCAAGCGGGGTACGAAGGTCTATCTCCGCGTGCAGCCCGCCGATTCGCAGGAAACGAAAGTTTATGAGCTGACCCGCCAGACGATCGAGCTCAAGTCGTCGGAAGTCAAAGGCGAAGTGATCGACATTTCGAAGCGGATTCCCGGAGCCACCGGCCGCATCGGCGTCATTCATGTTCCCTCGTTCTACCGCGACTTCAACGGTGCCCAGAACGGCCTCGAGAACTTCAAGAGCACCTCCCGCGATATTCGCGCGGTGCTCCGTCGTTTCGCTTCGCAGGGAGGCGTCGACGCCATCATCGTCGACCTGCGGACCAACGGCGGTGGTGCCCTTCAGGAAGCGATCGAGGTCTCCGGACTGTTCTTCGATGAAGGCCCGGTGGTCCAGGTGAAAGATCAGCGCGGCAATGTGCGGACGCTCGACGACGAGGCGCCGGACATCGCCTACACCGGTCCGCTGGTGGTCGTCTGCAACCGCCTTTCCGCTTCCGCGTCGGAAATCTTCGCGGGAGTCATCAAGGACTACAAGCGCGGGATCATCGTCGGTGACACGACGACCCACGGCAAGGGCACCGTGCAGAGCGTGATGAACGTCGGCAAGCAGATGTTCGAGCTGTTCAGCACCTCCGACCGGGGAGCCCTCAAGCTGACCATCCAGCAGTTCTACCGCGTCAATGGCGACAGCACGCAGAATCTCGGCGTCCCCTCCGACGTCGTGCTGCCGTCGCTGCTCGACCACATGGATCTCGGCGAGTCGTCGCTCGAAAACGCGCTGGCATTCGACCGCATTCCCGAAGCACCGCACACGGCGTTCAACCTCGTGAACGCGAACATCGTGTCTTACCTCCAGGAACGCAGCAAGGCCCGCGTCTCACAGGACAAGGACTTCGCCAAGGTCCAGGAAGATATCGTCCGCTACCTCGAGCGCAAGAAACGCAAGGTGATTACGCTCAACGAGGAGCAGATGCGGAAGGAACGTCTCGCCGATGAGGAGGAAGCCAAGAAGAAGGTCGAAGAGCCGGAGGAGATGGGCGACGGCCCGATCTTCCCCGAGGGTGCCTACAACAATGAAGTGCTGGCGATCACCCTCGATTACATCTCGGCCTTGCGGAACCAGAACACGGCGAAGAAGTAAGCCGCACCGGCTGACACACGTTTCCGTCAGCTGACATCGGTTCAATTCCGGGCCGTCTGCCAGCCCTCTGGCAGACGGCCCTTCTTCTTGCGCCGAGCCGGATCTCCCTGACGTCCGGCTGCGCCTGTCAAATCGTTCTTATCCACGGAGTTGTAAATCGCGGTTCCGTCAGATAGCCTCGACTCTGGCCCCCCGATTCGACGAAAACTTCCGCCCGCGGACTACTCACACGCTTTTCCATGCTGGCGATTGACGTTCAAGACCTGACGAAAACCTACCGTGTCTATCGCAAGCGCGAGGGGCTGCGCGCCTCGATTGCCGGCCTGTTCCGCCGCACTTACAACGAAGTCCACGCAGTCGCGGGCGTCAGCTTTCAGATCGAACAGGGGGAGATGGTGGCCTTTCTCGGCCCGAACGGGGCCGGCAAGACGACCACGCTCAAGCTTCTCTCCGGACTGATCTATCCGACCTCGGGCAGCGCGACCGTACTCGGATACGTTCCCTGGCAGCGGGAGAACGCTTATCGGCGGCGTTTTTCGCTCGTCATGGGACAGAAGAACCAGCTCTGGTGGGATCTCCCCGCGCAGGAATCGTTCCGCCTGCATAAGGAAATCTATCGCATCGAGACCGAGGCCTTCCGCCGCCGGCTCGACGAACTGACCGACCTGCTCGAAGTCCGGAAGTTGATCGGCCAGCCGGTGCGCGAGTTGTCTCTCGGCGAGCGGATGCGGATGGAACTGATCGCCGCCCTGCTCCACAGCCCCGAGGTTCTGCTGCTCGATGAACCGACGATCGGTCTCGATGTCGTCTCGCAGCGAAAGGTGCAGGAGTTCCTCAAGTACTATCAGGCGCAACGGAAGATCACCGTCATCCTGACGAGTCACTACATGAAGGATGTCGAGGCACTCTGCCGGCGCGCGATCATCATCAACGAGGGAGAGATCAAGCACGACGGTTCGCTCGCGCAAATCGTCGACCGCTTCAGCACTCACAAGATCATTGCCCTGCAGTTTGCCGACCCGGTGATTCCCGCGGACCTCGACCGCTTTGGAACCGTCTTCGACGTGGAGGCTCCGCGGGCGAAACTCCGCGTGCCGCGAAACCGCATTCCCGAAATCCTGACGGCCCTGCTCTCGCGTTACGCGATGGAAGACGTGAGCGTCCACGACCGCCCCCTGGAAGAAGTCATCGCGGAGATGTTCACCTCCGTCCGGGAGCCTATTCCTTCCGCGAACGGCAGCGCCGCTCCGACGGGGGATCAACTGCTGACGACGAACGACTGAGCCGCCCCGCACGGCGTATCTCGAAACCCGCCGCCCATGCTCGCGACTTTCCGCACCTACTCGCTGATCTTCCGCACCAGTATTGAGGAGCGCCTCACCTACCGCGGAGATTTTGCGTTCGCCACGCTGATGCGTTTCCTGCCGATCGTGACGCAGGTGATCCTCTGGCGGGCGATTTACCGTTTCGACCAGAGCGATGCCGTGGGAGAGCTGAACGGCTATTCCTACCCGGACATGGTGGCCTACTACCTGCTGGCGATGCTCGGGCGGGCGTTTTCCAGCATGCCCGGCCTGTCGAGCGGGATTGCCCGCGAGGTCCGTGACGGCTCGGTGAAAAAGTACCTGACCCAGCCGATCGACATGCTCGGCTACCTGTTCTGCGCCCGCGCGGCACACAAGGCGGTCTACTACCTCGTCGCCGTCGCCCCCTTCGCGCTCGTGTTCTACCTCTGTCGCGGCTACTTTGAGATCCAGCCGGATGCGAGAATCGCCACTGCATTTGCACTTTCGCTGGTGATGGCGTTCCTGATCGGCTTTCTGCTCGAAGCGCTGATCGGCCTGATCGCGTTCTGGTTCCTTGAGGTGAGCTCGCTGATCTTCATTTACATGATGCTCAACTACTTCCTCTCGGGGCACATGCTGCCGATCGACTGGTTGCCTGCGCCGCTGGACACTCTGGTGATGTACCTGCCGTTCACTTATCTGGCGTATGTCCCCGCGGCCATCCTGCTCGGCAAGATCGGGCCGCACCAGTTCAATGAGACGCTCGCCGCGGGCGGGCTCTGGATCGTGGTCCTGCTGATTGCGAATCGCGTGGCCTACGCCCGGGGAGTCCGCCGCTACGGGGCATTCGGCGGCTGATTCCCGGGGGGAAAGAGCGTCCCTGTTCCGCCGGGTTGCTCAGTGAAGCAGCCGGCTTGATCGCTCCGCACGGCTTCGGCCGGTGGGCCGGTTCTCCCGCGGCGACCGCACGAACTCACACAGCGGCTCCACCGGCGTGCAACAAACAGGGGAGAATACGGAGCGCACGTCGCTCCCGCGTCGGAGAAGCGGGAAAACTGCGGTGAACGCTCTTCCCTCGGGTCATGCGGATGCGTAAGATGGCGCAGACCACGCCTGACCCCATCCCGGTAACGCCCGGGACACGAAGCTGAACGCCGCGGCGCTCCGCGGTCTGTCGGCTTCCCAGGCCACGGCAGCCGGGCTTGCGCCCCTGCTGCCGCGCCCCGCCAGCGATTTCCTGCCCCACCTTTGAAAATGAAAACCCCGACTTCCCCGGCTCGTTCCGGGGGCCAGACGGCCACGATCTACAATCGGGTGTTCTGGATGTCTTACGCGGCGAACGCCATCGCCGTCACCGCCAATGCGCTGACCTTTCGCTTTGCCGAATTCGTGGCGTTCCTGGGCGGATCCGAAGTCATCAGCGGGTACATTGTCGGGACCGGGATTACCGCCGCGCTCCTGGTCCGACTCGGGCTCGGTCAGGCAATCGACCGCTATGGAACGCGCTACCTGTGGCTGCTGGCCACGCTGCTGTTTGTCAGCGGATGCTCGGGATTCTTCCTGCACAGCGGCGCCTGGTGGGAACTCTACGCGTCCCGCGTGCTGTTCTCGGTGGGCCTGGCCGGGATGTTCTCCTGCTCCATGGTCCACATCCAGAATCAGGTCCCGGCGAAGCGCCGCACCGAGGTCATCGCCAGCCTGGGGAGCAGCGGCTTCCTGGGAATGATCACCGGCCCTCTGATCGGCGATGTGATCTTCCGCGCCTTTCCCGAAGGCCCGGCCCGCTTCTATGCGCTCTTCGCCGGTGCTGCCGTGCTCGGCTGCGTCTATTTCGCGCTGGTCATCTGCCTGACGAGTGGAGATCGGCACACCCCGCCGCACGAGACCCCCGCCGTCCATCGGCTGATCTTTCGCTTCTGGCCGGGACCGATTGTGTTCGTCGCCATGATGATCGGGATCAACTTCACGGTGATCTCCGTCTTCCTGACCCGCTTCGCAACGCACCTGGGACTGCGGGACATCAGCACGTTCTTCATGGGATACGCAGCGGCCGCGTTTACCTTCCGCATCGGTACCCGCACGTGGGGCGAATCGGTCGGGAGACACCGGATGGCGCTGATCGGGCTCGCGGGCGTCGGCTGCGGACAGTTCATGTTCCTGTTCGTCAGCCAGGCGTGGCACCTGTTGTTCCCCGCCCTCAGCTGCGGATTCGGGCATGCCCTGCTCTTCCCCGCCGTCGTCTCGCTCGGCGCGGGTGCCTTTCCTCCGCACTACCGCGGGACCGGGACGACGCTGGTCCTCGGCTTTACGGAACTCGGGACCGTGCTCTCCGCCCCGATTCTGGGGGGGATCATCGACTACTTCCACGGGACCGGCTTTTCCCAGATGTTCGCCGCGACCGGCAGCACCGCATTCGCCATCGCCGGCTACTACGCCCTGACCGCGGCCCGATGCCCGGACAAAGAGCAGGAATGGGAAACACCGAGCATCCCGGCGATCAAGGCCACTCCGGTCAGCGTCGCGATCGAGGAACGCGTGCCGGCAGGCAGCCCGACTCCGGAAACGATCGCCGTCCGCTCAACGACTTTCGGAAAGTCTGCGTGAGTAACTTTGGCGCACCACGGGGAACATGTCCTGTTCCGCCGGTCGCCGGCTCAGAGATATTGTTGAGATGCTGCTCGAATGATCAGCGGCCGTGCAGCCCCGCCTGGACTTCCTTGACGACCTCGGCGAGCATCGCGGGATCGTCAGTCGCGACGACGTGTTCCACCCGCGAGGTGGGAACCTTCAGCCGCAGCATCGTTTCGCGGGCACTCTTCCAGAGGTTGGCGCGTTTCTTGCCTTCGGCGAGGTAGAGACTGGTGACGAGTTCGGCCAGCCGCTGCTCGTCCACCTGCTCGCGGTTATCGTAGTAGCGTTTGATAACCTTTCTCTGGTAATCGGAGAATTCCGCCATCGCCGTTTTCCTGGCCTGAGTAAGTAGGTAGGTATTGATGAAAGATGCTGGATCTGCACCGGTATGAGGAAACCTCCTCAAAATGGCTCAGATCGAATGACGAATATAGCAACAGTATCACGTTCCCGGCCCGCTGGCCAGAGGGCTGGATGATCCGGGAAACGGGGTCGCAAGGTCGCTGCGCGGGACAACCATCGCTGTTCGCGAGCTTCTGCCGTCAGATCGGCCTCTGACGGCTTCGTTCGTGAATCGGGCCGGCGGAATTCTCGCCGGTTCAGCGGCGACCCGATTTGACAGGCAACCGGGAGGTGGCGAGAATAGATTCTCTATTCCCCCCGAAATTCCAAACCCCTGCAGGGAAAGAGGTATGTCGGTCACAGAGTTCACAACGGAAGAGTCCCAGGTGATCGAGGAGAACAAGTTCTTCCTCCGGATGATCTGCCTCCCCCTCGGACTGATCGGACTCCACTTTCTTGCCCATCCCTGGCCAAACGACCATCTGGGGGTGATGGTCTTCTGGACGCTGGTCACTTCCTACGCCCTTTTCTGCTGGACCAGCTGTTTCCACGAGACGGCTCACCAGACTCTGAGCGGCTCCAAGACCTTCAGCATCATCCTCGGCCGGGCGCTCGGAACCGCGATGTTCGTGCCGTATTCGGTCTATCGCGAAAGCCACATCCGCCACCACGCCTACCTGAACAAACCGACAGACTGGGAACTCTGGCCCTATTCCGATCCGAACACCTCGGTCCGGTTTCGCCGAATCTTCGTCTGGTTCGACATTGTGCTCGGCGTCTTCATGAGCCCCGCGATTTACGGCCGGCTGTACTTCCACAAGGATTCGCCGCTGAAGAAGAATCCGGCTCTCTGCCGCACGATCCGTAACGAGTACATCGGCATCGTCCTGTTCTGGGGGACGGTGCTCGGCCTCGTCGCCTATTACGGCGTGTGGCAGAAGTTCCTGGTCGTCTGGTGCATCCCGCACTGGCTGGCCGGCATCTATCAGACCTTCCGCAAGCTGACCGAACATCTCGGCATGCAGAGCTACGACCCGATGCTCGGCACGCGAACCGTCGTGGCCAGCAACTGGTTCACGAAGATGAGCAGCTTCATGAACTTCGAGATTTTCATCCACGGCCCGCATCACCGGCACCCCCGCGTTTCACATCATGTGCTCGAACAGAAAATGAGCGAGTACCTGTCCAGCAACCCCGGGACGAAGTATCCGCTCTACGGCAGCTATCTGCGGGCGACCTGGGACATGCTCCCCTATCTGTTCCGCAATCCGGGCGTCGGCATGAATGTCGGTGCCCCGCCGCCGGCCAAAGCCAAGAATGACGACGTGCAGAACTTCGTCGCGGACGTCTCTGCCGAAGTGCTCGCGGAGAAGGACGTGATTGTCGGCTGTACCACTGCGAATGTGGCGACGGCAACGATCCCGGGCATCGTCTCCCAGCCGACAGAGAACAAGCCGCTGATGAGTATCTGATTCGCCAAAGGCAAAGATCCATCAAAGCAGGAACCCCGGTCACAAGGCCGGGGTTTCTACTTTTCCCCCGTGAGCGATCTGTCCCCTGACCCGGAATTCATTTGCGAAGCCCCGCCAAAATCGCACAATGAAAGTGCCCACGCCCCCGTCTGCTGAGCGGCGAGGCTTCACACGAAAGCTTGCCGCGGGGAATCGGGCCGCCATACCAGACCAGAATCCTCAATTCGCTTGAGATTCCCCTGCACCAGCCTCTTCGGAGAGACGGACTCACCATGCGAAATCTTCCTGCGGCACTGGACTTCTCGCGGCGGAGCTTCCTTCAGACAATCGCTTTGGGAGCCCTCGGCAGCATGGCCGGTGTGCGTGCCGCATGGGCGGCGGGAGTCAGCGACCTGTATGCCGGGCTGGATTCGAAGAAGTATCTCGGCCCGGTCGAAATCGCGGCGACGGTGGAGCACGCGCAGATCTTCACGGAAGGCCCGGCGGTGAGCGCGACCGGCGACGTTTACTTCACGAACGTCCCGCCGAACCACATCATGAAGTTCGATGTGAAATCGAAAGAGCTGACCGTCTTTCGCGAGAACAGCAACGCGGCGAATGGCCTGCTGTTCGATCCGCAGGGACGGCTCATCGCGTGCGAGGGAGGCCAACAGGAAGATGGCCGCGTGACCCGCACGGATTTCCGGACGGGCGAGATTACGGTCCTCGTGGATGCGTACAACGGGCATCCGCTCGGGGCTCCGAATGATCTCACGATGGATGCGCAGGGCCGCATCTACTTCACATCCCGGCTGGCCAACACCGATCCCGCGAAAGGGAACGTGAACTCCGTCTACCGGATCGATCCCGACGGACGCACCTCGCGCATTCTGGCGAGCCCCGAGATTCACATGCCGAACGGCATTGTCACTTCGCCGGACAACAAGATCCTCTATCTGATCGAGAGTCACCCCAAGGCGGACCATGCCCGCTGCATCCGCGCGTACGATCTCCAGTCGGACGGGACGGTCCGAAACGAACGCATCCTGATCGACTTCTATCCCGGCCGCAGCGGTGACGGGATGTGCATCGACCGCGAGGGGAACCTGTACGTTGCCGCCGGCCTGCACAACACGCGGAAGACGAGTGAAACACTCGACACGCGGCCCGGGATTCACGTCATTTCTCCGGAAGGAAAACTGCTCGCTTTTGCCGAGACTCCGGTCGACACAATTTCGAACTGCACGTTCGGCGGCGAGGATCTGCGGACGCTCTACGTGACCTGCGGTCCGTACCTGCTGCAGATCCGCACGGAGATCCCCGGCAAGCCCTTCTACAAGCCGAATTCGCGCTGAGAAACTGCCTGCGGACAGGAGGGGGGAAGCTCAATTGCCCCCTCCGAAGTCGGACTCGAAAACCGACCGGTGTAATCCGCGCAATACACGCGGGAGCCAATCCCCTGATTCGGGATGGCCGGACGTCAGTGGGCGCGCTTGTAGAACGGAAGCCGCACGACGGTTGCCGGTTCGCGCTTGCCGCGGATGTCGACTTCGAGGGCTGTCCCCACGGCCGCGACATCAGGCGTGACGTAGCCCATGGCGATCGACTTTTCGAGCGTCGGTGAGAAGGTCCCGGAGGTGACGCGCCCCACCTGCTGCTCTCCCGAGAACAGCAGCGCTCCCTCGCGGGCGATTCGCTTGCCGGCGAGTTCGATCCCGACCCGTCGCAGGCGATCCGGATTCGCCTTCGCAGCGGCGACCGCGTCGCGGCCGATGAACTCGGGGCCGTCCAGCTTCACGGCAAAGCCCAGCCCGGCGGTGTACGGATCGATCGACTCGTCGAGTTCATGGCCGTACAGCGGCATCCCTGCTTCGAGCCGGAGGGTGTCGCGGCAGCCCAGTCCGGCGGGCAGCAGTCCGACTGCCGCACCGTTCCGGATCAGCGTCTCCCACAGTTCGAGCGCATGCTCGGCGGCGACGATCACTTCGAACCCGTCTTCGCCGGTGTAGCCGGTCCGGCTGACAATCGACGAGCGATCGAGAATCCGCGCCCCGGCTCCCCAGTAGTAGCCGATCTGCTTGAGATCGATATCGGTGAACGGGTTCAGCAGTTCCTCGGCCCGTGGTCCCTGAAGCGCCAGCATGAAGTGGCTCATCGTCAGATCCTCGACCTGCACCTGGTAAGAGGCGCGGTGCTCGTTGATCCAGTTCAGGATCTTCACCCGGTTCGAGGCGTTGACGACCATCAGGAAATGATCGGCGAAACGGTAGACGAGCACATCGTCAAGAATTCCGCCCTGCTCGTTCGTGACGAGGGCATACTGAATCTGCCCGACGTCGAGGGTGCGGACGTTGTTCGTCACCAGCGAGTTCAGGAAGCGAACCGTATCCGGTCCGGTGAACCGCAACCGCCCCATGTGCCCGATGTCAAACAACCCGGCGGCGGTTCGCACCGCCTGATGCTCCGCCGTGATCGTCGAATACTGGATGGGCATGGCCCAGCCGGCGAAGTCGACCATGCGGCCCGAATGGGAAACGTGCCAGTCGTAGCAGGCGGTGTGCAGCAGTGAGTCGCTCATGATGCCGATCTGTCAGTGTGAAGCGGGAGGCCCTGAGGAAAGCCTCGCGAACTCACCTGTCCGTAGAGAAATGAAACAGCGGCTCGCGACGGACACATTCACGTCGAAGCCGACGGAACGAGTCGCAACGTGAGCCGCGCAGAAATCACGGGGTCGCGGTAAACAGCGCCCGCAGGTATTCGCGGTTCATCCGGGTAATGTTGGCGACGGAGATCTCGGCGGGGCAGGCCGCTTCGCATTCGGTCGTGAAGGTGCAGGCCCCGAAGCCTTCGGCATCCATCTGGGCGACCATCTGCTGGACCCGCTTTGCCCGTTCGGGCTGCCCCTGAGGCAGCAGTGCGAACTGCGAGATCCGGGCTCCGGTGAACAGCGAGGCCGACGCGTTCTTGCACGCGGCCACGCAGGCACCGCAGCCGATGCACGCCGCCGCATCGAGTGCCGCGTCCGCCTTGGTCTTCGGCACGGGGATGACATTTCCATCCGGTGCATTGCCGACGTTCACCGAGACGTAGCCCCCCGCCGCGATGATCCGGTCGAAGGCGGAGCGGTCGACAACGAGATCGCGGAGAACGGGGAAGGCGCGCGCCCGCCACGGTTCAATCACAATCGTGTCGTTGTTCTTGAACCGCCGCATGTGCAGCTGACAGGTGGTCGTCCCGCGGTCGGGCCCGTGCGGCTGACCGTTGATCATCACGCCACACGCCCCGCAGATTCCCTCGCGGCAGTCGTTGTCGAACGCCACCGGCTCTTCGCCGCGTTCGATCAACTGACTGTTGAGGATATCGAGCATCTCCAGAAACGACATCTCGGTCGAGATGCCGTTGAGCGTATATGTTTTGAACTCCCCCCGGGCCTCGGGAGAAGGCTGGCGCCAGATCTTGAGCGTCAGATTGAGCTTGCCGCTCATTACTTGTAGCTCCTCTGCGTGAGTTGGACTTCTTCGAACTTCAACTGCTCTTTGTGCAGCGTCGGCTCTTGGTCGGGTCCGTTGTATTGCCACGCCGCGACATGACAGAAGTTCTCGTCATCACGTCGGGCTTCGCCGTCCGGCGTCTGGTACTCTTCGCGGAAGTGTCCACCGCACGACTCGTTGCGGGTCAAGGCATCGGTGGCCAGGAGCTCGCCGAACTCGAGGAAATCGGCGACGCGGCCGGCATACTCGAGGTTCTGGTTCAGTTCCTGACCGCGGCCGAGCACCTTCACATTCGTCCAGAACTCCTCGCGGAGCGAGCGAATCTTCTCGATGGCGTGCTTGAGCCCGTCGGCGTTGCGGGCCATGCCGCAGTAATCCCAGAGCGTAATCCCCAGCTCGCGATGGATGCTGTCGACGGTCCGTTTTCCGTGCACCGAGAGAATCCGCTCCACGCGGTTCCGCGCTTCGACCATCGTCTCCTTGAAGGCCGGGTGATCGGTCGTCACCGGCGGCAGTTTCGAGGTCGCGAGGTGATCGCCAATCGTGTACGGAATCACGAAGTACCCGTCCGCCAGTCCCTGCATCAGGGCGCTGGCCCCGAGGCGGTTCGCGCCGTGGTCGGAGAAGTTCGCTTCGCCCAGCACGTACAGCCCGGGGATGGTGCTCTGCAGGTTGTAGTCGACCCACAGCCCACCCATCGTGTAGTGAATCGCCGGGTAGATCCGCATGGGAACCTTGTAAGGATCCTCTGCGGTAATCTTCTGATACATGTGGAACAGGTTGCCGTACTTCTGCCGGATCACCTCTTCGCCGTCGCGTGCAATCGCCTGGGCGAAATCGAGGTAGACGGCCCGGCCGGTCTCGCCGATGCCGTAGCCGGCATCGCACCGTTCCTTCGCGTTTCGCGAGGCGACGTCGCGGGGCACCATGTTGCCGAACGCCGGGTAGCGGCGCTCGAGGTAGTAATCCCGTTCGTTCTCGGGAATCTCGTTCGGCGGGCGGCGGTCGTTCGGTTTGGCGGGCACCCAGACCCGGCCATCGTTCCGCAAGCTCTCGCTCATCAGCGTCAGCTTGCTCTGGTAGTCCCCCGTGACCGGAATACAGGTCGGATGAATCTGCGTGAAGCAGGGGTTGGCGAAAAACGCTCCCCGCTTGTAAGCCCGCCAGGCCGCGGTGACGTTGGAACCCTTGGCGTTCGTCGAGAGGTAATAGGCGTTCCCGTAACCGCCCGTGCACAACAGCACGGCATGGCCGGCCAGTGTCTCGAAATCGCCGGTGACCAGGTTGCGGCAGACGATTCCCCGTGCGACCCCGTCGATGACCACCAGGTCGAGCATCTCGCGGCGGACGTGCAGCCGAACCTTGCCCAGCTGCACCTGACGCATCAGGCTGCCGTAGGCCCCGAGCAGCAGCTGCTGGCCGGTCTGGCCGCGGGCGTAGAACGTCCGGGAGACCTGGGCTCCGCCGAAGGTACGGTTGGCGAGCGTGCCGCCGTACTCGCGGGCAAAGGGGACGCCCTGTGCGACGCAGTGGTCGATAATCGCCGTGCTCACCTGCGCCAGGCGATAGACGTTGGCTTCGCGGCTGCGGAAGTCGCCCCCCTTGATCGTGTCATAAAACAGCCGGTAAACACTGTCACCGTCGTTCTGATAGTTCTTGGCGGCGTTGATTCCCCCCTGGGCGGCGATGCTGTGCGCGCGGCGGGGAGAATCGTGCAGCGTTACGCAGTGGACGTTATAGCCCAGTTCCGCGAGCGAAGAAGCCGCCGAGGCCCCTGCCAGCCCGCTTCCCACTACAATGATGGTGAACTTCCGCTTGTTTGTGGGGCTGACCAGTTTCAGGTCGAACTTGTGCTTGTCCCATTTCTGGGCGATCGGCCCCGACGGAATCCGCGAAATGCGATTCAGATCGATCGCCTGGCCCGTGCGTGCATCCGACACTTGACTCATTCTTTGTCCCTCGGTGCCTGGCACCGCTCGAAGTCGCATTCGTTTCCGTCTGCGGAGGTCGCGGCTGCGGGCCGGCCTCCGAAAGTGCGTGCCGTTCCGCCCGTCAGTTCATCGACCCGGTAAACCACAGCAGCGGCAGACTGGCAAAGCCAAACGCAATGATGATCGCGAAGAGATATCCAAAGCCCTTGAGAAACGGCGTGTACTTGGGATGAGCAAATCCCAGCGACCGGAAGGCACTCTGGAAACCGTGCGCGAGGTGCCAGCCGAGAAAGAGGCTGCCGATAATGTACACCGTGGCGCTCAGCGGATTCTGCAGAACCCGCACTGTGTGCTGAAAAGCGGTCTCGCCCTCGGGAGCCTGGAAACGGCTGCTGAAATTCGTCAGCCCCGTCCGGCCGAAGACCGCCTCGGCGACGTGCGGAAACCGCATGTCCAGCAGGTGGAGCAACAGGAATCCAAGCACGATCGCCCCCGTCAGGAACATCGTCGACTGCGGCCGCAGTTGCCAGATCACCCCGGCATCCTGCTTCGTCTCCTTCTCCGCATAGCCGACCGGACGCGCCGCCGTATTCTCGCGGGTCGTCACGAACGCCAGCAGAATGTGCAGAATGAAGAGCACGAACAGCCCGACTTCGGCGAGCGGCAACAGCTCGTTGCTGTGCAGTGCCTCGGCGTAGCGGTCGTAAGATTCCTGCCCGCCGAACAGCAGCAGGTTTCCGGCCAGATGAACGACAAGGAACCCGCACAACAGCAACCCTGTCGCCCCCATCACCAGCTTCTGGCCGACCGTCGTGGACAGACCGCGGATAAGCCAGTTGTTGAAGAAGGAACTTCTCGGACGGTTCAACTTCCGCTCCTTTGATTCAGGGTGCTTCCCGCTCGAATCGCCAGATCCGGAAGCGGGCCTTCCCGCCGAGGCATTCTGTAAAGAGCACCGGCGGACTCGTGTTTCGTCGGGGGTGACGAAATCCGGTATCAAACGGCAGGCCGGTGGAAATTGCAAGGCAGGCGGAAGGAAAAGCGCGGTCGGTCCAACTCCCCCGCCGACCGTGTCGGCGAAGTGAATTCCCGCTGCATTTCTACCATTGTGTCGCTGTTTATCCGGATTATAGGCGAAGCCTCTCGAACTTCAATCGTCCGCAAAACGGTTGGATTCGCTCCCTGCGAAAGGATCGCACCCGCGCGCCGTTTCCGGCTGTTTTCAGACGTTTCGCCGCCTCACAGGATCTTGTGACGCGGGCGGCTCCCGCAAACTTTATCGGCTCGGGGACGACAGTCTCTTGCAGCCCCCGCCCGGCCCCCAGAGACCATGTGCAATCCGCAAAATCCCCGAGCCTTCAATTCCAGCCCTGACTTCACGCCGGCGGTGACTCGCCGGGAGGAAGTGTTCCAGGCCTCCCGGTGAGCCACCCCCGGGACGAGCCGCGCAGCGCGGCCCTCGACCGCGAGAATCCCGCCTCACCCCACTGCGAAAAGGTGACTTCCTGCAGTCCGCAGGAGGGATCGCCCGATCACTCCCCGCGTCGCCGACGACCGCGGGAATCGGAACTGCGTCCGCGGCGACCTTTGCCCTCTCCCTTCTTCCGCGCAAATCCATCCCGCGTTCCGCGTCTTCCGTTTTCACGCGAACTGGAGGCGCTGCGTCCCCCGCGCTCGTCCCGCCGCCCGCCGCCGCTCCCGACGATGCGAAACCCGAGTTCGCGGCGGTCGATATCCACGTGCACGACCTCGACCCGCACGCGGTCTCCCAAGCGATATGTCCGCCCCGAGCGCCGCCCGATCAGGCTGTGGGTCGCCTCCTCGTAGTAATAGTAATCGTCGGCCAGGCTGCTGACGTGCACCATCCCCTCGGCGGGAATTTCCACCCCCTGACAGTAAAAGCCGTAATCGGTCACCCCGGTGATGATCGCCTCCAGCTCCTCGCCGATCCGCTCGGACATGTAGGTCAGCAGTTTGATCTTCACCAGTTCCCGTTCGGCATCGGCAGCGCGGCGCTCGGTCCGCGAACAATGCTTCGCCAGTGTCAGCAACTGGAGCATTGGCGGGGACTCCGGGGTTTCTCCCGCCGCCAGCGCACCGATCAGGCGATGCACCGTCAGATCGGGATAACGGCGGATCGGGCTCGTGAAGTGACAGTAGTTTTCGACTGCCAGCGCATAATGCCCGAGATCCTCCGCCGAGTACTCGGCCTGCTTCATGCTCCGCAGCAGCGCGTAGTTGACCGCGTGCACGGTCGGTTCATTCTTCACCTTGTTGAGCAGTTCCTGGAGTGCCTGCCGGCTCTGGAACTTCTTCAACGGATAGCCCAGCGACTCGACGAACTCCTTGAAAATCCGCAATTTTCGCTCGTCAGGTTCGCCGTGAACCCGGCGGAGAAACGGCACTTCGCGGTCGGCAAGCGCGGTCGCCACCGCGATATTCGCCGCCAGCATAAACTCTTCGATGATCTGATGGCTCTCGTCATGCTCGACGAGCTTTGCCCCCGAGACCTTCCCCTCCTTGTCGAAGGTGATCTTCACCTCGGGCATCGTCATTTCGAGAGCACCACCGGCGAAGCGCCGCTTGCGGAGGATCATCGCCAGCTCGTGCATGCGGGCCAGCAGCGCCCGGACTTTCGCGCTCACCCGCGTGCGGAACCGCTCGGGTTCCTGGAGGATCGGCAACACTTCCTCATAGGCAAAGCGGCGGGTCACCTTGATGGCCGAATTGGCAAACGAGGTGTGAATCGGCACGCCTTCCGCGGTGAACTCGATCTGCACGGATTTCGTGTACCGCACCTTGCCCTGCTGAAGACTCGCCAGGGCGTTCGAGAGAATCTCGGGGAGCATCGGCAGCACGCGATCGGGCAGATAGACACTGGTGCCGCGAATCCTCGCTTCGTTATCGAGTGGTGACCCCGGCTTCACGAAATAGGAGACGTCGGCAATGTGCACCCCCAGGTGCCAATGCCCGTCTTCCGAGCGGGTGAGCGAGATCGCATCGTCGAAGTCGCGGGCATCGACCGGATCGATGGTGACGATCGTTTCGCCCGTCAGGTCGAGCCGACCGTCGAGCTTCGTCTCATCAAACCGCTCCGCCTGCTGCCGGGCATCTTCCAGGACCTCTTCGGGAAAGGCGTCGGGCAACCCGAACTCGTGAATGATCGAAAGTGTATCGACCCCGGGCATTCCCCGCGGACCAAGCACTTCGGTCAGCACCCCTTCGCCGCTCTGGACGTGACTGGGGAAGCGGACCATTTCGAGGACCACCTTGTCCCCGGGCCGAGCGCCTTTCGCCCCCGGATCGCCGACGTAGACCGGCTCGGCAAAAGTGCTTCCATCGATGCGGACATAGCCGCTCCCCCCTTCTTCGAAATACGTTCCGACAAAGGTGCGGGTGGCCCGCTGGATCACCTCGACGACCCGGCCGCGGATCCGGTCTCCCGGTTTTCGCGGGTGACGAATGATGGCCACGAGGACTTCGTCGCCGGTCTGCGCGTCGCCCATGTCTTCGCGGGAGATGTAGATGTCCGCTTCCCGCGGCCCCTTGGTCTCGGGGATCAGGAAGCCATAGCCCCCGGACGTACGCTTGATCAGCCCGGGAATGAGCGCCGTGTTCACATCGCGGCGGACCAGCCCGGGCTTCGTCTTCCGGACCCGGCCCGAATCGAGAAGCCGCCGCAGCGCTTCGCGGAACTCGGGCATCCGCTTTTTCGTCACGCCCAGCTGCCGCGCAAGCGCGGTCGCCTTCATCGGCTGGTAGTCGGGCTGCGAAAGCTGCTGAAGAATCTGGCTGTCAAAGGTCGGCATAGGCGAAGAGCCTCGGGACTGCGGCGGCGCTCGAGGCACCGCCTGTTAAGGTCGGTCGCACCGCCGCGGCAGCCGCACAGGAACTTCGTCCTGCGTCCCTGTCACTCAACGCGAGCCCTTGAACAGTTTGCGGTCGATGCGGGCGTTGAAGGGAGTCCAGCGGGAATGCGGATTGGGATCGTCCTGAATATCGCGTGTGAACTCGTGAATCTTGGCATCGAGGTTATCGATGTAATGCAGCGCGATCGCCTCCGGCGTCATGGGGAGCTTCGGGCTGCCAAACTCGTAGCTGCCGTGATGGCTCACGATGAGATGCTTCAGCCGCAGGACCAGCTCCTGCGGGAAGGCTTCCCCCGCCAGCTCGCTCGCCTGGCGGATCTTGTCGTTGAGCATCTCGACGGCGATGACCATGTGTCCGATGAGCTGCCCTTCATCAGTATACGCAAAGCCGCTCTCATAGCTCAGTTCGCGCACCTTGCCGATGTCATGCAGGAAGATGCCGGCCAGGAGCAGGTCGGTATCGAGGTTCGGGTACAGGTCCGCAATCCGCTGCCCGATTTCGAGCATCGAGACCACATGCTCGATGAGCCCCCCCTGATAGGCATGATGCGCCTTGATGCCCGCGGGAGCGGTCATGAAGGCCTGCATCAGCGTCTCGTCGATCAGGTAGCACTCCATCAGCGTCCGCAGGTGCGGATTCTCGATCGACAGGAGGATCTCGCGCAGCCGGGCGGAAAGGCGCACGACATCGCGATTGCTCTGCGGAAAGAAGTCGCTGCGATCGAGTCCATCGGGCGCCGCCGGGAAGATGTGGCTGATGATCATCTGCAGCGCCCCCTGGTAGAGCTGCACCTTCCCTTTGACGTGGACGAACTCGCCGCTCGTCAGGTTGGCACACGACTCTTCGGTGACGTTCCACATCCGTGCGCTGATGCACCCGGTCCGGTCGCGCAGATCCACAAGCAGGTACAGATTCGCGTTGCGATTCGCCCGCAACTGCTTGTCAGTCAGCAGAAACACGTCGTCGACGGAATCTCCGTCGACGTACTCTTTGATGTAACGGCGCATGTGCCGAGGACTTTCCTTTGAAATGGACTGGCCCGCAGTTGCGCCTCGATTCTAGGTGTTGGCCACCCGACCAACAAGGCACCGGACGCCTGAGAAAACCGCAGAATGCCGACTTCCCGCGGGCCGGCCGTTCGCCATCTGATCGCACCATCTGGAGTGATCAAGAAGTCTGAGAAACCGAGGCGGAGAAGACAGGCGTTGATGCGGCTCGCTGCCCCCGGGGGCTTCCCCCGCCTCGAGGCAGCCACTTTTTCCCGGGGTGAGGACAGGTCAGACGGGGGCCTCTGACCTCATTCCAGGACCGCCCGGCGAACTTCCGCGAGCCCGGTTTCCCTTTCCCCCTCCGCCCCCATTCGCCCACGCGAAATGTGCTTATGCTTCCCCTTCCGCCGTCCGATGATTAAACTCAACTGCGCATGGTAGTTATACCTACCCCACCAATCTCAAGTAACGCCGTCCATTCTCGTCTGTTTTCAGAAGCCTGAGTATCTCCCCGCATCTTGCGCCGGGTTTGTTCATCGCGCGACTTTTTCCTGCTGAGAGAGGAAGGTGAAACGAATGCAACTGCACAAACAGCGTTCCCCGAAGGCATTCACGCTGATCGAGCTGCTGGTGGTGATCGCCATTATCGCAGTGCTGATCGCCCTGCTGCTGCCGGCCGTACAGCAGGCGCGGGAAGCGGCCCGTCGCTCGCAGTGCAAGAACAATCTGAAGCAGATCGGACTGGCCCTGCACAACTACCACGACGCGCACCAGATCCTTCCTCCCGCCGCGATCAACCCCGGGAGCAGCCAGTCGTTTTACGGGCCGGGAGAAGTCCGGAACCACACCGGCTATCAGATGATCCTCCCCTTCCTCGATCTGGCGAACATTTACAACCTGATTGACTTCCGCCTCGCGACCGGGGCTTCGGATGCCGGGGGACTGGGCGGCGGTGGCTATCAGCACGCGGCGACCGACCGGGATCTCCCCGTGTTCAACTGCCCGACCGACGTCCCCTGGGCGAATCCGCAGACCTGCGACAACTGCAACTGCTGCCCGCATTACAACATGGAGAAGAATCACCGGGTCAGCTACGGATTCGTCAGTCACACCTCGCTGCAGGGTCAGGGCACCTACGGAGCGGAAACCAGTGCCAGCAAGGGTCCCTTCGGGAACAACGGAGCCGCGCGGTTTCGCGACATCAGCGACGGGCTCTCGAACACGATGCTCATGGCCGAAATGCCCTACCGAAAAGGGGGCGGTCCGACCCGCGGCCCCTACTGGAGCCATTTCTCCCATGTGTTCGTCGCACTGACGAGCAACGGCATCAACCAGTCGTACGACGGAACCGATCCGATGGTCTTCAAGCCCTGGGGAATCGGCAGCCTGCATGAAGGGGGCGTGCACGTGCTCCTGGGCGATGGATCGGTTCGCTTCCTCAACGAGAACATGAGCCAGCCGATCTTCACCGGACTGGCCACGATCGGAAAAGGGGAAGTGCTCGGCGAATTCTAAACGGTCGCCATATTCCCCATTGACGTAACTCCGGAGTCCGCGGCCCGATGGCCCCCTGCTGTTCGCAGGCCGATCCGCCCTCCTGTCATACAGACGCAAAGCCGAACTCGCTCCCCGGAAAAGGAGCGGGTTCTGCTTTCCCGCACTTCGACGGATCACCCGCGAAACAGTCTTTCGCGTCCCGAGTCACTTTTCGCTCACCCGCATCTCGTCCCTGCTTTGGCGGAAACTCAATCCCATGCTGCTGAACTCTCGTGCCCGGCTGGGCGCCCTGCTCCTGTGTCTACTCCCCCTCGCGATCGGTTGCGGACGTGCGGACGACCTGCCCGAGCTGGGTCAGGTCTCCGGCGTGGTGACGATGGACGGCAAGCCGGTGGCGGAAGCCTCCGTCGTCTTCATCCCGGAGAACGGGCGGCCTTCGAACGGAATGACCGACAACGATGGCAGGTACACGGTCTACCTCAAGCCGGGCACGGCGGGCGCCATCATCGGCACGCACCGGGTCCGCATCAGCCAGTTCGGCGAGGACGGCGATACGACCGAGCGGATCCCCGCCGCGTATAATGAACAGACGACGCTGACCGCCGACGTGAAGCCGGGAGAGAATACGTTCGACTTCGCACTGAAGTCAAAGCCGTAGCGGCCACGGCGTTCACACACCGCTCTCATTTGAGATGGCTCACCCGAACCTCCGGGGGGGAACGCGACCCCGCCGGCGAGGGGCGCTGTCCGCACTTGCGCGGGGATCTATTGACGTTTTCGCCCGTCTGTTAAAATGCCCCCGCATCCGCGACAACTGCGCGGCACGCTCCGGATGGTTGGAGCCGTCGGGCCGCCGCCGCGTCTCGCCGACAGAATAGAAGGAATCCCCTGTGCGCTGGTCCAAGACGTTTATTCCGACGATGAAGGAAGTCCCCTCCGACGCGGAGATTCCCAGCCATCAGCTGATGCTCCGCGCGGGGTTGATCCGGCAGTTGATGGCCGGGGCCTATACCTATCTCCCGCTCGGCTGGCGGGCGATCCGCAAGGCGGAAGCCATCGTTCGCGAAGAGATGGAGCGGGCCGGTGCGGTCGAACTCTTCATGCCGGCCCTGCAGCCGATCGACCTCTTCGAACGGACCAGCCGCAAGGAAGCCTTCGGGAATGTGCTCATCAACTTCCAGGTGCAGCGCGGCGACCGCAAGGTGCACATGGCGCTCGGGCCCACGCACGAGGAAGTCGTCACCGACCTGATCGGCCGGCATCTCAATTCGTACCGCCAGTTGCCGATCACCGTCTATCAGATCCAGACGAAGTTCCGCAACGAAGAGCGGCCGCGTTTCGGCGTCCTGCGGACGAGCGAGTTCCTGATGAAGGACGCCTACAGCTTCAGCGCAAATCTGGAGCAGCTGGATACCGTTTACCAGCAGATGTATCACGCTTACTGCCGGATCTTCTCACGCTGCGGTCTCCCTTACATTCCCGTCGAAGCCGAGAGCGGTCCGATCGGCGGCGATGCGTCGCACGAGTTCATGATCCCCGCCGCCAATGGCGAGGACCAGGTGGTCCGCTCCACTACGGGTGCGTATGCCGCTAATCTTGAGCGTGCCGAGACGGGCCGGAAGCCTCCGAAGATCGAGACGGCAGCGAATGCGGCCCCCCTCACCAAAGTGGACACACCGCGGGCGACGAGCATCGAGCAGGTCAGCCGCATGCTCAAGTGCAAGCCGGAGCAGATGATCAAGACCTTGATCTACAAGGTTGACGACCGCCCGGTGGCGGTTCTGATCCGCGGCGACCACGAAGCGAACGAGGCCAAGATCCGCCGGGCGCTCGGCGCGAAGACGATCGAGCTTGCCGATGACGCGACGATTACCCAGGTCACCGGTGCGCCGGTCGGCTTTGCCGGTCCGGTCGGCATCAAGTGTGAAATCATCGCTGATCACGATGTGCCGGGAATCGTGGACGCCGTCACCGGTGCCAATGAGGCCGATGCGCATTACACCGGCGTGAATGTCGGTCGCGACTATCAGCTTTCGACGACTTACGACCTGCGGATGGCGGTGGCGGGCGACCCCTGTCCCCGTTCCGACGGGACGCTCGAAATCGTCCACGGCATTGAGGTCGGCCACGTCTTCAAACTGGGGACGAAGTACAGCGTCGCTCTCGGAGCCGAGTTCCTCGACGAGAAGGAACAACGGCACCCGATGATCATGGGCTGCTACGGCATCGGCGTGAACCGCATCATCGCCGGCCTCGCAGAGACCTCGCACGATGAGAACGGACTGATCTGGCCGTTGTCGGTCGCCCCTTATCAGGTGCTGGTCATTCCGCTCAACGTCACCGATCCCGAAGTGACGCAGCTTGCCGACAAGTACTACGCTGAACTCCAGCAGGCGGGGATCGACGTCCTGTACGACGACCGCGACGCCCGGCCGGGCTTCAAATTCAAGGATGCCGACCTGATCGGCATTCCGCTCCGGCTGGTCGTCGGCGGCAAGGGCCTGAAGGAAGGACTGGTCGAAGTGAAGTGGCGCACCGCCGCGGAACCCGACAAGGTGCCGATCGACTCCGCCGTGACGACCGTCCTGAACATGCTCGCCGAGCGCCGCAAGCAGGATGCAGCGAAGGTGCCGGAGTAGACTTCAGGCTCTGGACTTTAGACTCCAGGCGCGAGGATGGTTACCGATCCTGCCGGGCATCCTCGCGCCGAAGTGTCTTCATCCCGGATGTGGTCACCCCGGTTCTTTGAACCGGGGCGGCAAGGTCACACGCGATGTCTGAGGCGTGTGAGAGGTGTTGCGCTCACCGACAGACTCCCGCACGAAACCACTCCAGTCTCCAGTCTGCAGTCTCCAGCCTATTCTCACAGCCGGCTCGGCAGGAGCTGCATTTCGGGCACGACGGCGCGGGGCGGGAGCTGGGCGAGGAACAGAACGGCGGCGGCGACATCTTCGGGAGCGAGTGCCTGAGCAATGATTTCTTGAGGCGTCGGCGTGGGGCGTTTCTGCAGGATCTCGGTATCGCACAAACCGGGAAAAATCACTGACGTCCGGATGCCGTTCGCCTTCTCCTCGACGCGGGTGCCATGCGCCAGCCCCGTCAGCCCGTGCTTGCTCGCCTGGTAAGCGACGCCGGAGACGTCCGGCATCTGAACCGCGGCGGTGGAGAGGTACACAATCAGTCCGCCCCCCGCGGCCCGCATCGTCGGCAACACCGCCTGCGTGCAGTGATAAGCGCCGGTGAGATTCGTGGCGAGCATCATCTCCCAGGTCTCGGGCGTCAGCCGCTCCAGGCTGCGGTCGGGGATATTCGTCCCGGTCGCATAGACCAGCAGATCGATCTTGCCGAACCGCTCGAGAGTCCGCGCGATCAGTTGCTCGACGTCGGTCCGCCGGGCCACATCCGTCCGGCAGATGTCCAGCGTTAATCCTTCTTCCGTCATCCGGTCGCGAAGCTGGGTCAGCTGCTCCTCCCGCCGGGCGGCGGCCATCACCTTCGCTCCCGAGCGACACAGGAGTTCCGCGGTGGCCCGCCCCATTCCGCTCGAGGCTCCGACAACAATCGCGACGATGTTTTCCAGTGAATTCGACATGGGGTCCGTGAGTGGTCGAGAGTTCAGACTGTCGGGGATGATCCTGACGGCATAGGATAACACGCAACGGCTCTCGCGCGGAGTCGGTCCGCACCATGGCTGTGCCTGTCTGTCCTGTTCGCTTTGAGGCATTCGATTCATGCCCCGCATCGTCAGCCTGATTGCAAGCGCCACCGAGATCATCGCGGCACTCGGCTGTGAGGATCAGCTCGTTGGACGCTCGCACGAATGCGATTACCCGGAGTCGGTCCTGCGATTGCCAATCTGCTCCGAACCGCGAATCGACGTGCAGGGTTCGAGCCGGGAAATCGATACGCGGGTCAAGTCGGCCCTGCTCGACGCGACCTCGGTTTACCGTGTGCTGTCCGAAGTCGTCGAGGAGCTGCAGCCGGATGTGATCGTCACCCAGACGCAGTGCGAGGTGTGTGCCGTCAGCCTGCGCGACGTCGAAGAGGCAATGTGTGCGGCGATCTCGTCACAGCCCCGAATTGTCGCACTGGAGCCAAACTCGCTTGCCGATCTCTGGCGGGACATTCAGCAGGTCGCAGACGCGATCGGCGTCCCGGAACGGGGTGCGGAACTGGTCGTATCGCTGCGGACGCGGCTGCAGGAGATCGCCACCCGCGCGAGCACCCTTGCCGAGCGGCCGACGGTCGCGACGATCGAGTGGATCGACCCGCTGATGGCGGGCGGAAACTGGATGCCGGAACTCGTGGAGATCGCCGGCGGCGTGAACCTGTTCGGCACTGCCGGGAAGCATTCTCCCTGGATGACATGGGAGCAACTCGTCGAGGCCGATCCGGAGGTCATTATTGTTCTGCCGTGCGGCTGGGGCATCGAGAAAGCGCGCTCCGAAATGCCGGTACTCACCAGCCGTTCCGAATGGTCGTCCCTGCGGGCGGTTCGCAATCGCCGCGTCTATCTGACCGACGGCAACCAGTACTTCAATCGTCCCGGGCCGCGGCTGGTGGAGTCCGCCGAGATCCTCGCCGAGTTGCTGCATCCCGCAGCTTTCGACTTCGGTCACCGCGGCCGCGGCTGGCAGCCGCTTTGAACGACATGCGGTAATTCGCGGCCCGCTGGATTAACGCGGGAGCGAACGGAGCAGGTCGAGATTCCGCCGGGCTTCCGTATCGCCGGGACGGAGAGCCAGCGCGGCACGGAACTCCCGCTCCGCCTCGTTGAACCGGCCGCACTGGGCAAGGGCAATCCCGAGATTGTTGTGGATCTGCGGCGATTCCGGTGCGATTGCGAGCGCCTGCCGATAGCACTCGATCGCTTCTTCATGGCGTCCGAGTTCCGCGAACGTGATCCCCAGATTGTGCAGCGCATCCACAAAGCGGGGATTCACCGCGAGCGCCCGGCGGTACTCCATGATGGCCTCGTCAAACTTTCCCTCGTCCGCGAGGGCATTCGCGAGGTTGTAATGTGCCGCGGGATTGTCGGGCTGCAGCTTGAGAGCCGTCCGAAAGTGCCGCAGCGCCGCTTCCCGCTCACCGAGCGAGTAGAGCGCCACGCCAAGATTGAGATGCGCCTCGACGAACTCCGGCTGGATCGCCAGTGAGGCCCGATAGCGGGAAATCGCTTGAGGCAACTTCCCCTGCCGGGCCAGTTCCTGCCCGAGCAGGTTCTCGGCGACATAGCTCCGCGGGTTCACCCGGAGCGTCTGCTCCGCGAGCGTGACGGTATTCGCCCAGGTACCGGCCTGCACGAAGCTCAGCATCCCCCACACGCAACACACAAAAACCAGTGCGGTCCCCCAGCCTCGCGACGGATGCCGGGCGAGAAACGCTGCTGCCGCAGTCGCCAGCGCGAGCAGGGGTAGATAAACATAACGGTCGGCGACCGTCGAGTAGCGCTGGTAGTCGAACGTCACCAGTCCCAGGACGGGCAGCAGGCCAAAGATGAAGATTGTCGCTGCGGTCAACCAGATCCGCCGTCCGCGGAGAAGCGTCAGCAGGCCGATTCCCCCGAGAGGCACCATCCACGCAAAGTTGCTCCAGGTGGTGGCCAAGACCCGCGCCGGATTGCGGCCGTAATCGAACCCAAGCGAGACGGGAGCAACGAGCTTGGCCATGTAGAACGCGAGGGCATCTCCAGCGACAAGCAACCGCTCACCCCATGAGAGACTGAACGGCTGGCGGGCCGTCGGCTGCAGCAACTTCGTCCCCACCGCGAAGAGAATTGCCAGCCCCAGCCAGACTCCCAAGGGAACCACCACCCGCCGCCACGGGGTTTGACACACAGCAATCGCCAATGCCCCAGCGATCAGCGGCAGGACCACGGCTGTCGGTTTCGCCAGGAGCGCCAGCAGAAAGGCTGCGGTCGCGACAGCAAAATGCCGTCGCGAAAGCGGTCCGCTTCCCGCCCGATCGCCCTCATCATCGGGAGATGTCTCCCGCAGCGACTGCACGAACAGCAGGATCGCCAGCAGCGACAGCAGGCCGCTCAGCAATCCGCGCTGTTCGGAAATCCACGCGACCGACTCCACCTGCAGCGGATGCAGGCTGAACACGAGGGCCCCGCAGCCCGCCGCGTTCGGGTTCGTGAACAATCGCCGCAGCAGCAGGTAGACGACCACCGCCGACGACAGGTGCAGCAGCAGGCTCACGGCATGGAACAGTCCCGCCGCCAGCCCGCCCGTCAACACGCGGCTGAAGCCGGCCTCCGCCGCAAACAGCATGTAACTCGCCGGGATGTAAAGTCCCTCGTACGAGTGCCGCCAGAAGTGCAGCAGGTTCCCGGGAGTCAGCAGCGACAGCAGCGGATTCTCGGTGACGTGCAGCGGATCGTCCCAGAGCACAAAATCGTGCCCGAGAATCCGCCCGAACACCAGCAGATTGGGCGCTGAGATCCCCAGCAGCCACCGGCGGTCGAGTCGTCGTTCGGCATCTGCGACGGACCGAGACATCGGCGTCGAAACCCGCGGAACCGGAGAACCACCGAAACACGCGTCGTCTCACGTCTCCCCAGACGGCTTGCACTGCCGGCGAATGTGGAGAGCCGCGATTACGGCTTGCGCTTCTGCAGCAGGACGTTCGTCCCTTTCTTGTTCGAAAGGATGATGTCGGGCGTGCCGTCTCCGTTGAAATCGGTGATCTGGAACTGGGTCCCGATTCCCGTGTCGGTGCCGGCGACAATCTTGTGCGGAACAAAAGTGGGAGGCATCCCCTTCGCGCGGCGGATCTCGTACCAGTACATCACGACTTCGCCGAGCGGGTCGGCATCCCCCTTGGGGCCGTGCGCATAGAACCGCTTTCCCGTGACGAGGTCCTTTGTCCCGTCGCCGTTCAGGTCGACAAGATGCAGGGCGTGCGTCTGCGAGAACGTCTCGTCAATCAGCCGATACTCGAACTTCGGTTCGCTGTTCGTGCCGGTATTCTCGAACCACCAGATCCCGTGCCCGTGGGGCGAGCTCATCAGGATGTCCTGATCGCCATCCAGATCGAGGTCGTAGACATGGATATCCGCCGCGGGGAGAGAAGTCCCCTTCCCATCCTTGGTGAGGGTCAGTGGACGGAACTTCCAGAGCCCGGTCCCCAGGCTTTCCGGCTGTTCCCACCAGCCGTGCGGAATGAGGATGTCCAGGCGACCGTCGCCATTCAGGTCGCCGACGCCGAGGCCGTGATAGAAGCGGTCGGTGCCGATTGACTTCTCTTCGCTGACCGGAACGAAATTCCACTTCTGCGTGGCCTTGTCGGGAGCGGGAATTTCGAGGTATCCCATCTGCCCTTCGGGTTGCGAACCGAGAATCAACTCCGGTCTGCCGTCTCCGGTGACATCGACGAACTGCGGCGTCTCGTTACACGCGCTGTGCCAGATGAGATGCTCTTTCCAGTGCCCCGGTTCGTTCTTCGGGTTCTCGTACCAGTGGCATTCCTTGCCGGGGAAGCCCACGCAGATGAGATCCATCCAGCCGTCGCCATTCACGTCGTAGACCCAGTTGGCAAAGCTGTTGCTGTATCCGGTCGCCGGGTTGTAGGTCCCGAGCTTGCGGATTTCGTGCCTGGTCCAGTGGGGAGCCTCATACCACGCCTCGCCGTGGATGACATCCATCAGGCGGTCCTTGTTGATGTCCGCCGCGGCGACACCTTCGGAGCGGAAGACATCCTCCACCGGAATCCGCTCCCAGTTGGTGTCCTCGCCGGCGACGCCAGTGCTGCCGGCGAGCAGGCACACGCAGGTGATGACGAGCGCTCTCTGCTTCATGGAACTTTCTCCGGGCAAGCCGATCGACTGCAAGATCGATGCGGAGTTGTGGGAACCAATTTGATCGTCGGGTCGCAGGTCACGCCTCCACGGTCACAGGACCGCAGACTTTCGTGTCCGAACGTCACGGCACATACAGACGCACCTTATTGTTGGAGCTGTCGCCGATGTACACCCGCCCTTCGCCATCGACGAAGACACCGTGCGGCCGCTTCATCCGGCAGTCGCGGGGAGCGCCGCTCGGACCGTCGCCGGCCTTGCCGTCGCCGACAACCGTCTCGATGATGCCGGTCTTCACCCGGATCACGCGAATCGTATGGCTCTCGGTATCGGCCAGATAGATGTCGCCACCAGGACCGAGTGCGATCCCCTTGGGACCGGAGAGCAGTGCATCGCGGGCCGGTCCGCCGTCGCCCGTGTATCCCGATTTGCCGGTTCCTGCAAGGTGATGCAGCGTCTGCGATTCGAGGTCGATCCGGTAGACGGCGTTGCCTTCGCGCAGGGCGAGGTAGAGGTTCGACTTCCCGTCGAAATCGAGCGCCCGCGGCCCGTTCAGCGGAGTCCCCGCGAGCGGTGCTCCGTCCGGCGTCGGGTTGCGTTCGCCGGTCCCGGAGAGCGTGCGGATGATGCCGCTTTCGAGATCGACCACGCGAACGCGATGATTGCCGATGTCGGCGATGTAGAGGTTCCCCTGATGATCCAGTGCGATCGAATGCGGCTGGGTGAGCTGCGCCTGCGTCGCCGCTCCGTTGTCACCGGAGTAGCCCTGCTTCCCGGTCCCCGCCACGGTGGTAATGATGCCCGTCTTGGCATCGACGCGGCGGACGACATGGTTCAGCCGCTCGACGAAGTACATGTTGCCATCACCATCGAACCGAACCTCGTAGGGTTCGTTGCACCACGCCTTCGTGGCGGGCCCGCCGTCTCCGGCGTAGCCCTTGCGGCCGCTCCCCGCGACGGTACTGATGAGACCGGTCTTGAGATCAACCCGCCGAACCGTGTGATTCTCGGTCTCGCAGACGTAGAGCGCTCCATCGGGACCGATCACCAGACCGAAGGGGCCGCCGATCCCGGCTTCCGTCGCCGGTCCGCCATCGCCGTAGTATTTTCCGGAACCCGTCCCGGCAATCGTCACCACTTCTTCCGCCCGCATCGGGCCAGCGAAACAGAAGCTGACCAACGCGATCAAGACAACGTATCCGCAAGTCGCACGAATCACACCCGGCTCCTTTGGGTAAATCAGGGACGGACTTCTCTTACCGAAAGTTGAACGCTCCGCGAACCTCAGTTTGCTACACCATCAGACTCGCGCCGCCAGACTCACGCAACGGGGTCGCTCACATTTCTGTGAACGGCCGCCATCGAGGCGCACCACTCAAGACAGAGCGACCGCCGCACCGCGACAGACTCCCGCATTCCGACAGCTTCCTGCCGACGGGTCGTCTTGAAACGAAACTCCGACGGCACGGCACTTCGCGGGGCCATCCGCATGCGGAGAGCCATTCGCGACCTGAATTCCGGGAATCGCTTATCTGACGCGGAAACACCGACTTCCGCACAATCCGCAATCCTGAACAACATCAGCCGTGCGGCACATTCCGGCTCTCCTTTTGAAATTTCGGGATACCGGCAGATGTCATTCTTACAAGCCACGGGCACGGGGACTCGGCGTTGTGTCGCTCGAAATCTCCTGCTAACATGTCGCACCCAAACAGGTTACCGTGCCTTAACCAATTTGCGAAGAGTCGACGCGAAATGGTGAGTGGTGATTGGCACAGCGGCTGCTTCGGCAGCGGCCATCCCAGCCGAAAACAGGATGGAAATCTGAGCCGATCGTCGCTCCCCGAGGCGTCATCAACCTGTGCGCTGGTCTTGGCCGGAACGTCCGGGCCGAGAATGATGTCCCCCTTCCAACACTGCAGGGAGTTGCAAAGAACATGCTGAACAAACACCTGGGCGCTGTCGCCCTGATTCTGATGGTCGGCGCTGCGGTCGCAAACAACGGCATCGTCGCACAAGAGACGAACGCCAACCTGACGATTAAGGACGTCATGCAGCGTTCGATGAAGGACGGTCTGGCGAAGAAGGTTGCCGGCGGCCAGGCGACTGCGGACGAGAAGCAGGAACTGGTCCAGCTGTTCGAGGCGATGTCCAAGAGCAAGCCTCCCCGTGGTGACGAAGCGAGCTGGAAAGAGAAGACGACCGAACTGGTGGCCGCCGCCAAGGGTGCTGTCGCGGGTGACTCCGATGCCGGCACGCGTCTCTCGGCCGCCATCAACTGCGGCGCCTGCCACAAAGCCCACAAGTAATCGCGTCGCTCGACCGATATTCGAAATGACGCGACTGCCCTGCCATGGGCGCTCTGGTAAAAGAAGCCCGGTGTTGAACAACACCGGGCTTCTTCGTTTTCTTAGTGGTGCTCTCCTCTGTCCCATGCATCCAGTGCGGCTCAAGCTGTAGGGAGACGCGCTGATATCCCGCGACGGGTTTTCATAAGGGCCTGCAGTAACAGTCGGCACTCGCAGGCGTCTCGCCTCGCTCCGCGTTAACCGCCTCGGTCGCATTTGGACGAAAGGCTGGATCGGCGTATCGGCAGTTCGTACGATGGGCGAGATCCGCTCGACTGATCTTCGACCGCCTCACCAAGGGGACCCGCCATGCTTCGCTGCTTCCTGCTGCTCCTGCTGCTCACGCCGCTGGCAGTTGCACCTGCCTCCGTCCACGCCGACGAGGCCGACCTGATCCTCCATCACGGCAAGATTGTCACCGTCGATTCGGAATTCCGGATCGCCGAGGCCATCGCCATCGAGGGCGACCGCATCCTCGCGGTGGGAACGAACGAAGAAATCCGGAAGCTCGCCGGTCCCAAGACCGAACAGGTTGACCTTGGCGGAAAGATGGTCATCCCCGGTCTGATGGATTCCCACGTGCATCCGACGGGAGCCTCGCTCTACGAGTTCGATCACATCATTCCCGAGATGGCCAACATCTCGGACCTGCTCGCCTACATCCGCGGTCGGGCCGCGGCCCTCGAAGAGGGGGCACCGATCCGCATTCGCCAGGTCTTCATCACCCGACTTGAGGACCAGCGTTACCCCACCCGGCAGGAACTCGATGAGGCGGCCCCGCGAAATCCGGTCGTCTTCTCCACCGGCCCCGATGCGATGCTCAACAGCCTTGCGCTCGAAGCGAGCGGCATCGGCAAAGGCTACAAGGTCACCGACGGGGGGACCGGCTATGTCGAGCTCGACCCCAAAACCGGCGAGCCGACCGGCATGCTCCGCAGCTGCGGCCGGCTGATCAAAGTCGGGAACAGTGGAAAATCCCCCACGGCGCAGGAACGCTACGATCGCCTCAAGGAAATGCTCGCCCACTATAACGCCGTCGGGCTGACGACGATTGCCGACCGGGGCGCCAGTTCATCGGCGATCGATCTCTATCATCAGCTCTTCAAGAACGGCGAGTTGACCTGCCGCACGTTCCTCAACTACAGCATCAGCCCGGGCGGGGAGTGGTCGAAAGTCGAAGAGCAGATCAAGCGTGCCGCTGAACACCCGCTCCGCAAGCCCGACAACATGCTGTGGATCGGGGCGATCAAGATGTTCCTCGATGGCGGAATGCTCACCGGCAGCGCGTACATGCGGCAGCCCTGGGGAGTCAGCCGGATCTACTCCATCACCGATCCCGACTATCAGGGACTCCTCTACATCGAGCACGAGCGGCTCGTGGACATCGTCCGCTGCGCGATGCAGCACGGTCTGCAGCCGACCGCGCACTCGGTGGGTGACGGAGCGGTTCACGCCCTGATCAACGCCTATGCGGAAGTGAATCGCGAGTTCCCGGTCCGCAAGCATCGCCCCTGCATCACGCACTGCAACTTCATGAGTCTCGAAGCGATCGAGAAGATGAAGGAACTTGGCATCGTCGCCGACCTTCAACCAGCGTGGCTGCACCTCGACGGCCGCACGCTGACGAACCAGTTCGGCGAGGAGCGGCTGACGTACTTCCAGCCATACAAGTCGCTCTTCGATTACGGCGTGAAAGTCGGCGGTGGCTCGGACCACATGCAGAAGATGGGGGACATGCGTTCGGTGAATCCGTACAACCCGTTCTACGGCATGTGGATCACGCTTGCCCGCCAGCCGCGCTGGAGCGACAAGCCGCTTCACCCCGAACAGCGGATCACCCGCGAACAGGCGCTGCGACTGTATACGATCGACAACGCGTACATCCTCTTCGCCGAGGAGGAGAAAGGCTCGCTGGAGAAGGGGAAGCTGGCTGACTTTGTAATCCTCGACCGCGACCTGCTCACCTGTCCGCTCGACGAGGTGGCCCAGATCAAACCGGTGCGGACCTATCTGGGGGGGAAGGTGGTTTACGATGCCGCGGCCCGATCGAACTGAGGCGTTTCAGTTCGATTGAATCCCGGGCGTCGGCGGTCCGATTGTTGAAAGGAGACCGGCACGCTTGTCGATTCACGACAGGATGCCGAGAATGCGGAAGTGAAACGCGAGGCGTCTGCCGGGTGAGGAAGCGTCCGCTTCCGTGCGGACGTACGTCGGCGAACAGGTTCAGAATCGAAACAGGAGAGCGGAGATGGGGAACAATCGATCGGGTGCGAATCGCAAACGGAAGGCCCGGGCTCGCTTGCGTGCGGAGCGGGGCAAGGTACGCGCCGCCGCCCGTCGCACCGCGGAAGGCAAGTAGCCGCGAACGCCGGATTTGAACGGATCCCTGACGGGCTGCCCCGGCAGCCCGTCGGGGGCACATCCTGCCCCCGGGGAATGCTGATCCACTCCCCGCGCCCCCCTTCTCTCCTCCCCCCGGACTTCTGCCCCTCGCGCTCGGGGACGATGATCCCGGGCCGATTGCTCCCGGGCTCCCCTTCCGGCGGTTCCACGCCAATCGCTCTCCTGCTCAATTGACCGCGTTTCAGCGGGCGCACAGAATATCGCATCCGCATCGCGCCGTTGCGACCGTTCCCTCCGCATGCTCCCTCCTCGCAAGGACTCTTCTCCGTGTTCGACATCATCCTGCGCAACGGTACGATCATTGACGGCACACGTGCTCCCCGGTATCGCGGCGACCTGGGCATTCGGGGGGATCGAATCGAAGCGATTGGCGACCTGTCCTCCGCGGAAGCCGCCGAAGTCATGGATGTTGCCGGAAAGATCGTCGCTCCCGGCTTTGTGGACGTCCACAACCACTCGGACGGCTGGCTGTTGAAGAAGCCGCATCTCACTCCCAAAACGATGCAGGGCTTCACGACCGAAGTGCTGATGGCCGACGGAATCTCTTATGCCCCTGTCAAGCCGCACAATGTCGGCCAATGGCTTTTCTACCTCCGCGCGCTGAATGCGCTGCGGATGGATGAATATCTCGGCTGGGAATCGATCGACGATTATCTGCAGTGCATCAGCGGGCATAACGTGCAGAACGTCATGGCCCATATTCCGTATGCAAACCTGCGGGTGAATGCCTGCGGCTTCGGACGCCAGCCGGTCGACGATTTCCAGAGGGGGCTCATTCAGCGCGCGGTTCGCGACGGGATGAATGAAGGGGCCGTCGGCCTCTCCACCGGTCTCGATTACATTTCGCAATGCTTCTCGACGACGGACGAACTGGTCAGCGCATGCAGCGCGATGGCCGAGACGCAGGGTCTGTACGTCACGCACATGCGGTACAAGTTCGACCTGCTGCCGGCGATGAGGGAAGCAGTGGAGATCGGCCGCCGGGCGGGCGTCCCCGTCCACTTCTCCCATCTCAAGGGACGCGACCCCGCGGAGGTGGAAGAGGTTCTCGCGTTTCTCGACGAGGCCCGTCGCGATGTCAGCCTGTCATTCGATGTCTATCCCTATCAGCCCGGCTCGACGATGTTGAACTTCCTGCTTCCGTATGAAGTCTGGGAAGACGGCCCGCTGGGGGTGATGGAAAAACTGCGAGATCCGGCAGTCCGCGCCCGGTTTGCCGCCGGGCTGGACGTCTACCATCTCGATCTCGATGAGATTCACATCGCGTGGACGCTCAGCAGGGAGAACGCCCGGCATCAGGGGAAAACGCTCAGCGAATATATCCAGGAGACCGGGCTCCCCCCGGCCGATGCCCTTTGCGATCTGCTTCTCGAAGAGCGGCTGGCCGTGCTGCTGGTCTTCTTCGAGGGAAAAGATCCGACAGTTTATCCCATGCTGAAACACGACCTCTACATGATGGGGACCGACGGCATTTATTTCGAGGACGGACAGGTCCATCCGCGGATGTACGGTTCTGCCGGACGACTGCTCGGCCCCTGCGTCCGCGATCTCAAGCTCTTCTCGCTGGAAGATGCCGTGTACAAGCTCAGCGGAGCCGCGGCGGATCGCTTCGGCCTGAAGAACCGCAGCACACTCCGCGCGGGCAATTTTGCGGACATCGTCGTCTTCGACGCCGAGACCGTCACCGACCGCGCGACGTTCGCCGATCCGCACCAGTACACGGTCGGCGTCGAGCAGGTCCTCGTCAACGGTGTGCCCATCATCCGGAACGGCACGCCGGTGGAAGACCTCGGCGAAGTCCTGCCGGGACGTGCGCTGAAGTATCACCAGGAGTGAGAGGCTGCCGTCTCCCGGCACCGCAGACAGGTCACTGCAACTCGCGCAGTACCGATTATTCAGTGGAACTTGCTGCCCGGCGGAGGCGGTCGTTCAAGGCGCGGCCGAGGTCTGTCTCGGGGACAAGCTCCGCATGGATTTCGTCCAGTCCCTGCTGGTCCAGACGTCGCAAGGCTCCGAAGAACCTGGCCGCCGCCTCGCGCAGGTCACCCGTCTCCGAGAGCACCTCAATCGCCGCGTAGCCGGCGGTGGAAGCCGGAGTAACGAGGCACAGGAGGCCGACTTTTCCTTGCGGCACCTGCTTCATGTCCGCGGAAACGAGCCGCAACCGGGTCCGCGGCGCATAGTGCTGCGGGAGCATTCCGGGCGCTGTCCGGGCTGTTTCGCTGGATTGGCGATGTCCCGGGTCATCGGTGGAAGCCTGCACGACCACGGGACCGATGAGCGCTTCGATCTCTTCGAGGGGCACTCCGCCCGGCCGGAGCAGACAGGGAGTTCCCTCGGCAAACGAGACCACAGTCGATTCCACGCCGACCCCGCACGGACCACCGTCGAGGACGTAATCGATGCGCTCGCCGAGCTGCTCGTAAACGTGCCCGGCGGTCGTCGGGCTGAGACGTCCGAACAGATTTGCACTCGGTGCCGCCACCGGCACATCCGCTTCTCGCAGGAGTGACTGCGCGAGCGGGTGCAGCGGCATCCGCACGGCGACCGAAGGCAGGCCGGACGTGACGAGATCGGGGATCAGCTCGGTCTTCGGGAGTACGAGGGACAGCGGCCCCGGCCAGAAGCGCTCTGCCAGCCGGCGGGCGGCAGGCGGAACATCCTGCACGATCCGCTCCAGCCACGCCTCATCGGCCACATGCACAATCAGCGGATCGAACCACGGGCGCCCCTTGGCTTCGAAAATCCGCGCGACCGCAGTTGGATCGAGGGCATGGGCTCCCAGCCCGTAGACAGTCTCGGTCGGCAGCGCCACCAGTTTCCCGCTTCGCAGCAGCTCAGCCGCGAACTTCACATCGGTGCCAATCGCACATCCCATCTTGCACACCCCCGTAGCGACGCTGCATCCCGCTTCTTGAAAATCCCGCACCTGCCCCGCGCAGGGTACATCCAGTCGTTGGTGGAGGGTGGCTGGGGTCAGGTTGTCGCCACGTCGTGTGAGCTGCGGACTTGACTCTTCCGACAACCTGCTCCCAGTCGGGCACCGGCGCAACTGGGGCGGATTGCCGATCACGTCCACCAGCAACTCAATACGTTCTCCTGGCAACCTGCCCCCAGCCAAACTTCGTGGTCACGACAGTCGCGTTGACCACCATTTACCCGATGCATCCAACAGCGTGTCGGATCATACTCCCTCCCTGCCCCGCCCGGGTACTCTACAAAACAGTTTCGCCCTCTCCGCGGAGCAGAATTCCACGGAAAGGGCAAAAATCCTGTCAGGCACAAGACACTCGCCGGACGGCCATCGGCCAGTCCACCCGGATCACACCGGCCGACACATTTACTCGCTGGTCTTGGCCGCTTCTGTCGTGATGCCGAATTCCGTCCCCTGTGCGTCGACCACGATTTTTGATCCTTCCGGGATGTAACCGGCCAGGATCTCGTTGGCGAGCGTATTCTGCAGCCGCTGCTGAATAACGCGCTTCAAGGGGCGTGCTCCGTACACCGGATCGTAACCTTCGTCCGCGAGCAGGTCGCGGGCCGCCGCGGTAACTTCCAGCTGGTAGCCGTTCTCCTCAAGCTGCGCGGCCAGCTTCTTCAACTGCAGATCGACAATTTCGCGAATCTCTTCCCGTCCGAGCGGCTTGAAGACGATCACTTCGTCGATCCGGTTGAGGAACTCGGGCAGGAACTGCTGCCGCAGCGCCTCCATACAGCGGTTGTGGATCTCCTTCTCGTGTTCCTTGCCGGCAAGATCCATGATGGTCTGGCTGCCGATGTTGGACGTCATCACCACGATCGTGTTCGTGAAGTTCACGGTGCGACCGTGGCTGTCGGTGAGCCGTCCGTCATCCAGAAGTTGCAGCAGGACGTTGAAGACGTCGCGGTGGGCCTTCTCGATTTCATCGAGCAGCAGCACGCAATACGGCTGGCGGCGGACCGCTTCCGTCAGCTTGCCACCCTCTTCGTAGCCGACATAACCCGGAGGCGCGCCGATCAGCCGGGCGACCGAATGCCGCTCCATGAATTCGCTCATGTCGATGCGGACCATGTTCCGCTCATCGTCGAAGAGGAACTCGGCGAGCGCCTTGCACAGCTCGGTCTTTCCGACTCCCGTCGGGCCGAGGAAGATGAACGAACCGATCGGCCGGTTGCGATCCTGCAATCCGCTGCGGGCGCGACGCACCGCGTTCGAGACGGCGGTCACCGCCTCTTCCTGGTCGATCATCCGCGAGTGGATCGCCTGCTCCATCTGCAGCAGCTTCTGGCGTTCCCCCTGCAGCATCTTCGAGACGTTGATGCCGGTCCACGAGCTGACGACCTTGGCAATGTCTTCCTCGGTGACCTCTTCCCGAAGCATCCGTTCGCCGTCGCTGCTGATCTCGGCGAACTTCTTTTCAAGCTCGGCCAGTCGCTGCTCGGCCTGTTTCAGTTCCTGCTCGGCCTTGAACGCCTGGTTGTAATCTTCATTGAGATTCGTCTGCCGGGCGCGCGTGAAGGCCTGCTGATAAGTCGTGCGGAGGCGATCGATCTCTTCCTTGAGCGGCTGGAGGCTCGAAAGCACCTCCTTCTCCGCCTGCCAGCGGGCTTTCAGTCGATTGACTTCTTCCTCCCGCTCGGCGATCTGCCGCTGAAGGTTGGCGAGTCGCTCGCGGCTGTCGGGGCCGCTTTCCTGAGCCAGTGCCGCTGCCTCGATCTGCATCCGCGTCAGTTGCCGCGTCGCCTCATCAATCTCCGCCGGCATCGAGTCGATCTCCATCCGCAGGCGGCTGGCCGCCTCGTCCACGAGATCGATGGCCTTGTCGGGCAATTGCCGATCGCTGATGTAACGATCCGAGAGGGTCGCGGCGGCAATCAGGGCGGGATCGGTGATCCGGACCCCATGATGCGACTCGTAGCGTTCCTTCAGCCCGCGAAGAATCGAAATCGTATCCTCGACCGTCGGCTCCTGCACCAGGATCGGCTGGAAGCGGCGTTCGAGCGCGGGGTCTTTCTCAATGTGCTTGCGATACTCGTCCAGCGTGGTCGCTCCGACGCAGTGCAGCTCGCCGCGGGCGAGCGCCGGCTTCAACAGGTTCGAGGCATCCATTGCCCCTTCCGCCGCGCCGGCACCGACGACCGTGTGCAATTCATCGATGAACAGGATCACCTGCCCCTGCGCTTCGGTCACTTCGCGGAGCACGGCCTTCAACCGATCCTCAAACTCGCCGCGGTATTTCGCCCCGGCGACAAGGGCGCCCATATCGAGAGCGACGACCGTTTTGTCTTTCAGATTCGCCGGCACGTCCCCCATGACGATGCGGTGGGCCAGCCCTTCGACGATCGCGGTCTTGCCGACGCCCGCTTCACCGATGAGGACCGGGTTGTTCTTGCGCCGTCGCGAGAGAACCTGGATCACACGACGGATCTCGGTATCGCGTCCGATGACCGGGTCGATCTTCCCCTGCCGCGCGAGCGCCACGAGATCGTGCCCGTACTTCTGCAGCGCCTGGTATTTTTCCTCGGGATTCTGATCCTGCACCGTCTGTCCGCCGCGGACCGACTTGAGGGCGCTGAGAATGTCGTTCTCATCGACGCCATTCATTTCGAGCAGCCGCTTCGCCTGGTCGTCCACCTGGGTGAGCGCGAGCACCAGATGCTCGGTCGAGACGAAGGCGTCCTTCATCTGGTCAGCCTGTTTCTGCGCGGCATCGAACACCCGCATCGTCGCGGGCCCCAGCGTCAATTCGACATTCGCGCCGGTGATCTTGGCCATCCGCTTCAGCTCGTTGTCGACCATCGATTCGAGCTGGCCGACATTCGCTCCGATTTTCTGCAGCAGCGGGCGAACGATCCCCTGATCCTCGGAGAGCAGCGCCCGGAGCAGGTGCAGCGGCTGCAGCTGCTGATGAGAGTATTCCTGCGCAATGTTCTGCGCCCGCTGCACCGCTTCCTGCGCCTTGACCGTCAATTTGTCGAATCGGAATGCCATGGCAGCTTCCTGGTCAAAATCAACGAAATGAAGTGTGGAATCGAAGTGCGGCACGGTTGCCGCGAAGAAGGCCGCATCTGTCTTTGGGGCGATCACCGTGGAGACGCCGCCGCAGGAATCCTCAACCGGCGGGCGGCGCGGAATACTCCCGGACCGTCGGGAGCATTCAGGATCGTCCGCCCCCATTCACTGCGAAGGGGGGCGGACGTCGAACCGTGACTCGCTGTCACCAGCGAACGTTAATCCTTCTTCTCGAACTCGGCGTCGATGACTTCTTCACCGCCACCGGCCGACTGCGTGCCTCCCGCTTCCGGCTGACCCGCACCGGCCTGGGCCCGCTGGTACATATGCTGCGAGAAGGCGTGCGTCGCCTGCGTGAGCTCGTCGATGGCCTGCAGAATCGCGGCGGTATCCTCGGTCGCCGCTTTCTCGTTCACCTTCTTGACGGCGGCTTCGATCGCCGACTTCGAGGACTCGTCGAGCTTGTCGGCGTGTTCCTTCAGCAGCTTCTCCGTCTCGTAAGTCAGAGTCGAAGCCTTGTTGCGGGCTTCGGCAAGCTTGCGCTTCCGTTCGTCCTCCTCGGCGTGCGCCTCGGCATCCTTGCGCATCTTCTCGATCTCGGCTTCCGACAGGCCGCTCGACTGCTCGATGCGGACGGTCTGCTCCTTGCCGGTCCCCAGGTCCTTCGCCGACACGTTCAGGATACCGTTGACGTCGATATTGAACGTCACCTGAATCTGCGGGACGCCACGCGGTGCCGGCGGAATTCCTTCGAGGTTGAACTGGCCGAGCAGACGGTTGTCGGCCGCCATCTGCCGTTCGCCCTGGAACACGCGGATGGTGACCGCGGTCTGGTTGTCGGCGGCGGTCGAGAAGATCTCCTTCTTCTCGGTGGGGATCGTGGTGTTCCGCTCGACGAGCCGCGTCATGATGCCCCCCTCGGTCTCAATCCCCAGCGAGAGCGGGGTGACATCGAGCAGCAGCACGTCCTTCACATCGCCCGCGAGCACACCCCCCTGAATGGCGGCACCGATCGCCACGACCTCATCAGGGTTCACCCCCTTGTGCGGCTCCTTGCCGAACAGTTGCCGGACCAGTTCCTGCACCTTGGGCACGCGGGTCGACCCACCAACCAGCACCACTTCGTGGATGTCGCTGGGAGAGAGCTTCGCGTCCTTCAAGGCGTCGAGGACCGGCTTGCGGCAGCGCTCGATCAGCGGGTCGATGATCCGCTCGAACTCGGCCCGGGTGATCGTCATCTGCAGGTGCTTCGCCCCGCTCGCGTCCGCCGTGATAAACGGCAGATTGATGTCGGTCTGCTGCTGCGTCGAGAGCTCCTTCTTCGCCTTCTCGGCGGCTTCGCGCAACCGCTGCAGCGCCATGGGATCTTTCCGCAGATCGATCCCCTGCTCAGCGATAAAACGCTCGGCAATCAGGTTGATAAGCTCTTCGTCGAAATCATCGCCACCAAGGTGCGTGTCGCCGTTCGTGGCGACAACTTCGAAGACCCCATCGCCGACATCGAGGATCGAAACGTCGAACGTTCCGCCCCCGAGGTCGAAGACCACGATCTTCTCCTCTTTCTTCTTGTCGAGGCCATAGGCGAGTGCCGCCGCCGTCGGCTCGTTGATGATGCGGGCGACTTCGAGGCCGGCGATCTGACCGGCGTCCTTGGTGGCCTGCCGCTGCGCATCGTTGAAGTACGCGGGGACGGTGATCACCGCCTTGTTGACCTTGTGCCCCAGGTAAGATTCGGCGGCTTCCTTGAGCTTGCGGAGGACGAACGCCGAGATCTCCGGCGGGCTGTACAACTTGTCGCCGATCTGCACCTTGACGTAGTCGGTCGGCCCTCCCACGACCTGGTACGGAACGATCTTCTCTTCGCTCGCGACTTCGTTGTGACGCCGCCCCATGAACCGCTTGATCGAGTAGACGGTCCGCTGCGGGTTGGTGATGGCCTGGCGCTTGGCCGGCTCTCCGACCAGGATGTCGGCCTTGTCGGTGAAGGCGACGACACTCGGGGTCAGCCGATTCCCTTCCTGGTTGGCGATGACCTTGGCCTCGCCCCCTTCCATGATCGCAACGACCGAGTTGGTCGTCCCCAAGTCGATTCCGATAATCTTTTCGCCTTTCACGGCCATGACGTCACTCCTCGTGCAATTCGCGGACAGAGGCTCTTGCCGCTCGCCTGATCTTTGTTAAAGGGTTACAGTCTGAAGGAAACCTGCCAATGTCAGTGGCAAAGCGTGTGCCAAGCTGGTTGCCACAAGAGCAGAGTATGTAACTGACACAAATTTCATAAGTTACGGCGGCGTTCAAGTCCGCCTGCTCGCGAGCCGCACTGCCACTTTGGCACAAACCCGTGCCACCGCCGCCAAAACTTCTGCTGCCATTTTGGCACCGCCCCGCCGCCTCGACAATCCCCTCGGCACCAGAAAACGATCGCATCACCCTTTGCCCCCCGGAAGGCTTAAAAAATAAACAAATAGGAAAAATAGAGAACCTTTGCCCGTAAACTGGACAGTTTCAGCAACTCCGCGAGCAACGCCGCCGGGTGCGGAGTCGCCCTGCCGCTTTCGATAGAACCCGCAAGGTTGCTGCCGGTCGCTTCTGTCCCCGCCTCCGGGCCGGTCAAGTTGCTTGACACTGCCTGGGGGTGCCGGTACAACTTCCAGCCGTATAAATGACTTAAGGATGCTGTACAGACGCCGGCCGTACAGGGCTGCAGCCCCGGTCTGGCCTGTGCAGAAATTGACCTTGAGCGCGCCGTTGCTCTTCCCGCCCGCAGCTGATCTTTTCGCGGGCCTGGTCGAAGGCAGCGTTAGGGACATCGCACGCAACGACTTAGAACGGAACGGTCTGTAGGTACGCGAGTCTGATCAGCACCGGCTGTTCCCGGCCGGCGGCACTACCGGACCAGAAAGGTTCCAATGGCGAAGAGAGCGCTGTCCAGGAAGAACGACGACGCCGAATCGACGACAGCCGGCGCAACCGCCTCAGCCAGGAAGAAGGCCGCATCGCTCGAAGCCGAGATCCAGCGTCTCGACCGCGAGCTGGTAAAACTGCTGAACAAACGTGCCGACGCGACGATCAAACTCCTGCAGCAGGAGCCGAACCCGCACAAGGCGGTGTTCGCGCCCCGCTCCGACGATGAGCTGTATCAGTCGCTCGAACAGCTCAGCTCCGGACCGCTTCCCAACGCAGCACTGCGGGCGATTTTCCGCGAACTGCTGAGCGGCGCGAGAAACCTGGTCAAGGGGAAACGGGTTGCCTATCTCGGCCCTGCATACAGCTTTACACACCTTGCCGCCATCGAGCGGTTCGGGACGGCGGTCGACTACATCCCGGTGAGCAGCATCGCCGCCGTCTTCGAAGAGGTGAATCGCGGCCAGGCCGATTACGGCCTCGTGCCGATCGAGAACAGCACCGACGGGCGAGTCGTCGACACCCTCGACATGTTCACCCGGCTGCCGCTCAAGATCTGTGCCGAGGTCCAGCTCAGCATTCATCACAACCTGCTGGCGCGTTGCCCCCGCAGCGAGATCGTGGAGATCTACAGCAAGCCGCAGGCACTCTCCCAGTGCCGCGAATGGCTGCAGCGGAACATGCCGCAGGCTCGGCTCATTGAGGTCACCAGCACATCGACCGCGGCCCAGCTGGCGCGGGACAAGCCCGGAACCGGAGCGATCGCCAGCCGTCAGGCGGCCGTCGTTTACGATCTGCAGATCGTGGCCGAGAACATTCAGGATAACAAGCAGAATGTCACCCGTTTCGCGGTGATCGGCGAAGAGGACAGCAAGCCCACCAGGAACGACAAGACAGCCATTCTGCTGCAGATCCCGCACAAGCCCGGGTCGCTGGCCGATGCGCTCGTCGTCTTCAAGCAGAACAAGATCAATCTCACCTGGATTGAATCGTTCCCGCTGAAGGCACCCGAGGTCGGGTATCTGTTCTTCCTGGACTTCGAAGGGCACGCCAGCGAGCCGCGGATTAAGCGGGCACTGGCCGAGTTGCAGGAAAAGGCAGTGCGGCTGGAGATTCTCGGCTCTTACCCGCGGAGCGAACCGGTGAGCTGATGCCTCTGCCGGCGGTCGCGCGGCCGGGCTCGTGGAGGATTGCCGAGAGGGGACAGCCGACGCCGCACCCGAATCGAACTCTTGCCGAGCGTCTCCCCTTGCGGGAGCCCCGGGCCGGCCGTTTTGGAGTCACGCGGGGAGACCGGTAAGAGCAGAACCGACAGCCCGGTGCCGCTCTTTCCGATCACCGGCCCCGGAACGATCGATCGATACCTTCGGGCTTCAGCACCGAATTCAACTGAACTACGGCTTTACTGCTTCATGAGGAGTCGCCGATGAGGCGTCAATTCGTTGCCGGCAACTGGAAGATGAACACCACGCTCGCCTCGGCGCGACAACTGGCCGGGGAACTGGCCCGGGAAATTCCGCAGGAGTTGCCGAACGTCGAGGTGGCGGTCTGCCCGCCGTTTCCGTACCTGACCGCGGTTCAGGAAGTCATCGCGGGGACGGGTCTCCAGCTCGGCGGCCAGAATGCGTATTTCGAAGCTCCCGGCGCTTTCACCGGTGAGGTTGCCGTCGAGATGCTGCTCGACGTGGGCTGCCGTTATGTCATTCTCGGCCACAGCGAGCGGCGACACCTGCTGGGAGAAACGGACGAGATCATCAACCGCAAGGTGCGGGCGGCGCTGCAGAAGAACCTCGACGTGATCCTCTGCGTCGGCGAACTGCTCGAAGAGCGGAATGCGGGCCGGACCGAAGCCGTGCTCGACTCGCAGATGAAGGGTTCCCTCGCCGGGGTAGATGCGGCGAGCCTGGCCCGCGTGGTGATCGCTTACGAACCGGTCTGGGCCATCGGGACGGGGGTGACCGCGACTCCGGAGCAGGCGGAATCGGCTCATCTTTATCTTCGCAAGTGGGTGGCTTCACAGTACAATTCGGAAATTGCAGATAATTTGCGAATCCTGTATGGTGGGAGCGTCAAACCCGACAACGCCCAGAGCCTGCTCCAGCAGCCGAACGTCGACGGAGCCCTCGTCGGCGGCGCGAGCCTGAAAGCAGAGCAGTTTCTGCCGATCGTGCGTGCGGCGGAGGCCGTGACCGCGCAGAAAGGCTGAATGCGACACGCCAGGTCGGCAGCCATTTTCCGGCTGCTGTGGGCAGTCGGATGACCGGAAGGGATCCGAATCGAACGGGAGTGGCGGCCGGGCCGGCGTCTCCCCTTGCCGCTTCCATCAGGCGGACTCAGTATTTCTCGAAGACCCCACGATGTGGTGGGCTTTCAGGAAGGGATTGGAAACACATGCTCGCCTCTCTCGTGACATTCTTGCTCGTCCTCACCGGATTGCTCCTGATGTTCATCGTCCTGCTGCAGCGCGGCCGCGGCGGCGGACTCACGGGAGCCTTGGGGGGACTGGGAGGCCAGAGCGCCTTCGGCACCAAGGCCGGCGATGTGTTCACGCGCATCACCGTCGTGGTCGCCGTGGTGTGGGTCGGACTGAACTGTGCATCGATTTTCGCGAACCGCTCCGTTTCGAGCGACTATTACTCCGGTCGTGGCGGCGATACCCCCTCGCTCGCGCCGGCTCCGGGAACGGGGACTGACAACAATCCCCTGACCCCCAGTGAAAACGATCAGCCGGGAGCCGCCGGCGAGACGCCTGCAGACTCGGGCGCGGCTACGGGCACGGAGGCATCGGCTCCGGCCGGCGGCAGCACGGCGACTCCCCCCGCCGAAGCACCGGGCAGCACGACGCTTCCGGCCGAGGCGACGCCTCCCGCGCAGAACGAATAAGGCAGCTCGCGTCACAGCGCCCGCGGCGGTAATAAGCAACGAAGGTTGATGTTGCTGATGTCGTAATCGCGGGCGAAGGCCCTTCCCTCTTCCCGCCCCGATGCGTCTGGCAAGCTCCGCCGGGCAGCCAGATGAATGACTCGAAAGCGGGCCAGCCGGGGAGGGCGAACGTGTTTCGTCCTGATCGTTTTGGATTTCGCCCCATACAAGCGGCTGGCTTGCCGGCGACTGGTGCCTGCCGGCATTCGGATGATTTCCGTGTTTGCTTTCTTCCAACTTCATGAAGTGAGACCGCCGTGCTGCTGAGCATGACTGGCTATGGTGACGCTCGGTATCAGGACGAGCGGCTGACGATCTCCCTCGAAGTCCGGACCGTCAACAATCGCTACCTGAAGATCAGCACGAAGTGCCCCGACGTCTACGCGTCGCTCGAAGGGGATCTGGAGCGCGTGGTCCGCGACCGCATCAGTCGCGGCACGGTCTCGGTTTCGGTCCGCGTCGAGCGGATGGCGTCAGACGAAGATTTTCAGATCAACAACGTCGCACTCGAAAGCTACTGGAAACAGCTTCAACAGCTGGCGAAGCAGATCCAGGCGCCAGGTCTTGCCGACCTGAACGGCCTGCTCCTTCTCCCGGGGGTGGTCACAGACCAGAGCCGTCGCACCCTCGACCTCGAGGCGGACTGGAAGATCATCCGCTCGCTGCTGGAAGATGCTCTGCAGAAGCTGCAGGCCTTCCGCATCGAAGAAGGCCGCTCGATGCAGCAGGAGCTGATCGCCAACGCGAAGGTGATTGCCCAGCATCTCGAACAGGTGGTGCAGCTGGCTCCGCAGGTGGCGGCCGACTATCGCACCCGGCTGCTGGAGCGGGTCCGCCAGGTTCTCGCGGAGGCGTCCGCGGGAGCGGTCTCGGAAAGCGACCTGATGCGCGAGGTGAGCATCTTCGCCGAGCGGACCGACATCAACGAGGAAATTACCCGGCTGAAGTGTCATCTGGAGCAGTTCCAGACCTTCATGGGGGAGTCCGCCTCCTCCGGCCGGAAGCTCGAATTCCTCAGCCAGGAAATGTTTCGTGAGGTGAACACCATCGGCTCCAAGGCGAACAATGTGCAGATCGCACATGCCGTCGTGGAGATGAAGGCGGCGATTGAGAAGATCCGGGAAATCCTGCAAAACGTGGAGTAATTCGGCGTGAGTGAGTCGCAGTCCGAGGAACATTTCGACACGCCGATCATGGTCCTTTCGGGACCAAGTGGAAGCGGCAAGACCACTGTGGTCGATCGTCTGCTCGAGTCAGCGCCCGTGCGCATCGTGAAGGCGATCTCCGCGACCACTCGCGCTCCCCGCAAGGGAGAGATTGACGGCTGCCACTATTATTTCCTGTCTCCTGAAGAGTTTCAGCGGCGCCGGGAACGCGGGGAGTTCGTCGAATGTTTCGAAGTCCACGGCACGGGTAACTGGTACGGCACGCTGAAGTCGGAACTTCAGCGGGCGCGAGATGCCGGTGCGTGGGCCCTTCTGGAAATCGACGTCCAGGGGGCCGAACGGGTCCTGCAGCAGTATCCCGACGCGGTGACCATCTTTCTGAGCACCTCGTCGATTGACGAATATGAACGCCGCCTGCGGGCTCGCGGCACCGAATCGGAAGAAGCGATTCAGCGCCGCCTGAAGAACGCCCGCGAAGAATTGCGGCACGCGGACAAATACAAATACCGGGTCAAGAACGACAATCTTCAGCAAGCGGTGCAGGAGATCTCGCAGATCCTGTCCACTCGAGAGGCCGAAATCCATGCTCGATGAACTCAAAGAAGAAGAAATCGTCAACAAGGTTGGTGGACGATTCAAGCTGTCGACGCTCATTCAGAAGCGGCTCGTGGCGCTGAATCGTGGCGCCCGGCCCCTGGTCGAACTGCCCACGAAGAATATGATGGAAGTTGTGATTCGGGAGATCATGGAGGACAAGATCTATCTCGACACGTCGGGCAACCTCGCCGTGTCGGGCGATGACAGCCCCGACGTGGGGGCGATCAACGATGCCGGTCCGACACTCGACGACCTGTAATCGCCCTGCTCTCTTTATTCGGGTTCGCCGCGCGGCCGCGCTCTTCGAAGTGCGGTCGCCAGCGTGCCGCGCGATCTGTCGGGTTTCACCATGATGCACGGCCGCGAGATACTGCTGGGGGTTGCCGGCGGAATTGCCGCGTACAAGACAGCCGACCTGACCAGCAAGCTTGTCCAGTCGGGCGCTTCGGTCTCAGTCGTCCTCACCCAGGCGGCCGAGAAATTCATTGGTGCGACCACCTTCGAAGCCCTCACCGGCCGGCCGGTTCATCGGCACCTGTTCTCGCCGAGCGAGCACTACCAGGGCGAGCACATCGGGCTGGCCCGCCGTGCCGAACTGCTGGTCGTCGCTCCGGCGACCGCCGACTACCTGGCAAAGGTCGCGCACGGCATGGCCGATGACCTGCTCTCCACGCTCGCACTGACGGTCACGTGCCCGATCCTCCTGGCTCCCGCGATGAACCGCGAGATGTGGCAAAAGCCTTCGGTGCAGCGGAACATCGTCACCCTGCGGCAGGATGGGGTCCAGTTCGCGGAACCGGGCTCCGGCTGGCTGAGTTGCGGGGTCGTCGGTCCGGGGCGAATGGCGGAATCCGCCGAGATCCTCGCCACCATTCAGCAGTTGCTCCCCGCAAGGGAATCCTGATCCGGGCCGGATCGCCTGCGATCGATTGCGGGACATGAGGGACGTCTTATGAACGTTCCCCCCGCACAAGTTGTGTCTCCAATACCGCTCTCCCTCCAATCCTCCTCCAACTGTCATGCGGATCCTGATCACTGCCGGCCCGACGCGGGAATACTTCGACGATGTCCGCTACCTGTCGAACGGCAGCACGGGACGCATGGGCTATGCCCTTGCCCAGGCAGCACTCGACGCGGGGCATGCGGTGGAACTGGTGAGCGGCCCGGTGAATCTCTCCCCTCCCCCGGGCGCCGTTCTGCATGGAGTGGAAACGACGGCCGAGATGCGTGCCGCCTGCGAGGCACTGTTCCCCCGGTGTGACGGTGTAATTGGTGCCGCCGCCGTCTGCGACTATACCCCCCGCAGCCGCGTCAGCGGAAAAATCGGCAAGACCGGCCAGCCCCTTGTTCTCGAACTCGTCGAAACGTCCGACATCCTCGCGGGACTGGGACGGCAAAAGGGCTCCCGCTGGTCGGTCGGCTTCGCTCTGGAGCCCGAAGGGGGACTCGAACGGGCCCTGCAGAAGCTGCAGTCGAAGAACTGCGACGTGATCGCCCTGAACGGCCCGAGCGCCATCGGCTCCGAATCGAACAGCATCCAGCTGCTCGACCGCTCGGGAGGGATTGCCGCGAAATGGAGCGGCAGCAAAATCGAAGTCGCCCGGCAGTTCATTGCCTGGATCGAAGCGCACCTCGCCCGCCGTTAAGACCGGCACTCCCCTCCCCCTGAGAGCTTCCCTCTCCCCTCCAACCCGCTCGATCCCCCCGCGCGCTCCCGGAATTCCACACCTCCGGTTGTGTTTTGGCAACACGCTGCGCCACGTGTGCTAGCTTTCAAACAGGGCAATGCCTGAATCATTTGCCCCGCCCGGCAGCGAACTGCGATTTTCGGGTCGCTGCCGTCGCGCTCCCCTTGCGCACCCCGTGGAACCCGCAACGACAGCCCTCCTCGCAAGAACCTTCCGTCATGAACCTCCAGCGCCTGAAGACCGACCTGCTGGCTCTCGGTTTACTGGCGGCGACTGTGTTCGTCGGCTTGAGCCTGCTGAGCTACGATCCGGCAGATCCCCCGTCGACCTCCGTCTATCCGCCGGCGGTTGAAGCCGTGAACTGGGGCGGCCCCGCCGGGGCGAAGCTCGCTCATCACCTTCGCAATCTGTGGGGCCTAGGAGCGTACTTCCTGTTCGCTTCGATGGTCCTGCTCGATTTCCGGCTCTTCTGCCGCACCATCCTCACCGATCCCCTGCTCCGCGTGATCGGCATCCTGCTGATGCTGACGGCCGTCTCGGTGGGGATTCAGCACGTCTGGCCGCATGTCGGCGGCGGACCGCTTGTGGGCAGCGGTGGCTACGTCGGCGCGTACGGCGTCTACTTTCTCGAACCGCATCTGTCGGAAACGGGTTTCGCCATCCTTGCCGGTGCCGTCTTCGTTTCGGGAATGCTGCTGGCCACCGATGCGCTGCTGTTCCGCATTCTGCGCGGTGTTGCCCTCGTGCCGGTTCGCGTCTTGATCGGCGCCTGCGTTGTGCTCACCCTGCCGCTGCGTCTCCTCCGCCGCCGTCGCAAACCGTCGGTGGACGAGCTCTTCGACCGCGTCCTCACTTCGCCTTCGCCGCGCGCCGAGGATGCCCCGGCCGCAGCAGAAGCGGAAGACAGCGAGCTTCACGAAGAAAGCGACGAGGAAGCGGACGCGCTTGCGGATGTGCCGGTCAATGCGGCACCGCCGGTTCACGCCGCGACCGAGGACGTCTCCGAGGAAGCTGCCGAGGAGCTCGAAAACGAGGAAATGGACGAGGAAGACGAACTGCCCGTCCCGGTGGTGGCGGCCCCGGCTCCCGCACGGAAGCCGATCCGCATCAACCCGCCGGTCTCGGCTCCCTCGGCCCGCGACGAAATGATCCGTCGGCTCGATGCGTCCAGCGAGCGTCAGGATGGCCCGGTCCATCCCCTCCCCGAGCCGTCGCTGCTCGAAGATGCGGAAGACTTCCCTTACGACCTGCTTGCGAAAAAGGCCCGCGTCGCTGCCGCCACGCTCGAAAAGACGTTCAAGGAGTTCGGCCTGAACGTCCGCGTTGTCGAGATCGATACCGGCCCGGTCATCACACAGTTCGAGCTGGAGCTTGAAGCCGGCCTGCGGCTGTCGAAAGTCACCGCCCTCGCCGACGACCTGGCGATCGCGCTTCGCGTGCCGAGCGTCCGCGTGGTCGCTCCGATTCCGGGCAAGAACACGGTGGGCGTCGAAGTCCCCAACGACAAACAGGTCATGGTGCGGCTGCGCGAGTTGATCGAATCGTGCCCGCAGGAGTTGGAGAACAAGCGGATTCCCATTTTCCTCGGCAAGGACGTCAGCGGCCGCCCGCTGACGGTGGATCTGACGAAGATGCCGCACCTGCTGATCGCAGGCCGCACCGGCACGGGGAAGAGCGTCTGCCTGAACACATTGATCCTCTCGATGCTGATGACCCGCACCCCCGAGCAGGTGAAGATGCTGATGATCGACCCGAAGATGGTCGAGCTCAGCCCCTACATGCGGATTCCGCACCTCATGCACCCGGTCATCACCGACATGAAGAAGGCGGAAGCGATCCTCGCGTGGGCGGTCGACAAGATGGAAGAGCGTTACGACCTGCTCGCCCGCTGCGGTGTCCGGCATCTCGACAGCTACAACAAACTCGGCCGCGAAGAGATTCTGCGGCGGATGGGCGAAGATCCCGACTCCGAGGAAGCCGAGCGGATTCCGACCACGATGCCCTACATCGTGATCATCGCCGACGAGATGGCCGATATGATGATGACCTCCGGAAAGGATGTCGAAGGCCATATCATCCGCCTGGCGCAGAAGTCGCGGGCGGTCGGCATTCACCTCGTGCTCGCCACGCAGAAGCCGACGGTCGATGTCATCACCGGGCTCATCAAGTCGAACCTCCCCGCGCGGATCTCGTTCCAGGTGGCGAGCCGCGTGGACAGCCGTGTCGTTCTCGACGAGATGGGAGCCGACAAGCTGCTCGGCAATGGTGACATGCTCTACCTCGCCCCCGGCACGAGCCACCTCACACGTGCTCAGGGGACGTACGTGAGCGATGACGAAGTGAACCGCGTGATCGAGTTCTACAGCGATCAGGAGCCGCAGTACAGCCGCGAGCTCGCGCAGCTCAGCACGAACGGAGCGAAGGGAAAGACCGGTATCGAAGCCCTCCGCAGCCGCGACGAAGTGTACGAGCAGGCGATCGAAGTCGTGGTCCGCGAAGGACGCGGCAGCGTGTCACTGCTGCAGCGCTGCCTCGGCATCGGTTATGGACGGGCCGCCCGGCTCATCGACTACATGGCCGAGGACGGCATCGTTGGCGACTACAACGGCTCGCAGGCCCGTGAGGTCCTCTACACTCCCGAACAATGGGAAGCCCTCGTCCGCGGGGAAGAACTCGAAAGCGCCGCGGTCTGATTCACACGGTACTGCAACTCTCTCAAAGGAGCACAGACATTTATCTGTCTGTGCTCCTTTTTTATTTGCAGCAGAAGAGTGCAGTCAGCTTCGAGAAGCACTTCGACGTACAGCGTTTCGTGTCTTCCCAGGTGCGGGAACACCAGCTCTGCTGCGTTCGATCGCTGACCGGTTCGGCAATCGCGAGTTCGAACCTGCTGCCGGTCTTGTAGAGGTCATGCCTTGTGATTCCCGCCACGAGACTTGCCGGCGAGACCCGCGCCGGTTGATCCGCCCGCACAACATCACAGGCGATGAGCGCGTCAGTCACGTACTCGGAGCAGTGAATTCCATTGGCCCGCTGCCCCGTCACATGATGCTTGAAGGCATACGGCCGGCCGCGCTGGCTTTCGAGATACCACTCGAACTTCTCGACCCGCTGGGGCGAAAACGCCTTACACGGATGGAAGAGATGCAGTTCGCACGGGGTCTGATGTTCAAGGTAATCCGCAAGCGGCAGGCAGCGGACTCCCTTGCCGTTCATACTGTCGTAGACGTACGGTTTGCCATCGCGCAACACGACAGCCCCCACATGCGTGTAGCTGCTTTTCGTGTAGACGCGGACGGCGAGGCAATCGCCGCGACTCAGGAGCAGCGAGCCGGTCTGCACTTCAGCCGCCACGACTTCGCACACGTTGGGAGCGGCCTGCACCGCCGCCATCTGGGGATCTGCCAACAGAACTGCCGCGATGAGCCATGTCATCAGTCTGCTCCTGATTGCCTGATGATGTCGATTCCCTGCGAATGTGCCGTTAACGAAGAAAACGCCTGGATCGACCAGGCGGATCAAACGGGGGGACAGGCGCGGATGAAATTTTCCACAAAGCGCCATTCATTTCGCCGCATCCCAACGGGACGCGCTCTTGTCCATCCCCCCTGGCAAGTTCTTCCGATACGACCTATCGTCGCACGTTGAAGGAGTACGGTTCAAGGCCGCAATTCGTTTAACCGCGTCCCGACAGGACGCGCGCATACGACGTCCAACCGCGGGGCGCCTGCATCAGGTAACCAGGCCCAAGTTTCGAAATCCCGGTGCGCCCCGGTATCGTCCCCCCTGCCAAGGCATCATTCTCGCCGGGGAAACTACTTCTGTCGGCCGGCGACAATGCTGTAGTTCTTCGCGGGGCGTTCCTCGACGTGCTGGAAATAACGGGGCATATGCTCCAGGAACCAGTTCGGTGTCTTCGTCACCATCAGCACTTCACCGCCCGGCTTGAGCGCCCGTCGGGCCGCTTCCAGAAAGATCTCCGCGATGCGATAGTTCGAGAAGTACGGGGGGTTCCCCAGCACCAGGTCGAACGTCCGCGGCTCGCCGCACTCACCACTCGCGTTGAGCAGTGTCTCGACGTTCGTCAGGTTGTTCCGGATCGCGCCGCGGATCGTGCAGTCGATCGCACGGGCATTGGAATCGACGGCGAGGACCGAGACATTCTCACTGCGCAAAGCCGCGGCAAACCCGACGACTCCACTGCCGCAGCCGATGTCGAGCACGCGCATGCCGGGACGGATCTCCATCGCGTTGATCAGCGTCCGCGCGCCCAGGTCGAGCCGCCGATGACTGAACACCGAGGGGCGACTGAAGGCGTGAATCAGCCGCCCTTCATCGCGGAAGGCAAACTCCGCCTCGAAGTTCTTCACCTTTCGCAACGGCTCGGTCTTTGTCGCGAGATACAGCACACCGCGGTCCTGCGGCCGCCGCGTGACCTTGGGGAACAGCTTGCGAAGCTCATCATGCAGCCACGTGTCGCGGGAATTGTCGGTCGCGGCCAGCATTCGCCCGCCCATGCGGAGCGCCAGATGCCCCGACTGGAGGATGTCGCGCGTCAGCTCGGCATCGCCAGTCGATTTGACCGGAAATGCCGCGATGTCGACTTCGTCCGTGGGGACGTCCGCCGTACAGAGCACGCTCACTTCCCCGGGGACTTCGTTGCGCGTCAGCTCGGCCTGCCAGACATCCAGGAAGTGACACGTCACCCGTGCCTCGGCAAGCCGTTCATGAGCCGCCGCGGCGAACTGTCCGCGCGCGATCGAGGTACACAGCACGCGGTTTCCTTCGCACTCCGCGAGAGCCTCGATCAGCAGGCGTTCCTGGAGCGGTATCTGCGGTGCTGCACTCGCCCGACGCGATGTTTTCGAACGGCGACCCTTCCGGGGCATTTCGCGATTCCTTGATCGACCACACGGAGAAGCCCACAACGCGGAGAGTGCTCTCAGGGAACAAAGTCCCCTGGTCCGTGGGTGCTACACCACGCGGCAGATGAAGCACTTCAGATAATTGTTTTCGAGGCAGTGGACCGAGACCGGATGATCGGGCGCCTGGCTGCGGGCTTCGAGGATCTGAATCGTCCGCCCGCAGCTGGAGCTGACATCCGCCAGCATCGCTTCGAACATCTCGCGGTTCACGTGCCCCGAACAACTGCACGTGACGAGAATTCCCCCCGGTTCGAGCATCTCCACCGCCGCGCGGTTCAGGCGGTGATACCCGCGAAGTGCCTCGGGAACACTTTTGCGATGCCTCGCCAGCTTCGGCGGATCGAGGACGATGCCGCTAAACCGCTCGCCCGTCTGCTGGAGCTTTTCAACATACTTGAAGGCGTCTGCCTTCTCGAAGCGGAACTTGTGCGCGGTGCCGTTCAACTCAGCATTCGCGCGGGCGAGATTGAGGGCTGTTTCCGAGACGTCGACCGAGACAATTTCATGCACATCGTCGCGGCGGGCGAGATTCAGTCCAAACCCGCCGGTGTAGCAGAAGGCATCGAGGATGCGAGGGCCACGCAGATAACGCATCGCCGCGACGCGGTTCTCCCGCTGATCGAGAAAGAATCCGGTCTTCTGTCCTTCGACCAGGTCGACGCCGTAACGGACTCCGTTCTCCTCGATGAAGAGGGGCCGCGGCGGATTGCCGCCCGCGATCGGGCCATCGGTGACGTTCAGTCCTTCCGCCTCGCGAATTCCCTTCTCCGTCCGCAGCCAGATCCCCGTGGGCGAAAGCTTCTCCGTCAGCAACCGGACGAGCATCTCCCTGCGGGTGCTGAGCGCGAGGCTGGTGAACTGCAGCAGCAGCCAGTCGGCGTAGCGGTCGACGATCAGCCCCGACAGGCCATCGGACTCGCTGTAGACGACGCGATATGAGGAGGGGATGCCGTCGCGGTAGAGAATGTCGTGCCGCAGCCGGAGCGCTTCATCGAGCCGGCGTGACCAGAACGCCTCGTCCAGCGGGACATCCGGCTCCCAGCTGTAAAGTCGCACGACGATGTTGCTCTCGGGATTGTACAGGCCACGGGCGACGAACTCGTCCCGGTCGGTCACCAGCGCGACTTCCGCCCCGGCTTCTGGTGTCCCGGTGACGTGATGAATCGCCCCCTGAAACACCCACGGATGCCGGCCGAAAAACGGCAGCGCCCGCCGCGGCTTCAGGACGACTTTGGGAAGCGCCGCATACGAGGCTTCGGCAGGGGCAGGAGGAGTCGCAGGAGCTGTCTCGGGAGAGGACACGGAACGATACCTTGCAGGACAAAACGGAACACGGCCGGGCAGACACGCATGCATCGCCGCCGGACTCTTGCGGCCGCCGAGATGCAGACAATGCACATCGCGCGCCCACGAACACACTCAACGCAGCCTCTGTCTCCGGACGGGCGAGGAATCAGATCGTCCACTCGACGCGATGGATCACCACTCGCCAATTGGCCCCCCGCGAACGCAAGCGGGGACGCATGCACGACGGACAGAGGACGAAGCTCCTCAAGTCGGACGGGATGTAACCGGGCGAGACTGGAATCGTGGATTCCCGTCCTGGCGGTCAGTCACGCGGCTTGCTTCAACCGCATCAGCCGGAGCGGCCCGATTCGCCGGTCTTCAGCTCGTGCAGTCCGTCCACTTCGGCCAGGTAAGCGAGCAGGCGGTCGCGTTCATTCGTCAGGTGCCGGACCCGCAGGAGCGAGCGGACGCGCGTCGTCAGTTCGAGCTTGTTCACCGGCTTGGTGAGGAAATCGTCGGCCCCCGCGTTGACGGCTTTCTCAATGTCGCCGATCTCGTTGAGAGCCGTCACCATGATGATCGGAATATCGCGGGTGGCCGCATCCTGCTTCAGCCGCTGACAGACTTCGTAACCGCTTAACCGCGGCATCATGATGTCGAGCAGAATCAGATCCGGCTGCGATTCGGCCACATGGTCAAGCGTCGACTGGCCGTCGTAGGCCATCTCCGTCAGATAGCCCTCTCCCGACAGATAGGCTTCCAGCAGTTCACAATTCTGCTGGTTATCGTCGGCGATCAGAATCTTGGACGGTCCGGCTGTAAAATCGAGAGGCATGTCCCCTCCCCTGAAAGGCGTTCTGGAATCGAACCCGATTCCCACCGCCGTGATCTTCTGTATGAAGGAATGTGTACGCGTCAGAAGGGTCGCAATGTGCGGAACCCGCTCCGTGAACCGGACGATCTGCCCTTCAGAAGCGAGCCATTTCGCCGATGTCGACAGGCCAATGTCGGTTCCGATTCGAACGCGTCCGCTCCGAACCGACTCCCTGCCCCCGCACCGGCAGCAACTCCTGCAATCCTTGCACCACGTTACCGCACGAAACTCTGCGTACGAGTCAACCCGAGATTATACAGATGTCCGACATCCGGGCAAATGCCGGTGCGGAAATGCACGCGGCGACCGGAGGGATCCAGCTGCTCAAGTCCCCCCATCGGCTCCCCGGGGAACGGACTCGCGAACCCCGCTTTCTCTCCTGCGGGCGGACTGCCCCCAGCGAATCGATACGACCTGCATCCCGGACACAATCACGCGAGCGGCGGTGTTCCTTCGATCAACCGCCGCAACAGGCGTTCACTGATCCGGCCGCGAAAGCGAATTTTCCCGTCGATCTCCACAACCGGCACGCTGGTCGTGAATCGCTCCCGCAGGACCGGGTCTTCGTCGATGTCGATTTCCTCGACGATCGGCAGATAGCGGCCATACTCCCCCAACAGCTCTTTTGCTTCCTCGCAGAGGTGGCAATTCACGCGTGAATAAACGATCACCCGGCGAAAACGGACGCCGGGCCGACTTGGCCGCCACGGGCGGGGCCGCTCCTCGCTCGTCTGCCGGGAACGCAGCAGGCCTCCGCCAATCACGAGAAAGGCGGTTCCCATCAACACCCACAGAGGATGATTCACATACCAGGAGCGGGGCATAGCAAACGGCAGGCCATGGAGGGAATGCACCGCCGCGAGGAGGAGAATCACCGTCCCCCCGAACAGCCCCGCCGTGCCGAGGACAGCGCGGGCCGTCTCATCCTCTCCCCCCATCCGCTCTCGCCTCATGATTGCTCCACGGTCGCGGCGGCGCTGCATGCGTCAACAGTCTTGCACCGCCGGCATTCTCCCCTTCGGCACGATCTGCCGGTTATTTTCCTCGTCCCGTCGCCGAACCGGACTGCGCAGGGATATCCTCGATCGGCTCGACCTCGACCAGATTATCAAAAAAAGTGGCCCCGCCCCCCATGTCGGTGAGTGTGGTGGCCGTCGTCGCGTTGGCGTTGGCTCCATCCCCCGACAGTTTGTTCCACCAGATCCCCGGCGCGACCACGACTCCCGGCCGGACGGTCGGCCCGACCAGCGCGCGTGCCGTGAAACTGCCGCGGCGGTTGAAGACTCGCACCCGCGCTCCCGGCAGGATGTCGCGCAGGGCGGCATCGTCGGGATGGATTTCCAGCTCCGGCTCCCCTGCCGCTTCCCGCAGCGACGGCACACAGGTGAATGACGATTTGAGGAAATGCGGTGAGGGCGGCGAAATCAGCTGGAGCGGGAACTCGGCCGCAAGCTCCGGCGTGCTCTCCGGGCTTTCCGACGGCGGAGACCACGCGGGAAGCGGATCGAGCCCCGCCTCCGCCATGCGCGGGCTGAGCAGCTCGCACTTGCCGCTCGGCGTCGGAAAGCCTCCCTCGGCGAAGGGAGTGAACCGCTCCGGGAGATTCAACCGGATCGGCCCCTCGGCAATCAGCCGATCGAGCGTAATGCCGCGAATCCACTCGGGAGCTGAAGTATCTTTTTCCCAGAGCGCCTCACGCGCCAGTTGTTCATCGGAGACCTGAAACAGTTCCGGTTCGAAGCCGAGCCGGGCCGCTAGCCCGCGAAAGACCTCGGAATTCGGCCGCGCCTCTCCGAGCGGCGGAATCACCGGCTGGTTCACCAGCAGATAGTGATGCCCGTACGAGGTGTGCAGGTCGAAATGCTCGAGTTGCGTCGTGGCGGGCAAAACGATGTCCGCATAATCAACCGTGTCGGTCGGAAACTGCTCGTGAACGACGGTGAACAGATCTTCGCGCCGCAGACCAGCGAGGACGCGCTGCTGATCGGGAGCCACCGCCGCCGGATTGCTATTGTAGACGTACAGTGCCTGGACGGGCGGACCGGGCAACTCGCTGTGCAGGGCCTCGGCAAGCTGCACCATGTTGATGGTCCGCGTTCCCGGGGGAATCAGGTCGGGGCGTTCAAGACGCTGGGTGTTCAGGGGATACATGCTGCTCGTCGACAGCAGCACGCCGCCCGCCCAATCGCGCCAGGCTCCGACAATCGCGGGCAGACAGGCGATGGTCCGCATCGCCATTCCCCCACCCCGGTGCCGCTGTAAACCGTAGTTGACGCGAATGGCTGCCGGCCTGGTTGTCGCGTATTCGTGGGCCAGCTGTTCGATCGCGCGCGGCTCCAGACCGGTGATCTTCGCAACCCGCTCGACCGGATACTCATCGAGAGCACGCTGCCGCAGCTCGGCATGCCCCAGGCAGTGCCGTTCGAGGTAATCCGCATCGGCGAGACCATCGCGAAACAGGACATGCATCATTCCCAGCGCGAGCGTGGCATCGGTCCCCACGCGGGGCGCAATGTGCCAGTCGCTCCGGGCGGCGGTGCGGCTGCGATAGGGGTCGATCGTGACGATCTTCGCTCCCCGCTTGCGGGCTTCGTGCATGAAGACCCACAGGTGCATGTTCGTCACCGCGGTATTCGAGCCCCAGTTGATGATGTAGCGGCTCTCCGCGAATGCCTCAGGCTGCATGCCGACGCGATTACCGATCGTGTACGAATATCCCACGGAACCAGCCGTGGCGCAGATCGTGCGATCGAGAAGCGATGCCCCGAGGCGATGAAAGAACCGCCGGTCGAGTCCGGAACCCTGGATCTTCCCCATGGTGCCGCAGTAGCTGTAGGGAAGAATCGCCTGCGGCCCATGCGGTCCCGCCGCGATCTCGGCAAAGTGTCTGGCCACGAGATCGAGCGCCTCATCCCACGAAATCGGCTCAAAGCGCCCGGCCCCTTTGGGTCCGCTGCGCCGCAGCGGCTGCTTCAACCGGTCGGGGTGATAGACACGTTCCACATAGCGCGAAACCTTGTGACACAGGAAGCCGCGCGTGAACGGATGTCCGGGATCGCCCCGCAGCGCCGTCGCGCGGTCTCCATCGAGGGTGACCAGCATCGAACAGGTATCGGGGCAGTCGTGCGGGCAGACGGCGCGGGCTGTGGTCATGGGACTCCTCGACGAACCAGGCGGGCCATTCCGTCAGGCAACGGACGGTCGTCTGAGAGAGCGGAGCGCAGCCATGGGTTCACAGCCCGATTATAGCCCGCCGTCGAACTCGTCAGAAGCCGTTCAAAAGGCTGGAAAGGTTGGGAATCGGATGTTAAGGTAAAGACAGTCGGGTGCAATCATTTCGGGTCGCATATACTTCAAACAGCGACATCCGACGGACGCTGATGCGGGTCAGTGCAACTGCCTGGCGGCGATGGACGGCAATTCAGGCGCATCGCCGCAGATCTTCATTGTCTCGCAGAGTGCGGTTGGCATTCAGGAAGCAGCATCGGTTTTGTCGGGACTCTGCAGAGTCGATCGCGGTCAGAGGCGCTCGTGACCGCAACCTTTCGTTGGGTGGGAGTTCGGACAGCACACTGCTGCGCTGAACTCCGGCGAATGTCTGGCAGCGAGTTTCTCCCGGATCTCCAAAGTCGAATCCATCTCCTTCGAACCCTTCGACCAGGACAGCCGCACGTCGGCGGGCGATCAAGAGGCAAGCGAAAGCTCAATGGCAACGAAACTCACGTCCGATTCCTTTCTGGCGATCGTCAAGCAGAGCGGACTCGTCGAACAGGAACAACTCAAGAAATTCTGGCAGTCGTATCAGCAGGAGCCCTCCGCCTCTGACGACCCCCGAGCCATCGCCGACGAACTCGTCACCCGCAACATCCTCACCCGCTGGCAAGTCGACAAGCTCCTCGCCGGAAAACATAAAGGTTTCATCCTCGGCAAATACCGCCTGCTCTCGCTGCTCGGCTCCGGAGGCATGAGCGCCGTTTACCTCGCCGAGCACGTCCTGATGCGGCGGCGCGTCGCGATCAAGGTCCTGCCGCAGGCGCGCGTTGACGACAGTTCCTACCTCGAGCGGTTCCACCGCGAAGCCCAGGCGGTCGCCTCGCTCGACCATCCGAACATCGTTCGCGCCTACGACGTCGACAAGGAAGGCAAGACGAACTTCCTGGTGATGGAATACGTCGCCGGGCAGAGCCTGCAAGAGCTCGTCATGGAGAACGGCCCCATGGATTTCGTGCGGGCGGCGGATTACATCCGCCAGGCCGCCGATGGCCTCTCCTCGGCACACCTCGCGGGCATGGTTCACCGCGACATCAAACCGGGCAACCTGCTGGTCGACAAGAAAGGTGTGGTCAAGCTGCTCGACCTCGGCCTGGCCATGTTCTTCGAGGACAAGGAGGAAAACCCGCTCACCATCCGGCACGACGAAAAGGTGCTCGGCACGGCGGACTATCTCTCCCCCGAACAGGCGCTCGACAGCCACACGGTCGACGTGCGGGCCGACATCTACAGCCTCGGCTGCACGTTCTACTTTCTGCTGACCGGACATCCCCCCTTCCCCGAAGGGACGCTCGCGCAGCGACTGCTCGCCCATCAGACAAAAGAGCCCTCGCCACTCGAGACCGAACGTCCGGACACTCCCGCTTCGCTGGTCGCGATCATCAAGAAGATGATGGCGAAGAAGCCGGCCGACCGGCATCAGACCGCGCAGGAAGTCTCGGACGTGCTGACCCGCTGGCTGTGCGAGAATGGCGATGCCGAGTGGCGCGAACGGTTTCCCTACCTGGCGGGGGGCTCCGGCCCGGATCTCCGGGAGCAGCAGGGAACAGAACCCGCCGACCCACCGGCCGCCCTGCCAGTCGCGCGGGCTGTCCCAGTCGCGGCTCCGGTTCCGCAAGCCCCCCCGGTGGCCAAGCCGGTTACCGTGACCCCGGTCGCCGCCCCCGTGGTGAGCAGCCCGAGCACTCAGGAAACCTCACCCGGTTCGCAACCGGCTGCAACTCCGGTGAACCCGATCGCCACTTCGGCTCCGGCTGATTCGGGAATTGCATTTCCGCCCGCGACGGAGAGTTCTTCCCCGGCAACTGAGGATGCGAGCCTCTCCGATTTCTTCGCGACCCTGAATGCCGAGGACAGCAACCGGCGGTTCAGCGGAGGCGGGTCCTCCAAGAAGCTGGGGGGATCGTCGAAGAAACTCGGCGGCTCGTCGAAGAAGCTGGGAGGTTCTTCCATTCACACCCCGTCGGCGGCTCCGGAAGAGAACCCGTTCGCCGGCATCAACATCGATGAGCCTTCCGCCCCCACCCCAGCGGCGGCCGATTCCGCCGTGACGCCCCCTGCGGCGGCGACTCCGGTCGAGCCGCAGGTCGCGGCTCCGTCCGATGCCCCCCACACATCCCAGGCTCCGCCCGCTGCGGTGCCAATTGCCGCGCCACCTGTGACGGCCCAGGCGGTTCCCGTTGCGCCAGCACAGCCCGCGGCCGCGCAGCCGGTCGTCGCTCCTCCGACCGCGGCCCAGCCCGTCGCGGTGCAGCCGGCAGTACCGGTTGTCGCACCTCCCGCAGTGGTCGCTCCGCCAGCTGAACCTGCACCGCCGGCTGACGAGATTCCGGCGTTTCCGGCGGTTGAAGAAGATCCGGCTCCGTTTTCGAACGCGAACCCGTTCGATTTCGGTACCGCTTCCGCCGAGCCCGATTTCAGCGTCACCGCGACCGCTCCGGCACCGCGAACCGCAACGCAGCCGGCGGCCAGCAGGAAGGCGGACAAGTCGCCGCTCGGCGGCCTGCTGCAGGATAAGGGAACCCGCAAATATGCCGGGACGGCGATTGCCGTCGTTCTCGCCGGCGTGATCGCCTGGGGCGCGGTCGGGGCCTTTACCGGCGGAGACGAAGTGGAGAAGCCGAAACGGAAGGTGAAGAAGCGGAAAGCGCCGGTCGCCCAGCAGGCCGATCCGACGGACGCACCTTCCACGACTGCCGCGGCGGCACCGCTGGGCATGCTCCTGCGGCGCGAAGTGACCGTTGGCCCGACGGGCCAGTTCCGCACGATCGGCGAGGCGCTGGCGGACGTCCGCAAGCACGCTCCGCAGATGAAGGACACCCTCTCCGCGGCCCAGACCATCAAGGTCCAGGGGAACCAGACCTACACTGAACGGATTGTCCTCGACAAGACGCTGCAGGGCATTCGCATCATCGCAGAAGGAGGCGAGGCAACGCTCGCGCCCGCCGATTCCGGCCCCGTGATCTCGCTCGATAACTGCGAACGGATCGTGATCCAGGGCTTTCGGGTGGATGCACAGGGCAAGAATACCGGCGTGCAGATTGCCGGCTTCCTCAAGGCCTGCGAGCTGAAAGAGCTGAACATCGTCGGCTTCACGCAGACCGGTCTGCTCGCCCTGGGCCCCAACAGCTTCAGCCTCAATCGCGTGCTGCTGGAGAAGCTCGTCCTCCGCCCCGGCAATGCCCAGGCCGTCGGAATGATGTTCCGCAGCGCGAACGAGACCGATCCCTCGCAGTTGATTATCAGCGGTTGCCGCTTCCTCGGCCCGATGTCCGCGGGGATTGTTTTCGAAGCGCCCGCGACTTACATCACCATCCAGAAGTCGATCTTCAGCGAGACGGCCTCTGCGGTGAAGTTCCTCGGCGATGACCGGGTGCTGCGGCAGATTCGCTTCGTCAATAACAGCTTCTTCAAACTCGACCACGCGGTGTTCTTCGCCGACATGCCGGCGCCGAACAGCGAGGGGCTGGCGTTCTACAACAACCTCTTCGCGCAGGTCAAAGGTCCGGAGGTGGTCGTTGCGAAAGAACTGAAGCCGAACGAAATGGGAGGCATGCTCGAACGGGTGGAATCGGGAGCGCGCAATAACTGGAGTGATCGCAAGGCCCCGGCGGAACCGGGCCCGACCGAGTTCTCGATCTTTGCCGCTGAAGGCAAGCAGGGAGATGTGAACTTCCAGTTCCAGTCGACCGACCCGAACAGTTCGGCCTTCCTTGCCCCCAGCCCGACCAGTCCGCAGCGAACTGTCGGGCGGCAGAGCAAGAACTATGAACCCTATATCGGCGCGGTCGCGCCGTAGGACGATCGGGCCGATTCCGTACTCTGGGAGAAGTGCCCCAACGCATCAAGGAGCATGGAAGGGAGCAAAGTCAAGCCAACTTTCGCAAGAGGAATTTTTTCCAGAATCCCCGTAACTGATTCTCACGACAAGAGTTACGCATTTCACTGAACACCCGGGATTCCCCGGCGCCTCTGCGGGCGAGGTTGCGTCGAGCAACCTCTGCGCAACCCTTTCGTGGTCGTGCGCTTACCCGGCCCCCTGCCGACCTTTCTCTGACATACCTCATTTCCCCCTCGGCGGACCTCTCCGCCAAAAACTACTCGCAAGTCAATAGCACGTCAGGAGTTAGGCTGTACAGCTTGCAGCTTCTTTCCCGCTCCCCCTAGCATGGAATGAGCGGCCGATTCACCAACCTGATGTACTCCGACCCCGCCTGACGGCCCCTCGACCTGACACACGCCTGTCGGTCCGGCGGCTGCTGCAGAGTAGGTTCTGAAATGAGACAGCAATCTTCGACACCCAATTTCTCACGCCCTTCCGCGAACCTCAAACCGAGTAAACTGGCTCACCGTTCGAAACTCGTCGAGCAGCGTTCCTCACGCAATCACTCGAAGCCCATCGCGGCCTATCGGCAGCGCGTCTCGCGCGCCGGAACAGGGAGAGCTTCCTTCAACGCGCCCGAGAACTGGTACGAACCCACCGGCGATTCGCCGTTGCGCTTCGTGGTCCAACCGCCCGGGACGGGGTATATCCATCCCGTCACAGCCGAAGAGGTCCGCGCGCGGCTGGCCGAACTCCCCGAAGAGTTCACACGCGACCTCGAAGTCGTCCAGTTCAGCCGCATGACCCGCAAGCGGCGCACCTTCCCCTGCTATGGAATGCAGTGGGGACAGACCGTCTACCTCTATCCGATCGAGGAGACGCTGGTCGAGCTTTACATCCGCCCGCCGAAACCATCGCAGCAGGTCGAGGCCCGCATGTTCGGGGCGGTCTGGGCGAAGGAAGGAAGCTACTGGACGCTGACCTGGACTCCCGAAGCCATCAAGGACTTCTATCTGAACAACGTCCTGATTCACGAAGTCGGCCACATCAACGATCCGCGCAACAGCAGCTACAAGGATCGCGAACGCTTTGCCAACTGGTTCGCGATCGAGTACGGCTATCGCGCGTCGCGCGGCCGCCGATAACCGAGACCTGCTGGCATTGAATTGCCTGCGTGCAATCGGCCGCGAAACGAACTTTCCGAGCACGGTTCCCTCCCGGAGTCGTGCTCGATTCGTTCTTTGCCGGCTCGTTTACGCCGGTTCGATCTCGAACAGGTCTTCATAGAGTGCCGTCGCGAGCTGTCGGATCCGCTTCGTGTGCCGGGCTTCACCGGGCGTGCCGTTGCAGATGATCGCCACCGCGAGCTGTCGTTCGGGGTCGGCAAACCCGGCGGACGACTGCATGCCGCCGTGACCGAAGGTGCCCTCTGACGCATGCCGTCCGAACCCGTAGGGGACGGTCTGCCAGCCGTAGCGGTTCGAGTTGATGATGAACCCCAGGCCCCAGTCGACGGTGTGCATGAACGTGAGGTCGTACATCCGTTCACGCTGCCGGGTCGTCAACAGCGATACGCTCTCGGGTGAGAGAATCCGCACTCCGTTTCGCTCTCCCCCGCCGAGCAGCATCTCGTAAAACCAGCCGAGCTCACGCAGCGGCCCGTGCCCGTTGGCCCCGGGTGCGCAGGAGATGACATGGGCTTCGGTCGTGTAGGCATGCGGTTCCAATCCCCCCCGCTCGGTGTTCTGCAGGATTCCGATCCGCTCGCCATATTCCCGGTATCGCTCGATCGGCATCCCGATCCACGAGTCCCGCATCCCGAGCGGTTCGAAAATCTCTTCGCGCACATACTGCGAATAAACCCGCCCATCGACGCGGCGAATGATTTCTCCCAGCATGAACCACGAGGTCGCGGGATGATAGCCCGCCTTTTCTCCGGGCACCCAACCCGGTTCGAGCGGCATGGCGCAGATCCGCGCGATCGTCTTTTCCCACGGAACCTGCGGCCAGCCGGTCGGGAGCGTGCGAAACCCGCCGGTATGCGTCAGCAGGTGCCGCAATGTGACTGCTTCTTTCCCACCCTCTGCAAACTCGGGGACATAGCTCGCCACAGGCGCGTCATAATCGAGGGCTCCCCGCTCGACGAGCTGCGCGACGGCGACAGCCGCCACGGGTTTCGAGGAGGAGAGCCAGAGCATCAGCGTGCCGGGCTGCATCGGCACGCCCGGGCGCGATTCCCCGATCGCAAGGTCCGCAATGACCTCGCCGCGGAGCGAGACATAAAGCTGTACGCCGATGTGCTGCCCGCGTTCCCGCCCTTCTTCGATCAGTGCGAGCATGCGCGGCAACCGCTCGCGCCCGATCTGCCCCGCCGTCACTCTGCCGTTCATGCAATTGTGGTCCTTGCCCCCGAAATCAGACTTCCAGTCCGCGTTCCAGACGAATCCGCCGCACTTCGCCAAGCACTGAGTTCACGATCACGCCGTTCCGCTCGAGGGACGAATACTCGTACAGGTTGACTGCCGCATGGACTCCCCAGGTCAGGATGCCCATCAGCATATGGATCGTCCCGCCCGAAAGCCCGAACCACCCCTGAAAGCCGACGGGAGATGCGGGATCGGCCGCGGCCCCGAACGCACCGGTGACGATCAGCAGCAGCATGCACACGACCATCGCGGGAATGGTGCGATACTTGAGTGACTGGCTCTTCTGCCGCCACTCGGGCGAGAGGTGATACGCTTGCGACGTTTCTTCCAGCCAGCGTCCCGTCCCCATGAAATAGGTGAGCACGATTGAGTGCACGAGCATCGCGAAGACCACCGCCCCCAGTCCCGTGAGGAAGTGATACGGAATCAGGGGATCGCGACCGGTCGCGTCCCCGATGTTCCATCCCAGCAGGAACGCTGCCGCGAGGACCAGATGGCTGAGGATCGCTAATGTCGTGAAGATGCGTGTCACGGGAATCGCCGATTCGCTGAACGGGGAAGCAGCTCTGAAGAGCGGCGGAGCATTTCTCTCATTCTAGGGGTCCTGACTGAAACTGGAAGGCAGCACGGGGCACAAGCTTCCCTTCGCGAGCGGAAAATTTCAGCCGCTCCGCGTGGGGTTGAGCTGACGGTTTCCGCCTCGTGCGGAAACCGGCTCTTCCCATCCGTTCCGGGTCGCCCACTCGCGCGTCGTTGATGCAGGCCGCGCGATACCGGTAAAGTAGTCCCACCACAGCCCCCCCCTGTCTCCTTCCGAGGCTCGCCATGAAGATCACCCGCATCGAAACGTTTCCCATCGAGATTCCGCTGAAGCCGGCCCGCCGCATGATTTCGGCACTCGGCCAGCATAACGTCTCGCGCTATCTTCTCGTGCGCGTCTCGACCGATGTGGGCATCGAAGGAGTGGGTGAGGCGACCGTCATGCCCCGCTGGAGCGGCGAGACGGTCTGGGGAGCTCAGGCCCTGGTCGACCACGTTTTCGCTCCGCTCCTCGTGGGCCGCGACCCGCGCGACTTTGAAACGAACGATGCGCTGATGGACCGGGCCTGCGCGCACAACTGGTTCACCAAGTCGGCAATCGAAATGGCCTGCTGGGACATCGCCGGCAAGGAGGCAGGCAAGCCGGTCTACGAACTGCTCGGCGGTCCGCATCGGCCACTCGACGTCCGCTGCCGATTCTCGATGGGGGCTTACGAGCCGGAGCGTGCCCGCTCGCGTGCCGGCGAGCTTGTTGAGGAAGGCTTCACCACGATCAAGGTGAAAGTCGGCGGCGACCCGGCGAAAGACATCGAACGGGTGCGGATCGTGCGGGAAGTCATCGGCCCCGAGCGGGAACTGGTGATCGACGCCAACTGCGGCTGGGATGCAGCGACGGCGATTGCCGCCACCCGCGAAATGGACGACTGCAATGTCGCCCTGTTCGAGCAGCCCACCCCCGATGGAGATTATGCCGCCCTCGCCGAAGTTCGTCGCAACATCCGGCCGAAGGTGATGGCGGACGACATCTGTTTCAACCTCGTGCACGCGCGCGAACTGATCCGCAACGAATGCTGCCACGTGATCAGCCTCTACCCGGGCAAGAACGGAGGGATTCGCAAGTCAAAGCAGATCGCCGAATTCGCCGCCAGCCACGGGATTCCCTGCAGCATTGGCTCGAACCTTGAATGGGACGTCGCCACCGCCGCGATGGGGCACCTCGTCATCGGCTGCGCGAATCTGCAGATTGAGAAGTATCCCGGCGACGTCCTCGGCCCCGACTATCACGAGTTCTCGATCGCGAAAGATCCGCTGAAAATCAACGGCCCCGTCATCACTTTCACCAATCGCCCCGGCCTCGGTGTGGACGTGGACTGGAGCGTGGTCGAGCGGAATCTTTTGCGGGTGTGAGCGATGAGACAGGAGACACAATTGCCTCTTCAGGGGAGCAGGTTGTCTCGCTGAGGGGCAGACACTTTTATTCTTGTCTGCCCGTTACACTCTCGACAGTACACTCTCGACAGTGAGCATTCTGCTCCTCGCCACTGAGACGGACGCTCCCGTGGCTAAATCGACGGAGAATCCCGTCCTCAATCACCTCGGGTTCAATCTGCACGACTCCGTATCCTCTGCGGATGTGTTCTCTCAGTCGTTAACGATCCGCCGATTGGACAATGGGGCGCAGATACAGTGGGGCGCAGATGTTGAGCGGCGACCCCATCTGGGGGGCTCGCTGCCGCTCGACCCCCGCCACCCGACTGACTCCCCCCCAATCGAAAGCCGCTCACCCTTAAAGCCGCACGTTCACACTCTCGGCGTGGGCGGTCAATCCTTCCTTGCCGGCGAGCAGTCGCACATCGTCGGCATGGCGGCGGAGGGCTGCCTCGTTGTACGCGATCACCGACGAGCGCTTCAGGAAATCGTTCGCGCAGAGACCATTGGCAAAGCGGGCGGTCCCTCCTGTCGGCAGCACGTGCGAAGGGCCGGCGACGTAATCGCCCAACGCGACCGGCGTATAGTGCCCGAGGAAAATCGAGCCCGCATTCTGCACGCGCTGAAGCATCTCTTCGGGTGCCCGCGTCGAAATGTGCAGGTGTTCGGGAGCGAGCACATCGCTGAGCCGTGCTGCTTCCGCGGCATCGCGGGCGAGGATCAACGCCCCGTATTGTTCGAGGCCGTCGCGGGCGAGTTCTCCCCGTTCGAGCCGCGCCAGTTGAAGCCGGAGGTGTTCGCGAACCTGCTCGATGAGCGGAGCATGCCAGGTGATGAGCACTCCCCAGCCGGGGCTGTGCTCTGCCTGAGAGATCAGATCGCTGGCGACGAATTCGGGACGAGCCGAATCGTCGGCGAGGACCACCACTTCGCTCGGGCCGGCGATGCTGTCGATATCGACCTCGCCATACACGTGCCGTTTCGCAAGCGCGACGAACAGGTTCCCCGGCCCGACAATCTTGTCGACCCGCGGCAAACCCTCGATTCCGTAAGCCATTGCCGCCACCGCCTGAGCACCGCCGAGCCGATACACCTCGGTGATGTTAAGCTCGTGGCAAGCTGCCAGCAGATCCGTGTTGTAGCTGCCAAACGGCGTCGGCGGAGCGACCACGGCAATCTCGGAGACGCCGGCCACCTGGGCGGGGACGGCGGTCATCAAGAGCGTCGACGGATACGCCGCCGCTCCCCCCGGAATACAGATTCCGACCCGTTTGAGCGGCAAGTAGCGTTGCCGCAGATGAATCTGACTCTCTCCCTGCACGTCCTCGACATTCACATCCCGATTGAGGAGCGCCTCCTGGAAGCGGGTGATATTGCCGACAATCCGCCGCAACGTCGCCAGGTAAGCCGGGTCGGCCTCGACATGGGCAGCGGCAAGTTCCTCCGGCGAGACGCGCAGCGTTTCCGCAGTCAGCTCCTTGCGGTCGAGCTTCGCGGTGTAGTCGAGGACCGCCCGCAAACCGTCGCGGCGGACATCCCCGCAAATCTGCTCGACGACCTCCTGCGGAGACAGCGGACGCCCGAACAGTTCAATCGTCCGCTGCCGGCCTGCCGGGGAAACAATGTTCCCGCGAGGACTGAGCTTCTCGCGCAGGTCGGCGAGTGCCCGCTCGGCATCATCGCGGGCACAGTCGATCGTCAGAATCTGAATCGCGGGCGCAGTCGAATCGGTCATCAGCAGTATCGTTTCCTGGAACATGTCGGTATCGGTCGCCGAATCAGAGAGGCCTCACCGGGCCGTTTCATGAGCGACCAATCTCCCTGTCGGCGTTCTCATCGTACAGCCGCACCGCCGGAGCCGTAAAGTTTGAGACACCGCCTGGGGCAAATCGCGGCTGAATTGAAGCAGGTTGCCCGTGGATTTTCCGGGGCGATTGCAGGTTTTCGTGGGGAGAAGTAGATTCAAAGAGGAAGATGACTCAACCACGTTTCTCCCTCAACTTCTCATTCGGCTCCGGACCTCGCTGAAGGACCACTCCATGCCCGACTTCTGTATCGATTTGCGCAGTGACACCGTCACGAAACCTACTCCCGGCATGCGGGAGGCGATGGCGCGAGCCGAAGTTGGCGATGACATGTCCGGAGAGGATCCGACGGTCAATCGGCTGGAAGCGCTCTGTTGCGAAATCCTCGGGAAAGAAGCGGCCGTCTTCGCCTGTTCGGGGACGCAGTCGAACCAGATGGGCATCCGCGCCCACTGCCTTCCCGGAGATGAGCTGCTGATTGACGTCACCGGGCATATCGCGAACTTTGAAGCGGGGGGGCCGGCGGTCCTGAGCGGAGTGTCCTGCCGGACCCTCCAGGGAACGAATGGAATTCTCGACGTCACCGATCTCGAAGGGAAGATCCGGGCCGACAACCAGCACCTCTGCCGGACTCAACTGATCTGTGTCGAGAACACAACCAACACCGGTGGCGGGCGCGTCTATCCGATTGAGAATCTCGAACGCATCGGCACCTGGGCCCGTCAGCATGGTCTGAAGGTGCACATGGACGGCGCACGGCTGTTCAATGCCGTCGTCGCCAGCGGACGCTCCCCGGCGGAGATCTGTGCGCACGTCGATACGGTTTCCGTCTGCTTCTCAAAGGGGCTGGGCTGTCCGATGGGTTCGATCCTTGTCGGCTCGAAGGACGAAATCTACCGTGCCCGGCGTGCCCGCAAACAGTTCGGCGGCGCATTGCGACAGGCGGGAATCGTCGCTGCGGCCGCGCTCTATGCACTGGAGCACAATGTCAACCGCCTGCAGGAGGATCACGAGAACGCCCGCGCGTTTGCCGCCGCGATTGAGGACATTGAGGGGATTCATGTCCAGGCGCCGGAAACCAACCTGGTGTTCTTCGACATCGATCGCGAACTGGGGAATGCGAGCCAGCTCTCGGCGAAGCTGAAAGAGCATGGCGTGCGGATCAACCCGGCCGGCCCGCAGCGGATGCGCGCCTGCACGCATCTCGATGTGAATCGCATCGATGTCCTGCGGGCCGCCGACATCCTCGCCGAGTGTGTCCGCTCGGGTTTCGCTCACCTGGCGGGGGCCAGCACCGGTCCGTACGCGCGGGGCTGACCGGCCACGCGGTCGAGGGAGGAGGCGAAGGGCGCGAGGAACAACTCCCGGGGCAGTCCCCGGCGCAGTTCCGGCTGCGCGGATTGAGCGCGGATGTGATGCGGGGGCCGGGTTCCGCCGGGCAAATCACAGCCGTCGCATTGGTGGGGACGGATGCGCCGCCGCGTTGTTTTTTCTCAACTCCCGCCGTGTTGTCCTGCTGCAACACGTTGCATCTGAGCACGTTGCAGCAGGACCGTTACAGGACGCAGCACTGTCGGGGCCGGCGAAGAAATCGCCGGGGGAGGTGCCGGACTCTAACGTCGGTCGCGGCATCTGGCCGATATGAAAGGCAGATCGCTTTCAGGATCAGGGACTTCGATCCGCTGCGACCGTGGCCGGTCACTGGCCGCCGTCGCAAGTTCAGGGCAGCAACGATTGGATCGAGGACGGCCCGCGCGTCGACTCCGGCCCCTTGGGGCGGTGAGTTCGGCGGTTCTTCATCTCAGCCTCACGAGGCACTCCCGCAGGGAGTTTCCGCCTCTGGCTTTGGTGCCGTAAACAATCCCACCTCTGAACCTTAAGCAAATTGGACCCCATCATGAGCGCGCCTCTTGAGCCCCGGTTGAATCGATTCGCCGTTTTGCGGTATGATGAACCCCACGAAGGCGGATCGGCTGCGGGTGTGTCACCGGCGGTAGCGGATCCGCCCGAGCCAGCAGGGAGTGAGCACATGGATGTGAACGGCATCAACTCGGTTGGCCGGGCTTACCCGGTCAGCCAGCCGAAACCCGTCAATCCCTTGCCGCCGGCCACGAACACACAAGCTCCGACGCCGCGCGACGAGGTGGAGATTTCTTCTGCGGGGAAGATGTTGGACAACCTGAGCCGCGCTTCCAGTCTTCGTGAAGAACGAATCGCCCAGATCAAGGCCGCCATCGCGGACGGCACTTATGACACCCCGGAGAAGCTTGAACTTGCCCTCGACCGGCTGCTCCAGCAGCACGGCCTGGGCGACGAAGACTGATCAGCACGTTAAAGGGAAGTTGTGACCGAGCTTGCGACGATCGACGTTGCCGTCAGCCCCGCTGACCGCTTTCGTGAATACCTGGCGACGCAGGGGATGCGTCTCACCCCCGAGCGGGCGGCAATCGTCGAAGAGGTCTTTTCGTACCACGAGCATTTCGACAAGGAACAGCTGGTGGTGCGGGTCGCCCAGCGGACCGATGGACGCCGCGTCAGCCGTTCCACCGTCTACCGGACCCTCAAACAGCTCGAAGAAGCAGGACTGCTGCGGAAAGTCGCCCGGACCAACGATCGTGACGTCTATGAGCACGATTACGGCTATCCCCGGCACGACCATCTAATCTGCAAGAAGTGCGGCGATCTGATCGAATTCCAGCAGCCCGATCTCTCGAAGCTGCTCGAAGAAATCGCCCTGCGGCACGGCTTCCGCATGGAGACGCACCGGCTGGAAGTGTACGGCATGTGCAAGACGTGCAGCCGTCCTCCGCGCCGCCTTCGCAAGACCGACATGATCTGACGCCGCCGCGGCGGTCGATCCCGGCATCGCAGATGCCCCTCGCTCCCGGCCCCTTCGGCGTGCGGGTCATTTCCCCGCTGAACATCGCCGGAAATCGCCACGCTCCTCCTGCGCGAACAGCCCGCCTCGTGTGCGAATGCCCGTGAACCTGATCAGCGGTTCTTTCCGGGAATCCTCCGGTAGAGCTGCAGGAGCCCGAGCAGCACGATCAGCCCGCCGAAGGTGATCCCTCCGAGCATCGCGAGACTCGGCCAGTCGCCGAAGATGGTCCGCGTCGGCGTCCAGAGCCACCGCCACGAGAAAAGCACAACGACGGCGGCCAGCGCCAGCGGAGGACCGTAAGGGACATAGGTCCGGCCGCCCGTCACCGCGGTGATCACCGCGCCGGCCAGGCCGCAGATCGGAGCGAGCAGGAAGACGAACACAATCGCCTGCCAGCCGATGAAGCTGCCGATCATCCCCATCAGGGTCACATCGCCAAACCCGAGTGCTTCCTGTCCCATCAGGAGCGAAGAGACTTTCCGCAACAGCCAGGTGAGAACGGCCCCGGCAACGAGGCCGGTGAGACTCCACGCGAATCCGTGCCAGTGGTCATGCTGACGGATCCATTCGGGGATGTAACCGCCGCGAATGCCGGGAATTTCTTCGTTCCAGTCGATCCACAAAGGGACCAGGTGCAGATTCCCCTGCAGGGTCGCCACGGCAACGCCGAACAGCATTCCCGAAGCCGTAACCTGGTCGGGAATGATGTATCGCCGCAGGTCGGTAGCCGTCGCCGCCACGAGCAGCGCGATCAGAACCAGGTGGTAGCCGATCCGCAGGTGAATCCAGTCGAACGCTCCGGATTCCGGAATCTCCTGACAGCGCAGACGGATCACCGCCTGATGGAAGAGCGCAAAGAGAAGCGCTGTGACTCCGATCGCGAGCAGCGCCCGTCCACGCCGCGAGAGCAGTTCCGGCTCATCACACAGGCGCGGCTCGCCGGGCGGAATGGTGGCGGCTTCGAGAGCATCTTCGTGCGCCACCAGACGCTCCACCCACCGCGCCAGCAGCCAGCCGACAACGCTTCCCAGCGCCAGCATTACGACGGCCTGTCCGGCCAGTGGAGCGTGCAGAATGAATTCTCGAATCGCGTTGTTCGCTTCCCCGATCACGTCTTCCCCGCTTGCTGAACACGTTCCCGCGCGGCAGCCCGTCCTGTCATTTCCTGAAGTCGCGGAAGACAGTCACAGCCACCCGCATCACCAGTTGGTATACGATCCATCCCCCCGTCGTAGTCGAGGACATCCTCCCTGCGGAACAGGAGGATACTTCGCCGCCGCGGCCTCGTCGAACTCGATCCCCAGTCCCGGTCGCGTCGGCGGGAGCAGGTACCCCTCGGCAAAGGGAACCTGCACCGGAAACAGTTCGGGCAGGACCTCTCCGGGAAGGCGGGCAAGTTCCTGCACGCCGAAGTTGCTGCACACGAGATCGAAGTGCAACCCCGCCGCCGTGGAGACAGGCCCCAGCGGATTATGCGGAGCGATGCGGATCGAATGCGTCTCGCACCAGCCCGCGACCTTGAGAGCCTCGGTGATGCCTCCGACGATACACAGGTCGATCCGCGCGTAATCGATCAGTTCTTCTTCGACTTGCTGCCGGAACTCCCACTTGCTCGCGAACTGCTCCCCCGCGGCAAGCGGCACGTGTACGTGCCGGGCGAGCTTGCGGAAGGACTGCGCATTCTCCGCCCGCAGGGGATCCTCCACAAAATAGGGGCGCAAGGGTTCGAGCCCGCGACAGAGGGCAATCGCTTCCGGCGGATCGAACCGCGTGTGGGCATCCAAGATGATCTCGATCTCCGGCCCGACGGCTTCCCGCAAGGCTGCAAAGTCATCGAGGCAGCGTCGCACGCCGGCCGAGGGCTCGAAGGTCTCCCCGTCCGGCTCGACGCGGGGATCGAAGCGGACAAACTTCCAGCCTTCGGCGACTTTCTGACGCGCCGCCGCAATTCGTTCTTCCCGGGTGCGTCCCCGGATGTGCGGATAGCAGACCACCCGGTCGCGCACCAATCCGCCGAGCAACTGGTACAGGGGGACGCCGAGCGCCTGCGCCTTGATGTCCCACAGCGCGATATCGATCGCGCTGATGGCGGCACAGCCGATGCGTCCCGCGGGAAAGAAGCCGCTGCGGAACATCGTCTGCCAGTGATGTTCCGTGCGAAACGGATCGGCTCCGATGAGAAGCGGTGCAAAATCCCGCACGCAGGCGGCGGTGGCCTCCTCGCGCCAGGTGATCCCCCCTTCCCCCAGCCCGCGAAGGCCGCTGTCGGTCTCGACGACAACGAAGAAGAAGTTGCGCTCGTGCCCGACGATGTACGGACGCAGCGACGTGATTCTCATCGTGATCCCCTGCGGAGAATGGATGGCGGAGTCTCCCAGAATACCGGCGTTCGGAGCCGCGGAAAATCCCGCCGGCGGGAGGAGTTCCGTTCCCCGGAGCGATGCCGGGCACCTGCTTCGCGCTGCATGCATTCAGGGTGCGCGGCAGGAGCGTCTCAATCCCTGTGATCGTGGCGGGTGGAACAGTCCCCCGGTGGAGATATCTTCAAAATCGTTTCCGTGGGCCGCCCGCTCTGGATTCAAGTCGCCCCTGTCGCTATATATGGGAAGACAAAGCTTCTGGAACTGCTCATTCCACAAGCTCCCCTGGCCTCAGCCCAGCCCGTCTTCAAATGTACCGCTGCGAGGTGAAGCGCAGCCCGCCGTTTTTCGGCAGGTACTGAAGGCGTGTGGCGGGTGCGCGAGGCGTTCATGTCCGGAAACGTCGATTGCCTTGTGCTCGCAGGTAATCAGAACTTCGGCCTGACGATAGTCGTCAGTCGCCGTCTTTCTCAGATGCTGCGCGCTCAAGGAGTTGTCGATGATTACGGGAGTTCGTACTGCGCTCGCGGTGTGTCTCTTACTGGGGCTGAGCCTCAATCCCCTGCTGGCCCAGGACGCGGATTCGACGGTGGAACCCGCCACCGTTGCCGATACTGCTGCTCCGGAAACGGCCCCGGCGACTGAGCCTGAAGCCGAAGCCGCCGCCCCCCTCAGCCCCGCCGACACCGCGTGGATGCTCGTGTCGTCGGCTCTTGTGCTGATGATGACCGCTCCCGGCCTCGCACTCTTCTACAGCGGGCTTGTCCGCAAGAAGAACGTGCTCGGCGTGATGATGCAGTGCGTCTTCCTGATGGGCCTGATGTCGGTCATCTGGGCGCTGTGGGGCTATAGCCTCGCATTTGCTCCCGACGTGATGGGCGGCATCGTCGGTGGTACCGATTACGTTCTGATGAACAACGTCCTGCCGACTTGGAACACATCCACCGGCTCGATCGACGTCCCGATGGCGGGCAGCATCCCCCGCTCGGTCCACATGGTTTTTCAGATGATGTTCTTCATCATCACCCCGGCGCTCATCTGCGGCGCCTTCGCCGAGCGGATGAAGTTCAGCACGATGGTGGTCTTCTCGATCCTGTGGGGGACCTTCGTCTATTGCCCGCTGGCCCACTGGGTCTGGTCGGATAATGGCTGGCTGTTTACCGGCGAGTATGCGGCCTTCGACTTCGCCGGCGGAACGGTGGTGCATATCAGCTCCGGATTCTCGGCCCTCGTCTGTTCGCTGGTGATCGGCCGCCGTCTCGGCTACGGACAGGAGCCGATGCCGCCGCATAACCTGACGTACACCTGCATCGGGGCCGCGCTCCTCTGGGTCGGCTGGTTCGGCTTCAACGCTGGCAGTGCTCTCGCCGCGAATGCGCTGGCCGCGAATGCTTTCGTCGCAACGCATCTGGCTGCCGCCGCGGGCACGGTCGCCTGGGCCGGCGCCGAGTGGATTCTCCGCGGCAAGCCGACGATTCTGGGAGCCTGCTCGGGCGCGGTCGCGGGGCTGGTCTGCATCACTCCCGCCTGCGGGGCCGTGACGCCGCTGTCCGGCATCATCCTCGGCGTGGTCGCCGCACTCGCCTGCTATTATGCCTGTACCGTGAAGACCAAACTCGGCTACGACGACGCCCTCGACGCCTTTGGCGTCCACGGGGTCGGCGGGATGGTGGGGGCGCTGCTCACCGGTGTATTTGCCACCCGGGCTGTCATCGGCAACCCGGAAGCCCAGGGCCTGCTCGAAGGGAACGCGCGGCAATTCGTCAATCAGGGGGTCGGCGTTCTCGCCGCCGCGATCCTGGCAGTGGTCGGCACGCTCATCATCCTCAAGCTGCTTGATGCGGTCATGGGACTCCGCGTGACACAGCAGGAGGAACTCCAGGGGCTCGATCTCAGCCAGCATGGGGAGGAAGGTTACATCTTCCTGTAAAACCGGTTTCTTTCACCACGCAGCAACACGCTCCACCGCCTCCCGGAGGTGGCTCGCCTCCGGGAGGTCGACGGTGCACTCACTTTCGATTTCAAATTCCGCCGTCATGCGGCCTGCCTGCAGGAGTTTACGATGATGATTCGGTAACAGTCTCCGCGAGCCGCTTTCTCCTGTCAGCACTCAGGTACCTGTTGTCACTCAGGAAAACCGCCGCGCGACTGCGGTTGATCGCTGCTCCCGATTTCCCCCTTTCTACTTGCATCGTCCTGCCTCCACCCGCAGGATGCCGAGGAGTGAACCATGAAGAAAATCGAAGCCGTTGTGCGGCACTTCAAGCTCGAAGAAGTCAAAGACGCGCTGACGAAGGTCGGCGTCCAGGGAATGACGGTTTCCGAAGTCCGCGGCTTCGGACGCCAGAAAGGACATAAAGAACAATATCGCGGCGCGGAATACACCGTCGACTTTCTCCCCAAGGTGAAACTCGAGGTGGTTGTCGATGATGTCGATGTCGGCAAGGTGATCGAGACCATCATCTCGACTGCCCGCACCGGGCAGATCGGCGATGGGAAGATCTTTATCACCGACCTGACCGAGATGATTCGCATCCGCACCGGCGAAACCGGCAGCGACGCCCTCTGATTCCGCAATTTCCGAGCGGACACTCCCCCCCTTCCCCCACGTTGTTTCCTGGAGCAGGAACATGAAGAAGATCGAAGCCGTCCTCCGCCATTACAAACTCGAAGAAGTCAAGAACGCCCTCACCGAGGCCGGCGTCCAGGGGATGACGGTTTCCGAAGTCCGCGGCTTCGGGCGGCAGCGCGGACACAAAGAGGTCTATCGCGGTGCCGAGTACACCGTCGACTTCGTCCCCAAGGTGAAGCTCGAGATCGTTGTCACGGACGATCTCGTGCAGACGGCGATCGACACGATCCTCCGCGTCGGCCGCACCGGCCAGATCGGCGACGGAAAGATCTTCGTTACCGATCTCGCCGAAGTGATCCGCATTCGGACGGGCGAAATCGGGACCGAAGCGATTTAAGGTCCCATTTCGGGCCGACGACGAGCGCAGCCTCTCGGGAGATCATGTGAGCCGTCCCTCTTCGTCCTCCGAGTTCCTCTCCCCGGTCGCCCGGCTGGCGGGCCTGCGCGGGCGGCTTGCGGCCCTGCGCGAACAGGCTCGCGAGCGCTATGCCGCGGGGATGCGGGGCATCCACATCCTCGCGGGAATCGCCTCCGCGACCGAGGAACTCATTCTCCAGCTCTATCGCGAGGCGCTGCACGGGCAGCCGGATTCGGTCCGCCGGCAACTTGAGAATGAGATGGCCCTCGTCGCCGTGGGAGGAACCGGGCGCGGAGAACTCGCCCCCTACTCCGACGTCGACCTGCTCTTCCTGCACACGCGCGCTGTCGGCGATCTCATTCAGCCGTGCATCGCGCAGATGGTCCGGGACTGCTGGGATGTCGGTCTTAAGCTCGGTCACAGTGTCCGCACCATCGACGACGCCCTCGCGATGGCGGCCCGCGAACCTCAATTCGCCACAGCACTGATCGAGGCCCGCCGCGTGGATGGCGACGAACGCGTCGTCGACCGCCTGCAACGGCAGTTCAGCAGCCGTCTCATTCGCCGTCGCCAGGGCGCCTTTATCGAAGAGTGCATCACCGCCCGTTCCGCCGAGTTTCAGGAGTTTGGCGGTGCGGTGCAGCAGCTGGAACCGGACCTCAAACGCTCTCCCGGCGGGCTTCGCGATCTGCACCTGATCCGTTGGGTCGGCTTTGCCCGGTTCGGCACTCCCGACTTCGACCTTCTGCGAATGCAGGGTGCGCTGACGCGCGAGGATGTGCAGACCCTGCTCACCGCGCAAGAGTACCTCAGCCGGCTGCGGATCAACCTGCATCTCGCCGCCGGCAAGCCGCAGGATGTGCTGACCCGCGACGAACAACTCCGCATTGCGCGCGAATGGGCCGTTGAGGGGACGGCGGGACAGAGTCCCGTCGAACGGTTCATGCAGCAGTACTTTCAGCACAGCACAGCGATCGCCCACATCGCGCGGCGCTTCCTCTCGCTCCAACGGCCGCGTTCACTCGCGTCGCGAGTGTCGCGTTTCCTGATGACGCACCGCGCGAATGGAGTCTTCAAGGTCTCTCCCGACGAAATCGATGCCCGCCTCCGTGAACGCGAGCGGATTGCCAACGATCTCGACCGCACCTTGCGGCTCTACGAACTCGCCGGGCTGTACGGAGTCACCCCGGCTCCCCAGTTCGAGGAGATCATCAAGCGGGCTGCTTCATCGCTGCCGGCGGCAGTCGGCCCCGAGTCGGCACGCGTCTTCCTCTCGATTCTTCGTTGCGGCCGTTCGCTGGGGCCGCTGCTGCGGAGCATGTTCGAGACCGGCATTCTCGAAAAGGTTCTGCCGGAGTTCGCACACGTCCGCTGCCTGTTGCAGTTCAACCAGTACCACAGCTACACCGTCGACGAACACTCGCTTCAGGCGGTCGAGGCCGTCACCGCGTTCGAGCAGGATACGGGATCGCTCGGCGACGCCTATCGGGCCGTGCATCACAAGGACATTCTGCACCTCGCGCTGCTGCTGCACGACGCCGGCAAAGGCTACGAAGAGGATCATAGCGAAGTTGGCCGCCGGATCGCCGAGACAGTCGCCGATCGACTGCAACTTCCGGGTCACCTGCGCGAGATGCTGGTGTTCCTCGTGCACAAGCACCTGATGATGGCGCATCTCGCGTTTCGGCGGAACGCCTCCGATCCGGAAGTCTACGTCCCCTTCAGCCGTGAAGTCGGCAGTGCCGAGATCCTGCGGATGCTCTACGTCCTCACGGCGGCCGACATCACCGCCGTCGGCCCGGGAGTCTGGACGAACTGGAAGGCCGAACTGCTCGATGAGCTCTATCAACGGTCGCTGCAGGTGCTCAACGGCGAGCCGAGCGAGTATCACGAATCGGAGCGTCTGCGGGGGATCCGTCAGGAAGTGCGTGCCCTGCTGCTGACACAAACACCGTCGCTCGCGGAGGAGTGGATCGACCAGCGGCTCGACACACTTCCCGGCAAGTACCTGACCGCCACGCCTCCTGAACAGGTCGCCGCCGCACTCCGCGCGATTCACGACCTCGAGCCCGAGCAGGTGCTTGTCCACAGCGAATACGATCAGCAGATGAACACGGTCGAGTACCGGATCATCACTCGCGCTCCTGTCGGTTCCGGGTGCTTCAGCAAGATGGCCGGAGTGCTGACGGCGAAGCGGCTCGAAATTCTCTCGGCCCAGATCAACACGACGACCGACGGCATCGTGCTCGACAGCTTCCGGGTAATCGATTTCGACTTTGCCGGCGAGATCCCTCCCGATCGTCTCGAAGACGTCGCACAGGCGATTCAGGACGTGCTGAGCGGGCGGCGCGATGTCGCATCCCTCTTCCGTAACCAGCGGCGTTTCGGTCCCCGCGCGCCGCAGCCCGTTTCCGATCTGCCGACGCGCATCGTCATCGATAACGACTCTTCCGATCGCTACACGATCATCGACGTGTTTGCCCACGATCGCACGGGGCTGCTCTACACGATCGCCGACACGATCCATGAACTCGGCCTGTCGGTCGAGCTTGCGAAGATCTCGACGCATCTCGACCAGGTGGTCGACGTCTTCTATGTGACCGACCACGAAGGCTGCAAGATCCACAAGGGAAGCCGCCTCGAAGAGATCCGCGATTCCCTGTCGCGCCGGATCGAAGAATTCAAACAAAGCGGTCTGTAAGTATTCGCTCGGCTCGTATCGACAAGAGCTCGATTCGAGACTGAAGCGAAGTCTCAGCCTTTCCACTCCATCACCCTCCCATAGCCACCCCGCCAGCACTTCGCTTCATTCCTCGTCGGAGCAATTAAATCCTGCCGCCCCTATCTTGGCCTCATCCTGGCTCAGATCGCTGAATAGCGTCGAAGCTGCTCGTTTCAAACAAGAGTCTTCAATCTGCAAAAATCTGCGCACTCTGCGGATACCTCTTCGTGGCTTTGAAGTAACCGCCGATCTCGTCGACGAACGCAGTAGAGGGCGAACTTCCCGCACCCTCATGAAACCTCCGGCGAAGGCAAAAAGGTTCCCTCGCGGATTTCGAGCACCACCACTTCGCCGGTCGGCTCCACCGCAATGTCGTCAGCAGAGGCCGGCACCAGGACCGTGTCTCCCTTGCAAAGAGGTTCGCGGCCGGCGGCGGATTTCAGGCTGGCTTCACCATCCACACACATCAGCACGCGGAATGCGTCTTCACGAGGAACACTCCACGCGTTTGCACCCTGGTAACGGCGGATGGAGAAATACGGACACTCCACCAGCCGCTCGATGGTCACGCCGCCCGACTCGATCGGTTCGGGGTGGACCGGCGCCACCGGTCCGCGGGAGAAATCGATACACGCGAGCGACTGTTCGATATGCAGTTGCCGCGGCCTGCCGTCGGTTCCCACGCGGCCCCAGTCATACAGCCGAAAGGTGAGATCGCTCGCCTGCTGCACTTCCGCCAGCAGCACACCCGCCCCGAGTGCATGGACGGTCCCTGCCGGGACGAACACGCAGTCCCCCGCGCGTGCCGGAAAGCTGTGCAGGCACTCTTCGACCGTCCCCGCAGCGATGGCCCGCTGCAACGTCTCCCGATCGACGCCGGGACGCAGTCCCGCGAAAATGCGGCTGTCGGGAAGCGCGTCGAGAATCACCCACGCCTCGGTTTTGCCGTTCTCCCGCGGATCGTACGTCCGCGCCTGCGTGTCGTTCGGATGCACCTGCACCGAGAGATGGTCCTGGGCATCGAGGAACTTCAGGAGCAGCGGAAACTGCCGCCGCGAACTGCGGGATCCGAACAGGTCCGCCCCGCGCTCCTGAACCAGCCGGGCGAGTGACCAGCCCGCATACTCGCCGTCGCAAACAATGCTCTGATCGTCCCCGTGATCGACGAGCTCCCAGCTCTCGGCATAGTCGGTCCCGGCCCCGAGCGATTTCCCGAGCACGCTCCCCAGTCGCCGCCCTCCCCAGCGGATTCGCTTCAGGATCGGCTCGAATCGCAATGGCTGCATGCGGGTTCTCCGGTGATCGACCGACAGAGGACAAGTCTCAGAATAGCAACTCGCGATCGTAATCGCGCCCTGTTCAGCATTTGAGGCGACATCTCATCAAGAGTTTCAGACATTTTGTCTTTATAATTTCACTCGCCGCTGGGCACCGCAAGTACTCCAGGGCACAGACTTCCCCTGGACCTCCCGCGTAGAAACATCTACACATCCCAAGCGTCCTCCGCAAAAAAGTGCGCGCGTGGAGAAGATCGAATTCTCCCGGCACTTCGTCGGCAGCGAAAGCCGGAAGTCCTGCTCTTCTGGCGAATTACACGGGACGGCCGCGACGCAACCGCGCCCTCGATTGTCCCGGCAGCGGAAGGCACTTATTGCCACACCGGGAAACGATTGCTATAGTCAGTCACTTCTCACGATGGAGCGGACTTTTCCGGGCGTAACAGGAGTGTCGTAGTGCAAGAATTCGAAATGGAGCTCGCTGTCGGAGATACCGTCCAGATCGGCGAGCATCTTTTCACGGTGGTCGATATCGACGGCGATGAAGTCAGTTTTCGCATCGAAGAACCGGCAATCGACGATGAAATCTACCACAGCGAATTCCGCGGCGAACTTCAATGGAGTCTGAATGCCCGACCGCGATGAGAAAGGCTTGAGGCTCCAGACTTCAGGCTTCAGGGACGTTGGATCCGAGCGGACGGCAGCGGGACGCGAAGGCGTCCCCCCGCCCGCCACGAACCTGCCCGCCACGCATCCGGTCCCGCGCCTGAACGGCACCAACTGCGCCACCGATGCGGACGCGAAGCGGACCGGACGCTAGGCGCTCGGCAACTGCAGCCCGCGGACCGCCTCGGCACGGTTGGAGAAGATCGGCCAGATGGTGTCGAGGTGCGTGATGCTCAGCACTTCGGCACAATAGGGAGTCAACCCGCAGAGGGCGAACTGCCCGGCGCGCGACTTCAGCCGGTTCGACAGCCGGAACAGGATCTCGATAAACGCCGAGCCGAAGAATTTCGTGTGCGAGAGATCCAGCACCACCAGTGGTGGATCCGCGGTCGACGCCGCATCCAGAAGCACGCCCCGCAGGTGGTCGAGCAGCGGCTCGTCCAGATTCTCATACTCCGGCCCCAGCGCAATGACGGTGACGCCGTCCTCTCGACAGATAGCAGGAGTGATTGGCGACATAGCTGGCCCATTCCGAAAACGACCGCGATCCCGCACACGAAACGCTCGCGGGGAGATCAGGAAACCAGGTTCCAATCCTAGCCACCCTCATCGGCAAGTCAACGCGATTCTTCACGTCACCGGCACCCACCAACCGAATGCGGGGGAACGCCGCACGTGATGCCCGAACATGCGACACAATCGCTTCTTCCGGCAAAACCGTCCCTTCCCGCTCCCCGCATTCCCCCCGACTGTCGACCTGCCGAACGAACCACGCACCGCCGAATCACCCGCGCGTCTGCCGACGTCCGCCCGGCGATTACTCCACGGCCTGCAGCTTGACGGTGAAGAGCCGTTCGGTGTTGTCGCGGCGAACCGTGACCGTCACCTCATCGCCGACCTTGTAACGCTCCAGCGCATTCAGCAGGTCCTCCGAATCCTCCACCGGGTACTGATCGATGGCGATGATCCGGTCCCCCAGGACGACATCCCCCGTCTCGGGATCGCGACGCGTCGCGCGGAGCCCCGCCTTTTCGGCGGCACTTTCCTCGCTGAAGCCCAGGATCAGCACCCCCTTGAGTCCGAGTTGCCGCATCACCTGATCGGGCGCAATCTGGACTCCCAGCCCGGCCCGTTCGACGCGCCCCTTGCGGATCAGCTCGGGGACAATCCGGTTCACCGTGTCGACCGGGACCGCGAAGCCGATTCCCGCATACGCCCCCGAGGGACTGTAGATCGCCGTGTTGATGCCGATCAGCCGCCCGGCACTGTCGAGCAGCGGCCCCCCTGAATTCCCCGGGTTGATCGCCGCATCGGTCTGGATCACGCCGCGGATCGGCCGGTTCGTCACCGATTCGATCTCCCGCCCCAGGCCGCTGATGACCCCCGTCGTCAGCGTCTGGTCGAGCCCGAAGGGATTGCCGATCGCGAACACCTTCTGCCCCACCTGCAGGTCGGCGGAGCTGCCGATGCCGATCACCGTCAACCGGCTGGGCGGAGCCTCGATCTTCAGGACGGCGATGTCGTTATCGGGCGACACTCCCACCAGCCGGCCGTCCCAGGTCGAATTGTCGGCGAGCGTCACCTTCGCTGCCTGCGCATTCTGGATGACGTGGTAATTCGTGACGATGTGCCCCTTGTCGCTCCAGACGAATCCCGAACCGGTCCCTTGGGGAATCTGCAGCAGGTTGAGCGTGAACGCATCGCGGCGGACGGCCAGCGTCGTGATGTGCACCGCCGATGGCGAGGCCCGGCGGAACAACTCGATCGTCGACTTCTCATCCTCTGCCAGGTCGCCGCGGGCCATCACGGGGCGTTCGACCGCCTCGGGGTCGTGCAACTCACTCAACTGGTAGCGGTCGAACAGCCGCCACAGCACCACCCCCAGCAGGAGCAGCAGAACCACCAGCGGCCAGTTGACTTGCGATGAAGAGCGTCTGAAGTCGTACGATCCGTTTCCCGCTGTTGCCATGATCCGGCTCTCCCTCCTGAATTCGCCCTTTCACTTCCAGCAGTCAGCCCTTGCAGACGGTGCGCCGCAACCATCGCCCCCGCGCGGGAATCCCGCCTGTGCGTCTGATACCCCGGGAATTCCCGCGGCGGGAACATCGCCCCGGAGGAAGAACCACGATCGGCCCTCCTCACCCGACCAGCGGACGCATCCTCCCGCCTGCGTCTCCCTGCATTGTGGCTTCCGCGCCGGCTCTCCGCTACCGATCCTGCCGATTTGCCCCGCGTCCGGCTGGCCTCGCGAATCTCTCTCCGGTCGGAGCGCAGCGAGACCCCGCTTCGGGAATCCCCCCCCGAGCATCTCACGAGATCGCAGCGGAACAGAACAAAAACGATCAGGAGAGCGAGGCGACCTGCTCGGCCAGCTCTTCCACCGCCTTGATGAGCCGCGTTTTCACCTTCTCGGGCAGTTCGGAGAATTCGCGAATGAACTCCGGCGTGATCGCCTTCGTGCAGCGTTCGATCGTGCTCGCCATCCGCTTCGCCAGTTGCTCGGGAGAGGCTTTCGGCGGCGCGACCGCGGTGCCCCCGCCATCGCTCGCCGGCGGCGGTTTGATCGCCCCCTGGTGAAACGGAGCATAGTTCTCGGAAGGATCCAGACCGCGCGCCACTCCCGCCAGACGGGCGTCGGGTTCGTGCTCGTTCTCGCCCGGCATCCGCGGGCGACCGCCGGCCGGTTCTCCGCGGCCAAAGTCACTCGGATCCTGGACGAACACCGGCTCGCCGGCCAGGTAGCTGACCGACATCCCCTCTTCGAATGGTTCGGGATCGGCAGTGAGGTCTTCTCCCCGCAACGCCCGCCGCCAGGCACGCATTTCCGCCACGGTGGAGCCGGTCTCCTCGGCCCACTGCAGGCACTCGCTCGCATCGTCCCAGTTAATCGCCGCGTAGAAGTGCGACCAGCTGAGCGAGTTGTACAGCCCGCGGACGTCCGAGAAGGTCTCCCACACGCGCCGCCGCTGATAGACCTGGTCGCCGCTCAGCCCGATCAGCGCGCCGAAGTCGCCGTCGGTCCGGCCGCGGGCGTAGCGCTTCGTCCATTTCGCGGCACATTCCCCCACCACCCAGCGACAACTGCTGAGCGCCTGCTGTGCCGTGCTGACCAGTTGCTCTTCAGATTCGGAAACGGAACCATCGGCGGCCGGCGTCGGGGGGAGATCGTGATCGGTACTCATGGTGAACTTCGTGCAACGCGGGAGAGTGAATTGCGGAAATGCTCCGGCGGATCTGCCTGCCGCCCGCAGGCGCGGCGGAGCGCGAGGTCTCGGGGACGTCTTGTTCCCCGGAGCGCACGGCCGGCATGCGGCACGTGCCGAGTCGCCGCCGATGACCGGCAGCGGGAGGTCGATCGTATCGCGGGCTGCCGCCGATTACTACTCCGTCTGTCGGCAACATTCGGCGACTCTCCCGACCGCGGCCGCTGCGAGACGCGAAACCGCTACGGCAGTTCCACTTTGCCACCCGCAGAGGCGATTTTCGCGGTGATTTCCGGCGAAATCTGCCGAAAGCGGCCCCGCCGCCCCCCTGCCCGACCGGCAACGGCTTCTGAAAAATCGCGGTGAACCTTTCCGCCGGACCGGTACTCTTTTCTCATATCGCCTCTCCTGCGCAGAAGGCACGATATCGCTTGACGATCCCCCGCGACCACATTAGGATTCGGGAGAAGATTCGACGCGAGAAACAGAATCGGGACCGACGGCAAAACCGCATTCAAGTGCGCAGCCGCTTCGTGCCGATCTCTTTCTGTGTCAGCAACTGGCGCCGTCGCCAAGTGGCCTAAGGCAGCGGATTGCAAATCCGCCATCCCCGGTTCAAATCCGGGCGGCGCCTCTCAAAAAAAGCCCCTTCCAAAGAAGGGGCTTTTTTCATTCTTTGCCAGCCACCATTGCCCCCACTGCGGACGGGAACTCCACGGGTCACGAACGACCGATGACGACGATCCAAAAACGGGTGGCGGGGGTCGAGCGACAGCGAGCCCCCCCCCCCCGGAGGTGAGCACTTTCCGGGATAGTCCGGTGGCATGCTCTCATGCCGGCGGCGTGAGAGCATGCCACCGGATGCTACTGTCCAGCGAACACTGCATTCGCTGAAGCACCAAATCCGGCCCAAAACTTGGCTGGCCCTGCGTCTCCCCAAACTCCGAAGCTCCGCGCAATTACACTACTTCCAAATCCGCCTCACTGACTTGAGAGTTCGGCGACAGGCAAGAACTGTCCGGCGTATTGACGGCTTCTACCAATCACACATCCAGGATTTCGACCCGCAGTAACCGCGATTCAACGAAGGCACGCCATCTGACACCATCGGTTTCACTAGCGATCGTGGAAACTGCGGCTCCTCGGTCGTGCGTCCGGTTTGTCAAAGAACACGTCCACGAAAAAGCCAATTTCCAGCTGGTGAACAGTCGCGTCGCCAACATCGGTGCTTGTAACCAATGCGATCGGACGATTCGGCCATACCATCGAAGTGAAACGTGGACATCCACAGTGGCTCCTTCTGGACTTCATTCGACCTGGCGATGCTCTGGATCGAATGGAAATCACACTTCCCACAATGAGAAGAGCGCACGATGGCTCCAACACACACCGGATCGGATCGTGCCAGGCACTACCAACCGATTCTCGCAGCCACTCCAAGTGCACATCGCCAAATCGTGCGAGTAGGGTCAAATCGCAAATCTCACGCAGATCTGGTATGCTGTTGCGTTTCGAAGAGTGCGGCCCTCCCAATGGCCAACGAGCGCCGTACCACCTCAAATGCTGCATTTGATCGACCGCGACCATGGAAAAGCAAGGTGTAGCCGCTGTGCGATCTCGGAAAACCATCCTCTCCGCATTATCCGTTCGCCAGTTGTCCAAGATTGCACGACAATGCGCAGTCACTTTGAAGGGAAAGAAGAAGGCTGATCTGATCGCCTCCGTCGTATCAAAGCGAGAACACAGTCTCTCTTCGATTCTCGATGCACTCTCCCGCAAGGAACTTCAAGCACTGGCCCTTCGACTACACCTGCCCATATCTGGAAAGAATCGTGACGAGTTGATTGCGACGATCTCCGGCGATAAACGACGGAGTATGCGCGGCCGCATCCTGAAGTCACTCCGAAGGCAGGGTTTTCGAATCAGCGCTGGACGCCTGGTGTTCCCGGACGCAGAAGACAAGGATCGATTGCGACAGCTTCATACCGAGGCTGTTTCACATAGGCGCGACATTGCAAGGAACACACTTCGTCGGAAGGAACCGGAACTATTGAAGTGGATTGCAGAGGGAAAGGAGGTAGTTCCACAATCGATCGACCCGATGCTCGTAGAGGTATTGCCTGGTACGATTGAAGAGTTGGTTTTTCGATACACCTGCCTGCATTGGTCCATCCCCGTCTCGTCAGGCTATGGCCGGCGCCTTCGCTACCTCGTCATAGATGCATCGAATGATAGACTAATTGGTGTCATCGGACTTGGTGACCCCGTTTTCGCATTAGCGCCGCGCGACAACTGGATTGGATGGACTTCCGAGCAGCGACGCGCCCGCCTTCACCACGTACTTGACGCGTTCGTGCTCGGGGCAGTGCCACCCTATTCGTACCTGTTGTGCGGTAAACTCGTTGCAATGTTGGCAGCGAGTCGCGAAATCACCTCACGGTTCCAGCAGAAGTATGGCGGCAAAGAATCACTGATCAGCCAAGCCAAGAGGTCAGGGGAAGTTGCCCTGATTACCACCACATCAGCACTTGGACGTTCATCTCTATACAATCGCCTGACATTTCGGTCAGAGCGAATGTTCATCCCAGCTGGATTCACGCGTGGGTCTGGAGAGTTTCAATTTCTGAATGGTCTTTACGATGAAATGAGCGAATTCGCAATTAAGCGCCTTACGCCGACAGCAAAAAGCAAGCTCTGGGGCACCGGATTCCGCAACAGGCGTGAAGTCGTGAAGAAATGCATACATGCCGCGGGGCTGCATCAGGATCTACTTTACCACGGCGTACAACGAGAAGTTTTCTTGATCCCAACAGCTTCGAATTCCGCCGAATACCTCCGCGGCGATGAACACGCTCTGCACTTTTATGACCGACGAGCGAGTGAGATTGTTGCGTGGTTCTTCGAGCGCTGGCTCTTGAAACGCGCTGACCGCGTGCCAACATATCGCGACTTTTCTCGTTCTAGCTACGCACTGTGGTCTGAATGAAGGCTCATACGTCAAAGCCATCCATCCGAATCTCGCCAGCGCGGCGTACTCTGGACAAGAAGCTTCGCCCGCTGCCAAAGGAAATTCGCCACAAATCGCGAACACCGTGTGACCATTGCTTCCGATTATACTGTTGAGGGACAGAGAAGAGTACTCGGACATCTGAATGTCGCAAACAGAATAATGTTACACCTATGGCCTGTAACTTTGACCCTAACGGGGACAAGGTGATGTTCGACGCTTCCCACCTATCATTGTAAATTGACTCAAGAATGCGCCACACCTCGCGATAGTCGAATGTGCTCGCCTCGCACACTTTCGCATCATCAGCAATGCGATTCAACCTTCGCATCGCATCTCGCCGCCAAAGGTCGTCCTCTAAGTGAGGACGCCCTACGATCCAGATGACGTCGTCACTGGTCTTCATCAGCAGCGCGGGATCGACATGACTGACGATCGCAGCGCTTCGCTCGTGCCTAAAGCTTGGAAGCAATACAACTACATTGGAAGCAGCCTCAAGATGCTCACCTGGAAGCTCTTCACTCGGGCTAATGTCTTCGACGCCCTTCTCGGTGCCCAAGCTGTCTTCCGACATCCAGACCGATTCGTCATTTTTAAACTCCTCGCTCGTTGGATGATAGGTAGCTGCCTCTGCATACCCAACAGTTAGTTGACAGTCAAACTCGAGGCAGTTTGCCAATAATCGAATGCACGCGCGATTCGCAGCCACACTGATGTCCAGCAGAATGTGGTTCTCCTCATCCTCGATAAATTCACCCCCCCCTAGAGCATCCTTTAACTGCCGTGAGAAAGTTGAATCATCGCCATTAATCAGCACTGGAGCACGAGTTGCCAAGGGCGCGAGCATCTCAACGATTCGCCTACCATTCTCTTCGTCCTCCTTGCTGTTCGAGTTGAGGGTGATAAGGACGACGGACTTCAGGCGAACATTCCTTGATACGAGTAGCCTCGCAATTGCGTCACACCGGTCTTCAAACCCTTGCGCACAAATGAACGCATTCGGCGGACTCACATTCCACGTCGCGTCGTCAATTACCTCAACTAGAGGAGCAAGTGAGACAATCTCATCGATCGAAATTTGCGTAATCTGCGGCATTCGAAGTTACTCCATGTCCGGGAACGGAAGACGTGGCCCACCACTTTCTCGCTTAGGCCATCCCTTCCACACTTCATTTGTTGCGGTTTCGGGGGACTCGAGAAACAGACGCAGCCAATCTACCTTTCGCTTCACCGCATCATTTTTTGATAAAGCCGCATGGAAGGCCGGCAGAAATACGCGGCGAACCTGCCAACGAAGCGTCGTGACTCGTCCCTTTCGGGATAGTCCACTCTCCATTTCAATAAACAACGCGCGACGGACTAATTCCCACGCAACTTCTTGCGTGTGGTCGTCTAGCTCATCGACGGCGTATTGGCGACCTTGGTCTATCTCTATTCGAGGTACCATTGTGGGGGAGCCATTGGACTGGAGCCGCCCCTCAACCAAAATATTGCGAGCGAGAATTCCAAAAGCATTGATGATTTCAAACAGTCTTGGGCCATGTGGGTAGTAAGTCCTCACAACCTCAAGAAGACTCTTTGAAACCTTGACAATGGCCTGGTGCTGGATGTGTGGAGACACAACCGTGGTAGTTGTGCGTGTGACCCGACCAGCCTCGAAGATTGCCCGATAAACCATCAGGAGGCTCGAAACATCTCCTGAGCACAGTTGGGCAATGCACTCCATTCCGTGGTATTGATCATTCTTTGGCTTAGCGGTGTTCTGAAGCGCCTTAGCAAGTGATCCGTCCTCGTGCCAATTCGACTCTCCGATGACAGTACTCGATCGACCATCGTACTTTGCTACTGCGAGGCGATTGTCCAGCAACTCACGTGAAAAATCGAGCGCCCGACGCTGTTGATTATGATCGTCTAACGCAAGGAATTCCTTGCCGCAATCAATCTCCAACCGTTCTCTTGACAACTCGGCAGATGCCAGCAGAGTGTCGTTCAAGACAGCACCATGCTTCTCAGATGACAGCTTGAACACATGTGATGGCCGCCGCTCCCAAATAATCTGATTCAAGACTGTCTGAACGGGCGCAGGAATGCGATGCACCGAGAAGTCATCTACCAAGAACGCTATTGGCCGACTGCCGAAGACAGGGATCTGCGATTTAAGGAATGTAGTCAGATCCCCTAAAAACGCCGTCCCAGTCTGAAATTCCCCGCCTCTCCAAGTGTCTCGGCTCAAATGCAGGCGAAAGAGTTCTCCATCGACAATCTCGACAAGCTGATCGATTCGTCGACTTCCCGCTAAACGCAAGGGGCATTTCACGGCAAGCATCTGTGTCACGAATTCGAGCATGTGTGATTCGCGAGCAATGCTAAGCCCCCAAAATGAGTCGCGATCCTGCCGCCTAGCAATGAGCGAAAGCGTATAGACGACCTCACGAAGACAGATGAGGTTGAAATAGTGGACAAGGAAAGAACGAGATTCCTCGGCTATCTCATCGGTCTTGGCCCAGCTCAGTCGATTCTGCAAATCTGCACTACATGACACATAGAAGCCAAGGATTGGCAGAGCCGCGATTTCAGCGGACGGTAGTTCGGGATGTGCCTCAAGGTGAGTTCGAAGGGCGAGCCAGCGAAACAGGGTTGATTTCCCGCATCCTCGCGGACCAGTTACCAAGCAAGGGTCTGGACCGGACACTTTATCAAGCCAAGGACAAGACTTAGCAAAGAGATCAACGAGTAGTCGTGCATCAGAAATCTGATCGGCCGAAATGAAGTCAAAAGGGGATGCCAGATTCGTTTGTGCTTGTCTGACGGGCAACTCGGCTCGACCATAGGCGTCTTGAAAGCGATCGACGATTGCTCTAGGATCTCGCAGGGCAACTCCAGAGTCCTCTTCGACCATGAGCTTCAAGAGAGGGACAAGGTTGTTGAGAAAACGTCGATCTCTGCGGGATGCACGATGCTTTGAATGAAGCGCATTCCAAAGGGTTACAACATGCTTTACAAAAAAGAAATGATCGCGGAGTCGGTCTTGCGCCGACATCTCTGATAATCGCCCAACATCGACAACGCGAACTGAGAAGTGTTGGTCCAGGCAACCAAGTTGCGGTGACGCGATCATAATGTTTCGGTCATGCAAGTCGCCGTGGTAGAGATTCTTTTCTTGCAGCGCATGCAGCGCCGTGCACATGTCGTGCACAAACCCCAGAATAAGTGAAGGTGTAACGCCGTCGATCGATTGACCGAGAAACACTTTAAGGGTGACCCCGGCAATCCATTCTTCGACAAAGACATCCACGCCCACGATGCCATTCTCGCCGAGGTCCAAGTTCAGAGATTCGGCGTCGACGAATCGTGCAAACTGGGCACATGCCTCCAGTTCACTTGCCTTGATAGTCTCAAGCAGGTTTCCCTGCCTTTGGTGGCGGCGAATTTTGATGGCTCGATCACGGCCGTAGGGATCTTTTGCCTTCCAAACAACAGAATAGAATCCCGAGTCGACTGCGCGGTCTCCCTCAAGGCGATACTCCTTCCCTGCTACGACAATCGCATCGGGGATTGCCCCCCTCGTTTCCAACAGCGACATCAGTTCAGAATGTAGCATTTGGCGGCAGCTTTCTTGGTCACTTTCTTTTCAGCAGGAGCCCCTACGAAAATGAACGGACGCGAGTGCTTGGGGCACTCATCTGACATTCCGTGATTTTATCACAGAATGCGCGGCGCAACACCCGCCGTGGTATAGCGGACGCCGATGTCCCCAAAAGAGACTCTGATAGACAGGCTGAGCCCCTGATTTCGGCGGCCAAAGGAGAGTTGATGAAATTGATCGTGCACCTGACGCGCTGAGAGACGACACAAGTTGACGTTATTCGGCGGCGCCGGCAGCCGCCAAGGTGGTGACTTGCCCCCCAAATCTGAAGGGTGGGTCTCCTACCACTTCAGAATGTAAACGGAGTTGCGCCGGCCAATGTTCCGATGGGCGACGGTCGCATCGGTCAGAATCCCGGCCAATAGCCTCAGTTGTAACGAGCGGTCTACCGGATACTCTCGAACGCACCTCGCGATTAGTGCGTCCATCGATTCAAACCTGCATGCGCCATCCCGAGTACTGTGAATTCTTGACCGCATCTGTTATCCGTTCGAGACATTTGAGGAAATCCCTGTCTGGACTGGAGCAGGACGAGCACCTACCGGACGCGACAGGCTGCTCCAGCGAGATTGGCCGAGGCAATGATTGCATTTGGGCAATCAACGCAGAACGCAAAGCGTGTCCGGGTCAGCTGCGGCGGTTCCATTGAGGGGGGCTCCGGGGATTGGGGGAACGGGTCACGCTCCAGTGAGCGCAAGAGGGCTTCACCAGAACAATCGCATTTTTCCGCTTCCCGACGCCCGGATTCAGGAAGCGTCCGCGCCAAGCGGTGACGGGCGGCTCGCGATTGCCCGTTCTCTACGCTTCGCCGATGGTCCGGCAGGTGATGAGTTTTCGAAGAGAAAGGTCGCTCTTCCGTCCACGGCATGCTCACCCGCCTGCGGCGTGAGAGCATGGCACCCGATCCGTGCACGGAAGCAATGATGCCGAGGGCTCGCTGGCGCTCGGCACCCGCCACCCTGGCGCGATCGTTCGCCCGCCGCCACCCTGGCGCTCGTTCGCCCCCCGCCATCCTGGTGATTGTGCCTCGCCCCTGTATGGGGACCCGTGCAACCGATGGGACCTGTGCAATCGGGTTCAGTGGGTGGTGGCTGTGAGGCTGGCGAGGAGTCTTTCGAGGGCGGCGGGTTCGGCGGGTTTGACGATGTGGCGGTCGAAGCCGGCCTGTTCCGATCGCCGCCGGTCCTCCTCCTGCCCCCAGCCAGTGAGAGCCACCAGGGTCATCGATTTGCTCCACGGCTGTTCGCGGATGTGCCGGGCGACGTCGTAGCCGTTCAGCCGCGGCATGCCGATGTCGAGGAAGATCAGTTCGGGGCGGAACGAGGCGGCCTCTTCGATGCCCGCTTCCCCGTCATACGCGGTATGAACGTCGTTGCCCATCAGCTTCAGGATCATCGTCAGGCTGGCCGCCGCGTCGCGGTTGTCGTCCACGACCAGGATGCGGCGGCTGGAGTTTGTGTGCGGCTGCGGCGGGATTTCGTGCACGGAATCTTCCTGCACCTCCGCGTGGACGACCGGGAGCCGCAGGATGAACTCGCTCCCTTTCCCCGGTCCTTCGCTCCGGGCTTCGACACTGCCGCCGTGCATCTCCATCAGTCGCTTCACGATCGAGAGCCCGACGCCGAGACCTCCCTGGGACTTCTCCAGCGAGGAGTCGATCTGCATGAACATGTCGAAGACCTTGGGGAGCAGTTGCGGCGGAATGCCGATCCCCTCGTCCTTGACGCGAATGACGGCTTCGTCCCCTTCCCGCCCGACGATCAGTTCGATGGAGGTTCCCGGGTCGCTGTACTTCGCGGCGTTGGTGAGGAGATTGCAGACCGCCTGCGCGAGCCGGGTCTTGTCGGCATCGACCCAGATCGTTTCCTGCGGGAGGCGGACGCTCAGCTTATGCCCGCGTTCCCGGACGCCGGTGCCGCACACGGCGAGAGAGTGCTGCAGGGCGTCCACCAGGGAGAGCCGCTCGGTGCGAAGCTGGAGCTTGCCGCGGCTGATCCGGCTGATATCGAGCAGGTCATCCACCAGCTGCACGAGATGCTCGAGTTGCCGCTCCATCAGGCCGCGCGCCTGTTCGATCGTTTCCAGATCGGTGCCGGCCAGCCGCATGATCTGAAGTCCGTTCCGGAGCGGCGCGAGCGGATTGCGCAGCTCGTGGGCGAGCAGTGCGAGGAACTCGTTCTTGCGGCGATCTTCTTCGTTGCGGGCGGTGATGTCCCGCGCGATCTTCGTGCCCCCGATAATCTTCCCTTCGCCGTCGCGAATCGGGGAGATCGTCAGCGAGACCTCCACCTCGCTGCCGTCCTTGCGACAGCGTTTGGTCTCAAAATGCTCGATGTTCTCCCCACGATGGACCCGCTCGAGAATCCAGGGCAATTCGTCAGCAAGTTCCGGCGGAATCAGCAGCCCGAGGGACTGGCCGACGGCTTCTTCCGCGATGTAGCCGTACAGCCGCTCCGCCCCGCGGTTCCAACTGGCGATCCGGCCGTCGAGGGTCTGGCCGATGATTGCATCATCCGAAGATTCGACGATCGCGGCGAGATACTGCCGGGTTTCCATCGCGCGGCGGGCTTCGGTGACGTCGCGGAACACCAGCACCGCCCCGCCGATCGAGCCATCCTTGCCGCGGATCGGGGCGGCCGTATCTTCGATGGGAACTTCACGGCCATCTTTGGCGATGAGTGCCGTGTGATTGGCAAGCTCGACGATCCGGTTCTCGCGGAAGACTTTTTCGACCGGGTTCTCGACGGTCTGGCGGGTCTCTTCATTGACGATGCGGAACACCTGGTCGAGGGGCTTTCCTGCCGCCTCGTCCACTTCCCAGCCGGTCAGTCCGGTGGCGACCGGGTTCAGGAAGGTGATGCAGCCATTCCGGTCGGTGACGACGACCGCGTCGCCGATGCTGGCGAGAGTCACCTGAAGCTGTTCGCGCTGGCGGTCGATCTCCTGGGCGGCCTCTTCCGCGGCCTTGCGCGACGCCTCTTCCTGGAGCAGGCGGCGAGCGTTTTCCTCGGCCTCCCGCCGAATGGTCAGATCACGCGTCACCTTGGCAAAGCCCCGCAGTGTCCCCCCGTCATCGAGCAGCGGCGTGATGACGACGTTCGCCCAGAATCGGGAGCCATCCTTGCGGAGGCGCCAGCCCTCATCTTCGAAGCGGCCTTCCGCCAGCGCCCGCCGCAACTCCTCTTCGGGCCATCCCTGCTCGATGCTCTCCGCAGGATAAAAGCGTGAGAAGTGCTGGCCGACGATCTCTCCCGCCGAGTAGCCTTTGACGCGTTCGGCCCCGGTGTTCCAGGTCGCCACGCGTCCCTCGGGATCGAGCATGAAAATGGCGTAATCGCGGACGCCTTCGACCAGCAGGCGGAACCGCTCTTCACTCAGGCGGAGTTTCTCTTCCGCCTGTTTGCGGTCGGTCATGTCGCGGGTGATCTTCAGGAAGCCCTGAACCTCACCGGACTTGTCCCGCAGCGTGGTGATGACGACGCTGGCCCAGAAGCGCGAGCCATCCTTGCGCAGCCGCCAGCCTTCGTCTTCGAACCGCCCGGTTTCGATCGCGACCTTGAGTTCATGGGCGGGCCAGCCCGAAGAGACCGCTTCGTTGGGATAGAAGCGGGAGAAATGCTCCCCCACGATCTCTTCCGGCCGGTAGCCTTTGATTCGTTCGGCCCCGTCGTTCCAGGTGATGATGTGGCCGTCCCGATCGAGAAGGAACACGGCGTAGTCGCGAACTCCGGAGACCAGCATGGCAAACCGCTCTTCGCTCTCCCCCAATCCTGCCTCTGCCCGGTGTTGTTCGGCCACTGCCTTCCGGGCTGACATGTCCTCTTTGCGCGCCCCTGCCGAACCTCGGCGGAACAGCTTCTTCAGGATTTCGAACATCATTCCTCACTTGCAGAGGACGCGCGTCAAACGGAATCCGTTCGCCGGACTGACCATCCTGACACCTCCCACGATACCGAGCGGGTCGCATTCCCCCGGCAGGCGGGGGGAGAGGTAGCGAAGCTGCGCTTCGCCGAACCGCTATGACTTCCCCGCGACCAGCGGGCCCGCAGTCGGTACAGATCCCTATCCCCCCGCGAAAGCTGCTTTCCGGGTGGAATGAAGGGAGAGATGAACTGACCGAAGGCGTGAGATGCGGAAGCGAACTTCTCCCCCGGCAGCCTCAAGTCGGGCACCACATCCAATGCAACTGCTGTTCCGGGGCAACGACAATTGTCACGCGCGAGGCTTTGCGACTCGCGCCTGCAATCCTGAAGATTTCCCGAGGGGGCAGGTCTTCACACTCCCACAACTCCACTCGCCTGGTTCGCTCGCCAATGAAAAAGGGCCGGAGGATTGAATCCCTCCGGCCCGGAAGCACGTCTGCGTTCGCGCGAACCCCTCAGAACTCGCCGACGACTTCGCCGCCCCCCATGGTCATCAATCCGGCGAGCACGTTGTTGCTGATGTTCTCGCTGATCGAGCGGACCGAACCGTCCACCATTGCCACATTGGCCAACCCGACATGGAAACTGTAGATCGCATAGTTGTTCGAGCAGTTCACCATGCAGGGACCGGGCTGCGAAACGCCATCATCGGTGTAGCCCCGCATGACAGACAGATTGCTGGCGGCCCAGCCGCCGAGCGCCACGCGGAGTGACGCGGTGTTCGTCGGGTTATCGATCTTGTTTCCGATTCGCCAGAGGTCGGGACGGCCGCCGCATTCCACGAGCAGCAGCGTGTTCGAGGTGCCGTCGGTGACGTCGCGAATCCGCTTCGGCTTGTTCCCCGCGAACACACCGTCCGTATTTTCAGGGCGGGGATAGGTGATGTAAGGCGGCGAGGCGGTCCACAGGTTCCCCGAGACACTGCTGATCGCCGTGTAGTCGGAAACCGCGTAGGGGCGTCCGGTCGCGGCGGGTGTATTCAGATCCATCCGGGGAGACTCGGGGACGCTCGGGCAGATATGGAACGAGAGCGGATATTTGACCGCCGCCTCGTTGTTGGCGTGGTTGTAGTTCACGTCATAGTCGTACAGATCCGCCAGCGGGTTCTGATCGACGAAGGGCAACAGCTGCGCCCCCCAATAGACGGTGGGACCGGTCCGCGTGGACGGAAAATGCCCGTGCTGCGAGTGAAAGTTCTGCGTCGCCAGCCCGAGCTGCTTCAGGTTGTTCTTGCATTGAATCCGGCGGGCCGCCTCGCGGGCCTGCTGAACGGCCGGCAAGAGCAGACTGATGAGGATGGCGATGATGGCGATCACCACCAGCAGTTCGATCAGGGTAAAGCCGCGGCGCCCTTCCGGGCGTCGAGAGCGATCGGCGAAATGCGGCAGAGTGCGTTTCATTCCAGGTCTCCAGTTGCGATGAACGAAGGGACATCGGAACCTGGCGGGCCAGCCCGAAAGGCCAGCGTGGCTGGGGCGATGAGAGGAGGGAAAATCGTGGGGGGACCGTTCTTGAGTGATTTTGCGGTTCAGCGTGCCGCGGCGGTCTCCGCGGCAGGTTGTGATTCCGCGCCCATTCCGGGGAGCGACGGCGGCCGCATCCGCTGGCGCGGCTCTTCGAGCGCTTTCAGAAACGCCTCGAGATCGGCCAGATCCTGCGCGTTCAGTCCCAGCGGCCGCAATTGCGGAGACTTCTTCGGAAACAGCGGATCTTCCTGCTGTTCTCCGCGGGGCGTCAGCGTCGGCATCCCGGCGTTGTACATCCGCAGGACTCCGGCGAGCGGAAACACGCCGTTGTGCATGTAAGGCCCGGTGCGGGTGATGTTCCGCAGCGTCGGCGTGCGGAAGCGTCCGACGTCGGCCGCCTCGCCGGTAATCGCATAGCGGCCGCGGTCTTCCAGTGCCCGGCCGTAGTAACTCAGCCCGACATCATGAAACTTCCCGTCGGAGAGGGTCGGGCCGTGATGACAGTTCATGCAGCGGGCCTCCCGCCGAAACAGGTCGAGCCCCAGGAGGGCTTCCTCCGAGAGCGCCTCGTGCTGCCCCCGCAGGAAGGCATCGAAGGGACTCTGGCCGCCAACCAGCGTGCGTTCAAATGTCGCCAGCGCCATCGCCACCCGCTCGAGGGTGATCTCTTCATCGCCGAAGACTTCGCGGAACGCCTCACGATACGCGGGAGAGCCGGACAGCCGCTCCTTCAGCAGTGCTTCCGAGCTGCCCATTTCCTGCGGATTCAGCAGAACCTGTTCGGCCTGCTCCTCGAGCGTCGCGGCCCGGCCATCCCAGAAGTAGGTCTTCATCCAGGCGGCGTTCAGGATCGAGGGGGCATTCCGTCGCAACGGCTGGCGGCCGAGACCAAATGAGACCGTCCGCCCGTCGGCCCAGGCAAGATCGGGATCGTGACACGAGGCGCACGCCATCTCCCGCGTCTGCGAGAGGCGGGGATCGAAGAAGAGCTGCCGCCCAAGCAGCGCCTTCTCTTTGGTGAAGGGGTTCTGCTCGGGGAAGGTGAGCTTGGGAAGCAGCCCGAGCTCCTGCCACTCGACGCCCTCGTCGATCGTCGGTGCCGGCCACTCGGCGGGGGGCTTTGCGTACTTCTCGCGCAGTTCGGCGGCAAGCTGTTTCCGCTCCTCGGGGGTCCGCTCGGCCCGGGGAGGCAGCCGCTCGAAAAATCCCGCCCGCCCCTGGAAACGGGTGGTCTGCCCTGCCTGGCTCTCGCCGTCTTTGCTCTCCCTGCTTTCGCCGTTATTGCTGCTCGCGGCGGCGGGGGATTCGGTTTCGGCGTCCGGGGAAGCGGTTTCCGTCGCAGCCCGGGCCGAGCCTGCGATCAGCAGCACTCCCCAGCAGATCAGGAACCGCCAGCAGGGGTGAACGATCAGGGAAGGACGTTCGCCCGGCTCGTTGGAAATGGAGTTCGCATCGGCGCGGTCAGGGTCGGCTTGAAAACGCTGGGGATCATTCATGCGGCCAACTCAATACAGATTCGCGTCACCCGTGACGCACAGGGGAGACAAACCACCCACAACAGGGAAGCAACCACCTATTCCTACAACCACAGAATAGGTATTTACACCCAAGACAACTTACTGATACTGAGTCTCAATTTCGATTTCGAAGTTTACCGGAGTCGGCATAGCGATGCAATCAAGCGAGTGAACTGTCGGGACGGTCGCTCGAAATCTCCGCGATCCCAGCACGCTGAACCGTGGTGACAAGGCCCTTACCGATTCCCGGAAGTGACCACATCTGCCGTGCCCCGCACACCCGGCCACAATCTGCAAGCTCTCCAGGAGCAAGGGTTTGCACCTACCCTGCCGCGAAGCTCCACGGGCCTCACGCACGGCAGAATCGGCAGTTCCGGAAGTGCCCCCCAGTAACCTCTGTTCAGCGCCTTTTCCCGCCGTAAATCACGAAAGAGGCAAGCTACAGTTCCCACAGTCGGCCAGAATTTTCTCGTGCCGAATCGCTGAATCGTGCTTCTCTGTTTTGTCAGGACTTGTATTAATGTGCAGTCTCGCCAGCGTTCTGGACAATTCCCGACTGGAAGTACCTCTCCCGGTTGCGTCTGCGACTCCCCCCGAAACTCCTCCGCGAAGCGAGGCATTTCTCCCCCTGGCCCCGCGAACTCTGGCGGAGGCGGGACTGACTCCCGTCGACGTCGAAGCTCTGCTGCTGAAGTGCCTGTGGAACCGGGGAACCGCGACCGGCCGCGATCTCGCCGACCAGGTCCGGCTTCCCTTCGCGATCGTGAACGACCTGCTGCGGCAGTACAAGACCGAGCAGTGGGTCGTCTACAAGTCGACGAACAGCCTTCAGGACTATCAGTACGAACTGACTTCCACGGGAGTGGAACGCGCACAGCGATACAGCCAGCAGTCGACGTACTTCGGGTCTGCTCCCGTCATGCTGAAGGACTACGTCGCCAGCGTCGAGGCCCAGTCACTGCGGGAGCAGAAGCCGCGGGCGGCCCAGGTCTCCGCCGCGCTGAAGGACCTGATTATCGGCCGGGAGCTCCTCAACCAGTTGGGAGAGGCAGCGCATGCGGCAATGCCGATGTTCCTCTTCGGATCCCCCGGAAACGGGAAGACCAGCATCGCCGAGCGAATCTGCCAGGCCTTCGGCCAGGCGATCTGGATTCCCCGCGCGGTGAGCCTCGATGGTGAGATCGTGCGGCTGTTCGATCCGATCGTTCACGAAGAATTGCCGACGAACGATCAGCCAACCTTCATGCGCCAGGCCGATGCACGCTGGGTGCGGATTCGCCGTCCGACGCTCGTTACCGGCGGCGAGCTGACGCTCGACAACCTCGAACTGAAGCGGGTCGACTCGGTCGGCATCATCGAAGCCCCGGTGCAGATGAAGAGCAACTGCGGCACCCTGGTCATCGACGATTTCGGCCGGCAGCGAATCAGTCCGACAGAACTGCTGAACCGCTGGATCGTGCCGCTGGAACGGCGGTACGACTTTCTGAATTCCCCGGCGGGAAAGAAGGTTCGCATTCCGTTCGATCAGTTGATCATCTTTTCGACGAACCTCGCTCCGACCGATCTGGTGGACGAAGCGTTTCTGCGGCGGATTCCTTACAAGATCGAGATTCCCGATCCCACCGAAGCCGAATTCCGGCAGATTCTCGTGAGCACGGCGAAACGCCTGCAACTGGCGGTTTCTCCACCGGTCCTCGACTATCTGATCGAGACTCACTATCGCCGCGTCAACCGGCCGTTCCGGGCCTGTCACGCCCGCGATCTCCTGCAGCAGGCGGCGAACCACGCGGAGTATCACGGCCTGCCTCGCGAGCTGACACCCTCCGCCGCGGATGCAGCCGCGAAGAACTACTTCGCCGTTCAATAGGCGCAGCAAAAGGAGAGGAGGCATCCCCTCCTCTCCTTTCGGTTTTCACCTCGCCCGTCACTCACTCGCGATTCCCGGGACGGGGAAGCTGCGGGTGAACTCGCGGATCTCGCCGCGCACCCGTTCAATGAGGGCGGTGTCTTCCGGTGCGCGGAGCACCTGGAGAATCCAGTCGCCGACGCGGCGCATCTCGTCTTCTTTCATCCCGCGCGTGGTGAGGGCGGGAGTCCCGATGCGGATGCCGCTCGGATCGAGGGCCTTCCGCGAATCGTAGGGAATCATGTTCTTGTTGACGGTGATTCCCGCCTTGTCGAGGGCGGCTTCCGCGATCTTGCCGGTGAGGCCGATCGAGGTCACATCGCAGAGCATCAGGTGATTGTCGGTGCCGCCGCTCGCGAGCTTGATCCCGCCCGCGACGAGCGTCTCGGCCAGCGTGCGGGCGTTCCTGATGATCTGCTGTGCATATTCCTTGTAGGACGGTTGAAGGGCCTCGTGGAAGCAGACCGCCTTGCCGGCGATGATGTGCATCAGCGGTCCCCCCTGCATGCCGGGGAAGACGCTCCGATCGAGATCCTTCGCATTCGCGCTGCGTGTCAGGACCAGCCCCGAGCGGGGGCCGCGGAGCGTCTTGTGCGTCGTCGAAGTCACATAGTCGGCGACTTCCACCGGGTTGTTGTGAATCCCGGCGGCAACCAGTCCCGCATAGTGCGCCATGTCCACCATCAACAGCGCCCCGACCTCGCGTGCGATTTCGGCGAACTTCGGGTGCTCGATCTCACGGGGGTAGGCGCTTCCGCCGGCGACAATCAGCTTGGGCTTGTGCTCCCGGGCGAGACGGGCGACCTGGTCGAAATCGATCCGATGATCCGATTCCCGCACGCCGTAATGCACGACGTTGTAAAGCTGGCCGGAGAAGTTCAGGCTCATCCCGTGCGTCAGATGCCCGCCGTGGGCGAGGTCCATCGCCAGGAAGGTGTCGCCCGGCTTGAGCACGGTCAGATAAACCGCCATGTTGGCCTGCGAGCCCGAATGCGGCTGGACGTTCGCGTGCTCGGCCCCGAAGAGCTGACACACCCGCTCGCGGGCGAGGTTTTCGACGATATCGACGTATTCGCAGCCCCCGTAATACCGTCGCCCCGGATACCCCTCGGCATATTTATTCGTGAGGACGGTTCCCGCGGCTTCGAGGACCGCGGCACTCGTGTAGTTCTCCGATGCAATCAGTTCCAGCCCTTCGCGTTGCCGGACCTGCTCTTTTTGAATGGCGTCCCACACGGCGGGGTCGGTCTGCGCTAACGTAGCCATCTCGCTCTTCTTTCTCCGGAAATGAGGCGGCGGACGTGACCCGGTGGGGTGGATTTTGCCCCTCTGGCCGGCACACGCGGCACCTGTCGACTCAAGCTCGCTGATTTATAATCCACGCTCTGGCGAAAGGCTACCCATCCGCCGGAGCAGCGAGTATTCTCGAACGAAGCTGCGGGCCCCGGACGCCCTGCGCCCGCGAGCGGTTCCCAGATCCGGTCGAACCGGCCCGGTCGAACACGGTCACTGACACTCCCCGGTCCACGTTCGCCTGTTGCGCGGAGGATGACTCTCGCGATGGTGGCGATCGTGCGGCATGAATTTCCCGTCCCGCAATCGTGGACACCACGGCTTCCATGACAGACGAGCCCATCACACCCGCGAGTTCTTCCGAGATGCCGAGCGGTCCGCTCGCGGGAGAACGGGTCTCCTTTACGGGCACGCTGGCCTCGATGACGCACCGCGAAGCCCAGGCACTCGTGGAACAGCACGGGGGAATCGCCACCACGCACGTCAGCCGGCAGACGACGCTCCTCGTCGTCGGCGAAGAGGGCTGGCCGCTCGAAGAGGACGGCACGCCGTCCGTCAAACTTCAGCAGGTCCAGCACTGGCAGGAGGAAGGTCTGCCGGTGCGGATCATTAACGAAACCGACTGGCTGAGTGTCCTGGGACTCGACGCACAGCGGCAGGAAGTGCATCGCCACTACACGCCGGCCATGCTGAGTCAGATGCTCGATCTGCCGGTCGGCACGATCCGCTCGTGGGAACGTGCGGGCCTGATCAAGGCGGTCCGGCGAATCTATCGACTCCCCTACTTCGACTATCAGGAGGTCGCGGGCGCACGTCGACTTGCCGAGCTGCTCGATGCGGGGGTTCCCCGCCGGCAGATTGAAGCGAGCCTCGAAAAGCTGCGGGAAATGCTCGGCGGAAACGATCGCGCGTGGGGACAGATCGAAGTTCTCGCCCGCGACCGCAAGGTGGTCTACCGCGATAATTCCGGGCTGATCGAATCGCTCACCGGCCAGCGCCTGTTCGAGTTCGAAGGGGAACCGGCTGCCGAAGATGTCCCCGAGACTCTTCCCCTCGCGCCGGGAAGCCGCAATGTGCAGACGCACTGGACGGCGGACGACTGGTACGAGGAAGCCTGCCGGCTGATCGACGAGCATGAACTTGCCGCCGCGGTCGACGCGTTGCGGCTCTGCCTGATGGATCAGCCGGGCCGGGCGGAAGCCCACTTCCAGCTGGCCGAGACGCTGTACCGGATGGACAACGTCCAGGGCGCGCTCGAACGCTACCACATGACGGTCGAGCTCGACCCGAAGTATCTGGAGGCGTGGACGCAGCTGGGCTGCGTCTATTCGCAGCTGGGACAGCCGCAGGCCGCTCTCGATGCGTTCGACGTGGCGCTCGACGTGCACCCGGAGTATCCGGATGCCCACCTGCACAAGGCGGAACTGCTGCATCAGCTCGGCCGCAGCGAGGAAGCCCGGCTGCACTGGGAGACGTATCTGCAGTTCGATCAGCGCGGCCCGTGGGCCGAGAACGCCCGCCAGCGGCTGGAAGAACTGGAAGACCTCGGGTGACCTGCCGGGCCTGCGCCTGCGGGACATCTCGCCGTCCGAACACCTCTATGGGGTGATCCGTTCCGGCGCGGCAGATCGCTCGCGTCGCGGCAAATCGGCACGATGCGGGATCACGCCAGCTTTACTGCGTCACCGCGTACGCCCACCAGGCCACGATTGCCATGACGATCAGCGAATAGAAGAAGAACGCCACGAGCATCTTTCCGATCACGGATGCCGCTGTCGAATCGTCTTCCTGAAAGCTGCGCACGTCGTCGCTGTCGAAGGGAGCAGCGGGCGGATGATCTTCGTGAACCTCAGCCGTGTGTTCAGGATCGACGTGGACCGGAGCTTCAGCCATCGGTGCAGACTCCTCCGCTCATTCAAGCGGCTGAAAACGCAAGGAGGACAAGGGGGTTGGTGATGGCCTTCATTCTCGTGAAAAATGCTCTCCCTGTCGAGGGAGTTTGCCCGCCGGAAGGCAAACCGTGACCGAACCATCGGGCCGGTGGCCCGCAATCCGCAGGTTGCAGAGCGGAATTTCTCGCGTATTCTGCCCTGCCCGCCCGGCGGTTTCATCCCGCCTCATCCCGCCTCAGACCACGTGCAGGCCGACGGTCTTGATCAGGCAGTAGACTTCCACGCCCGGTTGCAGGTTCAATTCGGCCACCGCGGCGGGGGTGACATCACTCCAGAGGATCTGGCCGACATCGACGGCGACAAACACGCCGTGCGGCACTTCGATCATCTGCCGGATCTCCCCGCGCAGATGGTTCCGCGCACTGAGCCCCGCAACATCCTGTCGGCTGAGCGTCACCGCCGAGGGGGGAAACTGCACGAAGACCGAATCTCCCGGGGGATCATCGAGTTGCGGCAACTGCAGGGGCTGCCCCCCGACGAAACCCCGCCAGCCCCCCGCGTGGGCTTCCACCCGCTCGACTCGCAGCAGGTTGATCGGCCCGGACTCCGCCCGCCAGCGAAACAGCTCCGGCTGCGCCAGTGCCTCGGCCGGAGGGCCGCAGGTGACGAGACTCCCCCGGTTCAGCACTACAACCCATTCGGCCAGCCGCCGCACCGAAGCCTGATCGTGGCTGACAAAGAGGGTCGGCAAGTCCCACTCCTCGACGACCCGCTCGACGTAACTCAGTACCCGCCCGCGCAGCGCCTCATCGAGCGACGCCAGCGGTTCGTCGAGCAACAGCAGGTCCGGCTGACTGAGCAATGCCCGACCGATCGCCACCCGCTGCCGTTCGCCTCCCGAGAGGTTCTTCGGCCGGCGGGACAGCAAGGGAATGAGTTCGAGCACCTGTGCGACCCGTTCGAGATCGATCCGGCGTCCCGTTCGTTCCTGCCGCCGCTTCGCTCCGAACAGCAGGTTCTGCTCAACATCGAGGTGCGGAAAGAGCAGGTGGTCCTGAAAGACAAATCCCACCCGCCGCTTCTCCGGGGGCACATTCACCCCCTGCGGCACCTGGGTGAGCAGGCGGTCGCGGAGCCGAACTGCACCTTCCTGCGGGGGGAGAAAGCCCGCGATCATCGACAGCACGCTCGTCTTGCCGCTCCCTGAGGGGCCGAAAAGAGAGGTCACGCGGCGATCGGTTGTGAACGCGAGGTTCAACTCGAACCCGCCCGGAAAGCGGTGCCGGCAGGCAAAATCAAGCAGACTCATGCCGCGAGCGTCTCCGTTCGAGTCGGTCACTGATGAGCAAGGCTCCGCACGCGAGCAGGATCGAAATGATCACCAGCCGCCACGAGTTCTCGAAGCCGCCCGGCCGGTTCGCGATGCTGTAAATCGCCAGCGGAATCGTGCGGGTCTCCCCTTCAATATTGGCGGCGATCATGATCGTCGCACCAAACTCCCCGAGGCTGCGGGCGAACCCGAGCAGCGTCGCCGCAATCACGCCGCGACGGGCGAGCGGCAGCGTGACGGAAAAGAAGCAGTCGAGCCTCCCGGCCCCCAGACTGCGGGCGGCGAGTTCCAGTCGCGGATCGACTTCCGAGAAGGCGACCCGCAGCGTGCGGACCATCAGCGGAAAGCTCACCACCGCCGAGGCAACCGCGGCCCCCCGCCAGGTAAAGGCGATCGGCCAGCCGAGCCACTCCTCGAAGATGCTCCCCACCAGGCCGCGGGGACCGAGCAGCACCAGCAGCAGATAGCCGGTCACGACCGGAGGCAGAACGAGCGGCAGGTCGGCCACCGTCTCGACCAGCCATTTCAGCGGAAATGACTTTCGTGCGAGCAGATAGCCGAGCAGAATCGCCAGCGGCAATCCCAATCCCACCGCCACCACGCCGACGCGGAAGCTGAGCCAGACGGCCTCGATCTCTTCGGCGGTGAGGGTCCACATCGTCCCGGTTCCCCAATCGACGACTCAGCAGGTCAAACTCACGCGAAGTCCATCCGTGGGGTCTTGAACACATCTTGAACACATATTGGAAGCCGCCCAAAACCGCTCCGGCCAAACCGACACCGCTGCTGGTTATGGGAATTCACGGGAGTGCGGGCTTCCCGCCGAAGTCCGGTCCGCATCCGACGCCGGCGCGGCCAGTGTGGAAAACCCGTGTCGCCGGAAGATCGCCGCGGCTTCTTCCGACTGGAGGAACTCGAACAGCCGCGCTCCGGTTCCTCCCGACGACGAACGCTTCAGCAGGACCAGCGGGTAGCGAATCGGATCGGTCAACCCGGCATCGAATGTGAAGGCGACCTGCACGTGTGAGCTGGCGACGGCATCGGTCGCGTAGACGATTCCCACATCCGCCGCCCCGGTTTCGACGTATCCGAGCGCTTGCCGCACGTCGTCACCGGGAACGAGCTTCCGCCGGACATCCTCCCAGAGCCCGAGTTTCACAAAGGCCTGGCGGGCATAAATGCCGGCGGGGACGGAATCCACATCCGCCACCGCGATGCGGCGAACTCCGTCGGAAGCAAGGTCGGCAGGTTTGCCGAGGGAAATGGTGCTCCCTTTCGGAACGACGGCGACGAGACGGTTGCCGAGCAGTTCCATCTGTGCGGCCGCCTGGTCAGTCCGGGCAATCTGGTCGGCCCATTCCTGATTTGCGGAGAGAAACAGATCGGCGGGGGCCCCCTGTTCGATCTGCCGGGCGAGCGCGGCACTCGACGCGAGATTCAGTTTCACCTCGACTCCCGGATTCGCCCGCTCAAAGGCGCGAGTTGCGGCTTCGACCGCTTCCGCCGTGCTGGCCGCGGCACAGATCAGAACAGTCTCGCTTCTCGCCTGTGTGGCCGGACCGGAACCGGGAACGTCCCGGGGGGAGGAAGTCTCCCCCCGTTCACACCCCGCCGTGAGCAGCAGGACGAGCACGATTCGGACAAATTGCCGCGACCACTGATGCACACGTGCCTTTCTCTGCACGGGAGCGTCATCACCGACCAGGACCACCTACGCGGACAGCGCTTCCCGCAGGAGGTTGTCGTGCGGATAGGGATGGCCGCGGTGCTGTACGAACGCTTCGCCGTACGCGACGCCGATCTCCTTGCCGCGCGAGGCGCTCCAGCGTTCGCAACTGGCGAGATACTCGTCGATGCCGTGCTGCCGCAACAGCCAGCCCCGCTGGCTCTCGTGACAGGCGAGCATCTGCTGCTTGAGTTCGAACGTGGAGGAGATGTCGACGATGAACTCGGGGGGCACGGGCTTCCCGAAGTAGTCGACGCCTTCGAGCGGATCGACGTAGTACAGGTGCGGAATCTTCGAGAGAGGCGGAGCGGGATTCCACTGCCCGGTCGCGTAGTTTGGTATTGATGCGTTGAAGCAGGCATCCCGCACGAGCCGGCTGGTCATTTCGTGATCGCTCATGTAATCGACCGGGGGGGCGGTGAGGACAATGTCCGGCCGTGCGCGGCGAACCGCTTCGGTTACTTTTCGCCGCCCCTCGTTGTCGATAATGATGGACAGATCGAGAAACTCAAGGCACATGTAATCGGCCCCGAGCAGATCCGCGGCCTTCTTTGCCTCGGCCCGCCGCACGCGGGCGATTTCCAGCGGGCCCAGTTCGGCACTGCCGCAGTCCCCCGCTGTCATCGTTGCAATTGTCACGTGCCAGCCGAGTTGTTTCAGCCGGGCCAGGGTTCCGGCGCATTGAAACTCCACATCGTCCGGATGGGCATGAATTGCCAGTACGCGGGGGGCTGCTTCTCCGTGTGCCATTGAATTCTGTCGTCTGGAAGAGTTTGATAGTAAGTTCGAGAGTATTACGAGTGACGGCGGCCCGACTGAAGCCCCCTCCGCCATGTCTTCCGGAGAGAACGATCCGTTCCCCGGCGCTTCGCCGAGTGACTTCGTCGCCCGATCCCGACTCCTCATTGGCCGATTCGATTCGCGATTATAAGGACTTCCCACCCGCTATGGCTACTCACACGGTCAAACGCCACTCGGCGACCCACATGGCCCAATATCTGCGCCATACCAAGCTCCCCTCCCTGATGTTTCGCAACGCCCGCGAAGCCGCGAAGCACGTCGCCCTGGTGATCGAAAGCCTGATTCGCGAGAACAATTCGGCCGGCATTCCCACCGTTCTCGGACTGCCCACCGGTTCGACCCCGATCGGTGTCTATCGCGAACTGATCCGCCTGCACCGCGAAGAGGGGCTCGACTTCTCGCAGGTGATCACGTTCAACCTCGACGAGTACTGGCCGATGTCCCCCGACTCGATCCACAGCTACCAGCGCTGGATGCGGGTCAACTTCTTCGACCACGTCAACATCCCCGAAGAGAACATCCACATTCCCCGCGGCGACATCCCGCTCGAAGAAGTCGATGCGTTCTGCGAGGAGTACGAACGCCAGATCGAGAAGGTCGGCGGAATCGACGTCCAGCTGCTGGGGATCGGCCGGACCGGTCATATCGGCTTTAACGAGCCGGGAAGCTCCCTGAACAGCATGACGCGGCTTGTCACCCTCGATCCGGTGACCCGCATCGACGCCGCCAGCGACTTCTTCGGCGAAGACAACGTGCCGCTGCGGGCGATCACGATGGGCGTGGGGACGATCCTCTCGGCCCGCAAGATCATCATCATGGCGCTCGGCGAGCACAAGGCCTCCATCGTGCGCCGGGCGGTCGAAGGCGAAGTCACCGAAGAGGTGACCGCCAGCTTCCTGCAGAAGCATCCGCAGGCGACGTTCGTGATGGACGAGGCGGCAGCCAGCCGGCTGACCGCGGTCCGCACGCCGTGGCTGGTCGGATCGGTCCGCTGGACTCCCGAACTCGAAAAGCTCGCCGTCATCTGGCTCAGCCGCGAAACCGGCAAGCCGCTGCTGAAGCTCGAAAAACGCGACTTCATCCAGCATCACCTGCACGACCTGATCCGCGAGCGCGGGTCGGCGGAGACGCTGCGGCAGCGGGTCTTCGACGGACTGCTCTCCGGCCTGTGCACGCAACCCGCCGGCGAAACAAAGCAGACGATCCTCGTTTTCAGCCCGCACCCCGATGACGACGTGATCTCGATGGGGGGGACGCTCATCACCCTCGCCGACCAGGGGCACGATGTCCACATCGCCTACATGACGAGCGGCAATATCGCCGTGTTCGATCACGACGCCTTGCGGCACATGGATTTCGTGAGCGAGTTCCACGAGATCTTCGGCCTCCGCACCGAGCAGACGAACGAGATGGAAGCGAAGGTTCGCGACTCGATCGCGAACAAGAAGCCCGGCGATCCCGACATCCCCGAGGTCCTCAACATCAAGGCCCTCATCCGCAAGACGGAAGCGACGGCGGCGGCGCAGGTCGCCGGAGTCCCGCCGGAGAAACTGCACTTCCTCAACCTCCCCTTCTATCAGACGGGCAAGGTCGAAAAGCTGCCGATCACCAATGAAGACTCCGACATCATCGCCGACCTGATGCGACGTCTGCGCCCCGGGCAGATTTACGTCGCCGGAGATCTCTCCGACCCGCACGGCACGCACCGGATGTGCGCGAGCGCGATCTTCCAGGCCCTTCGCGAGCTGGAAGCCGAGGGAATCACGACGGAAACCTGGCTCTACCGCGGTGCCTGGCAGGAGTACGAACCGCACGAGATCGAACGGGCCGTACCGCTCAGTCCGGAACTGATGCTCCGCAAGAAGATGGCGATCTTCAAGCACGAGTCGCAGAAGGACGCGGCCCTGTTCCCCGGAAACGACGAGCGCGAATTCTGGATTCGTGCGGAAGAGCGCACGAAGAGCACCGCCGCGGTGTACAACCAGCTCGGCCTCCCGGAGTTCTACGCGCTCGAAGGCTTCGTCCGCTACCGCGGACAACTGTAAGTCGCCACGAATCGAGCGTCAGCAACATTCACAAGGGCGTGTCTCCGCAGGGAGGCACGCCCTTTTTCGCTGCGCGAACAGGCTGGAGACCGGAGACTGGAGTCGATTCGGCCGCGCTTTCGAGAGACTTCGCGAACCCAATGGTTCGCATGCGCGAGGAGCATCTCCGTTACCAGCCTCACCCCTCCCTCGCGCGCTCCAGTCTCCAGTCTCCAGTCTCCAGTCTCCAGTCTCCAGTCTCCAGTCTCCAGTCTCCAGTCTCCAGTCTCCAGTCTCCAGTCTCCAGTCTCTCCCAAAACCTGTCTTGCGTTGGTTTCGGTGTTCTCATACAACCCGGTCCTTCAATCGACCAGCCCAATATGAACGTGCGGTCAATCCACGACTGGGGACGTGTTGCGTCTTCCAAGGAATGGAGAGTGTATGAAAACGCAGATTCAGTACCTTGTCGTCTGTCTGACTCTTGTCGCATTGGCGGGCTGCGGAGGAGGTTCGGAACCTGCCGCGGAAGTCGCTTCTCAGACAGCAGCGGGCAAGCCCGCGGCGAAGACACCGCCGACCGCTTCCATCCCGGCCCAGCCGGCCGCTCCGCAGAAGCCGCTCAGCGGCCTCGAGTTCGACGAGGAACCGGAAGCAGAGACCGATCCCCTTGAGGGAGAGGACGAGATCGAGCTCGGCGAGCCGATCGAAGGTTCTCCCGAATGGGGCCTGAAGGAAATCGCCCGTCTCCGCGTCGAGCCCTACCCCGAAACGGAAGACGTCGAAGAGCTTCGCAAGGCACGCAAAGCCCGCAACGACCGGATCGTCGAGCTGGCCGCGGGTGTCGTGCGGCAAACGCATCAGCGGGCTGAAGACGAACGGCTGTTCAATGTCGCCGTGCACTACATGCTCGAAGCGCGGCTGCAGTCCGCCTTGCAGGGGGACCGCGAAAGCATCGACGCGCTGTATGACGATGCGGCGTCGCTGTGGGAGCGGGACCGGAACTCGAAAGCCGCCGCCGATGCCGCGATCACTCTCGTCAACCTGGCGTATGCAAACGCGAAGAGCACACTGCCGAAGGATACGAAGTGGCTGAAGGAGTTCGTCCGGCAGGCGTCGCATTTTGCGGTGAACTTCCCGAACGAGGAGGGGCGCTCCGTCCCGCTGCTCTTCACCGCCGCCTACAGCTGCGAATTGAACGGCTTGACAGAGGATGCGATTTCCGCCTATTCACTGATCCAGAAAAAGTTCCCCCAGAGCCGTCATGCGGAGCGCGTCACCGGAATTCTGCGGCGACTGAAGCTCACCGGCCAGCCGCTGCAACTCGGCGGTCCGACGCTCGGCGGAGGCTACACATCGATCGACCAGTTCGCCGGGAAAGTGACCCTGATTGTCTTCTGGACCGCCGGTGCCAGGGCGACGCAGGAAGCGACCCCGATCCTGAAAGACCTCGAAGCGAAGTATGGCAAGCACGGTCTGAGCATTCTCGGTATCTGTCTTGAAACCGAGGAAGCCGCCGCGCAGGCCTTCATCAAACAGCATGAGTTGACGTGGCCGCAGATCCTTCACACCGAGGAAGGGAAGCAGGGCTGGAACAATCCGGTCGCCACGTACTACGGAGTTGTCGAAGTGGGCATCTGGCTCGTTGACCAGGAAGGTCGCGTGGTCAGCACGTCCGTACCGACAGCCGATCTCGAGAAGCAAATCTTGCCGCTCCTCAAGCGCGGTGCCAGCCGCAAACCGTCATCCCCCCAACGGTAGTTCCCGAACAATCCCCCCACTGTCTGTCAGACAGAGGAATCTCGGGACGAGCTTTGAGCGAGCGATTTTGAACGGCCTGCGGGAACACCCTTCCCCGGGCCGTTTTTTCTTTCTTTGCCGCTCCCGCCGCCCCCTGTGGACGCACCGTCAGCGACTCCCCTCAAGCCGCTTCGCAGCCGGGATGGGTGTGTCCGGACGGGATGCTGCCCGGCGAAACGACGCGGGTGCTTCAGCGCGGATCGTCCCCCTTTCGCAGCCGCCATGTGAACAAATGACTACACAGAGCTTGCTTTATGGACACGTGTATATTAGACTTTTTACGGTTGGGGAAGACCCGCAGGCACTGGGCCTCGGGGGTGCAGGGATGCAATCCACGCCCGTCTGAAGTCACTGCGAACATCATTGTCGCGGCGGTATACAGCGTGCGCAAGCCTCGCGCAGCGCTCACGACGGATCAGGGCGGATGTATCCTTTTGCTATCGCCACGAAAGAGGGATCTGCTGATGGGGACCAGTTCGCTTACCACGCGCCAGCGCGAAATCTATGAGTTTCTCAAAGAGAAAATCGTCAAACGGGGCTACGGCCCGACCGTTCGCGAGATCGGCGCGCAATTCGGAATCCGTTCGCCGAATGGAGTGATGTGTCACCTGAAGGCTCTGGAGAAGAAGGGGCTCATCAGCCGCGAATCGCACATGTCGCGGGCGATTCAGCTGGCCGAGCAGCCGATGTCCCGCAGCAGCCTTCCTCTCGCCGGTCGCATCGCCGCCGGTAATCCCCTGCTCGCGCTGGAACAGGGAGAGCAGGTCGATTTCAGCAGCCTGTTCGAATCCGACGATCATTTCTGCCTGACCGTCACCGGCGACTCGATGATCGACGCCCAGATCGCCGATGGTGATTACGTCGTCGTCCGCAAGCAGAACACCTGCCGCGACGGGGACATCGTGGTCGCCCTGGTCGACGGCGAAGAAGCGACCCTGAAGCGGTTCTTCCGCGAGCCGCACGCGATTCGCCTCCAGCCGGAAAACCCCACGATGGCGCCGATCTACTCGAATAATGTCGAGATTCTCGGTGTCGTGGTCGGAGTCATTCGCACGCTGTAGCCGACCTCGCCGGGATGTGCTTTCTTCCGGCAGGCTCCGCGAAACCGCCCTCTACTCATCCACCCGCTTTTCCCTGAAGTGCAGCGGCCGGGTGGTCTCTCGCGTCGAGCAGGACTGCGCCGGGCAAGACCGCCCAGGCGTTTGCATCAGATGAACATGCCGCGTGTGGCTTGCTGAAAGGAAGCCACACGCGGCACTGAATTCTCTTTGCTCCGGCAGAACTGGCCCGGGCGGCTGTCCAATAGACGCCGCCCTTTCGCCTATCCCGCTGCGGCGGGATTCTGGCTCTGGTTGAGCTTGTTGTACAGCGTCTTGAGCGCGATCCCCAGTTCCTGGGCCGTCTTCGGCTTGTCTCCCTGGTGCTTTTCGAGCACCTGGTGGATGACTTCCATTTCGATCTCGCGGAGCGTTTTCGGCTCTCCGCTGGCGACGTATCCCGGGCCGCCCTTCCCCTTCTTGCCGCGGAGCATGACGCTCGCGGGAAGGTCCTCGGGGTTGATCGTCTTCCCGTCGGAGAGAATGACCGCGTGTTCGAGCGCGTTCGCGAGCTCGCGGACATTGCCGCTCCACTCGTGATTCTTCAGGATGTCGAGCACCTCGGGCGAAAGGATCTCCGGAGGAACGCTGTGCCGCTTCAGATGCCGCGCAATCAGGCTGCGCGCCAGGTCGGGAATATCGTCCTTGCGTTCGCGAAGCGGCGGGAGCCGAATCTCGAAGGTGTTCACCCGGAAGAAGAGATCCTCGCGGAAAGTCCCTTCTTCGACCATCTCCTGCAGGTCGCGGTTCGTCGCACAGACAATCCGCACATCGACGTGGAACGCTTCGTTTTCGCCGACGCGCCGCACCTCGCCCGATTCGAGGAAGCGGAGCAGTTTGACCTGCATCGCCTTGTCGAGTTCACCCAACTCGTCGAGGAAGAGCGTCCCGCCGTTGGCGACTTCGATCAGCCCTTTTCGCGGCGTATCGGCTCCGGTGAAGGCGCCCTTGCGATGCCCGAACAGCTCGCTTTCCACCAGGTTCTCGGGGAGCGCCCCGCAGTTGACGGCGACGAACGGCATGCTCGCCCGCTGGCTCAGCTCATGAATCCGCCGCGCGACGAGCTCCTTGCCGGTTCCGGTTTCGCCCAGCACCAGCACGCTCGATTCCGTCGGGGCGATCTTCTCGATCAGCTTCTTGACCCGCTGCATCGCGGGGGTCGAGCCGATCAGGTCGGTCGTGCCCTCGAATGTCTTCAGACGGGTCTCCAGCGCGATCTTCTGGTTGATGATCGCACGCTTGTCGGCGACGCGCTGGAGCACGTTGGCGATGGTCACCAGCTTGCAGGGCTTGGGCAGGAAGTCGTAGGCTCCCTGGCGAATCGCCCGGATCGCATCGTCCATGTTGCCATGGCCGGTGCTGATGATGATTTCCGTTTCCGGGGCCACCTTGCGGATGTGATCGACGACATCCCAGCCGCTCAGGCCCGGCATTCGCAGGTCGATGATCGCCGCATCGAAGGTGGTCTTCTCCAGAGCTTCGAGCGCGGTGCGGCCATCTTCGCAGATGGTGGCTTCGTGCCCCATGCGTGGTAGTTCGAGCCGCATCACGTCCCGGATGGGCGCTTCATCATCCACAAACAGGACGCGCAGTTTGTTCAGAGCGGAGGAACTCACACTCACTCCTTATCTTGCGTTGCGAGACGGCGGACGACGGGTGATCGCCGCCGGCTCGAACGGTTCCAGTTGGCTTCAATGCTTTCCGCAGCGAACCCCGGACAGCCGTGGCCCGGGTCGCCGGTTGCGATGGAAGAGGCGAGCTTGTAGCAGAATCTCCGAAACAGGTCGATGCGAGTTTTGTAAAATTTGCAGCCGGTTCCTGCATCGCGGTTCTTCAAGGATTTTCGCCTTGAAACAAGGTCAGGCGGCTGCCCCGGCATTTGCCTTGCGACGCGGCAGGCAGACGCGGAACGTGCTGCCGCATCCGGGCCCCTCGCTGGTCGCCTCGATCGTGCCGCCGTGTTCCGTGATGATCCGGTGACTGATCGACAGCCCGAGCCCCGTCCCCTGCCCCGCCTTCTTCTGCGTGAAGAACGGCTCAAACAGGTTGTCGATGACCTCGGGCGTCATGCCGCAGCCCGAATCGGTGAACGAGACGATCACCTTGTCGGTCTGTTCGGTGAGGGTGATCTGCATCGTCCCGCCGGGGTCCATGGCGTCGAGACCGTTCGCCACCAGATTCAGGAAGACCTGCTTGATCTCCGACCCGTTCAGTTCGAGATAACAGCTTCCCGGCGGGTCGAACGTGATCTTCCGGTCGCGGTACTTGCCCAGATGCTGCACCATGTCGAGCACTTCGCTGACAAGCCCGGTGACATCGGTTCGGGCACGTGTCGCCTCCTGGCCGCGGGCGAAGTCGAGCAGCTTGCCGGTGATCTGCCGGCAGCGGTCCGACTCGCGCTGAATCATCTGCAGGTACTGGCGGATAATGTTGACTTCGTCGCTGCTCCCTTCCCCCAGCGCCGAATGTACCCGCTCTTCGAGCGACTCAGCCGCCATCATGATCGCCGAAAGCGGATTGTTGATCTCGTGGGCGACACCCGCAGCGAGAAAACCGACGCCCGCCAGTCGCTCGGAACGCACGAGCTGCTTGCTCCGCTCGCGGACCTGCCGATCCAGGTCGCTGGCGATGTCCTGGAACCGGTCGGTCATCATGTTGAAAGCTTCGGCAAGTTCCGACATCTCGTCGTTCGTGCTGAGCTTCACCCGGTAATCAAAGTCCCCCTGCGCGACGCGGCGGGCTCCCTGGTGCAGCTTGCGAATCGGATCGAAGATCCACACGTACCCGAACCGCATCAGCCCGACGAAGAACAGACCCGCAATCGCCGTCGCGACAATCAGCACGATGAATGTCGAACGATAGACCCGGCTGGCCTGGCTGAGCTCGCGACTCAGGCCCTCGACCGGATCGGGAATCCGCAGCGCAATATGCTCCAGACGCAGGGTTTCGTTGATCATCTGCGGGAGCACCTCGTCACGTCGCTCGGGATCGGTCAGCGCCACCTGCATCTGTTCCAGCCCCCTCAGGCCGGCAACCTGCTTGCTGCCGTACTCGATCTCCCCGAGACGGGGATCGGTGACGTGGCGGCGGCCGCTCAGCAGTTCGGACGGAGGCATCCGTTCGAGCCGCAGGCGAAAATCGAGCACCGCCGCGCGGGCCTCCTCCAGGCGGGCCGCGAATTCGCGCTGCTGGTAGATCATCCCGGCTTCGTTCTGCACCTTGAGCAGCAACGGCTCGGAAAGCGCGACAAGGGCCGCGACGAGCTCTGCCTGCTGCGGCGCCTGGTTGATGCCGAAATCGAGGTCGCGGATGACATTCCGGTAAGAGACCAGTCCGCGGATCCCGCTGATCGCGAGGACCAGCAGCATGCAGCCAACCAGCGCGAGACTGACCAACAGCTTGCGACGTAGTGTACTGATCACTGGCAGCTCGACCTCCCTGTCGCGAGCCATGGCGATGCGAGACCCGACAGGCATCTCCCCGGCCTGTCGGCAAGGCGCCGCGACTCCCTTGTCTCGCCAGCGGCGTCTGAGTTCGCAGTTTACCAGCCGGGTGGAAGCAGGGGCAAGTCCCAGCTTCACCCCCTCACGCCCGGCCCTCGATCCCAAGTTCCCTTGACGCAAACAGTTTGGTTCTCTAAAAGCCCGCTATCTGGCGATTCCGGCTTTCGTGCGGCGGCAACAGTGCGCGCGGTCTCCCGCGCGAAACCCGGAAGATTTTGGCATCGCCAGGTTGCGATGACCTGCCGCATCCGATTCCGGAGCCCCGAGATGGACTGGACACAACTGACGGTCGACGAATGGATCTGGCTGGGGATCGGTGGCGGCGCACAGTGCCTGTTTGCCGGCCGCATCCTCGTGCAGTGGTGGGTCTCGGAGAAACATCAGCAGAGCATTGTACCGGCCAGCTTCTGGTGGCTGAGCGTCTGCGGAGCATTGATGATGCTCGCCTACGCGGCCCGCCGTCGCGATCCGATCATCGCGATCGGGCAGATCACCGGTCTCGCCGCCTATACGCGCAACCTGATCCTGCTATATCGCCGCCAGAACTCCCTGACGGAAACCGCAGACGAACCGATTACCTCGCTGGCCATCGCATCCACAACTTCCGCGACACCTCCTCCACTCGCTGACCAACCGCTGCCGGCCCAGTTCGAATCGCCCGCGGCGCTTCCACGACAGGCCGCATGACCGCTGATCTCACCTTTGTTACTGCCTGGCTGTTCGCACAAACCGCGGCCGGAGATCGCTTCACGCCGATTGCCGGTCTCATCAGCGCGTTGACTTTTGGCCCTCAGTCATCGGCACCGACGCACTGTGTTCCCTCTCACACGCACACCGCGAAACAGCCACAGTGAAGCGGGAGGCGGAGAAGCCCGGAACAGTTCAAGCGTTGCGAAGCGGCAACATCTCGGGCGTGAACTCACATTCTTCACCTTCGGCAAAAGATCGCGTTATGTTTTCTCAGAGTTGACGCCTGTTAAGATGGAATTCAGCTTCTCTTCGGCAGCGATCGCGAATCGCCCGAGAGCGGTGATCTCCAGCCCTCCCCGAGATCTTTGCCCGTTACCAGCCATCTCGACTCCCGCCGCCCTCCCGGCCAGGAGTGCTGACCATTCACTCAGAATCGTTCAGGTGAACGCGAATGAGCCACGCAGTCTCCCCCAATCCTGCTGAAGGACTTGTCGCCGAGGGCCGTGCCGGAGTCGGCTCGCGGCAATTCATCGGACTGCTGATCACGCAATGCCTCGGCGCGATGAACGACAACATGTTCCGGTGGCTGGCGGTCAATCTCGCCATTTACCGGATGGGCAAGCAGTTCGAGGGGACGGCACTCGCCCTCGGCGCGGCGATGCTTGTGCTCCCCTTCATCGTCTTTGCGGCCCCTGCCGGCTTCCTTGCCGACCGCTTCGGAAAACCGCGGGTGATTACCGGCACGAAGATCGCCGAAGTCCTGATCATGTCGATCGGCGCGCTTTCCATCTGGCTGGGGAATGTGCCGCTGATGTTCGTCGTCGTCCTCCTGATGGGGACACAAAGCGCGCTGTTCGGCCCCGCCAAGCTCGGAATCCTGCCGGAGTTGCTGCGGCCGCAGGCACTGCCGACTGCAAACGGCATCGCCAATCTGGGAACGATGGTGGCGATCATTGGCGGCACGCTCGCGGGAAATGCCCTTTACGACATCACCGGCCCGGATGGAATGGCCCCGGTTACCCTCCCCCTGCTCGGCGTAACTGTCCCGGGGATTCTCATTTCCGGCGGCGCGCTCGTTGGCGTGGCGGGAATCGGCTGGCTCGCCAGCCTGCTGATCGGTTCCATACCCGCTGCTGATCCACAACGAAAGTTCCGCCTCATCCACATTGTCGGCGAAACGTGGCGCGACCTGCGATTGCTGGCCGAGAGCCCGGCCCGCTTCCGCGTCGCGCTGGGGGCCGCCTACTTCTGGGCGCTCGGCTGCCTCTCGCAGATGAACATCTATACGTACGCCGAAAATGAACTCGGCATTCACGACAACAAGACGCAGATCGGCATCCTGCTCGTCATCCTGGCCGTCGGCGTGAGCATCGGCAGCATCTTCGCGGGAATCACGTCGCGCGGGCGGGTGGAACTCGGCATGGTGCCCATCGCTGCGCTCGGGCTCGCCCTTTCCGCGATGGCGCTCATCTTCACCACCGAATCTTACACAGCGACGGCGATCGTGCTGTTCCTGCTCGGTTTTACCGGCGGACTGTATGACGTCCCCCTGATGGCCTATATGCAGCGGAACACCGCCGACAACATCCTCGGTTCGGTTTTCGCCGCCTACAATTTCATGAGCTTCTCGGGGATGCTGCTCACCACCGCGATTTTCATGCTGCTCAACGACACGCTGCAAATCTCGCCTTCAATCATCTTCCTGTTCGCCGGGTTGATGACGATTCCCGTGGCGTTCTTCATCTTCTCCCTCGTGCCGGACGCAACGCTGCGGTTCTTCGTGTGGATCATCAGCCTGTTCATTTACCGCGTACGCGTCTACGGGCAGGAGAACATTCCGGAAAAAGGGGGAGCGCTGCTCGTCTGCAACCATGTCTCGTGGGCCGATGGTGTGCTGCTGCTCCTCAACTGCCCGCGGAACATCCGCATGATCGCCTACTCCGAGAACCTCAAGGGATGGGGAATCCGCTGGATGGCGAAAATCATGCGGGCCATTCCCATCAATTCGGCGGAAGGGCCAAAGGCGATGCTCCGCTCGCTCCAGGATGCCCGGCAGGCACTGCTCGACGGCGAACTCGTATGCATCTTCGCGGAAGGTTCCATTACCCGGACCGGTCAGCTTCTCCCCTTCCAACGGGGGATGATGCGGATCATCGAAGGCACCAATTGCCCCGTCATTCCGGTCTGCCTCGATGAACTGTGGGGGAGTATCTTCAGCTTCTCGGGGGGCAAGTTCTTCTGGAAATGCCCGCGACGCGTGCCGTATCCGGTGACGTTGATCTACGGCAAACCGGTATATCACCCGGAAAGTGCGCCGCAGATTCGACAGCTCGTCGAGGAGCTGCAGGTCGAGGCAGCCGAGAAGCGAAAGCATCGACGCCGCGTGCTCCCGCGGCAGTTCATCCGCAAGTGCCGGCAGTTCTTCGGCCGCTCGAAGATTGCGGATTCCACGGGGCAGAATCTGACGGGCGGCCAGTTGCTGCTGCGGAGCCTGATCCTGCGGCGCGTGCTCCGCCGCGAAGTCCTCGCGCCGGACGAACAGATGGTCGGCGTGCTGCTGCCTCCCTCCGTCGGCGGCGCCATCACCAATACGGCCCTCACGCTGCTCCGCCGGGTTCCCGTCAACCTGAACTATACGCTCTCGAGCGACGACCTGAATTCGCATGTGGCCGCCTGTCAGATGCGGCACGTGCTCACCAGCCGCAGGTTCCAGGAGAAGGTGAACATCGAGCTTGATGTGCCGTTCTTCTTCCTCGAAGACCTGAAGAATCGCGTCACGCTGCTCGACAAGATTGTCGCGGCCATCCAGACTTATCTGGTTCCCGCCTTCATTCTCGATCGCCTGCTGGGACTGACACGGATCCAGCCCGACGATCCGATGACGATCATCTTTACCTCCGGCTCGACCGGCGAGCCGAAGGGAGTCGTGCTGAGCTACTACAACATTGCCTCGAACATCGACGCCATCGATCACCTGTTCCAGCTGGAAAAGAGCGATGTCCTGCTCGGCGTGTTGCCGTTCTTCCACTCGTTCGGATTCACCGGCACGCTCTGGACGGTCCTCGCGCTGAATCCGAAGGGGGTGTATCACTTCAACCCGCTCGATGCCCGCGTGGTGGGCAAGCTCGCCCAGGAGCACAAGGTCACCATCCTGATGGCGACGCCGACGTTCCTGCGGACGTACGTCAAGCGCTGCGACAAGGAGCAGTTCGCGCATCTGGACCTCGCCGTCTGCGGAGCCGAGAAGATGCCGGCCGAACTCGCCGAGGCCTTCGAGGAAAAATTCGGCATCCGCCCCAGCGAAGGTTACGGAACGACCGAACTCTCCCCCCTCGCCTGCGTGAATGTTCCCGACCACCGCTCCGCCTCCTTCACACAGGTCGGAACGAAGGAAGGATCGGTCGGTCGCCCCGTCCCCGGCGTGACTGCGAAAGTCGTCGACCCCGATACGGGCGAACCCGTGGGGGTCGATCAACCGGGCCTGCTGCTCATTCGGGGGCCGAATGTCATGCAAGGCTATCTGAATCGTCCGGACAAGACCGCGGAGGTGATTCGCGACGGCTGGTACGTGACCGGCGACATCGCGAAGATCGATGCCGACGGCTTCGTGCAGATCACCGATCGCCTGAGCCGTTTCTCGAAGATCGGCGGCGAGATGGTGCCGCACCTCAAGATCGAAGAGCTGCTGACGAAGATCCTCGCCCACCCCGAGGACGAAGGGCCGGAACTCCGCGCGGTCGTCACCTCCGTACCGGATGAGAAAAAAGGTGAGCGGCTGGTCGTCCTTCACAAGCCGCTCGAAAAACCGGTCGATCAGGTCGTCCGCGAGCTCAGCGAAGCGGGACTCCCGAACCTGTGGGTGCCGTCTCCCGACAGCTTCATCGAAGTGGACGAGATCCCCGTCCTGGGGACCGGCAAACTCGATCTGAAAGGGCTGAAAAACATGGCCCTCTCGCGGATGACCGTGCGTGCATAAGTTCCGCGCTGCACGGCCTCGACTGTTCGACGCGGGAAAGGGTCAGGCCCGGAAACGGGGAACTGTCCGGTTTCCTGTAAGGCCACGCTCTCACCTCCCACGCGGCATCTGTCTTCCCTCCCTCTCCCTCGATGGGAGAGGGACCGAGGGAGAGGGTGCAAGGCGGAGTGTTGCATAGCAGCCGCGGGTCAGCGCGCGATGGGGCAGTCACCAGACGATGAGAAACCCGCCAGAGGGCGAACTTCGCAGGAGCCTCTCCGGCTGAAGATAGCCGCAGGCGTCATTCCCGATCACGAGCCAGCTATACGGTTTTCATCGAGGACTGCTGCATCGCGTGTGCCTCGCCGGGAGTCGTCGCGGCAATGCGGAGGACCGCCAGCGTTTCCTCGGCACAGCGATCCCAGCTGAACCGCGCCTGCAGGTTCTCCCAGACGGCGGGATCGACGGTCCTCAGCGGCGCGCAGAAGATTCGCTGCAACTGATCGGCAATCGCCTCTTCAGACCCCGGATCGAAGTATTCGACCGCATCGCCGACGATCTCCCGGAAGACCGGCAGGTCGGCACAAACGACCGGGCGGCCGTGCCGCAAGGCTTCGAGCACCGGAATCCCGAACCCCTCGAACAGGCTCGGAAAGATCACGCCGCGGCAGCCGGCGTACAACGCATCCAGCTGCGCGCGGGAAACGAATCCCACATGCTCGATGCCCTCATCCGGTTCACGGGCCGCCAGTTCGCGATCCAGCTCGCGATTCGACAGCCCGGAAAGGATCAGCTTCGCCGGCACGTCGGGGTGCGCCCCCCGAAACCGTCGGAAGCCGCGCACCAGCCTCACATGATTCTTGTGCGGATACGCGTTCGCCGGATAAAGGACATACGGAACGGTTCCTGACGAGGAAGCGCGCGGCGGAACCGGTCGGTCCCCGGCGGCGTCCCCGCCGAGATAGACGACGTGCGTACGCTCTCGCGGAACCGACAGAATCCGCACCAGGTCATCCCGCGTTGCCGCCGAGATGCAGATGAACCGGTCGGCCCCGGCGACTGCCTGCCGCTCTTTTTTCCGCCGGCTCCAGAGACCGAATCGGCTGAAATACTGCGGAAAGTGCTCGTGCTGCAGATCGACAAACGTCACCACCCGCGGCGCATCGATTCCCTGCGGAAACAGCGCCTGCTGGGGAAACAGCATCACGTCGGGCCGGGCGGCGTTGATCTTCGCGGCAAGGAACCGGCTCAACCGGCCTCCCGTCGCCAGATCCCCGAGGCGAAGCCCCTTCCCGGCGAGCCGGGAGAGCGTGAATTCCCGCCGCTCCAGCCGTGCGTCCCGCAGATCGTCGAACGGGGTGAGATTCTCGCGGCTGCCGCACAGGATGAGCCGGTCGTCCCGCCCCAGCATCCTGGTCAGCCGGGGGACAAGCTGCTGCACGTACTCGCCAGCCCCGCCGACTCGTCCCGGATAGAATTGAAATAAGGAGAGTCCGATTCTCATGGGCGAACCCGGGGCCGCAGAAATCCCTTCGCACACGCGCCGGCAGGCATCTCAACCGATCGCCGCCGCCGCCGCAAGTGAACTTCCCCCCGCCTGCGGGTGTCATCTCCCCTGTGACGGGCAGAATTCAGGCAACTTCGAGCAAAGGAAGAGCCGGGATCGTGCCGATCTTCTCGTTGTCATCGTCTTTCCTTGACAGACTCGCGAGGCCCTGATAACTTCAGGCCTATCGCAGGCAAACGAGCGACGGCACTCCCTCAGCGGAGTGCCTGTGGATACATCTGTTTGCCCGATTCTCCCGGGGGATTAGCTCAGTTGGGAGAGCGTCTGGCTGGCAGCCAGAAGGTCAGGGGTTCAAGTCCCCTATCCTCCACTTTCAAGCCACGTTACGCTTTCGCGTAACGTGGCTTTTTTTGTTGCCGCGCCCTGCAGCGAAGGCCGACAGACTCCGGATCGAGGTTCAAAATCCCGAGTTCTCAAAATGTCCGTGAACTCAGATTCCAACAGGGCCAATGCTCGGCTGAATGTCAGACCGCGACCGTCGGCAACTGTCGCAAACCCGGCCGTTCGCTGAAGAGCCCCCTCACCTCCGGGCCTCGTTGCGTCTCGCCGCGACGGGGCCTTTTTCATGCCGGTACAATGGGACGGTGCAACATGATCGGGAAAGATCATGACCGCAAGGAGAGCCTCCTCGGAGCAACCGCCGTGAACGCGAACCCGTCTCCCGCCCCGCTTGATCCGCAGGTCCGCATCGGCCATGTCCACCTGAAGGTGGCCGACCTGGAGCGGGCGCTCGCGTTCTACTGCGGCGTTCTCGGCTTTGAACTGACGCAGCGGTACGGCACGCAGGCGGCCTTCGTCTCGGCAGGCGGCTACCACCATCACATCGCGCTCAACACATGGGAGAGCCTGGGGGGATCGCCGCCGCCCCCGGGAACGACCGGGCTTTACCACCTCGCCATCCTCTATCCCACCCGCCGTTCGCTCGCCGATGCCCTCCAGCGGCTCATCGCCGCGGGCATCCCGCTGGACGGAGCCAGCGATCACGGTGTCAGCGAAGCGCTCTACCTGCGCGATCCGGATCAGAATGGCGTGGAGCTCTACTGGGACCGCCCCCGCGAGGCCTGGCCCCGCACGCCGGACGGAGAGCTGGCGATGTATACCCGACGCCTCGACCTGAAGAGCCTGCTGCGGGAGGTGGAACCCGCACAGGTTGCCCCCGACGTCGAAGAAGGCCCGCGCGACAACGGAACTTCCGGAGAGTGAATCCGCCCGGCATTCCCGATGGGCAGAGCGGGAAATGTATTCGCCGATGACACCGATTCTCACAGATTGAGAGATGCGTCTCATTCCAGAAGGAATGAGAACCACGAAAAGCACGAAAGACACGAAAATAAGAGAGAACCTTTACCCCGTACTTCTTTCGTGTGTTTCGTGTCTTTCGTGGTTACATCTCGTTCCTAATCTGCGTCGATCTGCGAAATCTGCGGACTACCTGCGTGAGGGCCAGAGTCCCCACCGGCCGGGCTTGATTCGAAATCGCCGGGCCTGGCGAATCAGGACTTGAGCAGGATCGTCAGCAGGAACGAGGCATCGTCGATGCAGCGGACCGCGTGTGGCTCGCCGGCGGCGAGGTAGAGCATCTGCCCGGCCTCGAGTTCCACGGTCTTGCCGAGTGCGGTAAAGGCAACCTTGCCTTCCAGACACTGGACGATGATTTCGCCACGGGCCTTGTGCTCGGCGATCTCCTTGCCGGCGGGCATCACCAGCCGGACGACCTCCATGTTCTCAGTCTTGAGCAGCGTACTCGTTTTGGTATTGGCGAGGGCCGGCCCGAGCGGACGGACATCGATGACTTCACCAGGACTGGCGTGCGAGATTGCCATTTCCTCACTTCTCCTTGAAATCGTGCTTCGTCGGTTTTGCCGTTCCCCGCTCTCCCTTTGCGTGCCGCTCGATATGACTGCGAAGAGTCGCAATGACCGACTCCGGGTTCAGGCCGCGCTGACAGCAGGCGTATTCCAGCGACTTGCCGCCGCACGCGTCGTCGATGCCAAGCTCACGGAACACCGCCCACGTTTCGGGGTGTTCGATGAGCCAGTCGGGCACACTGGTTTCCAGGTCGCAGTCAGACATCGTATCACTCCGGCTCGCGGAACGATTGCCCGGTCTTCAGTCCGGCGACGAAGAGCGTCAGCGCCACGGCTCCCAGAAAGAAGATCGTGTCGCCCGGCACTCGCATCCATCGCAGGATCTGCATGGTGGGCGTCTGCATGAACTCGGCACTGCGGGCATACCAGTATCCGTGTTCAACGGACGCCCAGGTCTGCATGAGTCCCACCGGCAGCAGACTCAACACGCACATCGCCATCAAGCCGCCGTTCAGGGACCAGAACGAGAATTTCAGCATGCCGTCCTTCCATTGCCGGCCCGGGATCAGGGCCCGCAGGCAGACCAGCATCAGGCCGATGCCGAGCATCCCGTAGACACCGAACAGGGCGGAATGGCCATGCAGCGGAGTCGTGTTCAGCCCCTGCATATAGTAGAGCGCGATGGGAGGGTTGATCATGAACCCGAACAACCCCGCGCCGATCATATTCCAGAAAGCCACCGCGACGAAGAAGTAAATCGGCCATTTGTACTGCTGGACCCAATACGTCAGCCGCGATCGCCGCAGGTCTTCCATCGCATCGAATCCCAGCAGCACGAGCGGCACGACTTCCAGCGCGCTGAACACCGAGCCCCATGCGAGGGCGACGGTCGGCGTTCCCGAGAAATAGAGATGGTGACAGGTGCCGATGATCCCGCCCGAGAGAAAGATGGTGGCGGACAACAGTGCGGCGAAGGCAGCAATTCCCGGACGAACGAGCCCCAGCCGCATAAAGAAAAACGCGATGACTGTGGTCGCGAAAACCTCGAAGAACCCTTCCACCCACAGATGAACCACCCACCACCGCCAGTACTCCACCATCGACAGGTGTGAGTGCTGGCCCCAGGTGAGACCGGCTCCATAGAACAGGGCAATGGCCGCGCTCGCGATTGCCAGCAGGGTGACGAGTTGCTTCTGATCATCCCTGCGCCGCAGCGCGGGCAGAAGCACCCGAACCATCAGGAAGAACCACAGCAGCAGGCCGACAAAGAGCGCCAGCTGCCAGACTCTCCCCAAATCGACGTATTCGTATCCCTGGTGGCCGAAATAAAACGAGACCGTATCGGAGAGCTTGTTGTGAATGCTGAGCCATTCGCCGGTGAGCGAACCGACGACCACCACCAGGAGGGCCAGGAAGAGGACATTCACCCCCAGCCGCTGCCCCTTGGGTTCGTACTCGCTGACGAGCGGACCGATGAACAATCCCGCCGCCAGCCACGCGGTCGCGATCCAGAACAGCCCGATCTGGATGTGCCAGGTGCGAACCACACTGTAGGGGAGCCAGTCGGAAAGCGGGAAGCCGTAGAAGCCATCCCCTTCGACCCCGTAATGGGCGGTCACGACCCCGAGCAGCATCTGCACGAGAATCAGGGCGGCGACGACCCAGAAATACTTGATCGTCGCCTGCTGCGAGGGGGTAGCGACCCAACTGCCAAGGGGATCCTCCTCCGGGAGCGAAGACTCTTCTTCCTCAGAACTCCGGGCCGCATACCACCAGACCAGCGCTGAGATTCCCGCGAGGAGCAGAATGATGCTGACCCCGGTCCACACAACTGTTTCCCCTGTCGGGCGATTGTTGACCAGGGGTTCGTAGGGCCAGTTGTGCGTGTAGGTGATGTTCTCGCCGGGCCGGTTGGTGGTGGCGGCCCACGCCGTCCAGAAGATGAAGGCGGACAGCTTGTGCAGGCGTTCCGGATCGGTAACGGCACCTGCGGGAATTGCATACTCGGCCCTGCCGTTGGTGAAGACGTCCGCATAATGCTCGGAATTGGCTCGAAAGGCGTCGGCCCGCACCGGCTCGATCGTAATCGTCCGGGTGGCGGAGTCGTACGTGTTGGACCGCATCATGAGCGCCAGTCGCCCCTGCAGTTGCGACTGCTGCTCGAAACCCAGGTCGGCATAGCCAGAGCCGTGCAGTTCGTCCGCCCAGCGGTCGAGGATGAAGAGGGCTTCCCGGTGAAGCCAGTCGGCAGTCCAGTCGGGAGCAACATAGCTGCCGTGCCCCCACACGGAACCAACTTCCATTCCCCCCATCGATTGCCAGACATTCTGGCCCGCGGCGATCTCTCCTTCGTCGACCAGCACGGTCCCTTCCGTCGTGACCACCCGGGAGGGAAGCGGCGGCATTTCCTGATAGATGCGGGTACCGATCCAGCCCAGGACGAGAAACGAAAACACCAGCACGAGCGTAAACGCAATCCAGAGTCGTCTCATCGAGCTGTTCCCCTGTTTCTGGGAGGACCACGCCGGAATCCTGCTGCTACGATTCGCCGTGACGAGGAACAGATGACCTGATGATCGGGCCGAAGACTCCCTCGTTGAGCGCCAACATCCATCACTCGAAGATACCAAAAGGAGGCGGATACTCCACACGACCGCGAATTCCGTGGAGTGCTCCCGGGACAAGCTCCAGCGCCATCCAGGCTTCGCCGGCTTCGTCCGAGAAGGCCGATTGAAGCGGGCGGGCGAGTTCCGCCGCGAAGCCGAAACGAGGGTAAAACTCCGGATGACCGAGGACGATCACGATCCGCTGCCCCTGCCCGCGGCACAGTTCGAGTCCGCGGCGGACGAGTTCCGAACCAATTCCCTGCCGCTGAAAACCTGGCAGCACCGCCATCGGCGCGAGCCCCACGGCCGGCAGGCGTTCACGATCGGTGACGATCGCCAGCTCGCTGAAGAGGATGTGGCCGACGACCTTTCCTTCCCGCTCGGCAATCAGGGAAAGACGGACATGCCCCCCTTCCCGCAAGGCATCGACGAGGCGGGCTTCGTCCTCCTGACCGAAGGCCTGACGGTTCACCTCGCGGATCGCGTCGATATCAGCGGTTGTTTCCGGACGCAGCGTGAGCATGGTGCGAGCTCCCACTCAGGTGTTTGCGGTTGAACGACGGGCCCGCGAACCTGTTGCCCGCGCGGCGTGTCAGCGTCTACCATCTTGCCGCCACACCGACAACTCTGCCCGGGAAAGGTTCAGCATGAATGCGTGCGATTTGATCCGCCGTCTCCATCAGCATCGGCAATGGGTGAACCACAACCTGCTCGATGCAGCGAGTCGGTTGAGCGAAACGCAGCTTCGACAGTCGTTCCCCATCGGGCAGGGGTCAATCTGGCAATCGCTCGTTCATCTGCAGGCCGCGGAGTATGTCTGGCTGGAGGCGCTGCTCGGCAACGATGATCCACTCTATCCGGGAGATGTGCCGGGAAAGCTGCCCGGCAATCAGCAGGGGGACGGACGCATTGAGTCTCTCGATGAGTTGACGAAACGGTGGCGGCAACTCGATGAGCGCTGGGCAAACTACCTCGCGGAACTCGACGAAACTTCACTCGACGAGCCTGTCTACAAGGTGAGCACCAGCTCCGGGGCCGGCAAGCGGCACGGAACCCGCCGAGCGGACGTGCTGATGCACCTCTGCACGCACGCGCAATACACCACGGCACAGGTGCTGAACATGCTGCGGCACGTCGGCGCGTCTCCGCTCCCCGACGTGATGCTGATTTCTCTCGCGCGGCAGGAGGCCGCTTCGGGTCAGCAAGCCGGATAACGACATAACAGGGACAGCCTGCGTCGACGCCCCGGGATTCCGGGGCGATCGACGGAACAAGTAAGAGTTCCCGGCCGCTGGTTGAAATCAGGCTGATCCTTCAGAATCGCCTGCTTCCCCGCCAAATGCCTCGGCGACTCGCCGGTTGATTTCCTCAAGCGTGAGGTCTTCCGTCTTTGTAGCAATGTGCCAGACGTTGCCGCCGGCATCGCGGACGGAAGCCGACCGTTCGCCGTAGAACTGGTCCTTCGGCTCGGAGACGACCTCGGCTCCGGCGGCAACCGCCTTCTGATACGTCGCGTCGATCTCGGGCACATAGATGTGCAGCGAGGCAGGCATCGCGGGCCAGTCGCTGGTGGCATCGGCGATCTCGACGATGCTGTCACCGATCTGCACTTCGGCATGCGCGATGCCGCCCTCCGGCGTGGGAAACCGCATCCGTTCCTCAGCATCGAAGACTGTCTTCAGGAAGTCGATCACCGCGGCGGCGTTGTTCACGATCAGGTACGGGTTGACGGTGTGGAACCCGGAAGGAATGTACGACCCGGCATTCATGGCTGCCCTCTCAAAATTGGGGAAGAAAGGCATCAGTCATCGCAGACGATTCGGCCCGACAGTGAGCAAATGTATAGACACGATCTGCCAGGGTCAAGAATTCCTGCCCGGCGGGATGGGCGATGCCGCGATCGCTTCCTGTTGCAGCAGCTGCTTCTTCCGTTCGACTCCCCAGCGGTAACCGCTCAGACTCCCGTCGCTGCGCACAACGCGATGACAGGGGATGGCGACTGCGAGCCGATTCGCGGCACACGCACTCGCGACGGCCCGAACGGCGGAGGGCTGGCCGATCCGCGCGGCCAGTTCGGTATAGGTAACGGTTTCCCCGGCGGGAATCGCCTGCAGGGCTTTCCAGACCTTGCGCTGAAAGGCGGTCCCCTGAATGTCCAGCGGCAGCCGCAGCCCGCGCTCGGGTGCCTGAACGAATGCGATCACCTGTTCAACCCAGTTCCGGAAATCCTGCCCCCCCGCCTTGAACACAGCAGCGGGAAATCGCGCACGCAGACTCGCTTCCAGTTCCGCGGCCGTGTCGCCGAACTCGATCAGACAGATTCCCGCATCCGTCGCCGCGACGAGAATCCATCCGAGGTGACAGCGGGTCAGCGCCCACTGGATCTCCTGCCCTGCCCCTCCCCGCCTGAGTGTGGCCGGCGTCATTCCCAGTTCGGCCCGTGCCGAGTCGTAACAGCGACTCGCCGCGGCAAACCCCGCTCCGTAAATCGCACTGGTCACGGTCTCTCCTCTCTCCAGATGGTCGCGCAGCCGCTTTGAGCGGCAGGAAGTGGCGTATTCCCGGGGAGTGACTCCCAACGTTCGCGAAAACAGCCGATGAAAATGCGACGCGCTGAGCCCGACCAGTTTCGCGACCTCGGCCAGTCGCGGAGCCTCGGGTGACTGCTCGATGTAACGGCACGCCGCGAACACCCGCTCCTCGGCGGTGGAACGTTCCGCTTCTGGCCGACACTTCCTGCAGGGGCGAAAGCCCGCCTGCGCGGCCATCGCCCCGGAGGCAAAAATCCGCACGTTCGTCCGCTTCGGGCGCCGGGAGGCACAGGAGGGCCGACAATAGATGCCGGTCGTCTTCACCGCATACACAAAGCGATTGTCGGCGACGCGATCACGAGTGATGATGGCGCGCCATTGCTCATCGTCAGTCGCGTTTCCCGAATCTTCGAGACGTCCAGCCATGAGAATTCCCGCCGCATAAGGAACAAAGCAGGGTTCATCGGCAGGCAGCAGGCCTGTCAGATCTCTCAGGTGGCGATGAACCAAAACGATTCCACCTGTCGATCATGTTACGAACACGAAGACGGCCAACCGACCCGTTTCTTGCTCACCAATTCGGATTTGTGTCCCTTCCATCAGGGGAACGGATCCGTTCGATTCGGCAGTAACGTTTCCCCCTGCAAGAACTCTTCAGAAGACCAGGAGAAAAGTATGTCCGACCTGATGAAGTGCCGCACGTTGAGCGTGTCGATCGATCGTCCCCCTGAGGAAGTGTATGCCTTCGCCTCGAACCCCGGGAACCTGCCCCGATGGGTGACGTCGTTCTGTCAGTCGGTCCGCAGGTCGGGAGACGACTGGTTTATGGAGACTCCGGCAGGGTCGATTGGAATCCGCTTCGCAGCGGCGAACGAGTTCGGCATTCTCGACCACACGGTCATTCTGCCGGAAGGAGAGTCGATCCTCAATCCGATGCGGGTTGTGGGCAACGGTCGGGGAAGTGAGGTTCTGTTCACCCTGTTTCAGCTCGCCGGGATGTCCGACGCCAAATTCGAAGAAGATGCCGCAATGATCGAAGCCGACCTGCGGATGCTCAAGACCGTCCTCGAAAGTTGACAGATCTCCCGTCAACATCGAGTCAGCCCCGCGAAATGGCTCGAAAATGTGAGCCCCCGAGAGCAAAGTGTCGAGCTTCCCCGTCGAAACGTCCCCTCGGCGTCGCCAGGCCGCCGCAGGCATCACGATGGGCGGAACTCACGCTTCTTCCGGGGTTTGCGCGGAATTGGCAGGACGACACTCTGGGGAGAGAGGCACCGGCCTTCCAACGCTTTCCCGAAAGCCGTTGTAAAATTCACAGTCTTCCGCTAAAATGGTTCGCCATGAACACAGTCTTCGCCCCCCTCATTGCAATTCTCTGCAGCGCGGTCCTGGCGCTTCCGCCGGGATGGTGCAGCAGCCTGCGTTTGCATGAGGTGGCGGACTCCCCGGTCGCGGCGGGTTCCTGCTGCGCGGGGAAAACGAAGACGCTGCCCCCCTCTTCGGACTCGCAGGAGTCCCCCACCGAACCCCAGGTGCGGTGTTGCTGTTCGCGCGAAGCAACGCTGCCCGAGAAAGCCTTCGGGCTGCTCGACCTTACCCTGGGGACGTGGCCGGTCGCGGTCGCCGCTGTGCTCGACATAAGTGGCCCGTGGGAAACCGGCCACGAGGTGTTCGCGCCTTTCCCTTCCGATCCCCCGCTGAACATTCTCCACTGCGTCTGGCTGTGCTAATCCACGGTCCGCGCCTGCCGATCGTCTTTGCGGAAAGAGACGATCTGTCCGTGCGTCTGCGCGGGTGTCCGTGCGGATGCACTCCCTGATTGCAAATTCCCTCTCGCGCTCGAGAGGATTCCAGGAGAATGTTCCATGTGGATGAAACTGTTTGCCGGTACGTTCCTCGCCCTTGGCCTTGCGGTCAGCGGGTTCACGATCGCGGATGACAAGGCCGCGACGGACAAGCCGCTGGATTGTTGCGCGGCTAAGCTCGCCTGCTGTACGCCGAAGAGTGCCTGTTGTGAAGCCGACGCCAGGCTCGGCTGTTGCGAGAAAGGTCTCAAGTGTTGTACGGAGCGGAAAGCCTGTTGTTCCGCCGTGCAGAAGTGCTGTCTGAAGGGACTCGACTGTTGTGCCGAGGCGAAAGCCTGCTGTGGTCCGAGCAACGCAGCTGAGAAGGCCACGGGCGCAGCGGTGAAGCCGCAGAGCACGGTCAAGCGGGTGGCCTCCACGAAGGGAGCCGACTGCTGCACCAAAAAGCTGGCCTGCTGCGAGAAGAATTCAGCCTGCTGCGTGGCGGACAAGAAGAATGGCTGCTGCGAGAAAGGGCTGAAGTGCTGCGAAGAAAAGAAGGCGTGCTGCACCGGAACGCAGAAATGCTGCGTGAAGGGAAGCGACTGCTGCGACGCGGCAAAAGCCTGCTGCGGCCCGCAGGAGAAGCCGGCTGAATAACGCCTGAGCCGGAACGATGATCGCCGCCCGGCGGGGGTTGCACTCCCCCGGGCGGCCGCGTCTCAACGAACGACGCCGGTGGAGCATTCCACCGGCGTTTTTTTGTTGGTCCTGCGGGAGGCATTGATAACGGGCACCCGGCGACTCACGAAGTGAGTTTCGGGTGCTGCAGCATCTGCTTGAGTGTTTCGATGTCGATGGGCTTCACGAGATGTTCGTCGAATCCCGCCTCTTTTGATTTCCGCCGATCCTCATCCTGCCCGTATCCGGTCAGGGCGACGAGCAGTGTCTTGTCGAACTTGTCGTCTTCGCGGAGCGTCCATGCGACGGCGAGCCCGTCCATGCGGGGGAGTCCAATGTCGAGAAGAATGATCTCCGGCAGAAAGCGCCCCGCGACTTCCAGTGCCGACGGCCCGTCGTGAGCCATTTCGACTTCATGGGGTCCGAGCCGCTTCACCAGCAGCGAGAGCATTTTCGCCGCTCCGACGTTGTCGTCGACGACCAGAACTTTCCGCCCTTCCGACATCGGATACTCCGCAGGTTGAGGCCCAACAGTTGTCCTTGAGGTCGCGGTCGGCAATCGCACTTCGAACCGGCTCCCTTTTCCGGGTCCGTCACTGAAGGCAGCGACTTCCCCACCGTGCATTTCGACAAGACTGCGTACGAGCGTCAACCCAATTCCCAGGCCCCCCTGCGAACGGTCGAGCGTGCGCGTCGACTGGGTGAAGAGTTCAAAGACTTTCGACAGCAGATCCGGCTCGATCCCGATCCCGTTGTCGCTCACCCGGATCAGCGTCTTGCCCTCCTCCAGTTCGCCCGAAATCGTAATCCGCCCGCCGTGATCGGTGTACTTCGAGGCGTTGTTCAGCAGGTTCTCGATCACCTGCACCAGCCGCACCGGATCAGCATCCAGCCAGATCGGCTGTGAAGGCAGCGAGACCACGATTTCCTGTTTTCGCTCCTCCACACTCGAACGAATGGCAACGACCGACTGCTTGATGACCGTCGCCAGCTCCACCGGTTCGCGCCGCAGTTCAATCTTTCCGCGGATGATCCGCGAGACGTCGAGCAGGTCATCCACCAGCCGCACGAGATGCCCGACCTGCTGCTGCATCAGCTCGATCGTTTCGCTCTGAACCTCCTGATCCGGCTTGAGCGCCAGCACATCGAGCCCCGTCCGGATCGGGGCGAGCGGATTGCGCAGCTCATGCGCGAGCATCGCGAGGAATTCATCCTTGCGGCGATCGGCTTCACGGAGATCGGCATAGAGCCGGGCGTTCTCGATCGCAATCGCCGCACGGTGCGCCAGTTCCCCGGCGAGCGACAGATCCCCCGCTCCATAGCGCCGCCCCGACTCGGCATACACAAACGAAAGTACTCCGAGCGTCTTGTTGCGGGTCTGCAGGGGCACGCAGATAAACGACTTCAACCCCAACTCCCGCAGCAGGTGGAGATGCGCTTCATCTCGGGCCACTTCGGCCAGAACTTCGTCGCTGATCTCTTCCAGAATCTGCGGTGCTCCGGTCCGGAGCACCCGATAGACACCATGGGCGGAGTTCGGATCGGCCGGATACTTCTGATCCAGTTCCGCCGCCAGGTGAACCTTCGCCGGATCGACATGGACAACGGCCAGTCGCCGCAGGGAGTTGTCCGCCTCGACCAGGTCGACCGCACACCAGTCGGCAAAGCCCGGAACCGCAAGCCCGGCGACCTTCTGCAGCGTGCTCTCGTAATCGACCAGGGCCGCCAGCATCGAACTCGCATCCGCGAGAAAGCGGGCGGCTCTCTCGGACTGTTTCCGCTCGGTGATGTCCTCGATGATGCCGGCGATGCGGTAGATTTTCCCGGAAGAGTCGCGAATGGGGAACGCGCGATCCCACACCCAGCGCAGCGTTCCATCGGGCTGCAGGATCCGGTACTCGTCCGTCGTCGCCACTCCCAGCCTCTGCTGTTCGAACGAGGCGGCCACCATCGGTCGGTCCTCCGGATGGACGGCGTCGAGGAACGAGCGGGGATTCTCATAAAGGCTCTGTCGGCTTCGCCCCCAGATGGTCTCGTAAGCGGGACTGACATAAAGCATCGCCGGCCTCAGCGGATCGAGCATCCAGAACACATCGTGAATGTGCTCGGCCAACTGGCGGAACCGCTCTTCGGATTCCTGCGTCTGCTGATAGAGCCGCGCATTGTCGATGGCAATGGCCGCCTGCGCCGCGACTCCCACCAGAATCTGCTCGTGCCGCTCGTTGAACATGCCTGCCGTCGAATGCCCGAAGAACAGTCCCCCGAGCACTTCTCCGCTGCGGGAAACAACGGGCACGGCAAGATAGCTGCGCACGGGAAGATGCCCGGCCGGCATCCCGCGATAAGGCGGGTTCCGCCCGTAACGGGAGTCCTTCGTCACATCATCGAGGCGGACCACCGCCTCTCCCCGGAAGGTGGGGCTGAAGATCTGCGTATTTCGCGGCATCGGAAAGTTCGCGAAGGCTTCGCGTGGAACTCCCGACAGCGTGTACAGCGTATACGACTCTCCATGCTCATTGCGGAGGTTGTAGAAGAAGGCACCAAACTCCGCACCCGTGAGGCTGGTCCCCTCATCGGTGACCATCTGCACGATCTTCTGCAGATCGAGTTCGGCGGCGAGGATGTTGCCGATGCGATTTAATGTCTCCGCGACCAGACGCTGTTCGCGGAGCCGCTCTTCCGCCCGCTGCCGTTCGAGACACTGTGCAACCTGCAGAGCCACCGTGAGCATCATTTCCAGCAGGTCGGGGTCCGCCTCACGGACCTCCCGGCTGAAGAACTCGATCACGCCGATGCAATCGTGATTGATCGCCAGCGGAACCGCGAACGCCCCGTGCAATCCATCCTTCGCCGCCAACGCGGCCCGGGTAAAGTCTGCCGCGTCGGTGACATTCACAAGGCAATACGGCTCGCCGCTTGCCCAGACCTGCCCCAGAAAACCTTCGCCGCGCCTGAAGACCCGCTGCCGGCTCTGCTGTTCGAATTCACTCACCTCCAGACCGGGCCGACGCCAGCTTTCACTGCATCGCAGAACATCCGCGTCGGCATCGACCGTCCAGAAGATTCCCAGATCCCAGTCGAGCCCTTCGCAGATGGCCCGCAGCACGGCCTGCATGGTCTGGCGGGGCTCCTGCGCTTCGGCGAGGATGTGGGTGATGACCAGCCGTGCATTGCGACGCTGCTCGATGCGGACCCGGTCACTGATGTCGCGCAGATATGCGGTGAACACCGGAGGGCCGTCGGTCGGAATCCGTGTGATCACCAGTTCGATCGGAAACTGCGTTCCGTCCCGCCGCAGGGCCGAAAGTTCGAGCCGACGGTTCAACACGGCGGCTTCACCGGTGGCCACACAACGCTCGAAACCGGCCCGGTGGGCCTCCCGGAGAGAAGGCGGAATGATCAGTTCGCTGACTTCCCGCTGCACTGCTTCCTCGCGCGAATACCCGAAGCTTCGCGCGGCAGCCGGATTGAACTCAACGACGCGCCCCTGATGATCGATGGTGATGATCGCATCGAGGGCGGTCTCGAGAATGGCGGCCTTGCGTTGCTCGCCGACCTCGAGTTCGCGTTCCGCGCGCCGCTTCTCAGTGACATCACGAAAGACAAGCGCCACCCCGATCATCTCGCCGCTGGAGTTGCGGATCGGCGCAGCACGTCCGTCAATCGGCCGCGCTTCACCGCTTCTTCCGATGAGAAGCGTGTGATTCGCCAGAGTGACAGCGGCTCCCTCGCGGAGCGTCATGGCCACGGGATTCTCGATCGCCTGTCCGGTTTGCTCATCGATGATCTGAAAGACCGCATCCAGCGGTTTTCCCGCGGCTTCCTGTGACTCGCCGTCAGTCAGTTTCCGGGCCACCGAATTCAGAAACGTCATCCGGCCGCTGGGATCGGTGGTGATTACCGCATCACCGATACTTGCGAGCGTGACCTGCAACCACTCCTGCTGTTCGCGGAGGCGCTGCTCTGCCAGCTTTCGTTCGATGCCGACCGCCAGCTCACTCGAGATCGCGGCCAGAGCCGCGTGGACGGGATACGAGAGGGGCTGCTCCGCCGCGACGGCCATGACTCCGATGACCCGATCATCCACCAGGAGCGGATAGCCGGCAAAGGCGACAATCTTTTCCCGGCCTGTCCCCTCCGGACCATCGACCGGCAGATCGTGCCCCCGCAAATCGGGGGCCATCTGCGCGTCGCGCACATCGTTCGTCAGATACGGCCTGCGCTCACGCGCGATGCGGCCGAGAACCGACCTGCCCAGCGGAATGCGGAACGGGGAACCATTCAGCGGCCCGTCCGATCCGGCACTGGACTGGAGTTCGAGAGCTTCCCGCGTCTCATCCAGCGTCCAGATTTGTGCGAGTGCGACCGGCAGATGGACAATCGCCGCCGCCGCACAATCCGCGAGCATCGAGCGGAGACTCAACTCCCGGCTCAAGGCCAGTCCGATGTCCCGGCCGAACGCGGCGAGCCGCATCTGCTCGGCATGCGCGGCTTCCTGCCGTCGGCAATCGGTCAGGTCGCGGATGATCCTGGCGAAGCCGCGCAGCTCACCGGCCTCATCCCAGAGGGGTGTGGTCACCGTGCTGGCAAGGAACCGCGAACCATCCTTGCGGACGATCCAGCGGTCGTCGACGCCCCGCCCGTTGGAGAGTGCGTGATGAATGTCCTGAGCCGGGGCCCCGCGCGCCCGATCTTCCGGGGTGAAAAACCGCTCGACGGACACGCCGAGGATCTCGCTCTCGGCCCATCCCAGCAGACGTTCGGCCGCGGAACTCCAGGCACACACGTATTGCTGTGCATCCGTCACGAAAAGGGCGTATTCACTGACGTTTTCCATCAGGAAGCGAAACAGCTCACCTTCCCATTCGTCAGAACTCTTCCTCTGCACCGACATGGAGTCTGCTTTCACCTGGGGGAGGGCCAGGAACCATCAAGGAGCCAATGCTGACAGGGATCGAGGCCGGAAACTGTTCCTCGCCCTGCATACCGGATGCCACAATCGAATCCAAAACCAAGAGTCCGGCAAGGGGGGAAAACCAGATCTTTGAGAAGTTTCTTCCGCTTCGGTTCCCGACGCTCCGCGATGCCGCCCTGCGGAAGACTTCCCCGCCGGGAATGTCTCCCGCGGATCGGCTCGCTCTCCATCCGCGCGGCGGATGCGGGAGAATCTCTCTTTCGGCTCGCGTCCGTCCGTTTCCGTGCCGATATGATGCCTGCAACAGCCTGGAGTGGGATCGGCGTCCTGAAGCGCCGCCCCGCTCCAGGTGCGGGGATCCTGGCGATTTCCCCGTTGAGATTTCCGCGTTTCTGCCGGCCCTCGACAGCCGCGCGGAAGAAGAGTCTCCCTCGAATCGCCGACGCCCGGGCGAACCGGCAAGAACTTGATTGACAATGGACAGGGTGCGGGTTAATGTCTGCCCGCAATACTCGGCGGTGAGAGACTATCTCGGTACGGATAAAGGATTTTCGGGTCTCACGTAATCTCCCGGAGATACGCTTGACAAAGCTCCGGATCTTGATAAAGCTGCTTTCCGAAGCTCCTTGAGCAGCAAAGGGTTTGCGGAAAAAAGCTGCGTCTTCGGCGAGAGCTCCCCCACGGGTAGAGGCAACGATCGACACGATCGTCCGGGGCCGAGTTTCTCGCCGTCCGCAGGTCACAGTCTGGCGGCGTGCGGGCTTCACCGGTGAGTGACTGGGGAACGAACGACAATTGATGAGGTTCAAACCGATGGCAACTGTTTTGAAGGTCGACGACGCAACGGTACTGACGGAGTCCCGCGAGTGGCACCTGCCCGGCACGGGTTCGTGGTTGGCAGGGTCTCTCGATCGCGTCGTCCGGCTGGCCGACGATGATGAAGACGAGGACTTCGACGATTTCGACGATGAAGACCTCGATGAAGAATTCGAGGACGACGAAGATCTCGACGAAGAAGAATTCGAGGACGAGGACGAAGATCTCGACGAATTCGACGATGAAGACCTCGACGATCTCGACGACGAAGACCTCGATGAAGATCTCGACGAGGACCTCGAAGACGAAGATTATTGATCCTGCGGAGTCGGCCAGGCGGTCCGTGCAGTTCGACAGGCTGCCGGACCGGGGCTCCCGGTGGGATCACCTCACTCCCCATCGCCTCCAGGCATCAAAAGAGACGTCAGCATCAGAGACGGAACCGAGCCAGCCGCTCAGACTGAGCGGCTGGAGTCGTGCGCCCGGGTTGACAGTCTCCTCCGACAAGCGTTCCCGCGGGCAGCGCGGACGCAGGTTCGACGGAGGGTGTCGCGTTCTCTCCCCCCGGAAGAAAGGCGGCCCGTCGCGGCATCGCCGGCACTCCCCCTTGTTGCTCACCCAACGGCAGGCGCTATAATTGGTGCGGAACCCATTCAACTGTCCGCACTTTCGTGCACCGACGTGCAGTGTCGCGCGTCCTTCCGTTCGGAATCGTTCTACGTCTAGCCCGGGGCTATCGTCCAATGTCGAAGCCGAAACGCGCATCGGAGGGGACTCCGCAGGAATATCCCTGCTCCGACTGCAGTCTCGCGGCGCTCCAGCAGCGGTCTCAGCTTGACTTCGAGATCGACTTCTTCGAGCGGATCATTAACCGAGATCCCACATATGTCGAAGTCCTCGCCCGGCTGGGAGAACTGTTCGCGCTGAAAGGCTGGCATCGACGGGCACTCCAGGCGGATCTGCGACTCGCCCAGTTGCGCCCGCACGACCCGCTCGTGCTCTACAATCTCGCGTGCAGCCACGCGCTGCTCCACCAGACCGAAGAGTCGGTCGCGGCCCTCCGCCGCGCCGTCGCCGCCGGTTATTGCGATTTTGAGCACCTCGCCCACGACAAGGACCTCGATCCGATCCGCTGTTCGCCCGATTTTCTTCAGTTCATGAAGGATCTCGTGGCGTCCGGTTCCCGGACCCGCTACGTCTGAAAAGCCGCCCTCCCCGCGCAGACCAGCCGTCACGTCGCCGGACTGCGGAGACTCCTGACGGCATTCGCCGCGGCCCTGTTTCTCGCTTTGTGCCGGTCTGTTCTCTGATCCCGGTACCGGCGACGACTGCCGAACGGTGTTTTCCCTTTTGTCCCGCCGCAGAGACTGTAGAATCGTGTTCTTCAGCGGAACACTCGGCGAGGAGAGACGTTCCGTACCCGATTCCGCCGGAAGTCGCCCACGCGATGACGGGCATTGACTACGAAAGGGACACGGTGCTCGAGCTCTCGGTCAAAATTCAGGACGCCACCCGCGCGGTCCAGGCCCGCTGGCCGGGTTCGCCCCGGGTCGGCATGATTCTCGGAACCGGTCTGGGAGGGCTGGCGGCACAGATCGAAGAGCAGACCGTCATCCCCTACAGCGAGATCGCTCACTTCCCCGAGTCGACCGTCGAATCGCATACCGGACAGTTGGTTTGCGGCACCCTCCGCGGAGTGCCGGTCGTCGCAATGGAAGGCCGCTTCCATTACTACGAAGGCTATTCGATGCAGGAAGTGACGTTCCCCGTGCGGGTCATGAAGGCGCTCGGGGTCGAGATTCTGATCGTGACCAACGCCGCCGGAGGCATGAATCCCCAGTTCGAGCTGGCGGACCTGGTGCTCCTCGAAGACCAGATCAACCTGATGGGGGACAATCCGCTCCGCGGCCGCAACGACGACCGGCTTGGCCCGCGTTTCCCCGACATGAGCCGTCCTTTCGACCGCGAACTGCTCGCGCTCGCGACGCGGACTGCTCTGGAGCTGGGAATTCCGGCGCATCGCGGCGTCCTCGTGGCGGTTGCCGGCCCCTGCCTCGAAACGCGGGCCGAGTACCGCATGCTCCGCCTGATGGGAGCCGACGTGGTCAGCATGTCGACCGTTCCGGAAGTGATCGTCGCCAATCATGCGGGAATGCGCGTGCTTGGCTTTTCGATCGTCACCGACATGTGCCTTCCCGATGCGCTCGAACCGGTTGAGATTCAGAAGATCCTCGCGGTTGCCGGCCGCGGCGGCGAACGGCTCGCCCGGTTGATCCCCCGAATTGTCGAGCAGCTCAAGTAAGCCGACAATTTCAGGTCGGGACCGGCAACGGGCCGAACGCTCGACTTCACACCCGCCAGGTGGCAATGCGTCCGCGGACGAGCGGACGGACCCAGAGACAATTCACGCGACTTTACGATCAGCCGCTCCTCTCCGGAGCGGAATTGAGGAAACACGATGTTCGAGAAAGCAGGCGACGCCGAGTTCATCCGCGGAGAGCACAGCGTTCTCAAGTTCTGGGAATCGGCACGCATCTTCGACAAGCTCCGCAGGCAGAACGCCGGCAAGAAGCCGTGGAGCTTCCTCGACGGGCCGATCACCGCCAACAACCCGATGGGGGTCCATCACGCGTGGGGGCGCACCTACAAGGACGCCTACCAGCGCTACTTCGCCATGAACGGACACGAACTCCGGTATCAGAACGGGTTCGACTGTCAGGGGCTGTGGGTCGAAGTCGAGGTCGAGCGGCAACTGGGACTCGGGGCCAAGTCGCAGATCGAAGAATACGGAATCGACCGCTTCGTCAACGAGTGCAAGAAGCGGGTGCTGCGCTTCGCCGCCCGGCAGACCGAACAGTCGATCCGCCTCGGCTACTGGATGGACTGGGACACGCCGGACGAGCTGCGCAAACTCGCCGACGCGATTGGCCAGGAGACCGAAGTCGAGTTCACCACTCCCAGCGGCAAGCAGGTAAAAGGCAAGGCCGACATCCTGGTCGCGCGGCTGGGCAATCCCGAATGGGGTGGCAGCTACTTCACCTTCTCCACCGAGAACAACGAGACCATCTGGACCTTCCTCAAGAAGTGCTTCGATCGCGGGAAGATCTACCGCGGCTATGACGTCATGCCCTGGTCGGGACGCGGCGGCAGCGCGTACAGCCAGATGGAAGTCGCCGACGGCCGCCGGTTGACAACGCACCGCTCGGTCTTCGTCCGCTTCCCGCTGAAGGGCCGCGAGAACGAATATCTGCTCGTGTGGACGACGACCCCCTGGACGCTCACCAGCAACGTCGCCGCCGCGGTGAACCCCGAACTCGATTATGTCAAACTCCGCACCAAACGGGACGGTGCCGTCTACTACTTCGCGAAGGACAACCTCGACTATCAGCGGCTCGGCCGCGAGTTCCGCGAAGGTTTCGGACGCCCCGAATGGAGCTGGCCCGCGGGCGTGCCCAAGCTGAAAACGATCGGCCAGATCTTCAAGGAGCAGGGAGGCTACGAGATCGAGGCCACCCTGAAGGGAGCCGAGATGATCGGCTGGGAATATCAGGGTCCCTTCGATCACCTCCCCGCCCAGCAGACTCCCGGCGGCGTCCCCTACGATCCGGCGGTAGCCGACAAGACAGCGGTCGAATGTCACCGCGTCATCGACGGCGGCCGCGACTTTAAAGGGAATCCGAACGTCGTTGCCGGCGAAGGTACGGGCATCGTGCACATCGCCCCGGGCTGCGGTGACATCGACCATCAGCTTGGACGGGCGGCGGGACTCGTCGGCATCGCCCCGCTCGCCGAAGACGGCCGTTTCATCGAAGGCTTCGGCGAGTTCACCGGACGCGAGGCCACCGATCCGGCGACAGCGGATCTCGTCTTCGAGAAACTTCGCGAGCAGCACCTGCTGGTGAGCCTCGAACTCTACCCGCACATCTATCCGCACTGCTGGCGAACCGGCGACGAGCTGGTCTTCCGTCTCGTGGATGAATGGTTCATCAACATGGACTGGCGCGACGAGATCAAGGCAATCGTCCGTCAGATCCGCTGGCTGCCCGAAAGCATCCAGGGACAGGAACGCGAACTCGAATGGCTCACGACCATGCGCGACTGGATGATCTCCAAGAAGCGCTTCTGGGGCCTCGCGCTTCCGATCTGGGTCGAGGAGTACGAAGAGAACGGCGAGCGGAAGATGGATTTCGAAGTCATCGGCTCGCTCGCGGAGCTCAAGGAACGCGCCGTCGAAGGCTGGGAACAGCTTGAGAATCACACGCCTCACCGCCCGTGGATCGACCGGGTGAAGATCCGCAATCCAAAAACCGGACGGCTGATGACGCGCGTGCTCGACGTCGGCAATCCCTGGCTCGATGCGGGCATCGTCCCCTTCTCGACGATGCACTACAACACGAACCGCGAAGAATGGCGAAAGTGGTATCCGGCCGACCTCGTTACCGAGTGCTTCCCCGGCCAGTTCCGCAACTGGTTCTACTCGATGCTCGCGATGGCAACCATGATGGATGGTTCGCCGCCATTCCGGACGCTTCTCGGCCACCGCCTCGTGATGAACGAAGAAGGCAAGCCGATGCACAAGTCGGACGGCACCGCCATCTGGTTCGAAGAGGCTGCCGAACAACTCGGCGTCGACACGATGCGCTGGATGTATCTGGCGCAGAACCCGGCCACGGATCTGCGGTTTGGTACACGTCATCCCGACCAGCCGGTGACGATCGAAACTCCGGAAGGACCGATCAGTCACACGAAAGAAGGATTGCCGACCTGCAAGGTCGAGAGCAAGCCCGCGGACGAAGTGCGGCGATTGATTCTGATTCCGCTGTGGAACTCGTACGCGTTCTTCGTCAACTATGCGCGACTCGATGAGTTCGATCCGCAGGCACCACAGGTTCCCGTGGCCGAGCGTCCGGAAATCGACCGCTGGATTCTCTCGAACCTGCAGGCGCTGATCGAGACGACCAACCACGCCTATCAGAACTTCGATGCTCCCGAAGCGTGTCGAAAGGCGACAGCGTTCATCGATGATCTGTCGAACTGGTACATTCGCCGGAACCGCCGTCGTTTCTGGCGGTCGCGTGCCGCGGACGATCGCGACAAGCTGGCTGCCTATCAGACGCTCTATACGGTTCTCGTCACGCTGGCGAAGCTGCTCGCCCCGGCGATCCCGTTCCTCAGCGAGCGGATGTATCAGAACCTGGTCGTCAAGCCGCTGAGCGGCCGCGCGGAAGTTCCGGAAAGCGTGCATCTGTGCGAGTACCCGCAAGCGGATGCGTCTCTGCTCGATGCGGACCTGAACCGGCGGATGGCGCTCGCCCAGCTTGTCGTCAGCCTGGGACACAAGCTCCGCGACGAGAGCAATCAGCGTGTCCGCCAGCCGCTCGCCGAACTCCGCTATGCGACCAGCGACGCCGCGCAGCGCGAGGCCATCGACAGCCTGGCGGAAGTCATCCGCGAAGAATTGAACGTCAAGCAGATCACCAGCTGCGAGCACCTCGATGAGCTTGTCCGCTACACGTACAAGCCGAACCTGAAAACGCTCGGCCCCAAGTACGGCAAGCTGCTGAACCTGCTGCGGTCCAAACTTCCCGAATACCCGGCAGAAGAGCTGGCGCCGCTTCGCCGCGGCGAGTCGGTAACGATCACCATCGACGGCAACGAGATTGCACTCGCTCCGGAAGATGTCATGGTCGGGACCGAACAGGCCAGCGACTGGGTCGTTGCCGATGACAGCGGTGTCCAGATCGCGCTCTCGACGAAGCTCACTCCAGAGCTCGAACGCGAGGGGCTGGCCCGCGATTTCATCCGGCAGGTGCAGCAACTGCGCAAGGATCAGGATCTCGAAATCGAGGACCGCATTCGCATTCGCTATACCCTTGAGGCCACGGACGCCTCGGCACAGCCCCGTGAGGCGATTCAGGAATGGAGCGAAGAGATTCGCTCAGAAACCCTGGCCGAGTCACTGGAGGAACAGCCCGGTAGCGGCGAGCCGAAGTCGGTTCCTGTCGGCGACACGCGTGTCTCACTCTGGATTGAAAAGGTTTAAGTTCGTCGCGTCGCGGCTGGCGGAGCGTGCAAAGATCGTCTGCGGAACTCGTCTTCCGAACCAGACGTCTCCGCGAAGACTGGCTCTGTGCCTGCCGCCAGCGGCGACCCGACTCCTGCGAGCATGAACAGTCCCTCCACCGAATCACCGCTGCTGCACGTCGTGCTCTACCAGCCGGACATCCCGCAGAACACCGGGAACATCGGCCGGACATGCGTCGCCGTCGGAGCGAAGCTCTGGCTGGTGCGGCCGCTCGGGTTTCGGCTCGACGAACGGCACCTGCGGCGGGCGGGGATGGACTACTGGCCCCGGCTCGACTGGGAGGCGGTCGACAGCTGGAGCGAGCTGGAGCGGCGACTCGAAGGCCGCCGCTTCTGGCTCATCGAAGAATGCGGCCGGCGGATGGTCTGGGAGGCCGCGTTCGAACCGGGAGATGTCCTGGTCTTCGGCAGCGAAACACAGGGTCTGCCGCCGAGCCTGCTCGCCCGGTTTCACAGCCACATTCTGAAACTGCCGATGCGACCCGATGTTCGCAGCCTCAATCTGGCGAGCACCGCCACCGCGGCGATCTATGAGACGGTGCGCCAGTTCGGCGGCCTGCCTTCTTCTTCGGCATAGCGTTCTTACGGGAAGCCGTTCTCCCGCGAATGTATATTCGCGCCACGGTCGGCAGAGGCGCATCACCGGGAAATCCGGGATGTGCCCCTGCCCGCGCGGCCGCTTACCTGCCGCGGCCGGTCACCGGATAAGCGGCATCCTGGAATCCCTTGCCGGTATGTTCTCCCGGCGGGACAAGCTCGTTGATGAACGCCTCGTCCGCCTCGTCGATCGTCACATCCAGACAGCGGACGTTGTCGTCGAACTGCTCGATGGTTCGCGGACCGAGGATGATCGAGGTGAGGATCGGGTTCGCGAGGCACCAGGCGAGCGCGAAGTGGCTCACTCCCACTCCCTTTTTCTCGCAGTGCGTGGCGATCTGCTGCGCGGCGAGGAAGCTCTCTTCGCGGAGTTCGGCTTCCTGCATCCGCTTGTCGTTGCGTGCCGCGCGGCTTCCCTCGGGGAACTTCTCGCCGGGGCGATACTTGCCGGTGAGCACGCCGCGGGCGAGCGGGCTGTAGCTGACGACGCCGATCCCCTTCTCCCTGCAGAGAGGAAGCAGCTCGACCTCGATGTCGCGGTTCACGATGTTATAAAGCGGCTGAACGCAGGCGAAGCGATGCAGATTGAGTTTATCGCTGGTCCAGAGAGCCTCGCAGAGCCGCCACGCCCGGAAGTTCGAGCAGCCGATGTACATCACTTTCCCCGAGCGGACCATATCATCGAGCGCCCGGAGCGTCTCTTCGATGGGAGTGGTGTAATCGGGCGTGTGCACGTAGTAGATGTCGACATAGTCGGTCCCGAGCCGCTTGAGGCTCGCATCGAGCGCCTTCATGAGATGCAGGCGGCTCGCCCCGCTGTCGTTCGGGCCGGTTCCCATGGGGGCCCGCCCCTTGGTCGCCAGCACCACCTGATCGCGACGGTCGGCGATCGCTTTGCCGACGACGACTTCCGACGCGCCCGCATTGTACATGTCGGCGGTATCGAAGAAGTTGATCCCCAGGTCGAGTGCCTTGTGCATGATGTGGATCGAGTCGGCTTCGCTCGTCTGGCCGCCGAACATCATGGTGCCGAGACAAAGCGGCGAGACCTTCACGCCGGCTGTTCCAAGGTTGCGATACTGCATGGGGAGTTCTCTTTCAGCGAAGACGGACGACGAAAACCAGGGGAGGCTGCCGGGCCGATCGCCGGCGGGGCCATCATAACGCTGGCAGCGTCGGGCTGGCCAGTCGCGCACTGCGTGTTTGGGGGGAGAAAGTGCCGTACGGTCGATCCATTCGGCCCTGCGGGAAGGAAAGTTCCTGATTTCGCGTTACAATGATTGAAATTGGGCATGGGGATCTTGAACCGTCCATCGGGCGGTGATATGCTCGCGTGCTTCGAAATCCCCGAGTTTCGCGATTCGTCTGCGCACATGTTGGTCCCCCATGAGGGGCCTCAGCCACCAAGGAGTGTTGAGCCTGTGGGAACGAAGAAGACTGGTAAGGGTCGACGCAAGGTAGGTCGGAAGAAGCGGAAGATGCGGAGCAAGATCCGCCACCGCAAGGACTAGTACCGCCTCGCCGCGTTCGGTTCTGTGAAGCGCCGCCGCGCCGTCCCTCGCCGGGAGGCGTTTCGGATTCCCCCGGATCCGATCGACCGGCTGGCTCTGGCCGGATCGGCGCGCCAGCGGCCCCCGTTCGTCTCGGCCTGCGCCGGTGTCCCTCCGGGACGCCGGCGGATCTTTTTTCCTGCGCTCCCGCTGCGCACTGCGAGTGCCGTCGCACGGTCGTCCGCCACCGCAGGCTCGGCACCGGCCCCACGGACCTGGCCCTCTCGCCGAGAGTCCTGCCGCAGAGAACGGGGGCGCGATGCCCCCCTGCAAACGGCCTCCCCCCTCCTCTCTTTTTGCATCTTCGCCCCCTCTGGACTGGCGAAGTGGGCATCGCATCTGGTAATTTGGATACGACAAACCTTTCACCTCGCGCCGGGCGTAACGACAGTATGCACTGGCGAAGATGGTGCCCACCACGATTGCCTTCCTGTCGACGCACGCCTGCTGTTTTTCAAGGTGCATTATGAATGCTTGCCGCCGCTCTCAGTCCTGCGCGTTTCTCCTGGCGGGACTGACCTGTCTCCTGTTGGTCTCTGCCGTTCATGCCGATGAGAAGGTGACTGAAGCCCAGGTTGCCGAGTTCAAGAAGCAGGCGGATGAAGCGCTGGCCCAAAAGGCCGCGGCTCAGAAAGCCGTCGATGAGATTCAGGCGAAGGCCCAGCCGCACCGCGAGGCCCTCGCACGGGCACGTACGGAAGAACTGAAGGCGAAAGCCAACCAGCAGACGGCGGAGAAGGATCTCCCCGCCAAGCAGGAGGCCGCCAAGAAGGCCGCCGCCGCAAAGGCTCCCCTCGACAAGGAAGCGGCGAATACCGCCGCCGCGGCCAAGGCCGCCGCGGACGCGAAAGCGGCTGCCGACAAGGCCGCGGCCGAAGCCGCCGCGAAAGCCAAAACCGCCGCGGATGAAGCAGCCAAGGCAAAGGAAGCCGCCGAAAAAGATCCGGAGAACAAGGATCTGCAGGAGGCGCGCACCGCTGCCGAGAAGGCGGCCGCCGAGGCGATGACCGCCGCGAAGGCCGCGGCCGACAAGGCCGCTGCTGCGGCCAAGCCCGCGACCGATGCCGCCGCGAAAGCGAAAGAAGCGGCGGACAAGGCCGCGGCTGCCGCGAAGGCCGCCGACGATGCCGCCGCCGAAGTGAAAGCCCTCGAAGAAACGATCGCCGCCGCGAAGGCGGTGCTCGAAAAGGCACCGCAGGACATCAAGAAGGCCGAAGAAGAGCTCGCGAAGCTCCAGCCCGACATCGAGAAGGCGGAGACCGCCCTTGCCGCCGCGACGGCCGAGGCGATCGGCAAGCTGAAGCAATACGAAGGAGCCCAGGCCGAACTCGGCCACTTCGTCGTCTTCTCGAAGGAGATCGCTCCGATCTTCGCCAGGCGCTGTCTGGCGTGTCACAACGCCCGCACGGCGAAGGGCCGCTACAACATGGAGACCTACGCCGCCGTCATGAAGGGTGGCGAGATGGGTGACACTGTCATCCCCGGCGACGGCGACTTCTCGAACTTGATGCTGCTGATCGAAGACGGCTCGATGCCTCAGGATGCCGATCCCCTGAGCAAGGAGGAAATGGCGGTCATCAAGAAGTGGATCAATCTCGGTGCGAAGCTCGATGCCGGTGTCGATCCCGAAGCACCGCTGGTGACGATCATGCCGAAGGAGCCGCAGCCGCTCCCGCCGGACACGTACCGTGTGCCGGTGCCGGTCACCGCCCTCGCCTTCAGCCCCGACGGGAGCCAGCTGGCCAGCTCGGGTTATCACGAGATTCTTCTCTGGAATCCCAACGACGGCCAGCCGATCCGCCGGATCACAAATGTCGCCGAACGGACCTACGAAATCCAGTACAGTGCCGACGGTGCGACCATCGCCGTCGCTTCCGGAACACCGGCCCAGGTGGGCGAGGTGAAACTCTTCAATGCCGCCGACGGGTCGCTGCTGAAGGACTTTGTGACCGCGGGTGACGCCATGTTCGCCGTGGCGTTCAGCCCCGACGGGAAGAAGCTCGCCGCCGGCGGTGCCGACCGTTCCATCCGCGTGTTCGACATTGCCTCCGGCAAGGAGGAGCTGCTGATTGAAGACCACGCCGACTGGGTGATGGGTATTGCCTGGTCGCCGGACGGAACGAAGCTCGCATCCGCCAGCCGCGACAAGACCTCCAAGCTGTTCGACGCCAAGACCGGCGAGGCGCTCGGAACGTTCTCCGGACATACCGAAGCGGTTTACGGGGTCGCGTTCAGCGGCGACGGAAAACTCGTGGCGACGAGTGGCCGCGACCGGCAGATCCGCATCTGGAACTCTGCGGACGCCAAGCAGGTGCGAAACATCGCCGGATTCGGCAACGAGATCTACCGCATCGTCGTCACCCCCGACAACCGCATCTTCAGCTGCAGCGCCGACAAGAATGCTCGCGAGCACAAGCTCGACAACGGCCAGGCCGTCCGCACGTTCAGCGGACACCAGGACTGGGTCTACTCGATCGCCTTCAACCCGACCACGAAGAAGGTTGCCACCGGCAGTTGGGATGGCCAGATCCGCGTGTGGAACGCCGAGGACGGCAAGGGGCTGATTGATTTCGTGGGCGCTCCCGCGAACAAGGCCCCGACCGAGACCGCAGCGGCTCCCAAGTAAGCGAGCCTGCACCGCTCTCCAGAAACCGAAACCCCGAAGAGGATCAGCCAGATCCTCTTCGGGGTCTTTTTTTTTGAACCGCCTGTCGGTTTGTCTGCGTCTTGTGGAACGATGTGGATTCGCCGGAATGCGGGGCGAAGCCTACTCGACCTCAGCCCAGACGGCGACTTCCACCGCGGCATTCAGCGGCAACTCGTTCACCCCCACCGCAACCCGCGTGTGCTTGCCTGCTTCACCGAACAGATCCACAAACAGCTTGGAGGCGCCGTTGAGCACCTGCGGCTGGGACTGGAAACCGTCGGCGGATTGCACATAGCCCTCCACGCGGACAATCCGCCGCACCCGCTCGAGATCTCCCACGCACGCCTTGATCTGCGCGAGGGCGTTCAGTGCACACAGGCGCGCGGCATTGAAGCCGTCTTCCTCGTGGATGTGCTCGCCCAGCTTTCCCTGGAAAACGACTTCCTTGCCGATGAACGGCAACTGCCCGCTGGTGATGACCAGGTTGCCGGTCTGCAAAACCGGCACGTAGTAGCCGACCGGCCCCGGTGCCGCGGGAAGTTCCAGATCCAACGCCGCCAGCTTCTCTTCGATTGTGCTCATGAGGCTCTCCCATCAGAGGTGGACAGCCGGTAGTTTGGGGGACAGCCGGCGCAGAGTCAACCAAGGCCGCTCGCCCTCTCGCTGTCTTGCAGAGATCGCCCCTATCGGTTGTCGAAACCGTTCCCGAGTCTTGCGCCCGCTCGAAGCGAATTGCCGTCCGCGAATTCCACTCTTCGTGACGTTCGCTCCCGTGCGGCTACTCCTTGATGTCGTAAGCCAGCAGAATATCCTGGTCCCGCAGGAAGAGCTTTCCGTTCGAGACCACCGGATGCGGCCACGAATTCGCCCCGCTCCGTTGCGGCTGGTCGAAACGCCCTTTCTCGCGATAGCCGGCCGGCGTCGCCTCGATGAGTGCGACCGGCCCGTTCTCGCTCCGCAGGTAAAGATGCCCGTCAGCACAGGTGAGCGAACCTTTCCCCACCGAGCGGTCTTGCCACACCACCCGGCCCGATTTCATCTCCAGGCAGGTGAGAATTCCCGGATCATTCGAACCGTAGATGTAGCCATCCAGCGCCACCATGCCGCCGTGATGGTTCTTCATGTCGCGTGTGTGATAAACGAAAGTTGCCTCGGTGCGGCCGCTCCGCGATGCGAGACGCAGGAGCGCACCGCCGGTGTTGTAGCCGGAAGCGCTGAACACGTGATTGTCCACGAACAGCGGCGTCGAGCAGTTTGCTGTCCCGTTGGCCGAGCGATCGTTCCCCCAGAGGAACATGCCGTCGTTCGCACGGACACCGATTGTCCCCTTCGCCGTGAACTGGATGTACTGCCGGACTCCCTGCACGTCCGCGACGACGGGCGAGGCATACCCTGCCCCGACGCCGCCGGGAACCAGACAGGTCCAGACGACATTGCCGTTCATCTTGTTGAGGGCGGCCATCGTCGCACCGCGGCCTCCCGGAGTGCAGATGACCTGATCGCCATCGACGACCACCGACTCGCAGATCCCCCACGTCAGCTTCGAGCCCCCGAACTCGTCGAGGATGTTCTTCTGCCAGCGAATGTCGCCACTCTTCGCGTCGAGACAGGCAAGCAGTCCGTCCGCTCCCATCGCATAGACCCGATCACCATCCACGGTCGGCGTGGCCCGCGGCCCGTCTCCCGCGGACGGTTGTGACGCGGGGCCGATGCGCGTCGTCCAGAGCTTGCGGCCGTCGGCGAGGTTCAGTGCCGAGACTGTTTCGTCAGAACCGATATTCCCCATCGTATAGACCACGCCGTCGGCAACCGAGTCACTTGCGTATCCACGGCCCAGCCCGCGTGCCGTCCATGCAAGCGGCGGCCCGTCAGCGGGCCAGCGGGAACGCAAACCGGTCTCGCGGGAAATATTGTCGCGGTAAGGCCCGTCGAACTGCGGCCAGTCCCCCGGAGATGTCGTGGAGCCCGCACCGGAACCGGACGCGATGCGGGACGCCGCGGGAGTCCGCGCCGGACGGCGGACGGCAGGCTGTTGCCGCGGCGCTGTCGAAGTCTGCGTCGAAGGTTTTGCCGCCGGTTCGCCCGAGCGGCTGATAATCCGCGTCACCCGGTCGTTGCTGTCGGTGAAGACCGTCACCGACATGCCCGCTTTCAGATCGCTGACGGCTTTCTTGCGGTCGTCGATGGTGACGGTCGTGCCCGAGGAAACCGTCAGGTCTTCCGTCTTGCCGCTGCGGGTTTCCACGACCAGGCGGCGGGCGCGTGCATCCACCGACTTGATTGCGCCGTTAATCACCGCTGCCGCCAACGGTGCGGCGGTCAGGAAAACGAGCATCCAGGCGCACACGGGAATCGAGGGACGGCGAGGCGGCATCGTTTCTCCTCCGGCGACGTGATTCAGCGGAACACCGTTTTCCCCCGTGAGCAGGGGCAGAAAGAGGCACCGGCCGACAATTGCGAGAACTCGCGCGCGGCTGCATGTTCCAATGGCCATCGACTCTAACACGAAGATTTCGCGCTGTCACGAACTTCCTTCCCGCAATCGGCGTCCTGCCGGAACGCCCGGCGGAAGACGTCTCATCTCCCTTAAACAAGTCAGGCGATCGCTCCGGATTTACCCGGGAGAGGCGGGAGGCGTGGAGTGTAGAATCACTGCGGAATGCGATTTGCGTTCTGGAGAGGAACGATATTCTGTATCCCACTTTGAGGAGGATCTTCGATGGCCAGGTCAGTTCGGCGATCGGTTCGTTATGTCTCAACAACGAAAGTCCTCGGTCTCCCGCTGGTGGCGGTCGCCCGCGGTCCTGATCCCGCCCGGGGTGAAGATCACGGACACGCCGTGGGCATCATCGCCATCGGCGATCGCGCGACCGGCGGGATTGCCCTCGGCGGCATTTCGTGCGGCATTCTTTCTCTGGGAGGGATTGCCGTCGGAGGACTCACGATTGGAGGCGTCGCCGCCGGGCTGCTCGCACTCGGAGGAGTGGCGGTTGGCGGACTTGTGCTGGGAGGCGTCGCGATCGGCGGCGGAGCGACCGGAGGTGTGGCGATCGGCCATTATGCCCAGGGGGGAGCCACCATCGGCACGCACGTGGTCAGCCCGCAGAAGACCGATCCACAGGCCGAACAATTCTTCGAGAGCTGGATGCCGGGAGTCGGCCGCGCCAGCAAGGATTGAAGGAGACGGATCGAGTCGCCAGCGCGGCAACTCAGCGCGTGTCGTGACGACGACTGCCGCTCACGATTTCGTCCCCACCATGTTCACGCCGCTGCCGATGATCAGGTTGCGCTCGTACGCCCAGCGATAGAAACGTCCCGTCTTCTCCGGCGGGAGAATTCGCAGGTCAGCAAACCCCGCCGCGGTGAACCAGTCGGTCAGCTCCGCGAGCGTATGGTGATGCTGGTACTGCGGGGCATACCAGTCGAACGTATCGCAGACGCGGTTCTCCCAAGCCGGATGATTGCTGAAATTGACGAGCTTGTTCAGCGTCCGGTTCGCGATCGGCAAACCGCCCACCCAGGCGCCCAGCCTGCACCAGCGTTCGAGCCGTTTGACCGGCCACCTGGTCGTGCGTCGCCGTAAACGGTCATTGAGTGCCTCCTGCCACCATTGGTTGCGGCGATACAGCCAGACGGCCAGCCGGCCTCCGGGTTTCACCATCCGCGCGACCGCATCGAACACCGCGCGAGTGTCGGCATCGTGGTGCATCACGCCGATCGAGAAAACGAAATCGAACGACTCCGGCTCGAAAGGGAGCCGTTTGAGGTCGGCCTGCACGAAGCGGACTTCCGGCAGATGCGCGCAGAGTTTCGCCGCCTTCTCGACGGCCGTCGTGTGATCGGCTCCGAGGACGCTCGCCCCTGCTTCGCCAGTCACCTTGCTGTAGCGTCCGCCGCCGCAACCGGCATCGAGCACCCGCAATCCGGCCAGCTCGTTGAGCTGAACTCCCGTCTTCGCCTGAAACGTCGCCCGGTCTTCCTCATCGTGGGCGACTTCGTAGCGGTTCCACTGCAAACCGAAGCTTTCGAGATGTTCCGAGGAGACGAACCGCGGAATGCCGTCAACGATCGGCCAGCTCTGACTGCACGCTTCGCAGTGCAGACTCTCCCCTGCCGTCAGAATCACCGCCCCTCCACAGGCGGGACAACGAAGCTGGTCAAGCAGCGGCAGAAGACTGGAAGCCATCGGCTCTCGAAGAACGACGTGATGCGGACAGTGCTCTCCTGCATTTCACAGCATGCAGAGGCAGCAGAAGCCATAGAGAAGAAATCGGTGCGAAACGGGGGAGATGGCTCCGGGCCTACAGTCGCACCTCCATCAGGTCTTCGGCCATCTCGGTCGCCGGGAAGATACTTCGCGCGGTCTCCAGACCGATCGGATCATCGCCGCTCCGCTGCGGGTCGATGTGCACCAGTATCAATCGGCCGACGCCGGCATCGCGGGCGAGCGTCGCCACGGGTGTGGTGTGGCTGTGGCCGGTCTTCACGGCCCAGTCCACCTGATCGTCGGGAAAATAACATTCGTGGATCAGCAGATCGACCCCCTTCACGAAGTCGAGATAGTCCCTGCTGGCCGTGGTATCGGTGATGTAGGCGATCGAACAGCCGGGCCAGTCGAGCCGGTACCCCACCGAACCGCCGGGATGCGCAAGGTGCCGATGAGTCAGCACGCCTCCGTCGCGCAGCGGGATGCGTTCGGAGAGCGGTTGCAGCTCGTAGCTCGGGACGATGGGAAACAGCGGCTCGGCAAACAGGCGCTCGCGGAGCACGTCGAGATCCTGCGGGCGGGCATGGATGGTCGCCCGCTTCACCTGTTCGGTGATGAGCGGAACGACAAAAAACGTCAGCCCGACGATGTGATCGAGGTGCGCATGTGTCAGGAAGATGTCGAGTTCGTCCGTCTCCAGCCGCGGTTGAACGCGAAAGAAACTCGTCCCTGCATCGAGAACCACACCGACCTCAGGCAGCATGATACAGGCGGTGTGTCTGCGCTCGTTCGGGTGATATCCCCCCGTACCGAGGAACTGCAGTCGCATGGTTCGCGTACTCCCCCTTTTGATAGCGATCCGCTGGCGTCATCCAGAGGATGAGGACATTGGCGCGAACGCCAATGCACACCTGGGATGCGCATCTGGTCTGCTCTGCGCAGACTCATTCATTTTTACGCGGGAGAGCCGATGGAAACAACCGCCAGCCGCTACCAGCGCAAAGACGAGAGACTTCGAGGCGCTCGCGGGGAAACCGGAGTCCTCGACGGTCTCTCGTCTTTATCACGTCTCCCGTTACCGGGCTGTTGCTGGTTCAGTCGACCTTCCGCTCGCGAATCCAGTCGGTGTGGAAGGTTCCTTCGCGATCGATCCGCTGATAGGTGTGAGCGCCGAAGTAGTCGCGCTGCGCCTGCAGCAGGTTGGCGGGCAGCCGCTCGCGGCGGTAGCCGTCAAAGTAGCTGAGGGCGGCCGTGAAGGCGGGCACCGGCAGGCCGAGCTCAACCGCAGTGGCGACGACGTGCCGCCATCCGGGCTGGGCTGCGTCGATCGCTTCCGCGAAGAACGAATCGAGCAGCAGGTTCTCGAGCTGCGGGTTCTTGTCGAACGCCGCCTTGATGTTCTCGAGGAACTTCGCCCGGATGATGCAGCCGCCGCGCCACAGCAGTGCAATCTGCCCATTGTTCAGCTTCCAGCCGAACTCGGCTGCGGCAGCATCCAGTTGCACGAAGCCCTGGGCATAACTGCAAATCTTCGAGGCATAAAGCGCCTGGCGAATCGCGTCCACGAACTGGTCGCGATCGCCGCTGTAGGTCTTCTCGGGGCCCTTGAGAATCTTCGACGCCCGCACGCGGGCCGGCTTCAACGCCGAGAGCGCACGCGCGTAGACCGCTTCGGTAATGAGCGTCGTCGGCACACCGAGATCGAGGGCGTGCTGGCTCATCCACTTGCCGGTCCCCTTCTGCTGGGCCGTATCGAGGATCTTGTCGACGAGGTAGTCGTTTCCGTCGCCGTCCTTGACGGTGAAGATATCGCGGGTGATCTCGATCAGGAAGCTCTCCAGTTCGCCACGGTTCCAGTCGGCGAACACCTGATAGAGCTCGGGGTTCGTCAATCCCAGCGCGTGCTTGAGGATGAAGTACGCTTCGCAGATGAGCTGCATGTCGCCGTACTCGATGCCGTTGTGCACCATCTTCACATAGTGCCCGGCACCGCCGGAGCCGACCCACTCGCAGCAGGGGATGTCGTTATTCGGGCCGACCTTCGCGCTGATCTTCTGCAGGATTTCCTTGACGTGCGGCCAGGCGGCTTCGCTTCCGCCCGGCATGATGCTCGGACCGATGCGGGCTCCCTCTTCGCCCCCGGAGACACCGGCACCGACGTAGAGCAGCCCGGCGTCTTCGACGCGCTTCGTGCGGCGGTTCGTGTCGAGGAAGTGCGTGTTCCCGCCGTCGATGAGGATGTCGCCGGGGCTCAGCAGCGGAACCAGTTCTTCAATCAGGTCGTCGACCGCGGGGCCGGCCTTGACCATCATCATGATCTTCCGCGGCGCCTTCAACGAATCGACAAGCTCCTTGAGCGAATGGCTGCCGACAAGGTTCTTCCCCGGATTGCGGCCGATGAAATCATCAACCTTGCTGACGGTGCGGTTGAAGACCGCCACCGTGTACCCCTTGCTCTCCATGTTGAGCACGAGGTTCTCTCCCATCACCGCCAGACCGATTAATCCGATGTCGCAGTTCGCCATTTCGCTTCTCGAGTTTCAGGGCGCGACAGTCCGCGCAGACAAAAAATGAATGAGTGTAAGCCGTCGTGTTCCCGCGGCTTCGCCGCAACCCGCAGAGGAGCGCTCCCTGCCAGGTCGCAGCTCGGCCGCAGGATTTTCGTAGATTCTGTTATCGCTTCCACGGCGGAAGTTCGGGGAGATAGGTGTCAAACTCGGCAATCAGTGCCGCTTCATACGCCCCGAAATACTCGCCATTGAGAAATTTGTCGCAGGCTTCGTTGAAGAAGCGTTCCCAGCTTGCGTCCTCGGCACCGGGATTGATCGGGTAGAACAGCGCTCCGACGGCCCGCGCGGCCTGCAGGTCACCCGGAGCATCGCCAATCATCAGCACATGGTCGCGGGCGTAGCCCAGCTGGGCGGCACGGCCGAGCGTTTCCTTCTTGCTGCCCGCTTCCTGGCCGCAGATCGCGGAGACGTGTCCGGCAATGCCGTGCTCCGACCATTCGCTCGCGAGGGCCGCACCGGGGGTCGCCGAGCAGACCATCATGTCGGCGACGCTGGAAAGCTTTTCGAGCGACTCGCGGACGAACGGGAACGGCGGAACGCCCTTCACCATGTCGGCGACCGATTCGTTGACGGCTTTGGACCACGCGAGCGCCCGCGTCAGGTCGGGATCGCCGGTCTTCTCGACTTCCTTCTCGAGTGCCGGATTGGCGAGCTTGGTCTCCCGCTCGATCCAGGCACGGACCCCTTCCAGCCGGGGGATATTTGCATGGCGATTGATGACCTCGGGCCGCTCCAGCAGGAGATCAATGGTATTGATCAACGCCGGGAAGCGGTTGATCCCCCGCCACTTCGAGTACAGGTTGACGAACTCCGCAGCTTCGCGGGCATACTTCGAGACCGGCTGGAGGTCGAAGTATTTGATGGTGTTGGGGATAAAGCACTCCTTGTGCTTGATCTCCATCGAATCGAACGCACAGCCGTCGGAGTCGATGCCGACAAGGAACTCGTGCTTCTTCTCAAACGTATCGAGGGGATGGTCCGCCACCGGTGACTCCAAATCGTGTGAATCTGTAGTGAATGACTGCGCTCAGGCTCCCGCACATCAGGCGGTGCGGGAGCGGGCGATCAGGCGCGATCCGCCTGGGGGATGTACTTGGGCAACTTCTGGTCGGCGAACAGCGGCTTCAACTGGGCCAGCCGCAAACGGCCGCCGATCAGCGGCACGCTCACCCAGTCCTCGCCGACGAGCGGCTGAGCGTACTTCAGGAACTCGTCGGTGACGTCGGTTCCGTCCGCGGTGATCCAGTTCTCGGGGAACTTCCGTTCGCTGTTGGCGACTTTCTCCAGCGGCACCTTGTCGTAGCGGACGCTGTACACGGGCGGTTCGTTGCGGAGCAGCGTCGCCATGTAGCCGCTCTGCCGCGACGCCGCGAGAAGCGCCGCCTGCACACCGACCTGATACGCTTCGGCGAGATCGACTGTCGAGGCATAGATCATGTTGTGCCGCTGGTCGGTCCCGGGAACATTGCAGCGGGCGGCTCCCTTCACGGCCAGTCCACGGGCATTCAGCTCGTTCACGAGCATCTGCGCCACGGTGATCTTGCTGGAGCTGAACTGCGTGTGACCGAACGAGTCCTTCGTTTCGCCGATGTCGCCGAGATCGAGCCCCTCGCTGACGACGACGATCACCCGGCCGTCGCGGCGAAGCTGCTCGTTGACGTTGTGATGGATCTGCTCGATCGAGGTTTTGCGCTCGGCGAGGTAGATCTGCAGGGGGATCTTCCGCTCGGGGTCGGCCAGACGGGCGGCGGCGGGGATGTAGCCGATCTTCCGTCCCATCGCCTGCAGAACGAGCACGGGATCGGCGGGGCAGCTCCCCTGGTTCTCCTCGTTGGCGAACTGCACGATGTGCGACCAGTAGCGCGCGGTGCTTCCGTATCCGGGCGTGTGGTCGATGAGCTTGAACTCGCTGTCGCCGACGTCGTTGTCGATCGTCTTGGGAACGCCGATGCCGACCACATCGACACCCCGCTCCCGGGCGAGCTTCGCCACCTTGTTGGCGGTGTCCATCGAGTCGTTGCCGCCGATGTAGCAGAAGTACCCGATGTTGTGCGCCCGAAAGACTTCCAGCACGCGGTCGAAGTCTTCGGTCTGCTTTTCACGGAGCTTGTATCGGCAGGTTCCGATACTGCCGGCGGCGGGGGTGGTCCCCAGCAGCGCGATCTCCTGCGGATCCTGCGCGGTGAGGTCGAGGAGTTCTTCTTTCAGCACACCTTCGATACCGTGCCAGCCGCCGTAGACCGTCCCGATTTCATCGAGTTGGCGGCAGGTTTCGACCAGCCCGCGAAGACTGTTGTTAATGACCGGCGACGGACCGCCCGACTGGGCGACGAGCAAATTTTTGCGTGTGGACACCTTGGCTCCTCGAATAGTTGCTGGCCCTCGCGGAAATCGCCCCGCTAGCAGGCGCTCCGTGGCCGGAACTCTCGACCACGGAACACATGTTTAGAAGTCCAAAGGATCGGCACCGCCGGACCGTGAAGGCACGGTTCCGCGGGATCCTGTCGGGCTGGAAGGAGAGGGCGCACCGCCGGGGCCACATCATAATCAAAGGCGGATTGCACCTCAAATGAGCACGACCGGGATTTAGGAACACCAACGGCGGTTGCTGTGTTGCGTTTCCCGGCGGTCTCCCGGCCCGGTTCCGGGGAGCACTGAAGTTCTCCCCGGAAGCTCCCAAAGCGGCTGCAGAGCGAGGGCTGAGGGTCAGAAAACCGGCCGCATCCCGGGTCCGCGGAGGATGCATCTTTTCCCGGGTGGGCGCGCGGAGTAAAATCGCACGGAACAGCCGGGCGTGAAGCGTTTTCACCGCGCGCTGTCCGCCAGAGTCTCCTGCCCACCACTTCCTCAATGCCTGACACCCCTGCTGAATCGGATCCTTCGTTATCCGACTCCACTTCGAGTCCCGCGCCTGACCACGATCCCTACGTCGCGCTGCGGCATCCGAACTACCGCCGTTATTGGATCGGCAATCTGATCGCGATGCTCGGCATGCAAATGCAGAAGGTGGCGGTGCTCTGGGAGATCTATCACCGGACCGGCTCTCCCCTGCAGCTGGCGTACGTCAGCCTGATCCAGTTCCTGCCGGTGCTGGTGCTGGCGATTCCCGCCGGCCAGCTCGCCGACCGCTTCGACCGACGCCGGATCGTGCTCCTGGCGATGTCGATGCTCACCTGCGGCTCGCTGGGACTCGCCGCCATCTCGCTGTTTCAGCTTGACCTCTGGCTGATGTATGCGTGCCTGTTGATGAACGGCATCGCGCGGGCCCTGCAGCAGCCGGCGAAGACGTCGCTCGTCCCTCAACTGGTCCCGCTGAAGCACTTCAGCAATGCCGTCACCTGGAGCGGTAGTGGATTTCAGCTGGCCTGTATTGCCGGCCCGACACTGGGCGGTCTCCTGATCGCCGCCTGGGAAAGGCCGGCGCTGATCTATCTGATCGAGGCGATCTCGACGCTGACCTTCTTCTGCCTGATGCTGACCATCCGCCCCCGGCCGCAGGTCCACGAGGCGGAGGCACTCAGCTGGCGGGCTGCCGGGGCGGGACTTGCCTTCGTCTGGAAGAACAAGATCATCCTCGGCGCGCTCACGCTCGACCTGTTCGCGGTGCTGTTTGGCGGAGCCACCACCCTGCTCCCCGTTTATGCGAACGACATCCTGAAAGTCGGCGCCACCGGACTGGGCTGGCTGTGGGCCGCGCCGGCGATCGGGGCCATTGCGACTTCGATTGCCATGACGCACCTCCCGCCAATGGAGCGGGCCGGGCGGACGCTCCTCTGGTCGGTGGCCGGTTTCGGCGTGGCAATGATCGTCTTCGGCTTCTCGCGTTCGTTCCCCCTCTCGTTCCTGATGCTCGTGCTGACCGGCGCGTTCGACATGGTGAGCGTCGTCGTGCGGCACACCCTCGTCCAGTTGCAGACACCCGATGAGATGCGCGGCCGCGTCTCGGCCGTTAAAGGCATCTTCATCGGCGCTTCGAACGAACTGGGAGGCTTCGAGTCGGGAGCCGCGGCTGCGTTCTTCGCCACATTTGCGCCGCGCGATCCCCACTTCGGCCCGACGATGTCGGTCGTGACCGGCGGACTCGGAACAATTGCGGTCGTCCTGCTGGCCGCGTGGTGGTGGCCCACGCTCCGCCGCTACGGCCGACTCGATGAGGACCAGATTCTTCCGTCACAACTTCCTGAACCGTCTCCCGAAAACCAGGGGACGCCTGAGGCGAGCGGCGAAATCGTCGGAGCCGACGGCCCGCACACACGCCCCGCGCCGGTGCTGTCCACTCGAGATGTCGCAATCCGCAAGGAGGCAGCACGCACCGGCGCGCTTACTCAGGAATGAGCGTGACTGTCACCCCGTCGATCTCGAATCGCAGCCCGAGCGGCTTGAAAACCGCGGTGAAGAACTCTTCCGCCCGGACTTTCATGACGCTGACTTCAATGCGCTGGTCGAGATCGATGTTTTTCTCCGCGAGGGCCTGAGCATCGTAGCGAAAGACGATGCCCGCTTTTTCCAGCTCCCGCATCAACGCCCGCGCGGGCACATCACGGATTCGTAACGTGAACTCCCGCCGATCCAGCGTCACGGGAGCGTCCGTCATCGGCTTCGCGCGGGGTGCCTTCGACGGGTCGAGTTTCCCGACAAGCTGCTCGTGCTGTTCGAGACTGCCCCGCGCCACCAGTCGATTCCCTTCCAGCCGCACGTCCATTCCTTCGACCGCCGTCGTCCATCGCGCGGCCCCTTCGCGGCGCTGGGCGGCAGTCAGGGTGTACGTCCGCTCAAGGACAACTTCCGCAGGTGCCGGCAAGAGAGTGACCGCCGCCGCCCCCTTCTCCCAGGCAAAGGTCAGGTCGAACTGAATCAGGATGAGGGAAAGAGCCTCGCACAGTGTGACTTCGGGAAGAGTCGCGCCGGCCCACAGGTCGTGGGGAATTTGCTCGGTGCCGCGAAGTTCAATCCGGTGCCGCCCGGCGATCTGCTGAAGAATGTCGATCGGCCGGTCGAGATCATTCCAGGAGAGGGTCTGCCGCTCGAAGAGTTCGCGGCGGCGCGCGGCGCTGACACCTGAGGCACTTCCCTGCAGTTCGTCGGACCGCAGCGCAATCAGTGTTTTCAGACGTTCCGCCGCGGCGGGCGGACCGATATAGACAGTGCTTGCCAGCGGGAGAGCCACCGCGCGCGACGTTGCCGCGAGTTCGTCAAGTACATGGAGCAGCGGCTGGTCCGCCGCTTCGAGTTCGAGAATCCGCGAGGGATCGATCCGCCGGTCGAGGAGCAGCGACACTTCTCGCTGCTCGGCGATTTTTGTCATAACTTCGCGGACCGATACATTCCGCCAGGCCGCCGAAATCGGCAGGCTTAAAGTCTCCTCGAATGCGTCACCCGTGACGAGCGCCGCGGTCCGTCCCGGCGGCTCCGCAGCGTGGGATGGAGAGAGAATTCCGGTGAGCAGGCCCGTGGCGGCCAGGATCAACAACCCGGGAAAGAGGGGAGTATGGTGAGGCATATTCGCTTGACTTGCGCCGAAGGCGCGTGCGACACTGAATCTGCGTGAATGTCGACTCCTCTGCGCTTCGCCGAGAGCGGAGCTTCTTACGTCAGCATAACATCACCACGCCGGAACCGCTATTTTTCAGGGCCAGGGAGCGGAACATTCCGGCTGCGGAGAGAATGTGACAATGCTCGCAACCCATGCGGTTGGCATCGACCTGGGTACGACTTACTCGTGCATCGCCTATCTCAACGAGCACGGTGAACCGGTCACGATCCCCAACCAGGAAGGCGAACTCTGTACCCCTTCCGCCGTACTGATTGAACACAACCAGGCGATCGTCGGAACCGAGGCCCTGCGGAACGCGATCATTCAGCCCGACCGGGTGGTGCAGAACGCCAAGCGCTACCTCGGAGATCCAAACCGGGTCTGGAAGATCGATGGCCGCGAATATACGCCCGTCGACATCGCCGGGCTGATCCTGAGAAAACTGATCAGCAGTGCCGAGAACCAGATCGGCAAGATCGAGCGCGCCGTGATCACGGTCCCCGCGCAGTTCAGCGATATCCAGCGGCAGCTCACCGTCGAAGCGGGTCTGAAAGCCGGGCTGAAGCACGTTGACATTATCAACGAACCTGTCGCCGCGGCGTTGTGCTACGTTCTCGGTACCGAGGGACTCTGGTTTTCCGAACTCGCCAACGAGCAGCAGATTCTCGTTTACGATCTGGGGGGCGGTACGTTCGACCTGTCGCTCGTCCGCTACAAGCAGAACGAAGTCCGCGTCATCGCCAGCAGCGGCGACCTGCACCTCGGCGGCATCGACTGGAACCAGGCGCTGATCGATGCGACCGCCACGAAGTTCCGCAAGGAATTCGGCGAAGATCCCCGCACCGATCCGGAAAGTCTCCAGTACCTCTCCTGGGAAGTCGAGCAGACGAAACGGAGCCTCTCGGTCCGGCCCCGCGCCGCCCTCTCCTGCCAGCATGCCGGTAAACGCAAGACCTATCAGATCGAACAGGAAGGGTTCTGCCGGCTCACCAGGCCGCTGGTCGATCGCACCGAAGAGATCACCAAGCGTCTGCTCCAGGACAACAAGATGGGCTGGGCCCACGTCGATGTGGTGCTCACGACCGGCGGCGCATCGCGGATGCCGATGATCCGGTCGATGCTCAAGCGGCTCAGCGGGCGGACGCTCAATACCTCGCTTTCTCCCGATCTCTCGATCGCCCACGGCGCCACCTACTACGCCGGGATGCTGATCAGCAACAGCGAGTTTGTGCATTCGATTCTGAACGAGACGGCGAGCGCCCGGCTGTCGAACTTCCGGCAGTTCAGCGTGAATGCACGTGGCCTGGGCATCCTCGTTCGCGATACGCAAACCAATAAACGCGTCCCCCACTACCTGATTCCCGCCAACACGGTCCTGCCCGCCGCGGTGACGCAGACGTTCGGCACGGTCGTACCGAATCAGAAGCGCGTCCATCTGCACGTCGTCGAAAGCGGCGACGGGGGAACGGCCCCGTACGTCAGTCTTGGCGCATGCATCGTCGAAGATCTCCCGCCGAACCTCCCGCAGGAATCGGAGATCGCCGTCACGATCAGCTACGACGCCAGTGCCCGCGTGCACGTGTCGGCCCGCGATGTCACGAGCGGAAAGCAGGCAACGACGGAAATTGTCCGGCCGCAGAACCTGCTTCAGCGCGACGGCGTTTCGTCGCAGGTGGTGGAACCGGAAGAGCTGGAAATCTCGCTGGTGGGAGATTCCTCGGTCCTTTCGGCGGATGACCTCCCGGTTGCCGCCTCTTCAGAAACAGCACCAGCGGCGACACCGTCCAGCCCTCCATCCACGGCGGCCCCGGGCACCCCGGCAACCTCGGCTGCCGCCGCCCCTGTCAGAAGCGATCCGGCGGTCGCCGCTGCTCCTGCCCGGGACAAGCTCGAAACCTCGGAGATTCCCATCCCGCTGTGCAACGAATGCGGGGAACCGCTGGATTCACGCGGCCAGTGCACCGCCTGCGGAGCGTCGCTCAAGACACCGCAGCGAACGGCAAGCGCCCCCTCCAGAACGCCAGCCGCTCCCGCCGCCGGGACGAGTCGCGGAGCCCCCGCCCCTTCGCCGGCAACCAAGCCGGCGCGCAAGGCGGCTTCGCCGCCGCGGCCAAAGCCGATTCCCCCCGCGTCCCCGCTGAAACCGGTGAACGAGGAGGAGATTCTCGAACTGCCGCGTACGAAGCCCACCCCACCGGCCGCGAATTCGGGCTCCGCGCCCCCGGGCAATCGGGGCAGACGAGATCCGGGTGAAGAGGAATTCTGGAGCCTCTGAAACTTTCTCACCGATCATTGACACTGCACACTGCCCCAGGCGCGCATGCATCGCGGCCGACGATCCTCCCGCTGAGTAATGTCCGCTGACGAGAATGCGCGCCGCTTTCCCGCCCCCGGCGATCTTCCTTCCTGAGTACCTCCATGCAAATTGACCGCATCGACCTGTTCCATGTCGCCATGCCCCTGATCTACCCGTGGCGGACAGCCTACGGCGAAGATGCCGCCATCCATTCGGTTCTCTGCCGGATGGTCAGCGGCTCGGTGGAGGCCTGGGGGGAAGGCGCTCCCTTCGCGGCTCCCTGTTACAGTCCCGAATGGGCCGGCGGCGTCTTCTCCGTTACGCGGGACTGGCTCGCGCCGGCACTCGTCGGCCACGATGTCACCTCCGGTGAAGATCTGCAGCGGCGGCTTTCCATCTACAAGGGGAACCCGTTCGCAAAGGCGACACTCGACACGGCATGGTGGAACCTGTCGAGTCGCCTCCAGGGAAAGCCGCTGCATCAGCTGCTGGGGGCGGAACGCGACCATGTTTCCGTCGGGGCCGACTTCGGCGTGATGGACTCATTCGACGACCTGCTCGCCGGGATCGGCACGGCGGTCGAACAACGCTTTCCGCGGATCAAGCTGAAGTTCCGCCCCGGCTGGGATATCCCCATGCTCCAGGCGGTCCGCAAGCAGCACCCCGAGCATACGTTCCACATCGACTGCAACAGCGGATACCGGATCGCGGATGTCGATCTCTTCCGCCAGGTGGACGAATATCACCTGGCGATGATCGAGCAGCCGCTTCAGCACGACGACCTGCTCGACCATGCCGAGTTGCAGTCGCAGGTGAAGACGCCGGTTTGCCTCGATGAGAGCATCACGCATCCGCGGCAAGTCGAGCAGGCGATCACGCTCGGCAGTTGCCGCTACGTGAACATCAAGCCGGGGCGCGTCGGCGGGCTGACCAATGCAGTCCGCATTCACGATATCTGTCGAGCGGCGAATATTCCCTGCTGGGTCGGCGGGATGCTCGAAAGCAGCACGGGAGCGGCCATCTGTGTGGCGCTCGCGATGCTCGACAATTTCACGTACCCGGCCGACATCTTCCCCAGCAGCCGCTTCTATCGCGAAGATCTCGCCGATCCTCCGCTGGAGCTGACGCCGCTCGCGGACGGCACTCCGGGAGTGAAGGCACTCGCATCGATTCCCGAACCGGTGCCGGCGCGTCTCGAGCGACTCACCATCGACCGGGCCACGATTCGCGCGTGAGCTCGTGTGCGGGAAAGAGGACCGCGCAAACCTTCGCGTCGGAAAACCGCGAACGCCAGAGGGAACCATTGGCTCCCTCTGGCGTTGGTTTGCATGGGAAGGGACTCCGCAGAGCGGATCGGCCCGCCAGCCCGCGAAGACACAATTACTCGGCGGTGTCTTTCGCTTCTTCCTTCGCTTCAGTCTTGGTCTCTTCGACCTCGGTTTCTTCGGGGTCGGCCTTGGGAGCCGGCTCGGTCGCCGGGGCGGGCTCCGCCGGAGGAGCTTCGGTCTCCGGAGCGGGTTCAGCGGGGGCCGGTTCGGTCGGAACGGCTTCTTCGGTCGATCCCGCACCCGGATCGGCATCGGGCACCGGCGCGGGTTCGCCGATATCGGTCGCCGGGGCGACCGGTTCCGTCTTCTGATTCTCGCAACCCGTCACATAGACGCCCAGTCCGAGCACAACCATCCACGTCAGCAAATGCTTCATTTGTCTCTCCTCTCGCGTGGGTTGTCTGCCAACTCCATCTGAATCGGCAACCTGATTCCTGTGTGAAATGAGATGCGCGAGCGGCCCTGCTTATTCCCGCTCCTGCCGCGAGCTGGAGAAATTTTTTTCCGCGGCCCCTCTGAATGCTCAAGATCCCCGGCTGCAAGGCGAACGGCAGACGAAGACGAGAAAATTCACAGCCGCTTCTTCGTCAAGGGGTTGCGATGATTCCGGGGCCTGCCGCCCGGCAGAGTGCCGTGGCAAAACAGGCCGGAAACGCGTACCTTGTGGAGTGGGTGCCCGGATTTGGGGAATATTTCCCGTGACACGCGGATCGTAGTTTCCAGAGAACGCCATGGAGAACGCCCACAGCGTGCCCCACCTGTCCGATCTGGTCGATCAGCATTATGCGTTGCTGTATCGATACGCGTACCGCCTCACCGGTTGCGAGGCGGATGCCGAGGATCTGACACAGCAGGCATTTCTGGCGGCGCAGAAGAATCTCAGTCAACTGCGCGAACCGGAGCGGGCCAAATCCTGGCTCTGCGCGATCCTGCGGAACGTGTATCTGAAAGACTGTCGCAGCCAGCGGGCATTGCCCACGAAACCACTGGAGACCGTCCCGGAGCCGAGTGCCAGCCTCCCCTTCGAGTCTCCCGTCGACGGCGAACAGTTGCAGAACATCCTGAACGAACTCCCCGAGGAATACCGCTCGGTGATTGTGCTGTTCTACTTTGGAGAATTGAGCTACAAGGAGATCGCGGAACAGATGGGAGTGCCCATCGGCACGGTGATGAGCCGGCTCGCCCGTGGAAAGGCCCACCTCCGCAGGCGATTGGTCCCCTGCCCGACGACTCCCTGAATTTCGGTCTTACCCCCCAACACCGACTCCCCTGAAGATAAACGGGCGTGAGGCGGATCGCTTCACGAAACGACCTCCCTGCTGCGGGAGATAATGAAGAGGCATCGCATGGACTGCAACACGGCTCGACAGACCCTGGAAGTGGCTCGTCCCGGTTCGGACGATGCAAACGACCCGGAACTGGCCGTGGCGGCTGCGCACGTCGATGACTGCCCCGAGTGCCGTGCGGTCCTCGAATTCCGCCAGGAGTTCGACCGCGAGGTGAGCCGCGCCATGCGCGACGTGCCGCTCCCCGAAGGATTGCGGGACCGCCTTCGCGCGGCCCTGGCGCTTTCCGAACCCGTCGATGAAATCCCGACAGCCCCCGTGGCCCCTGCCGCCGCAAAGTCGACGATCCGCCACGCCGGAACCGTTCCATCCAGCGCCTCCGAAGAAGCTGCTGCGATTGCCGGAGCTGCGGTGCGCGTGACTTCACGCCGCCGCTGGCTGGCGATTGCCGCCACGACCGCGGCAGCGATGGTTGTCGGCACCGGCCTGTGGGTCTTGGTCCTCGCGCCGGGCACGCCGCGAGTTACCATCGCCGAGGTTCTCGAAGCGGCGACACGGAAAGATCTGACCGCCGCCGATGCGCCGGAGTTCAGCGGGCGATTCGAACCGCGGCTCCCCAGTCCGCGGCAGATGTATCTTCCCGCGGGACTGCGGCGGGCGAAGCCGAAAGCTCTGCTCGATGCTCAAGGACGCGAGATCGCCGCGTACTATCACTTCCGGATTGCCGACCGCCGCCAGCGTCCGCTCGATGTGATTCTGGTGGTCCTCGACAAGCAGACCGTCGCACCGAAGTCGCTCCCCCCCGCGGGTGGAACAATTGCCAGCGGTGCGGGGAAGTATCAGAGCATCAACAACGTCTCGGCCCGCGTCTGGCACGACGAGAACCGCGTCTACGTCTGCTTTGCGCAGTCGCCTGACCCGGATGTGCTGGATCTGCTGCAGCCGTCGATCTATCCAGCCTGATCGTTTGCGACGATTGTTCCCCGGGCCACGTTGTAACCGACGGCGAACAGTTCTCAATCTCTCATTCGCTGCCCGCTCCGCCACCGATACGTGAGAAGGACGGTCTGCGGCCGTCGGGGCCGCAGTCGGGGTCCAGCATGCCTTGAGCGGCTCTGCGTTCCACGTCTTGGTGGCGCCTCTTTCTGCGGAGAGGAGCACGAGACGGGCCGCTCCGGCAGGTCTCAGTTGCGGAGTGAGAACATGCGATCGCTCGTGGTCGGGCTGGGCGTTGGTTTGGCAGCAATCTCCCAGGGCCCATTGGGTGCGGAAGAGCCGTTCTATGCTCCCGCCACACCGCCGCGTCCCTCCGCCACCGCTCCCGCAGTGACTTCGTCCGGGCTGCCGCGTACGCTGACGCCAGAACAGTTGATCTACGAACGGGCCGCCTTCCGTGCCCGCCAGCGGATCGCGCGGCTGGAGAGAAACGAGTGGTTGGGAATCTCTCCTTACCGCCCCGCCGTGACTGCCAGCCCGTATTTTCAGGGACTCAACGGCGAAGCCTGGTATAACTGGAGCTATGGGGCGACGCTGTTTGTCGGACCGCCCCGGTAAATCGCACTCCCGGCGCCGGCCGGTCAGTGCGCAAGAATCACTCCGCAAAAACACAATCAGCCCGTGCGTCCTTGTGGGCCGCACGGGCTGTCTTGTTTGCGTCACACCGCGGCTGCGAACGAATCGAAACCGCCAGCGTGGTCTGCGCGATTACATGATCGAGCGGATCTTCGCGAGGAACTCGGCGTTCGACGGGAACCGCTGCAATGTCTTGATCAACTGCTCCATCGCTTCGATGGGATTCAGCGAAACCAGACTGCGGCGGAGCAGCGTCACACCTTCCATCACTTCCGGAGAGAGAATCTTCTCTTCCCGGCGGGTTCCCGACTGCTGAATGTCGATGGCCGGCCAGATGCGGCGATCGGCAAGCTGCCGGTTGAGGACCATCTCCATGTTGCCGGTCCCCTTGAACTCCTGGAAGATCACGTCATCCATGCGGCTGCCGGTCTCAATGAGCGCGGTGCCAACCACGGTGAGCGATCCGCCCTCATCGAAGCGGCGGGCGGTGCCGAACAGCTTCTTCGGAATGTCGAGTGCCTTCACATCGAGACCGCCCGACATGGTGCGGCCGGTATTGCCGACCCATTTGTTGAACGCCCGGGCGGTTCGCGTGATGCTGTCGAGCAGGATGAACACTTCGCCCCCCGCCTCGGCAATCCGCTTACCCCGTTCGACGATCAGCTGCGCGATCCGCACGTGACTTTCGACGTCGCGATCCATCGACGAAGCAATCACTTCGCCGCGGACACGCCGCCGCATTTCCGTCACTTCCTCGGGCCGCTCGTCAATCAGCAGCACGATCAGATGCAGCTCGGGATGATTGATGCTCACCGAGTTGGCAATTTCCTGCAGCAACATCGTCTTGCCGGTCCGCGGCGGAGCGACAATCAATGCCCGCTGCCCCTTGCCGATCGGCGTGAGCAGATCCATCACGCGCATCGTCACGGGAGTCGGACCAATCTCGAGCTTGATCTGCTCGAACGGATTGATCGGGGTCAACTCATCGAACGGTTTGATCTGGGCATACTCTTCGAGCGTCCGCCCGTCGACACTTTCGACCGTACGCAGACGCGGTCCCTGGCCCTTGGTGCCGGCGGCCACGTCGCCTCGAATCAGAACGCCTTCGCGAAGCTTGTGCTTCTCGATCAGCGTGCTCGAAACGAACGTGTCGGTCTTCACCGAAGCGTAGTTGTTCGCCGGATCGCGGAGGAACCCGTAACCCTTCGGATGCAGTTCGAGCACCCCTTCGACCGTGCCGGTGATCGGCGCGGTTTCGCTGCCGTTGGGGTTCGTCGAGCGCCCGCGGCGCTGCCGCGAGGGCTGCTGTTGACGCTGCTGGCGGTGCTGTCGCTGCGGCTGCTGCTGAGGCGCCTGCTGGGTCGTCCCCTCGGCACCGCCCGCACCGCGTGAACGGCGGCGGCGACGGCGACGACGGCGACGCGGAGCGTCTTCGTCCCCTGCAGGCCCGTCCTCGTGTTCGAAATCGTGTTCCTGAAGAACCGCCGAGTTGCGGATGTCTTCCAGCTCGGCGTGATCCACGTCTGCAACGCTCTCTTCGAAACGAGTCTCTTCGAATCGAGGCTCGTCCGACTCGAACTTTTCGCGGCGATCGACACGCCGTTCCTCAAGTTCCGGGCGTTCCGTCACCTCAGGGTCGACCGGAGTCGACTCTGCCCGCCGTGTGCGTCTCCGCTTGGGGGCATCCGTTTCGCCTTTTGCGGAACTTGAACTCTTAGCTGCCATAAGCCCATCCAACTGGTTGAAAAACAAGACAGTGTTCGATCGCCTTTGAAAGCCGTTCAAAGGCGCAGCAGGTCTGCAGATGCAGAATGGCCTGCGGTCTCCCAGACCTCGCCAACGCTCACACCGTGGCGTCCCGGACGATCGGCCTTTCGCTCAGCACAACGGAGACTTGCAACTCCCCGTCAGAGCAAACGAAGTGCCATGCTTCGCAGCAAACGAAGTTCGGTCCGGGACAGTCGCTCCGCTCTGAGGTCTTCCGCGGATCCGGGAGAAATCAACAACTCATTCGGCGGCCCCTCGTTCGCGATCCGGTCGGTGAGCAGTGCCACCACATTCGCGAAAACGAATCGCCGCCTCCAACAAGAACAGTTCGCTTCAAGTGTCCCGCGCACCGGGTGAACCTGAAGGTTACCGACCCGGCTCCCGCAAGGGAGCACCGGCCACTCGCCGACAGGATTCTTCGATCGGTCCGGCGGGATGTTCCCCTGCCGGCACTTCCCCGATTCCTCTTCAAGAAACCGAGGCCCGACCGATTGCGCGGAAACCGTGTATGCAGATGTTGTCGTTGCGCGGCTGTGCCCGAATGAATCGAGTCACCCAGCCGCTCGTTGAACACGGAAATCACCGCGACAGCGATCACTCACAAGCGACACTATCGCCTTACAAACGCTGGAAAACCCGGGGACAGTTCCCCCTCGCGTCCTGCCGTTACGACGCGATTGTTCTCATTGCAAACTCATGGAGAAGGGAAGGTGCGACCCCGGGCGCCCAGTCATTGCGCCTCGTCAGGCTTTCCCTGCCCGATGATGCATCGTTGTTCGATCGCTCTCTGCCGCCTGCCCCTGTCTGCCAATGACTGACTGCAAATACCCGCTGCCCCGGCTGAGCTCCGCTGGCTCGTGAAATCCCCAGGCTCGATGCCGGCGGCAGAGTACTTTGGTCGCCTCTTCTCTCGTCACACGGGACGCTTCATCGCACGCCATGCCGCACCGGAAATCGCGCTGCTCAGCGAGTGCTCCGGCGAAGCCAGGCAACGCCTCCGAATCTGCTGCGCGGGTCATTCCTTCCCGCAACTACCCGGCACGGCCCGGGACTCGCGGCTCTCTCCTCGGGGAGTGCAGCACGGTGAGCTCAGCCAACGCGATGACGTCTGATGCGGCGTCTTACCAGAGGCTGGAATTCGTTTCTTTTCTCCTGGTCTGATTCAGGCGGTCTCTTGTGAATGCGCAGCGTTCGCAGGATGAAAATCCCCAGACATCTCGAACGGGTGCCGCGAACTCCGTGTTGTGAATTCTGACCGCACTGAATGGTCACTACAGCGATGGTCAATACAGTGGATCGGAGAATGCATCAAGCCAGAGTTTGAGGCCTTCTGATCTCTCCTGTATCCGATCTCTCTGTACCAGAACGATGATCATCCGCAGTCTTCTACTTCCCGAACACCGCCGAGCGCAGGGAGGGAGCCGTTGATCTGCCCCCGGACTCGACAGCCTGCCCCAGCAGGGCCGAAGCTTTCCAGAATCAAATCTGTCTGCTCTTCACGCCTGCGACACATGCGTTCGCACGGTCTGCCAGACGCCGGAAAACCAATGACCTGACAGCAGCACAAATGCTGCGACACGTCGGGAAGGCTTTGACCAGCGAGCGTCAACCAACGAACCTCGCCCTGCCAGCTTTCTCTTTCGAGCGAACCGGGTCCCCTGCAATATCTCCCGCAGAGGCCTGGGAACTCGCCGAACCACGCTGTTCAGGGCCGCCGTCGAACACGGTTACCGCTCAACATCGACTCAGCCAGCCACGCTGACAATCGGCCGCGAATTCTGCTATCGCGAATCGCGCGCCAATCGATCCGATGTTTGCGTCCGCGGTGTCGACCAGCCTATCGGGGATCGACTGCTGCGCCGGTCGTCTCTCCATCAAGCGAGAGAAGAGACACCAGTCAACACGCTGCCTGGACTCTCATCCCCCTTCACTCGTCTTCCCAAGCACCACTTGCAGCAAACTCGCTGACAGCAAATGGATCAAACGACGGTGCGGGGACGGCTCTATGCCAGAGCCAGGCGATACATCTGTCCTTAATGATAGCTTTCGGCAAACTCCTGTCAATTCAAACTTGAGCCGTCCCCGTATTTTCCGCAGTAGTGGATTTCTAGCCTCGGCAGGGTCCGTCTGGTAAGGTGGAACGGATTGAACCCTTCGCGGTGAGCCTGCCGATTTCGGGGAGTCTGTCGCGCGATGCCGGAATCCGTTCCCCTCCAGCGGGAGCGGTTTCCGCATGACCGGAAACTGACGCCCGTTCCCGTGGCCGGCTCCGCTCACGGCAAACCCTCCCGATCCAGAGCCGCTCATCCCCGCGCTGAGCCTCTCGAACAGGAGCCCTCTGCGGCAAACGGCTTCGTCCCTGATTCGCACCTTCGCCCTCCAGCACTCCGCCTCGATCATCATGAAGTCATTCACACCGCGTCCCCTGTCCTGGATTCAGTGCTGCCTACTCGCCATCAGCATCCCGCTTGCCGGTGCACTCTGTTCCCTGCAGGGAGCAGAAGTCTCGCGCGAGCCGGGATTCCACCCGAGAGCCTTCGCGATCATCAAGGCGCGGCTGGTCCTCGCCCCCGGACAGGAAATCGAATCGGGGAACCTGATCCTTCGTGACGGGCTGATCGTCGCCGCCGCCGCAGACGCCCCGATCCCCGATGATGCCGACGTGATCGACGGCACCGGCCTGATCGTCTACGCCGGCTTCGTGGATGCCGGGACCACCACCCTGCTCGACGAGATCAAGCCCCCCGCGACGCCCGATGCGCGCCCGGTCGATTTCGGCCGTCATGCCCTCGCCGCGACGCGTCCGGACAACCGCAAGGGGCTGACGCCCGAACTTGCCGCCAGCGAGCACCTGAAGCTGGTGAGCGGCGAACTCGAAGAGCGGCGAAAGCTCGGCATCACCTCGCTGCATATTGTCCCCAGCGGCCGTCTCGCCAGTGGGCTGGGAACGCTGGTCTCCACGAGCGGCGCGCCTGTCCGTGAATGTATCATCGCCCACGATACGGTCAGCGAACTGCAGCTGTTCGCGATGCCCCAGGGAGACTATCCGCGGACTCTCATGGGAGGGACAGCCCACCTCCGCCAGGCGTTTCTCGATGCGCAGCATCACGCCCGTCACCAGCAGCTCTATTCCAGCGCAACCGACGGGATCGCGCGCCCCGCGCAAGACCCGGCACTCGAAGCGCTGCAGACGCTCCTCGAGGGGAAGCGGCGCGTGCAGTTTCGCGCGGAACTCCGCGACGACATTCACCGTGCACTCAGCTTTGCCGAGGAATTCAAACTCCAGCCGATCCTCTGGGGAGGTGAAGAGGCGCACCGTTGCATCGACCTGCTCAAGGAAAAGCAGATTCCGGTGGTGGTGGATGTCGATTTCGGCGATGAGCCGAAGATCGAAGCGCCCTCCGACAAGAAGGAGCTGAACCCCGATGAGAAGCCGCCGCTGCGGGCCCAGCAGGCGAAGCTCGACGAATGGAAGAAGGTCGTTGCGACGCCGGCCCGGCTGCACGAAGCGGGGATTCAATTCGCGTTCGGTTCGCAGGGGGTGAAGAAACCCGGCGATTTCCTCAAGGGAGTCCGGCAGGCAATCACTGCGGGATTGCCGCGTGAGGCCGCGCTCGCCGCGTTGACCCGCGACGCCGCCACACTCCTGGGACAGGAGTCGCGGCTGGGAACTCTCGCCCCCGGGAAGCTGGGACACGTCATCGTGCTCACCGGGCCGTTCGACAACGAACAGAGCAAGGTCCGCTACGTCTTCGTGGATGGCCAGAAATACGAATACCACTCCGACGCGAAGCCCGTCCCCGTCAGCACGGCAGGCGATGAGCTGGATCTCACCGGAACCTGGACGATCGAAATCGAAGCCGCCGCCGGGAAACACACCGGTACCCTCTTCCTGTCACAGACAGGAGAACGGCTGAACGGCACCTTCCAGAGCCCGCAGGGAAACGGCAAGGTTACCTCCGGGACGGCCACCGCGAAGAACCTGAAGTTCACCGTGGCGATCGGTGCCGGCGACACGGCAGTCGAACTGAAATTCGAAGGGACTCCCATTGCCGAGAAGTCGGAAAAGAAAATCCACGAACTGAACGGGCATCTGAAATCCGCGTTCGGCGCGGCGACCACCTGGAAAGCCACGCGCGAGAAATCTGCCGCGGACACCAGCACCAACCCGGTTCAGCTCGGACTTGATGACATCGACGCGGACACCAACAACAAAGATAAGCAAGTCACGCAACAGGATGAGCTTCCCACCGAGATCGAAGCGGACCGCCTGCGGCGCCCCGTGAAGACCGGCGGCAACGTGTTCATTCAGAACGCGACGGTACTCACCGGTCTCGGCGAGACGCTGACGGAGACGTCGATTCTCGTTCAGGACGGAAAGATCAAGGCCATCGGCCGCGATCTCAAGCCGGAAGCCGGAATCCACGTCATTGATGCCGCGGGCCGCTATGTGATGCCGGGAATCATCGACACGCACAGCCACATCATGATCTCCCAGGGGATCAACGAGGCTTCGCAGTCGATCGTCCCCGAAGTGCGGATCAAGGACGTGATCGACACTGCCGATCCCTCGGCTTATCGCGCGCTGGCTGGCGGCGTCACCACGGCGCGGCTGCTGCATGGCTCGGCCAATGTCATCGGCGGACAGGATGCCGTCGTGAAACTGAAGTACGGCCTGCCGGCCAGAGCGCAGATCCTGCACGACGCACCGCAGGGGGTGAAGTTCGCCCTCGGCGAGAATGTGAAGTTTCAGCAGAACCGATTCCCCAACACCCGTATGGGTGTCGAAGCGACGCTGAACCGTGCGTTCCTCGAAGCGGTCGATTATCGCCGCCAGTGGATGGAGTACGAGCGGGCCGTGGAAGCCGCCGGCGAAAAGAGAGACCAGCTGCTTGCGCCCCGCCGCGACCTGCGGCTGGAAGCGTTGATGGACATCGTCAACCACCAGAAGTTCATCCACAGCCATTGCTATCGGGCCGATGAAATTCTGATGCTGCTGCGCGTCGCTTCGAACCTGGGCATCCGGGTGTGGTCGCTGCAGCATGTGCTTGAAGGCTACAAGATCGCTCCGGAGATCGTCGCCCACGGCGCGAGCTGCAGCACCTTCGCGGACTGGTGGGCGTACAAGATCGAAGCCTACGATGCCGTCCCGCACAATGCCGCCCTGCTCCGCGAAGCCGGTGCGAACGTCGTCATCAAGAGCGACGACTGGGAGCTGATTCGTCACCTCTACCAGGAGGCGGCGAAAACGGTCCGCTACGGCAACATGTCTCCCGAACATGCCCTGCAGGCAATTACGCTCCACCCGGCACGTGAACTGGGACTTCAGGACCGCATCGGCTCGATCGAGGTCGGCAAGGATGCAGACCTGGCGATCTTCAGCGGGCATCCCCTGAATGCGTTCTCGCGCTGCGAGCAGACGCTGATCGAAGGGGAGATCTACTTCACGCGGGCCGAGCAGCCATCGGCCATGTCCGTTGAAGCCGCGAAGCGTTCGGGCACTCCTCCGACGCTGGAATTCACTCCCCCCGAAGTGCGGCAACGCAAGCTCGAACTTCGCGAAGTCCCCTCCGGAGAATACGCGCTGGTCGGCGGCACCCTGCATCCGGTTGAAGGAGATGCGATTCCCGGCGGAACGCTGCTGATCGCCAACGGCCGCATCAGCGCGCTGGGGAAAGACATCGCCATTCCCAGCGATGCACACCGCATCGATGTGACTGGATTGCATGTTTACCCCGGCCTGATTGACGCCGGAACGACGCTCGGGCTTGTGGAAGTCGGCAAGGTCCGCGAGACCCACGACTACAGCGAGAGCGGAACGTTGCAGCCGGACCTCCGCGCGGGGGTGGCGATCAATCCCGATTCAGAACTGATTCCGGTGTCGCGCACCGGCGGAATCACAACAATTCTGGCCCGTCCGACCGGCGGGACGATTGCCGGGCAGGCCTCACTCGTGCAGCTTGCCGGCTGGACGGTTCCCGAAATGGTCCTCAACTACGAGGCCGGACTGCAGATCAACTGGCCGCAGGGGAACAACGCGAAAGAGCGAATCCAGCAGCTCGAAAAGTTCATCGAGGAGGCACGGCTGTATCATCGCATTCGCGGCAGGGCGAACCCCGATCGCGAAGTGAACCTGATCGCCGATCCCCGTCTGGACGCGATGCGGCCGTATCTCGATGGCGAGAAGCCGGTGCTCATCGAGGCCGACACACGCAAGCAGATCGCCGAAGCGCTGCTGTTCGCCGAGAAGGAAAAGCTGAAGATGATCCTCACCGGCGGGACGGACGCCTGGAAGCTTGCCGACGAGTTGAAGAAGCGGGATGTTCCGGTCATCCTCGGTCCCGTCATGCGGAAGCCGATCGCGGAGTACGATCCCTTCGACGCTCCGTATGCCAATGCAGGCCGGCTGTTCGAAGCGGGGGTGACCTTCTGCATCCGATCGAACAACGCCTCCAACAGCCGCAACGCGCCGTTTGAAGCGGCCATGGCGGTTGCCTATGGATTACCCGAGTCCGAGGGCCTGAAGGCAGTGACGCTCACGGCGGCGAAGATTCTCGGGATCGAGCCGGAACTCGGCTCGCTGCGCGTCGGCAAACAGGCGAGCCTGATCATCACCGACGGCTCCCCCCTGCAGCCGGTCACGCAAATCTACGGCGTGTTCGTGGCGGGCAAGCCTCACCTGCCGGAGAGCCGGCAGACTCGTCTCTATGAGAAGTACCGTGCCCGCGTGACCTCGCAGAAGGCATCGGCTCCGGCGGCAGCGTCGGTGTCTCCCTGACAAAGTTGCGGGTGCGGAAGAGGGGTTTCCTCTCCTCTTCCGCACCCGCGCTTGAGTTTGAACGTCTCCGACACATGCTTGCCGCCGCGGGGTACGAAACCGCCCTGGACACATTTCCTTCGCAAACATCGGTTCAACCAAACGAAAACACCCCGCCTCCGCCAAAAGCTGCGGAAGCGGGGTGTCGGTTCTTGGTCGGGTTGACATCATTCCGGAAAGGCCGGAGCGGTCGTCCGTCCGCTCGTTTGTGATTCCCGGAGACGCGTGAAGTCGAGTTACTTCCGCACAATCGCGTCGGTCTTCAGGACGTGACGGGTCTTCGTGTAGCGGGGCGGATTGGCGCGGAAGCGGCTGCGGCTTTCGGGGCTCTCGAACAGGTACAGTTCGCCGTCGTAGTAAGCGCCGTACTGGCTCGTGCCGGCGATCGCGCGATCCGTTTCCCACAGCACCACCGGATCACATCCCAGCAGCTGCGGCGCGTAACGCGTCGGGTTCTGCTGGAACTGTTCGAGTTCGGAGGCACCCGCGAAGTGATACGTAATCCCCTGGAATTCCATGGAGAACTTCTCATCCCCCCGCTTCCACTCGCGAGAGTTCCACAGCGAAACCGGGCAGTAACCATCCAGCCCGATGGCGGGCTGCGGTTCGTTGAGGCGGATCACCGCCGAATCCGTTTTCACTTCATCCGGCTTTCGTTCGGTCACAGAAGCCGAAGCGAGCTCGGTTTGTGCCGCCGGGGCCGGGCTCGTGACCTGTTCCTTCGCAACCGGCTTCGAAGTCGGTCGCGGCTGCTGGGCGATCCGCTGCTGAGCATAATGGGCTTCGCCGCGCGTGACGGTCGCAAGATACGCCGACTTCGTCTGATAGCCTTCGGTCCGGCTGAGAATCCGCCCTTCGGGGCTGATCAGCAGATCGTGCGGCAGCGCCTGGACATTGAACCGCCGTCCGATGTCGGGGTGGCGATCGAAATCGATTTTGACGGCCACGACCTTCTGCGACAGGAAGGCCTGAAGCTCCGGAGAGTTCAGGACCTCGGCTTCCATGCGGCGGCAGGGCCCGCACCACGAAGCGTGAAAGTGCAGGAGCATGGGCTTGCCAAGGCGTTTCGCCTGCGCTTCGGCCTGGGCGAAGTCATGCAGCCAGGGAGAAGCGTGGACGGGCGCGGCCAGGCAGAGCCCTCCCACCACCTGTGTGATCAGGAAGGCCATCAGCAGCCGCGCTGGGGATCGACTTGGATTCATCCGCAATTCCTTGGCAAAGTCGTTCAGATACGCAAGACCGGCAGATCCGGAGAGGCATCCCCGGCTGTTCGATCACGACACGGTTTGAAGTAGAGAGGGGAAATTGGGGAAAGCACGTCGATGGCGGACAACACGCTGGCTTACCGCGCCCTCGCCACAGGTGGGCGGGCCTCAAGGGCACCCGGCTTCACAGCAATCGTCTCGATCGAGAACGAATCGCTCATGAAGGTTCCGGTAGGGCACCATGAGTTGATATCGGCTGTTCCCGCTCGCGCAGGTGAAGAACCTGTCGGTTTTGTCGTCCATGGCAAAAACCTTGAGGGTATGGGGAATTTGAGATCGACGCGCGAACTCTCCCAAAGGAGAGCCAGCGAAAAGACAGGCACTTGGCAGCTTGCAGGAACTGGGCCGAAGGCGAGTTCCGCTGCCGATGCAGAGAATGGGACCGCTTTCTCAACGCTGTAGAGGAGTGACACGCGCCACTCCACATCACCAATTTAGCGGCAGATTCGCGGAATCGCCAGCAGCCACCCAGGAATTTTCCTCAGAAACCCCCTCAGCTTCTCCCTCAGGGAGTTCTCCGAATGCGACTCCGGCAATCCCCAGAAAATTCCGCAGCAACCGATGCCCACCTTCCGTGAGAATCGACTCGGGGTGAAACTGAACCCCGAAGACCGGCCAGTGACGATGCGCGAGCGCCATTGCCAGTCCCTCCGTCGTGCGGGCGGTGATTTCCAGATCCGCGGGAAGCCGCGATTCATCGACCACCAGCGAGTGATACCGCGCCGCCGCGAAGGGATCGGGCAACCCCGCAAAGAGTGCGCGGCCGCGATGAGTGATCCACGAAGTCTGCCCATGCACAGGCTCATCCGCCCGGATCACGGCCCCGCCCAGCGCTGCCGCGATCGCCTGATGCCCGAGACAAACTCCCAGCAGCGGGATCGTCGGGCCGAATTCCCGAACCACCTCGAGGGTGATCCCCGCCTCTGTCGGCGTGCACGGGCCGGGTGAAAGCACAATCGCCTCCGGTCGCAGCCGCGCGATCTCCGCCAGCGTGATGGCGTCGTTGCGCACGACGAGGGTCTCCGCCCCCAGTTCACGCAGGTAGCGGTCGAGGTTGTAAACGAAGCTGTCGTAGTTATCGATGAGCAAGACCACAGTCGAACGTTCCTCATTCCCCTCGGCCCGGGCCGCACACTTCCGATCGGCCGCAGGCTGCTGGTCCCGATCCTGAAGGAACGGCCCCTGTGTTTCAAGCTTCCAGCGCCCGCAACATGCCGGCCGCCTTGTGCAGTGTTTCCTCGTATTCGGCGACCGGGTCCGACTGCGCGACAATCCCGCCCCCGACGGGGCACTGCACCCATCCGCCACGAACCGTGAAGGTCCGGATCAGAATGCTGCTGTCGAATCGCCCGTCGTAGCCGATGCAGACCAGGCTGCCGCAATACGGACCGCGGGCCGTCGGCTCGAGTTCCTGGATGATCTCCATCGCGCGGACTTTCGGTGCTCCGGTGATCGAGCCGCCCGGGAAGGCCGCCGCGAGAAGATCCCACGCGGTCCGCCCCGCTTCCAGTTCTCCCCGGACTTCCGAGACCAGGTGCTGGACCGTCTCATAGGTTTCGACGCTGCAGAGGTGCGGCACGCGGATCGATCCGGGCCGGCAGACGCGGGAAAGATCGTTGCGCAGCAGATCGACGATCATGACGTTCTCGGCCCGGTCCTTTTCGCTCTCACGCAGCTCGTCCCGCGTAAACAGATCGGCCTCGGGGCCCGGCTTGCGACGGCGCGTCCCCTTGATGGGCCGCGTTTCGACGACGCCATTCTCGGCACACAGAAACCGCTCCGGCGATGCACTCGCAATCGCCCAGTCGGCATGTGCGAAATACCCCGCAAAGGGCGCCGGGTTGCGTGCGCGCAGACGGCGGTAAAGTTCCAGTGGATCCCGCTGCCAGCGATAGAGCAGCCGCTGCGAGAGATTCACCTGAAAGATGTCCCCCGCGCGGATGTACTCGATCGCCCGGCGGACAGCATCGAGGTACCCTTCCCGGGAAAAGTTGCTGGTCAGCCCCTCCAGCCCGGGGGCCGCGTACTGCGGTGCGAGCTGGTCCAGGTTGACCGTCTCGTCTCCGTGCAGTGAGTAACTCATGGAGTGAGACTTCCCCGCAGGCCGTGTGGCCGGTCCGCGCGCCAGCAGGGTGCGGATCTGCTCGAGTCGCTCGTTGGCCCGCTGGGCACGATCCGCCGGTGAAACCGCCGGGAATCCCTGCGAGATGATCCACGCACGCCGCTGCGCGTGATCCCAGGCAATCACCCAGTCGTAAAGTCCGAGGACGATGTCCGGTAGTGCAAACTCGTCGCGCTGCGGCGGAGGCAGTCGCTCCCACGCCGCCCCGGCTCCATAGCCGACAAGCCCCGCGGCCCCTCCCTGAAACGGCGGCAAACCGGGAACCGCAGCAACCCCACTCGCGGCGAGCGTGCTGCGAACCTCGCGAAACGGATCGTCGCCATACGTGACGCGCGGAATCTCAAACGTCACATACGGGTCGGCCATCAGGAAGGAGTAGCGGCCGACATGCTCCCGCACGAGTGCACTTTCCAGCAGCAGGACGCCCGGGAGATGACGCACCGACTCCAGACACGCCAGCACATCGGGCGCGGGAGTAAGCTCGGCGACAACGGGCAGCGTCACGCTTTCAGGCGGCATGCGGGGACTGGAAGGTGAGTTCACAAATGGGGGGAACGAGCGGACAGCATCGGACACCGCGGACAGGAATTGACGGGACGCCAATCACCGTCGATCGCTCAGGAGATCACGCGACTCCGGACGCAGAGGCGTCCCGATTATACGCGGAAATTCACCGCATCGCAGCCATGCCGGCCACCGGCACTCCCCCCGGTAAACACAACAGGCTCCCGGTTGCGATGAGGCCTCAATCCCGGGCCTTCTGCCGGCGTCGCTCGTGGGCACTGCGTTCGGGCACGGTCAGGAAGCCCCAGGAGAGAGCCTCGTCCTGGCGGTACTGTTTTCCCAGCGTCAACGCGGTGACGGCCTTCGCAAGTTCATAGCCGAGATAGAACGCATGGGCCGGATCGAGCGGGCCGAGCTGATCGAAAGTCTCGAATGGATCGGTCCCCCGCCAGTACCCCTCCCGGTTCATCACATGCAGCTCGCCTCGCTCGACGAAGATCCGGTAGTTGGGATCTTTCAGCTGCGCAGCGAGGGCGAGGAGCGCGTCCTCTCCCATCTCCCGCACTTTGGAGTCGCGGAGCATGACAAGCTGCGAGTCGATGTGTTTCGGCAGGACGTGGTGCTCGACGCTGTGCCGCACCAGTCGCCGCGCGAGATCGAATTCGCGAACCGCCGAGCGGGCCCAGTTGATGACCTCGGTGGTGAGGACGCTGAAGATCCGCTGCTCCTGACAGAAACCCGCAAGCATGACGTTGATACCCGCCGAGTCGACTTCGGTCAGCTCGGTCAGATTGCCGATCCCCATCATCATCTCGCACTGCGGCCACTTGCGCCGGGCTTCCAGATAACGCCCGAGCGAGGCGGCAAACCCGAACCCGATCGGTTCGAGAATGGGATCGATCCGGAAGCGTGCCCCGCGTTGGGTGAGGCAGTCGATCGTCGCGTCGAGGCTTCCGAGGTCGCGGGGATCGTCGGGAATCGCCACCAGTTCGGCCGGCAGCGAGGCGGCCCATTCGCGATTGGTGCCGTTGCAGCTCAACACGAGTTCCGCGCCGGCGGCGACCGCCGCTTCGACCTCGTCCCGGTCGAAACTGTCGATCGAAACTCGAAACCCCGCATCGCGGAGCAGCCGCGTCACCGGGCCGGCGCGTTTCCAGGTTTCGCCGGGGATGCAGCCGAGATCGATCACATCCGCCCCCTTGCTGCGGAAGGCTTCCGCCTGGGCGAGAAGCTCATCCTCACGAAGCCGGGGGGCATGATTGATCTCCGCGAGAATCTCGATGTCCCAGGCCCCGTAATCGGCGGGACGGCGGGACTTGCCAAAATGCTCCGGCAGGTCGTGCAGATCCTTCGGCCCCCGCTCCACCGCAATCCCGAAGCGTTCGCGCAGTGGCTCAAGATCCCCCTGACACCACCCCGGCAGGATGACGCGGTCGAATCCCGGCGGCACTGTGAGCTTGCGGAGCACCCAGTCGGCATGCATCAGCGCCGCGACGCTGATGCCGAGCACCGCGACGTCATACTCGAATCCCACCTGCCGGCTGAGTGGTTCGAGCACCCGCCGCAGGGAAAACTCGGCAAGCCGTCCGGTAACGAACAGGATGCGTTCAGCAGGCATTTGAAGCCGTCCCGCGGTGCTCCTGGCTAACCGCGAAGGAATCGGGCGCGCCGGAGCCATGCCCTGCGTCGCGGCGGGGCGATCTCTCGCTTCGGTGTGAGAATTCGAGTCGACCGCTCATCGAATGGCCCCTCCGTTCGCGTTAATCACCTGTCCGGTCAGGTAGGCGGCATCCGGACTGCACAGGAAACGCGCCAGGGCCGCGATATCCTGCGGCTCTCCCCAGCGGCCGAGCGGGGTTTCGCGGCGGACCCGTTCCTGCCAGACATCGCCCGCCTGTTCTCCCCAGGCGGTACGAATCCAGCCCGGTGCGATGCAGTTGACGCGGACCTGCGGAGCGAGGCTCACCGCCAGCGAGCGTGTGAAGCCCATCACCGCGTTCTTCGCCGTGGCGAACAGTTCGCCACTGGCCCCTTCCATCCCGCGGTCAGCCTGGTCCCAGCCGATGTTGAGGATCACCCCCTGTCCGGCGGCCTGCATCTGCTCGCCGACCCAGCGGCTGAGGAGCACGGTCGCCGTGACATCGACTTCCAGGAGCAGGCGGAGCTTCTCGGCATAGTCGAGTCGGGCGGCAGGCCCGGTGAGCAGGTCGACACCGGCATTGTTCACCCACACATCAACGCCGTCCCATTCGTTCCACGCGCGGCGGCAGAAGGTGTCACGCTGTTCGGCGATCCCCAGGTCGGCGGTCAGGACGGCCGTGCGTCCGCCGAAGTGTCGTGCAAGTTCGTCGGCGAGGGCGCAGGCGGCGGCCTCGGAGGAGCGGCAGTGCAGCAGGACATGGGCCCCGGCGCGGGCAAACTCGGTGGCGATGGCCCGTCCGATACCGGAGGAAGAGCCTGTGACGACCGTCCGGAAACCGGCGAGGCTGCCGAAAGTAGGGGGATTCACGGGGCGATTTTCCAATTAGTGGTTCTACTAACCTGCATTGCAGGAAGCGAAGCAAGAATTTACACTGGATTCGCCGAAAGTTGATACGCCTGCGGTATCTTGGATCGGCGATTCAATTTAGGGGCAGGGGGGCATCAACGCATTCACATGCAAGCTCATTTTATTTCCCCATACCCGTTCAAATTATCATCGAAGTCATTGACGCTCTGTGGGGGGACAGCAATAATACGTGTGTCGGGCCAGAATCCAAGCTGACCCGTTCATCTGCCGACATGACAACAACTCCTGCATATCTCAGAGATCCCATCTCTGCTTTCGACCAATGTCTCCGTTAGGCAATGGTGCACAGCGTTTCCCACTGCGGATCTGATTTTCTGCGCACCACGTCCTGAACCTATCTTCACGCGACTTTTCGCGATTGGCTCCTGACTCGCGAGCGTAGACATTCTACGGAGAAGATCAGTCTCCTTCCACGAGCCGAACGTGACGGCGGCGCGGGAGATAGTCCAGATCTGTTCGGCAGATCGCGGGCATGAGGAAAGGATGCTGAACGTGTCACAATCGTTTTTTCAGACCGATCGTCAAGTGGACGGGGATCGTCCGTTGCGATCAAAACCAGAGACCCAAGGGGAGAGCATGATCTCCAACGTTGCGGAACCTATGGAAACCAAGACTCGGAACTTTATCCCGGAATTGTCGGTCCAGCTCGAGAAAGACCTGGTCCAGATCTTCAAGCTGCTCTCCGACGAGACCCGGTTGCGCGTTTTGCTCTACCTCGCCCGCGAGGGTGAGCTGCACGTCACGGCCCTGTGCGACAAGCTCGGCCAGAGCCAGCCGGCAGTCAGCCATCACCTGGCCCTGCTCCGCGTCGCCGGCCTGATCGAGGCCCGCCGCGACGGCAAGCACAACTACTACTCGGTGCGCGCGAAGCACTTCCACCGCATTATGGAAGAGCTGTTCGAATCGCTCACCAACCACGAAGCCGACGAAATCCGCTTCGACGATTTTGTCCTGACTTACGAGTCGTAAGCACTCGACGGGGCACACGCGGTCTATTGCCGGACCAGAGACGTCCGGCCGGTTCCCTGACGTGCAACTCCGCACGCCGGGGAACTGTCGGGGGGGCAAACACGCGAAATCGGTGAATTCCGGGGCAGTCGCGTAATCTCCAGCGGGCATTCCTCTCCCGCGCTTCAATTTCCGGCGTACCTGTGGTACAAGGGGAAACCGCACGTCCGCGGTGCGCCCAGACACACCGTGGCTCCTTGCCTTCCGTTCCCGCAACCGCTGGCGGTCCGTCCGTGGCGGCTTGCACAAGCCCTTGCGCTCTCGCTGCCATGTCGCGCCCTGCCAAACTCGCCCTCGAAGATGGGACCGTCTACACCGGAACGGCTTTTGGTGCCTCCGGCGAAGTGGATGGTGAAGTCGTGTTCAACACGAGCATGACCGGCTATCAGGAGATCCTCACCGATCCCTCCTACTGCGGTCAGATCGTGACGATGACCTACCCGCTCATCGGCAACTACGGAGTCAATCCCGCCGACGTCGAAAGCGGACGCCTCGCGCTGCAGGGCTTCATCGTCCGCGAGCTTTGCCACACGCCGAGCAACTACCGTTCGACGCAGTCCCTCGACCAGTATCTGGCCGATGCGGGCGTCATCGGGCTCGAAGGGATCGACACACGCGCGCTCGTCCGCCGGCTGCGGATCCGCGGAGCGATGAAGGGCGTGCTCTCCACGCTCGACCTTGATGACAATTCCCTCATCGCCAAGGCCCAGGCCAGCCCGGGACTCGTCGGTCGCGACCTCGTCCGCGAAGTCATCCCGCCGAAGCAGTACGCCTGGCAGGAGGGGCTCGACCCGATGGCCCACCTCACGCCCTCGGCGCAGGTTGCCGAGGAGCGCCCTGCCCCGCATGTCGTCGCCATCGACTACGGCATGAAGTGGAACATCCCCCGTCATCTGCGGGCACTCGGCTGCCGCGTGAGTATCGTCCCCGGAACGGCGACTGCCGAGGAGATCCTCAACCTCGAACCCGATGGCGTCTTTCTCTCCAACGGCCCCGGTGACCCCCGCCCGCTCGATTATGCGATCGGCACGATTCGCGAACTGCTGGGCAAGCGGCCGATCTTCGGCATCTGCCTCGGACATCAGCTGCTCGGGCTCGCGTCAGGAGGCGAGATCTACAAGCTGAAGTTCGGGCACCGCGGCGCCAATCAGCCGGTCCTCAATCATCAGACCGGCCGCGTGGAGATCACCACCCAGAACCACGGCTTCGCACTCGACTCGGCCACCCTGCCGGCCAACGTCGAAGTCACGCACCTGAACCTCAACGATCAGACGGTCGAGGGGATCCGGCACAAGGACTATCCGGCGTTCGGAGTGCAGTACCATCCGGAAGCCTCCGCCGGTCCGCACGACAGCGAGTATCTGTTCGGCGACTTTCTGAAGATGATGGCCTGAACGGCGGCCCGCCGACGGCTTTCACGGCGAGGCTTCCCGGGGGGGCAGAGAGTCCCGCCTGCGAAGGCGGCCTGGAGAGATCGTCGCCCCCTGTCGCGGCTTCCCCCTGCCGGCCGGGAAACCGGGCCCGGCATGGTTGCCAAAGGGGAGCCTCTTTCGCTACAAAGCAGACCCAACATTGAGGTCTGAAACACGTTCTTGACTGCGAGTACAGGAATACCCATGCAGCGCACTCTGATTCTGTTCAAGCCCGACGCCGTTCAACGCCGCCTGACCGGTCGACTGCTCTCCCGCCTCGAAGACAAGGGGCTCAAGATCGTCGGCCTGAAGATGCTTCAGGTCACCAGGGAGCTTTCGGCCCAGCACTACGCCGAGCACGTGAACAAGCCGTTCTACCCGCTGCTGGAAGAGTTCATCACCTCCGGTCCGGTCGTGGCGCTCGTCGCCGAAGGCCCGAAGGCGGTGCAGGTCGTCCGCACGATGATGGGTCCGACCAATGGGGCCGAGGCGGCTCCCGGCACGATTCGCGGCGATTTTGGCGTCAGCCGGCAGATGAACCTGATGCACGGCAGCGACAGCCCGGAAGCCGCCGAGAAGGAAATCGCGGTCTACTTCAAGCCGGAAGAACTGCTCAATTACGAGACGACGCTCGCCGGCTGGGTCTGCGCCGCGGACGAAGCTTCGTAAGCTCCGTGACTCGACTTGCACTCACAACAAAAAAGCTCCCGCGTCCTGCGACGCGGGAGCTTTTTTTCGTTTGGTTCGGCTGTTACCTGGCTCAGCCATTCTTCCGACGTTCGATCGCCCGCTGCATGGCGGTTCCCATATCGGCGGGGCTCTCGGCGACGACGACACCCGCGGCCTCGAGTGCCGCGACCTTCTCGGTGGCCGTGCCGCTGCCGCCGGAGATGATCGCGCCGGCATGTCCCATCCGCTTGCCCGGAGGCGCGGTGCGACCGGCGATGAAGGCGGCCACCGGCTTCGTGACGTGTTCCTTGATGTAGGCTGCCGCCATTTCCTCGGCGTTGCCGCCGATCTCGCCCATCATCAGGATCGCTTCGGTCTCAGGATCGTTCTCGAACATTTCAAGGACGTCGATGAAGCTCGTGCCGACGATCGGATCGCCGCCGAGCCCGACACACGTCGATTGTCCGAGTCCAAGGTTGCTCAACTGCCAGACCGCCTCGTAGGTCAGCGTGCCGCTGCGGCTCATCAGGCCGATCGGGCCGGGCTTGTGAATGTAGCCCGGCATGATGCCGATCTTCGCCACACCGGGAGTAATCACGCCGGGGCAGTTCGGCCCGACGAGCCGGCAGTCCCGGCCTTTCAGATAGTTGCTGACGCGGACCATGTCGAGCACCGGCACCCCTTCGGTGATGGCGATGATCAACTTGATCCCGGCATCGGCGGCTTCCATGATCGCGTCCGCACAGAACGGCGGCGGCACGAAGATCATCGTGGTGTTCGCCCCCGCCTTGCGGACCGTCTCCTCGACGGTGTTGAACACCGGGAAACCGTCGATCTCGGTGCCCCCCTTGCCGGGAGTCACACCGCCAACCATGGGAGTGCCGTACTCGCGGCACTTCTGACTGTGAAAGAGGCCCGCCTTGCCAGTAATTCCCTGGCAGATCACGCGCGTGTCGCGGTCGACTAATATGCTCATCGCTGTCGTGCTTTCGCCTTCTCAGTAAGGTGTCGGAACACCGGATATGCAGGATGGAGAGCGGAAACGGTGGCGGGTGCCTCAGGCACCGAGAGTCGCCACCACCTTCTTCGCGGCATCGGTCAGATCGCTGGCGCTGATAATCTCGCGACCGCTCTCGGCGAGCATCTTCCGCGCCTTCTCGACGTTGGTCCCTTCGAGCCGGACGACCAGCGGCACGTTGAAGCCGACCTTCTCATACGCCGTCAGCAGCGCCTCGACAATCGTGTCGCACTGCATGATGCCGCCGAAGATGTTCACCAGCACCGCCTTGACGTTCGGGTCGGCGAGGATGATCCGGAACGCCTCGGTCACCTGTTCGACGTTCGCTCCCCCGCCGACGTCGAGGAAGTTGGCCGGTTCGCCGCCGTGATACTTGATGAGGTCCATCGTGCTCATCGCCAGGCCGGCACCGTTGACCAGGCAGCCGATGTTCCCTTCGAGCTTCACGTAGCTGAGCCCCGTATCGGCGGCGCGGACCTCCATCGGATCTTCTTCGCTGAGATCGCGCAGCTCCTTGAAGTCCGGGTGGCGGAAGAGTGCGTTATCGTCGAACGTCACCTTCGCGTCGAGGGCGATCATCTCTCCCTCTTTGGTGACGACGAGCGGATTCACCTCCGCCATGCTGCAGTCGTTCGTGATGAAGAAGCGGGCCAGCTGCAGCAGGAACTTCTCGGCGGAGCGAACCTGCGCCCCTTCGAGTCCCAGCGCGAACGCGAGCTTGCGGGCCTGGAACGGGTAGAGCCCGTCGGGGCCGAACGGCTCGCGGAGAATCTTCTCGGGGTGCTCGGCGGCGACCTCTTCGATTTCCATTCCCCCTTCGGTGGACATGATCATCACCGGCCCGCCCGCCTGACGATCGACGACGATCCCCAGGTACAGCTCGCGAGCGATGTTGACGCCCCCTTCGACGAACACGACGTTGACGGTCTTCCCTTCGGGGCCCGTCTGCTTGGTGACGAGCGTGCTGCCCAGCATGCGGGCCGCGTTCTCGCGGGCTTCGTCCGCCGAGCGGACAAGCACAACGCCGCGCTGCTCGGGGTGTTCCTTGAAGGTGCCCTTGCCGCGACCTCCGGCATGGATCTGTGATTTGACGACCGCGATCGGCCCACCCAACTTGTTGAAGGCTTCAGCGGCTTCCTCGGCAGTCCGGGCAACGTGTCCCGGAGGGACGGCCACACCGGCCTGGGCCAAGAGCTGCTTCGCCTGGTACTCGTGAATCTTCATTGCACGCCCTGGACAAAGGTTCCGAAAGGTTTTCCGTGTCGGACCGCCATAATAACGCTGGAGGCGGCTGCTTGCTAGGAAACCGCGCCAATGCGTTTCTGTTCACCTGCATTCGCCGCGTGACGGCGTCGCCGGGGTCAGATTGCCGCGAAAATCAGCGATTTCGGGCGGAATATTGACGATGGCGGGCCAGCTGCCCCCAAGGATGATTCCCGCTGGCTCCCCCAGGGCCCCCTCAAACGAGATTCGCGAAGTGGCTGCGAAGCTGTGCGGGTGTCGCCGTTCCCGTCACGCCGAGCTGCTGAATCGTGATCGAGGCCACGAGGCAGCCAAGCTCGGCGGCCTGCACCGGGCTGACTCCGGCACACAGCCCGCACAGGATGCCCGCCGCCGTGCTGTCGCCGGCTCCGACGATGTCGATCGGTCCTTTCACCGGGATCGCGGGAATCTCTTCCAGCACCGCGCCGTCGCTGTAGATGATCCCCTCTTCTCCACACGTCGCATAGACCGCCTGCCCGGTGTGCAGCGCCAGCCGCTTCACCGCCGCCAGCGTGGCGTGCGGATCAAAATGCTCTTTCGAACACGGCAGCCCGAGCGCGTGGTACAGTTCGCTCCGGTTCGGCTTGATGATGCAGTTGCGGAACAACGCGAGATGCGCGCGGCTGTCGGCGAGGAATAACTTCCCCGCATGCTCGCGGGCCAGTTCGCTCAAATGTTCGCGGACGACATCCGTGACCACTCCGTGGTTCCGCTCCGTCACCTGGTCGGCAATCACCACCGCATCCACCTGCGGAACGACTTCGTCCAGCGCGGCCATGACCTGCCGATCGATCTCCGGCCCCTGCGGGCTCCGGTTCCGGATGTCGAGCCGATTCAGCTCGCGTGGCTCCGCATCCGGCGCCCGCAGCATCGGCTTGGTGTAAGTCGGCGTCATCCGCAGCGGCGACTGCAACAGATGCTCTGTATGCACCTGCATCCGGTCAAGCTCGCAGAGGAGTTCAAACCCCTCGCCATCCTGGCCGATGACGGAAACCGCGTGCAGATCTCCCACGCCGAGCGCGTGGAGGTTGTTGAGCACCGTTCCCCCGGCCCCGGGATAACAACGCACGCCCGTGACCTGAAACGCTTCGAGGCCCGTCTCGATCGAGACCTCGGTCAACGTCGCATCGAGGTCGAGATACTTGTCGAGGAAGACGTCGCCGACAACCGCGATCGACAGTTCCGGAAGCCGGGCGAGAATCGCATCGAGCGTCTGTAAGTCGAGCAGCATGGTTCACACTCGCTTCGATGGACTCATCGTCGTGGCGGGGGAATGACTCGTCTTGCCGGCCGTCGGTCCCACCGGGAATCGATCTCCAGGCAGGCACCGGGGCGGTCCGGGGCACTTCTCAAAGAACTCCTGCCGCGCGAAGCGCCGCGTGCCGCAGTTGCGGAATCGAACGGCGGTGCTCGCACTTGACATAGTGACTGCGTCCGCCGTCGGCGACGGTGCGGACGAGGATCGTTTTCCACGGTCGATAGAAATACTGCGGCCGGTCCTTCGGCTGCTCGACCTGCGGATCACCTTCGAGGTCCAGCAGGTCGAAGACGGCGGTCGTGAAATCGGTGATATTGCGGCCGTACTGCAGGGCGACATTCCGCGCCATCGACAGCGCTTTCAGATACACTTCCGGCCCCATTACCGCGGTGCCGAAGCAGTACATCGCTCCCTGATCGAGGTTCTCGACCGAGTTGCAGTACACGAGAAAATCGCGATAGCTCGCGCCGCCGAGCGCGGCACCATCGCAGTTCGGGTGCTCGTGCAGGATGTCGTAACCGATGCCCGCATGCACCGTGACCGGCACGCCGAGCCGATACCCCTGCGCGAGGAGGCTGTACTGCTTATGCGGAAAATCTCCTTCGAGGATGTGCCGCCCGAGTGCTTCGCCGTAGCCCAGTCCTTCCGCGTAACCGCGGGCGATGACATCGTTCATCCGCCCGGTCTCTTCCCAGAGACCGAATTCGCCGGTGCGAATGTAGCGGGGCACGCTCTCGCAGGTGGCGCCGATCTGCGCGAATTCCCAATCGTGGATCGGCCCGGCCCCGTTCATGGCGAGGTGCGTGATCAGGCCCCGTTCCATCAGATCGATCAGATGCAGCGCCACTCCCGCGCGGATCACGTGGGCTCCCATCATGAAGATCGTCGCCCCGCCCTGGTTGCGGGCCTTAACCAGCTCGCGCCCCAACTCGGCAATCACCGGATCCGGCGACTCTGGCAACGGAGCATCGAGCGGCAACTGATGCGCGAGGGCCACATCGTGCACCCGCTCGGCCAGCGACTTGATCCGCAACCGTGATCGGTCGAATTCGGGATGGGGCATAAAGGCATCCGCCTCAGTTGAGTTGAAGGCCACCGCAACGCAAACCCGTCCAGGCGGACGAAGCACGACCTCCGCCCACTATAACAAGTCGCGCTCTGCCCACTATAACAAGTCACGAAACCGCGGGCGACGAGGAGATTCCCGAAGCGCAACACTCGACAACGCGCCAAACGCTTCACCCACGTTCAACACCCCAGTCGTTGAGCTGCACCCCATCGGGACGCGTGCATTCGGTGCCCAATCCCGCGACGCGCGTCCCGACGGGACGCGGCTACACTTTGCGGCGCTACAGGTCATACGACAGTCGCGCGATGGACGCAGTCTCCAGCCTATCACTCATTCCGTCGAAACAGGGATGCCCAGATAGTCGAGCAGGGTTTCGGCTTCGCGGTAATCGGGAATGATGACATCCGCCCCGGCGCGGATCAGGCGGGTCCGTTTCCAGTCGTTGATGCCTGTCCGATGAGCCTCGTCGCTGGCGACGCCGATGGCAATTCCGCCAGCCCGTTTGACCTCTTCGATCTCGACGTAACCGTCGCCGAAGCCCAGGAGGCCTCCGCGCTCCAGCTGATTCTCGCGCACCAGCCGCTCGATCACCATCTGCTTCGAGAAATTCCGGTAATCGTCGAGGGCACCATACACGTGCGGCTCAAAGAACCTGGCAAGCTGCAATGCGGCAAGCTCGCTCCGGACGTACGCGAGATCGGTGCCGCTGGCGAGATAGAGATCGCACCCCGCGGCCCGCAGCAGTTCGAGCAGTCGCCGCGAACCGGGGACCGTGAGCGGTTCGGGATCGTCGCCGTGTTCGGTCAACCGCGCCACCCGTCCCGCGATGCGTGCCCAGAGCAGGTCGTGATACTGCCGTTTGTAGTCGAGCGGATCGCGCGGCTCGCCTCCCCGGATTCGGACTTCATCAGCAAGCTGGATCATCTGATAGATCGTCTGCTTGCCGTTGAGCCGCATCACGAATTCTTCGACGTGGGCGCGCAACCGGTCGCGTGGTTCCGCCCGGGGTGTCCCGGCGAGGATCTCGACCATCATCGGGATCATCACCTCGGGCCAGCCTTCGCGAATCAGCGAAAGCGTTCCGTCGAAGTCGAACAGAACGGCCCGGCAGCCGCCGCGCGGAATCTCGGGATTGACGATCTCAATCCGCGTCCCGGGAAGAAACCGCGATGCGCTGCTGCTCATGAGATCACTTCCCGGGAGAGTCGCCCCCTTCAGAATTCCGCATCGACGACAATCACGTGTGCCTCCTTCGGCCCGTGCACGCCAGTGGTGAGCTTCAACTGGATGTCTCCGGTCTTGCTCGGCCCGGTGATCAACGAGAGGCTGGAAGGCAGCTCATCCTTCTGTTCGTCCAGAAGGCCGAACAGATCGAACAGATCGGGAACGATCTGCGCCGGTTCCACGATCGTCACGTGCACGGGAGGCAGCAGGCTGACCGAGCGGCCACGACCGGGACGCGAGGCGAGCACCTGCGTTCCCGTTTCGGCAACCGCCCAGTCGACGCTCGTAATCCCCAGGTCCGCCGAGAACGTCTGCTCCCAGCGCTGTACCGGCGCCTGCTCCTCGATCCAGTCCCAGCGGCGCACCTCCACCTGCTGTTCCTGGAGGAACTCTTCCAGGCCGAAGCGTTCGAGCACCGGATGCGGCCAGCAGAGCGCGGAGCGGACGGAATGCAGTTCAATCACATCCCGCAGATAGCTCCGCGCATCTTCGAGGCTCGCCGCGCGCACGCCCTTCCCCCCGACCGCACTCCATTCCCTCAGGAAGGTCGCGACCGGATCGTCTCCCCCGCCGACATACGCCTGATCGGCGGTCGCCTCCGGGTTCAACGGCACCGGATACGCGCGGCCGCGTGCGGTGGCGTCACGAATCCGGGAGAGAAAGGCATTGCGTTCCATGGGACAGACCGGCCAGACTCAGGAGGATCGTCAGAGGAGAATCACCCTGCAGGGACCGCAGTTTCCGCCCGCGCGGGCGGGAGCAGCATCACTCGCGGATCGCTTACAGGCCGTTCGCGAAAATCGTCTGCTCGCGATCCGGACCGACCGAGACGATCTCGACCGGCGCACCGACCAGTTCGGAAACCGTATCGATGTAGGCGCGGGCCTCGCGGGGGAAATCTTCCATCTTGCGGACGCCGCAGATGTCCTGCTTCCAGCCGGGAATCGTCCGGTAGACCGGCCGGGCTTTCGCGAGATCTTCGACATGGCTCGGGAAGTCGGTCGTCCGCTCGCCGTCGATGTCGTAGGCTTCGCAGATCTTGATCTCGTCCAGCTGACTGAGGACGTCGAGCAGCATCACCGCGATACAGTCGACGCCGCTCAGGCGGGCTCCGTAGCGGGTGGCCACCGCGTCCAGCCAGCCGCACCGCCGCGGGCGTCCGGTCACGGTGCCGTACTCGTTACCCACGTCGCGGATGTGCTGACCGATTTCGTCGTGGAGCTCGGTCGGGAAGGGTCCGCCACCGACGCGGGTGGTATACGCCTTCGCGACGCCGATCATGCGGGTAATCTTGCGTTCGGGGACGCCGCTTCCGCTGTGGATTCCGCAGGCGGAACTGTTGGACGAGGTCACGAATGGGAAAGTGCCGTGATCGATATCGAGCAGACTCCCCTGCGCTCCTTCGAAGAGGATCCGCTTGCCGTTCGCGAGCGCCTGGTGCAGGTAGCGGGTCGTGTCGACGACGTGCGGGGCAAGCTGCTCGGCATAGCGGGCGTATTCGTCACCGATGGCGCGGGGGTCGAGCGGCTGGAACTCGGGGTCGAGGGCCTTCAGGATCGTGTTCTTCTGGGCAACGATCTCTTCAAGTCGCGAGCGGAAGGAGCTGCTGTGATACAGATCTCCCACCCGGATGGCGTGCGTCCGCCCCGCCTTGTCGCGATAGCAGGTGCCGATCCCGCGCATGGTCGTGCCGATCGCGGCCCCCTTGCGGCACTTTTCGAGGACCGCCTCTTCCGCGATGTGGTACGGAAAGATGACGTGGGCGCGATCGCTCAGGAGCAGGTTCTCGCCGACGGTGACTCCCTGGGAGCGAATCGTCTCGATCTCCTGGAGCAGTGCCTTCGGATTGCAGACGACACCGGGAGCGATGACGGCCGCCACGCCGGGACGGAGGATGCCGGTCGGGAGCAGCGAGAGTTTGTATTTCGTACCACCGAACACCACCGTATGGCCGGCGTTGTTCCCCCCCTGGTAGCGTACGACGACGTCGTGCTGGTCGGTGAGCAGATCGACGATTTTGCCCTTGGCTTCATCGCCCCATTGAAGTCCTACGACGGAAGTAGCCGACACGTTGCTGGGTTCCAGTCCTGACGGAGAATTTAAGGTATCGGAAGCACGTGTGCTGGCAGAAGTCCGCAGCGGCATGCCCGCAAGTCCGCGCAACCTGATCCCGCAAAGTGGCGGGGGGAAAGCCGGAACGTCGGGACGCGACCACTGGGTGTTCTTACTGTTGCGAAAAACGCGAACGAAGATTTCGGGTCGCCCGGCGAGCGAACTGCTGAAGAGCGTTCTGCAGCCGGGAGATTAGTTTACCCCATCGGGCCGAGCATTGTCCAAGATGCGGCCCCCTTCCCGCGGTAAAAAACGGAAATCCCCCAGAGGAGCCGGCAGAGCTTATCGAGCCCGGCCCGAGGCTCGAAAACTCCCGTCCGGAAGCCCCGGCGGCCCCAGGCTCCGGCGCCCTCAGGACACCTTCCCCTGCTCCGCAACTTACCTCCCTCGCCCCGGAGACTACAATGGGGATAGCCCCCGGGACAAATCAGACGTGCTCCCGGGGGTCCGATCTGTGACGACTCATCTCCAAACGGCACATCTCTCGAGAGCGGCTCGCCCCGCCCGGGATGTAAATTCGCTGCGGTCGCCTGTACGCGCCACACGAGTTTCTCCCAATCGTGGCGAATTTCTCAGCCATGTTGCCGAAAATGAACTATGCTGACGATGCAGGGAGACAGCGCCCGCGGCTCCCACAACGTCCGAATGCCCGCTGACCTTCCGTCCGGGCGACAAGGACGCAGGTGCAACCATGAACGGCAAAACCAAACGCGTGCTCCTGGTCGATGACGATCACCTGATTCTGGAATCGTTGCGCGTCGCCCTCAGCGAACGGGGATACGAAGTCCTGCTCGCCCACGATGGCAACGAGGGGCTCGTCCGGGCGGAACGCGATGCCCCCGACCTGATCGTCCTCGACATGATGATGCCCCGCCGCAGCGGCTTCATGGTGCTCAACCGCCTGCGCTACCGGCCGAATCGCTCCCCGCGGATCATCATGGTGACGGCGAACGAAGATCCCCGGCACCAGGCGTTTGCCGAGTCCCAGGGGGTCGATGCCTACGTCCACAAGCCGTTCGACATCTGTGAATTCCTGCAGCTTGTCGAATCGATGCTCTGATCGGCAGCAGCAGGACTCATCTCTTCCCGCCCGGCAGATCGGGCGATGCGGCCGTGCACTTACAGTGCGTGCCGACTTCCGGCGGAGTTCTTCCGCCCGCACCATTCCCCCGTCCTGTTCGGTTCACCGCCCCTCTCCCGGCGCGCCGGTGACTGCCTGCCGCGCTCCTTATGACCCCCGTCATTCGCCCGACTGATTCACGCGAGGCGCATGAATTGCAGGGATTCCGGCATCCGCGCGCACGACCACAGCCGTCGTCGCTCGTGCCGGGCGCGGAGCGGGGGCAAGCCAAAGGATGAGGCGAGGGAGGAGCGATCCATGAAGTCACTCTGGAGTGCGCTGAAGAAGGCGGGGACCGACTTCTTCGAGGATGATTGCATGTCCGCCGGGGCGGCCCTGGCCTACTACACCATCTTCTCGCTGCCGCCGCTGCTGGTCATCGTGTTCCTTGTCGCCAGCGCGTTTGGCGTCTCGGAAGACACCATCAACAGCGTCGTCAAGCGGCAACTGGGGATTCCGGTCACCGAGGCGGTGGGACACTCTCCCTCCGGCGAAAGCGGCGAGGAGAACGAGAAGAACGACACGCAATCCTCCAGGGAGACTCCCTCAGAAGACCAGGAGTCTTCGTCCGCCCAGGCATCCACTCCGGGCTTCGGGAATCTGGGCCTGCTGTCCCGGCTGATCGGAATCGGCATTCTCATCTTCTCCGCCACCGGAGTTTTCGCGCAGCTTCAGTTCGCGCTCAACCGGGCGTGGGAAGTCGAACCCGACCCGGAAGCGGGTGGGGTCTGGAACTTTCTGTTCAAGCGATTCCTTTCCCTCGGAATGGTCGTGGTGATCGCCTTCCTGCTGCTGGTATCACTGGTCCTGACGACGCTCATTGACGAGGCGGTGCATCTGATCCAGGGGGGCACGCCCGACATGATCATGCAGGTCGTGGGGTTCGTGCTGAACGACCTCGTCACGCTGCTCCTGGCCACGCTGCTGTTTGCCGCGATGTACAAGATCCTTCCCGATGCCGAGATGGCCTGGAAAGACGTCTGGGTCGGTGCCGCCTTCACCGGTTTCCTGTTCGTCGTCGGCCGGTCGCTGATCGGCTGGTACCTGCAGAATTCGCAGCTGGGTTCCGAATGGGGTTCCGCCGCGGCCTCGATGGTCGCCGTGCTCGTCTGGGTCTACTATTCGTCGCTGCTCGTCCTCTTCGGAGCCGAGCTGACACAGGTCTGGGCCAACCAGTTTGGCAGCGGCATCCGCCCCTCGAACGGTGCCGTCCGCAAGGTCGAAGAAAAGCACCTTATCCGCGAGCCCGATTCCGGAGCACAGCCGAAACCCGCGTAACGGGAAGCAGAGGCTCCCTTATGCGCATCGGTGCATGCGCAACAGCGGGGGCGGGACGTTCACCGAAGCGTCCGCCCCGTACTCGACGAGAGTGCTCCCCTGCGGGAGGTCGAGTCCCGCCGGAGTGCCGGTCAGCGTTTGACCGGCAACGGATGACCGAGCGTGTCCTTGTTGGACTTGAAGCCGCCACCGTCGACATCGACGAAGATCGGATTGCTGAGCGCCGCCGGCTGAACCTTCGCCATCACCGGCCCGACGACCGGCCCCAGTTCCAGGTTCTCACCACCGGCGACCACGACCAGATGCGCGTCACCGGGCAACTGCAGGGTGATCCGCTCGTCGAACTTCAACGCTCCCTCGGTGCGGAACTTGTCGGCGTGCGTGCGGCGGGTGAAGTTATGCGCCGGGTCCATCCGGCCGTTCACGAGCACGAACACCCGATCGATGTCGAACCAGTTCGCACACTGCACGCGGATGTGGACTTCCACCTTCCCGGTCGCGGAGCGCAGATCCTGCCCCGCCGTCACGGGAGTGCCGACCCCTTCTTCACGCACGGCGACTTCGAGGAAAGGTCCGTTCGACACGATCACCCGCCCCTGCTCGGCGGCATGAACGACATCCATCGGATCGATCTTCGCAGGCTCATCCGTCGGACTTTGCACCCAGTTCCGCAGCCAGCCGGAGCCATGGAAGTTGTAGTGAGAGTCGGTATTCACCACGCCGGGAATGCGGAAGCCCTGATTCAACAGTTGCAGCCAGTGGAAAACCCGATTGTTCACATTCTCGCGCGGCCCTTCATACGGCCCGACCAGCAGGGCGTTCTGGACCGGATGGATCTCGATCACCTCGATATGCGCGAACATGCGGTCGAGACCGGCATCCGGCTCGCGGTCGCCATCCTTGTCGTAGAACATCCAGCCCATGTCCGGATGGTTCACCTGCACGAGCTTGTCGCTGCGATTATCCCAAAGCGCCAGCCGCTCGATCTGCGTGGCCGGGTCCGAATCGGGCAGCGGCGCTCCCCCATCCTGCTGATACGGCTTGCGAATGAGCGGAAACGCGTTCTGATGGTTCAGCGGTAACGGGCTGCCCGTCAGTTCCACCCCTGATGTCGTTGCCAGAAATTTCTCGATCCGCAGCCGCTCGATGTGCGGCTCATACGTGTCGATGCGGTTGTGCTCGGTACAAGGGGCGAACTCGATATGCTCGGCGACGAGATTCAACACCCGCCCCAACTGGCTGCCGGTGTTGTCTCCCGAGGGGGAACTGTGACTGTGAAAGTCGGAGCTGATCCACCCCTTCGTATTCACCGAGCGGACCAGTTGCGCATTCAGCGGCACCGTCTTTCCCGAAGGGACCGTCAGCTCGGTAAAGACGGCATCGTATTCCGGTCCGTGACTGATGATCACGCGATACTGTCCGGCGGGAAGTTGCTGTTCGAACGCTCCCAGGGGTGCGTAGCGCAGGTTCCGCACGGCAAAGTCGGCGGAGTCGGGACCGAAGTTCGGCTGCGGCGTCCCTTCCTTCGCGATGAACTCGACCTTGCACGGAATCGGCTGCCCCTCCGCATCGGTAATCGTTGCCGCGACGGTTCCGGGGCGGTACGGCAGCTCGAGCTTCAACTCCGATTTTCCCTGGTCGACCCGGAATCGGGGCCGCTGCACATCAGGGGTCAGCGGGACACCGAGCGCCGTCACTCCCACGCGATAGTCGCCGATCGGCAGGCGGGTGACCAGACGGCCTTTCTCGTCCGTGCGGCCCGTCCCGCGAAGTTCATCTCCATCGAACACCGAGACCTCGGCATCCGCGATCGGCTGCCCTTCTCCCAGGACGACGATCTGCGTCGGCTGCGACTCCTGGCCCCGCAGACTGCCGGCAACCGCCTTCACATCCAGCAGATTCGCACCGGGAAAGATCCGCCGCGTCAGCCGGAACGAGCCTCCCGGCGGCAGAACAACATTTTCCTTGTTCTCGCCGTCGAGATACTTGAGGGTTGAGGTGCGGGCATCGCTGTTCATCTGGATCTGGCGTTCGGTCGCATCGATGCCGTACGCCTGCTTCCAGAACTTGTCGTGTGCCCAGAAGAGCGACGCGATGCCGTTCGCAGCCTTGTCCAGATCCTCTTTACCACCGTCGATTCGCAGATCATCAACGAGCGGAATTGTCAGCGGCTTGTCGGAGGGATTGCGAAACTCGCTGGTGACGGTGATGAACCGATCGCCGGCGGCCAGGCTGTAGGTTACATCGACAGCGGGGCGGCCCTCGCCGGCCGCGGCACTGACGACAATCGCTCCCGCCTTGCCGGCCGCAGTCGTCTGCTGCTGCAGGTCAACCGGATTGCCGGCGGCATCCAGCGCCTTCCACTGACGATAGGCGAACTGTCGCTGCCCCGGGTAGTACGCGCCCAACTGGTCGCTGGCCCCTTCGCGGGTCGTCAGGTCGATCAACGCACCGGCAATCTGCCGGACGGACATATTCGCATGACGCGATTCGAGCGGCTGTGCGATCACCGCCGTCAGATGCTCGTTCCGCAACACGTAGTCGCCGGCAATCGCATCGACTTCCTTCCCCAGCGGAGCGAATTCTTCCCAGTTCTCGGGAGTGAGGCGGGCCAGCTCGACATCCGCGGGACGATCGGCGGAGGCGCCGCAGACAACAGCTATGACGATAATCGCGGCAGTCGCGAGTGCAGCAGCAAACTTCATCCGGTTCTCTCCGGCCCGCGGGAAAATGACATCCAGTTCAATCCGTCCGGTTCAACACACATGCGGCGACAGCAAGAGGGGATTACTCCGAAGGGATGCGAGAGCGCGGCCCATTGTACAACTGCCGCAACGGGAAAGCAGCCCCACAACCCCCATCCGGCGCATCTCCCGGAGATTCCGCATCTCGGCCGTGATGAACCGGAGAGAGACTTCGCTGACCTCAGATTCGCGATCCTGGTGAAGCATTCGCAGTCGCGAACAGGAAGCGTCTCTCTGTCCAGCTGTCATCCAGCGACATCCAGAGACAGACATCAAAAGATATCACAGCCGCGAAAAATCCCGCTAGAATCGGCGGCACACGACATTCCTGGCGGCGGCGCGTTGTCTTCACACGACCACTTTGACCTGCCTGAAAAGAAGGAGGTTCCGCCCATGTCCGATCGCGAGCGAGATCGACGCGAAACGCTGATGCAGGCTTCGCTCAGCCTTGCCGGCATCCCTCTCAACGATGCCGATCTCTCCGCCGTCGCCGGGCTGCTGCACGGGCTCGCCGGAGACATGACGGCGTTCCGCGCCCTTGAAGTCGGCGACGACCAGGAGCCCGCGACCATCTATCACGCGGTCGACCAGGGTGAAGAACAGCGCAAGGAGCAGAAACCATGAGCGAGCGACCGACGAGTTGCCAGGAAATTGCCCGCGCTGTCCGCACGAAGTCCCGCTCGGCAGTCGAAGTCGTCAACGAGGCGCTGGCGCGGGCCGAGCGCTATCAGGAACAGTATCGACCGTTCATCACGCTGACTGCCGACGCCGCCCGCAAACAGGCGGCGGAGGTCGATCGCCGTGTCCGTTCCGGCGACGACTTGCCTCTCGCCGGGGTTCCCTTTGCCGTGAAGGATCTGATCGACGTCGCGGGAGTCCGGACCACCTGCGGCTCAAAGGTCTTCGTCGATCGCGTCCCCTCATCGACCGCGTTCGCGGTGGAAAAGCTCCTCGATGCCGGCGCGGTGCTCCTCGGAAAGCTGAACATGCACGAGTGCGCGTTCGGCTTTACCGGAGAGAACAGGACGTTCGGCGATTGCCGCAATCCATGGAATCCCGAACGCATCGCGGGCGGTTCGAGCAGCGGCTCGGCTGTCGCGGTCGCGCTCGACATCTGCCCGCTGACGATCGGCTCCGACACCGGCGGTTCGATCCGCATGCCCTCGGCTCTGTGTGGACTGACGGGACTGAAGCCGACATACGGGCGGGTGAGCCGCACGGGAGTGATTCCGCTCTCGTGGACGATGGATCATCTCGGCCCGATGACGCGGAGTGCTGCCGACGCGGCACTCGCCCTGCGAGTTCTGGCCGGTCGAGATCCGGCGGATGAAGCCACCAGTTCGCGCCCCGTCCCCGATTACCCGGCTGAACTCCCCGCCCGTATCCGTGGTTTGAAGATCGGCATCCAGCACAACTGGTTTTTCGAATCCCTCGAACCGGCGGTGGCGCAGGCTGTCTCGAAGGGAATGCAGACGTTGACCGATCTCGGCGCCCAGATTGTCGAAGTGCACCTTCCCCGTCTCGAAGAAGTCGTCGGTGCACATCGGGCGATCATCTTTTCCGAGGCAAGCTCCTGGCATCAGCCCTACCTGAAGGAGCACGCGGCCGACTATGCGGACGACATTCGCCCCCTGCTGCTGGGCGGTGTGTTTCTCCCGGCGGTGGAGTACCTCAAGGCGCAACGGATGCGGCGGAGCATTCGCCGCGAATGGAACCAGGTCTTCGAATCGATCGACTGCCTGCTGACGCCGACCACTCCCGTGGTCGCGACGAAGTTCGGCCAGCAGACCGCCGACCTTCCTGGCGGGGAGAAACCACTGGTCTGCGCGTACCTCGACCTGACGCTCCCCTTCAACTTCACCGGTCAGCCAGCGGTCTCGATTCCGTGCGGCTTCTCGGAGGACGGGTTGCCGATCGGCATGCAGCTCGTCGGCAAACCGTGGAGCGAAGCCACACTGCTGCGGATCGCCCATCAGTACCAGCGGGAAACCGACTGGCATCGCCGGACGGCGGTGAAGGCGATGTGAGCAGGAGCAGGAGGGAGGCTTTCCCGCAGCATAAGAAATCCGGAGGCGGCCCGGAGAATCTTGTTGCAGGTGACAGACAGTGACCGGATACTGACGCGCAAAGGCTGGTGCGTACGTCATTTCCGCAGGCTGAAGTCAAAGCCTCGACTTCGTTCCCGTCACCTCAGCCGGAGCATCCTCGAATGCACGCGCCGTCCAGGCTCTTCCGCGTGTGTCTTCTCCTCTTTGTCCTCACCTCGATCACTGGTTGGGGAGCTACGGAACGGATCGATGGCGAAATCGCCGTCTATCGCCCCACGACGTCCACACTGCTGGTGATGCTGGTGGGCGGACTCGCGCTGACAGGCATTGGCGGCTGGTGGGTGAAAAGCGAGCGTGACGAGTACCAACGTCTCGTCCGTCGCGCGAAGAAACGCGGAGAATCGACCGACGACATCAGCACCGGCTCCGGCAAGTCGTGGGGCGTTCTGCTGGGAGGTGCGCTGATCCTCATCGGCGGCGTTCCCGGCCAGTTCCTCTCCCAGGTCACGGTGACTCCCGAGCATGCCGTGGTCAACGATTCGGTGTTCTGGTTTTCTCCGAATCAGGCCACGATTCCGCTGGCCAATGTCACCGCCATCAGCACTTCCACGGAAGAACGCTGGAGCCGCCGCGGAAAGAGCAAGACCGAATACCTGGTCTTCGAGATGAACAACGGCGCACCGCAGAAGGTCAAGTCGGGGGTGCTGATCCGGGCCGCCCTGCCGCGGATCGTCGCCCGGATTGAGAAGACGAACGAACAGCCGCCCCCGGAAGCCCTTGCCGCGAATCCGGCCCCGATCGAGCCGACGGCGTCCGACACGGGTTTCCCGCTATCCCCGCCCGGGCCGAATCCGCATGCGGGACTTGATCCGCTTGCGTCCCCCCTTCCAACCCCGGTGGGTGCCAACGCCCCGAACTCTCCGGCGGCCCCGAACACACCCCCAAATGAAGCAGGCAGCTTTGGCGGGATTCAGAAGCACAAGATCCCGCCGCCGGGGTTCGACATCCCCGAGGGGCGGGAGATTGTTCCCGGCGAGCAGGTTCTGGCCGAAGTGGATGGCTCCTGGCGGTCGGTGCGCGTGCAGCGCGTTCTGGAGAATGGTGATCTCGAGGTCGCGCTGATGGGGCTTCGCGATGAAGTGAAGACCATGGCGAAAAGTTCGATCCGCCTGCTGCACCTGCAGGCGTTTCCCTCGACTCCGCCCGGCCGGCCAGTTGCCTCGACTCCCGCCGCGTCTGGTGCCTCTTCGACTTCCCCGGCGACCGGGAGCACGGGTCAGCCGGTGACCGCCGAGAGCGAACTGGGCCCGGGAACGAAACTCGAGGCCGAATGGGCGCGGCGATGGCTGCCGGTCGAGGTGCTCGCCGTCGAGGCGGGCGGGAAAGTGCGGATTCACTGGGTGGGATACAGCAACTCCTTCGACGAATCGGTCCCCCGCAGTCGCCTCCGGTTCCCCCCGGAGAAATAAGCGACGGAGAGTGGCCGTAGACCTCCCGCAGACTGTCCGCGTTTAATAGCAGCCGATACCATAGAAGGCCGCCGGCGCTCCCCCTGCGGGCATGCGCCGGCGGACTCCTGTCGGGGCGATCAACCACGGGAGACCTGACGATGTTGTTCCACGGCCCTTAAGTCGACAGCCTGCCTTCGAGGTCACACCATGCCCAGCCATCGAATCGGTTCGTACCTGCTGCGGATCGGACTGGTCTTCGCGCTTTCGTACACGTCCGGGAATGTGAAGGCGGACGAGACGGATCTCTGCGAAATGTGGCTGAGCCGCGCCATCCTCACTCCCGAAACGTCGCTGAGCGAGGTCCAGAAGTTCACCGAATCCCGCGTCCCCCCCATGCCGGAGGCGAAAACCGCCGCCGAATGGGAGGCCCACGCCAATCGGATGCGGCAGGACGTGCTCGACCGCGTTGTATTCCGCGGCGTTGCCGCCCAGTGGCGCGATGCGAAAACAAAGGTCGAATGGCTCGAAACGATCGAAGGGGGGCCCGGCTACCGCATCCGGAAACTCCGCTACGAAGCCCTGCCCGGGCTGTGGATTCCCGCCCTGCTCTACGAACCGGAGAAGCTTGAGGGGAAGGTCCCCGTCGTGATGAACGTCAACGGGCACGACCGCAACGGCAAGGCCGCCGACTACAAGCAGATCCGCTGCATCAATCAGGCCAAACGGGGCATGCTCGCGCTCAACGTCGAATGGATCGGCATGGGGCAGTTGCACACGCCCGGGTTCATGCATTACCGCATGAACCAGCTGGACCTGTGCGGGACGAGCGGCATCGCGCCGTTCTTCCTCTCGATGAAGCGCGGGCTCGATGTGCTGCTCGCCCACGAACACGCCGATCCCGAACGGGTTGCTGTCGCGGGCCTCTCCGGCGGTGGCTGGCAGACGATCTTCATCAGTGCGCTCGACACGCGCGTCACCCTTTCCAACCCCGTCGCGGGATATTCGAGCTTCCGCACGCGGGCCCGGTTCCTCAGTGACCTGGGCGATTCGGAACAAACCCCCGTCGACCTCGCCACTGCTGCCGATTATGCGCAGCTCACGGCGATGCGGGCTCCGCGACCGACGCTGTTGACGTTCAACGCGAAAGACCAGTGCTGTTTCCGGGCCGACCATGCACTGCCGCCGCTGCTCGAAGCGGCGACGCCGATCTACAAGCTGTTCGGCAAGGAGCAGAACCTGCGCTCGCATGTGAACGAGGTGCCGGGCGATCACAACTTCGGCCTCGAGAACCGCGAAGCGTTCTACCGCGTCCTGGGCGACCATTTCTATGCGAATGACGCTTCGTACGATGCCCACGAGATTCCTTCGGAGAAGGAGGTCAAGTCGGCGGACCAGTTGCTCGTCTCGCTGCCCGACGACAATCCCGACTTCAACGATCTGGCGCGGAAGCTGATGCAGCCACTGCCGCGCAATGGAGCGCTGCCGACTGAGAAGGGAGCGCTTCCCACCTGGCAAAGCGAACGCCGCGCCCGCCTGCGGGAGACGGTCCAATTGAAGGATTACACCGTGCAGGCCGAGGCGATCGGCATGGAGTCGAAGAACCGCGCCCAGGCGACCTTCTGGAAGCTGAAATTCGCCTCCGACTGGACCGTCCCGGCAGTTGAAATCACCCGCGGCCGCGTCACCGGCACCTCGATCCTGATCGCCGATGCGGGCCGGAAAAGCACCGCCGCCGAGGTCGAACGGCTGCTCGAAGCCGGCCAGCGCGTCGTCGCCGTCGATCCGTTCTACTTTGGAGAGTCGAAGATTCCGCAGAAGGACTTTCTGTTTGCACTCCTCGTCTCGGCGGTCGGCGAACGTCCGCTCGGCGTTCAGGCCGGACAACTCGGCGCGATCGCGCGCTGGCTGCACAC